>Ga0255058_10000863_pt1 | contig 17348 bp, 21 predicted proteins | sample Cases_109_9_MG_FD_188637 | JGI IMG/M metagenome (GOLD analysis project Ga0255058, IMG submission 188637) | Seawater microbial communities from Amundsen Gulf, Northwest Territories, Canada - Cases_109_9 | ecosystem: Environmental > Aquatic > Marine > Gulf | place: Canada: Northwest Territories... | reverse complement strand
CAGTCGAACTCTTTAGCCACCCATTGCCGCTCGGCATCATCGTCGGCCTGTTCGTCGGAAAGCAGATCGGGATCACCGGTTTCACATGGATCCTGGTTCGCCTGGGGCTCGGTGCTCTGCCTGAAGGGGCGCGGTGGAAGACTCTGTGGGGCGGCTCCCTTCTGGCCGGCATTGGCTTCACGATGTCGATCTTCATCGCGTCTCTCGCGTTCACCGACTACGACACTTTGGCCCTCGCAAAGATCGGGATCGTTGTCGCCTCTCTGCTGGCCGCCGGGGCCGGCATCCTCGTTCTGCGGACGAGCGAGCCAGATCCCGAAGCTTCGTCGTTGGAAGGGTAGTCGGCCGGCTCCATCGTGCGTTGTGCCGCCACATGTTCAGCGACCTCTGTCAGCTAATCCGCACCGAGGCGATGGGTGTGCTTCGGATTTCCAATCCAAGGTTCGCTCCCTCGGTCGCCTGACGTAGGGTCCGGAGGCGTGGCCGCTATCTGAGCCAGAGCTAAGGCATCCGAGGTCCGGCCCGCTACCAGCCGCACACCTCCCCAACTCCAACCTTAGACCGGGCCTATAACGGGTCTCTCGCTTCGTCCCTGGCGCGACCGGGGGAAGGTCCCGGTGGAGGGTGGGGGTGCGCTTGCTGAGCGCGGGAGAGAGCTGGTCTCAGGCCTCCTCCGAATCCGCGTTCTCCAGGAGAGGGCAGCCTCAGTCGTGGTCAGCGTCGAACCTAACATGTAGACAATACATGGACACCCATGGCCGGACGATGAAGAAAGCGGCTGCGAGAACCTATTGTCTCACAGCCGCTTAGCCCTAGTGGAGCCGAGCGGAATCGGACCGACGACCTCCTGGTTGCTCGAAGTTTTCCTACCTGATTCCTAGTCCCTCGCGCTCCCGCTCAAGATCCCTGGCCTGCACAAGCAGCCTTCTTACCCGACCCCGCCATCGTCTACGCTGCAAGGGTAAGGCGCTCGATCAACGCCAGCACAGAGCTTATATAACTTGACAGCTATATGCTGTAACAGTAATATGTGGTATGGTCGCTGTCCTCCAAGCTCTCGCCGAGCCGCATCGTCGCCGGATTCTCGACCTCCTCGTGGAGCGGGAACGCTCAGTGGGGGAGTTGGTGGAGCACTTCGACCTGTCGCAGCCGTCGATTTCAAAGCACCTCAAGATACTGCGCAACGCCGGTGTGGTAGCGGCGCGCGTCGATGGTCCGCGGCGGCTGTACCGGCTCCGCTACGACCCGCTCATGGAGCTGGATCGATGGCTCGAGTCCTATCGCGAGCGTTGGAGCCGGAGTCTGGACGGACTCGAGGAACACCTGAAGACGATGCCGGACGAAACCAAGGGAGAGCCGACGTGAAAGTATCCGTCACCACCGAACAGGGCCGCCATACGCTGAGATTCGAGCGCCGGATGCGTCACCCGGTGGAACAGGTATGGCGCGCTATCAGCAGGGCTGAGCATCTTTCCGCCTGGTACCCGGTTCAGGTGAAGGAAATCCCACTCGAAGTGGGCGCCGAGGTCGAGTTCTACGACGAGAACGGGACGGTATACCCCAGTGTTGTAAGCGAGTACGAGCCGCAGCGGATTCTGGCCTTCCGCGACGCGGGCGGCGACGAGGTTCGCTTGGAGCTGACCGCGGAGGGAAAGGAGACCCTGCTGGTCTTCACCCATTCGTTCGCTGAGGAGGTACCGCCTGCCCAGCACGCCACTGGCTGGCACGCTTGTTTCGAGGCGCTCGATGCCGTCCTCGACGAGCGGCCAGTTCCTCCGCTCGGCTACGACAAGGAGCTGCGGCGTCACTACGACCAGATACTGACGTCGTAAGATCGAAGAGCTGCCCTGCCACCGAGAGTGAGATTTCCGTGCGCCACCGACCGAACATCTCCCCCCCAGCTCCGACCTGAGACCGGGCCTACGATGCGCTCTCGCAGCGTCTCTCGCCTGACTTAGGGTTCGCGCCCCGGTGGAGGGTGGGGGTGCGCTTGCTGAGCGCCTCAGAGCGCCGATCTCAGGCGTCTCTCTCTTGTCGGTCGCAAGTTGCGCAGTCAAAGTTTGGGGGAAAGTTCGGGGAGTTAGAAGCGCGGCCAAGTGGGCCCGCCCGCCGCCGTGCGAGCGAAGCGAAGCGCCCGGCGTGCCACCGTAGCCTGGGCGAGACCCGTCGAGCCAGAGGCAAAACGCTCGGTGCCCAGAGATTACTCCCCTGGATGAATCTGAGGTTGCGCAGGATTCGTAGTGATGAGAGAAACAGGAGGGCGAGACGTGGGCACATGCAATGGCAAGACGAAGTCCGGAGCTCGCTGCAAGCGGTCGGTCCGTGAAGGTTCTCGCTTCTGCGCGACTCATGCCAACCAGTCTCATGGGCTGGGAGACGGCGACTCCCCAGGCGAAGCGTCCCAGGAACGAGAACCATTGGAAACGCTGATCGTATTGGCTGCTGCAGGCGCGGTCCTCTTCGCGGTCCTGACAGTGCGGCGTTTCTTCCGGTTCTTGTAACCGCTTTCTGAGACGCCATGCCGCACCCATGCGCCAAAACTCGCTGCAGGGATTCAGCAGGTCGAAATTGAGCACTTCACACCCGGCCTCCCCCGTTCAGATAGGACGCCAGGTGGTTGCTCAAGTCGCGGGCATCGTCGCCGGCACCGTCGATGAGACTCGACTTGCGGCGTCGGAGAAACGGTATGCCCATCAGGTACACGCCGGGCAACTCGACAACACCTCCGTCGTGCCGAATGCGACCCTTTCGGTCGAAGACGGGCAAGTCGAGCCACGAGTAGTCGGGGCGGAAGCCGGTTGCCCAGAAAATGGTCCGGATCTCACCATTCATCAGGTCCATGCCCAGAGGCGGAGATTCCGCGACCCTGGTGGGATCGAAGCGGTGCGACGGATCGATCTCGCCATCTAGTGAATTCTCGGTCGCCCACTCGTCGATCCGGTCGAGCAGCCGGTTCATCTTGAGATCGGACAGCGCACACTGGTTTGGCAACGATCCCGAGAACTGTGCCTTGCCGTCGTGGATACCCGCAAGACGGCCGATGAGCTTGACGCCGATGCCCGTCAGCAGGTTGAGGTCCAGGGTCCGACGGTCGTCGGAGCCGGCGAGCTGCAGCGATGGCACGTTCCGAGCTCGGACGATGTTATCCACTTCGTCGTAGCGTTCGTCGAGCACTCCGGCCACGTCCATCCACCACTTGATGTCCTTGCCTCGATAAACCCGTGGCACCCGGATGTGCTCTCCTGCTGCGAGTGTGACGGGCCGGCCTGAGCGGTGGATCTCGTCGGCGATCTGTGTGCCCGTGGCAGAGGCACCGACGACCAGCACGCCACCCTCCTCGAGCTGGTGGGGATTGCGATAATCCATCGGCGTGAGCGTATTGATCGTTGTCGGCACCGCCTCGGCGACCGCCGGGACGCTCGGTATGTTGCAGGCACCGGTCGCGATCACGACGGTCCGACATCGCCAGGTCCCCTGGCTCGTGGCAACCTCGTAGCCGTCTTCGACGCAGCGCACAGAGGTCACCGCAGTGTGAGTCTGGACGGGAGCCGAGATCACATCGGCATAGCGCTCCAGGAACTGTATGGTCTGGGGCATCGTGCGGAAGCCGTCAGGGTCGTCGCCCTCATAGCCGTAGCCGGGCAGCCGGCTCTGCCAGTTCGGCGTGAGCAGTCGCAGCGAGTCCCACCGCTCGGTTTTCCATGTGTTCGCCACCTCACCGCGCTCGAGGACCACGTGGTCGATCGAGCGCTCGGTGAGGCAGCGGCTCATGGCCAGGCCGGCGTGGCCGGCTCCGAGGACGACGGTCGTAGTGCGCACGAGTGCTCTCGACAATCCCGAGCCGAAGCTCAGTTGACCTCGACCGTGACATTGGTCGGATTCGTGATTACGTCGTACACGGCCGAACGCTTCTGCGACTGGGCGACCACAGCCTTGATCTCGTCAGGTGTCGCGTCGGCATCGATGTCGTACGTCACCTTGATGCCGCTGAAGCCGCTCCGGACATCGGGGTCGATGCCGAGGATGCCCTGGATATCCATCCCACCCTCGAGCGTCGCCTTCACGGAATGCAGTTGGATCTCGCGATTCTGGGCCACTGAGGCGACGCCGGCCGTGAGGCAGCTCGCTAGGCCAGCCAACACGAGCTCGACGGGGGTGGCCCCGTGGTCCTCGGACGCGAAGACTTCAGGGTGATCGGCGTCGAACGTGAACACCGTCTTATGCTTCTGCTCCTCGCCGAGACCGAAGAAGCCTTCCACGCGGGATCGACTGTGCGTGCCGTTCACCCACTCACAGGTTGCACGCCAGGTGAACTGAGCGGCCTCCGGCATCTCGGTCAGCGCTTCGCGTGCTTCGAGCAGCGCTCCGACGTTCACACCGTTGTCGACGGGACTGGTGGTCGTGGACATGGCTTACTCCTTGTGTCGGGTCCCATGTGGACAGTCATCCCCTTACGCGGACAAAATACACAAACTCGGACACTCTCTGTGAGGCCTGCCGCTGCATAATCGCCAGCTTTCCTTGATGCAGAAGTTGCTCCTGTGCATCTTCGAGGCTGGATCGTGGATCGTTTCGGGGGTCGTCATGCCCTCGCCGACCGAAAAGAGGAGCTTGCCCCGGTGTCCTCCGAAATCCACCGAGACCACTATGACGTGGTAGTCGCCGGTGCGCGCTGCGCGGGAGCTTCCACCGCCATGCTCCTGGCCCGAAGTGGGCTGCGCGTCCTGGTCGTGGACCCGGCCAGGCGTGGCAGTGACACCCTGTCCACGCACGCGCTCATGCGGGGTGCGGTGCTCCAACTCCACCGCTGGGGCCTGCTGGATGCCATTCGCTCGTCCGGGGCGCCGGCGATCCGTAAGACCACGTTCCACTACGGTGACGAAGTCATCGGGATCCCTATCAAGGAGCGGGACGGCGTAGACGCGCTCTACGCTCCTCGACGCACCGTTCTGGACTCGGTGCTCGTCGATGCGGCGCTGGCGGCCGGTGCAGAAGTCGTCCATGGACAGTCCGTGGTCGATGTGATTCAGGACGACCAGGGTAGAGTCCGGGGCGCGAAGATCTCGGGAGCCGACCGGCAGGTGCAAGATATCGAAGCCGATCTCGTGATCGGGGCTGACGGCAACAGATCGCGTGTGGCGCGAATCCTGGGCGTCGAATCCGACACCACTGCCTCTCACGCTACAGCCTCCATCTACGGTTACTGGGCGGGCCTGGGCCTAGCGGGATACCACTGGTACTACGATCTCGGCACAGCCGTAGGATCCATCCCCACGAATGATGGCGAGACGTGCGTCTTCGCTTCGCTGCCCCAGGACCGTTTCGAAGCCGGCCGTGGAGATGGACTCGAGGCCCTCTACCACGAGGCGATGCGTGACGTATCAGCGGACCTGGCCAATCGCGTCGGCGGAAGCGACGGTCCGGGCAAGCTCAGAGCTTTCGCCGGCACACCAGGGTTCCTGCGCCGGGCAGCCGGACCCGGCTGGGCGCTCGTCGGTGACGCCGGCTACTTTCGTGATCCGATCACGGCTCATGGTATTACCGACGCCCTTTGCGAAGCGGAGTTCCTGACCCGGGCCGTGATGGAAGGCGGTGACGATGCCCTCGCCGCTTACCAGGCGACGCGCGACGAGCGAGTCAGGGGCCTCCTGGACGTCACGGATCAAATCTCCTCGTTCGAGTGGAACATGGAAGAGGTCAAGGAGCAGCATATTGTCCTGGCCCGGGAAATGAATTCCCAGGTAGACGCGATACGGATGCTGGACTGAGGCGGAAGGTCGATCCCCGAGTCTCTCAGCCGAAGGGAAGAAGCATCGTGCAGCCCAGAGTCGGCGATACAGCAACCCGTAGTATCACCCTTACGTCTGAGCACGTGGAGGCCTACGCGAGGATTACTGGAGACAGGAACCCTCTGCACTTCGACGAGGATTTCGTCGGGAAGACGAAGTTCGGCCGGCTGGTCGTTCAGGGAGGACTTACCACAGGCCTGCTGCACGCCCTCGTAGCCATGGACATGCCCGGCCCCGGGACAGTGTTCCTCAGCCAGAACTGGCGATTCACGGCACCTGTATTTATCGGCGACGCGATCACGGCTACCGCGAAAGTGTTGAGCATTCACGCCTCGAAGCCGGTAATGCAGCTCGCGTTCGACGTCGTTCGCGCCGACGGAGAGATAGTCCTCGAGGGCGAGGCGTGGTGCTATACCTTCTCTCCGCGTTCTGAAGTGGCTGAGGATTGAAACGAACGAGACTCACTCAGTGACAGCCCGCGCGGTGGACCTTCGCGCCGCCTGCGCCGGCTCCGTTGATCTCGGCCCCCTGACGAATGGTCAGGAGGTTTGGCTACGCTCCGTGCCGGACTTCAGGTATCCGAGGTCCCAACCGACCGAACATCTCCCCCAACATCGACGGCAGACCGGCCGTGCTCCGCGCTCTCCCGGCGTCTCTGGCGTGACCGAAGGTTGGCCCCGGTGGAGGGTGGGGCGCGTAGGTTGAGCGCCCGAGAGCGCCGATCTCAGGCCTCTCGATTTCGCTCTTGTCGCGGTCGTGACTTGCGCTGTCAAAGTCCGGGGAGATGTTACGGGGAGTTCGAGTCACGGCCGAGTGTGCCCGCCCGTCGCCGTGCGAGCAAGCGAAAGCGCCCGGCGTGCCGCTGCAGGCGTTCGAGCTTGCGAGACAACCGGGTGCGCCGCCACGCCTGCGATGTTGTAGGCCCAGACTTGCTCGATACGATTCAATCAGTTCGGCTAGCGTTTCGCCCGCTTCCAGTCGCTCCAGCCAGGTGGTCGTGTACAGCCACTCGTCGAGCACGGCTCCTACGACGTGTGGATTCGCAATCATCATCGACTCGACGAATTCCGCCGTACTGCTGCCGGTCTCGCGGTACTGCCGGATGTACGCCCCCAAAGCCTGGTCTGCGACGTCGACACCCAGACTCTCGTACAACACGTAGAACATCAGGGCGCCCGTTCCGTACGACAGGTCGGTCAAATCGCGCTCGCCGAACTCCACCATGGGTATCGGATTACCGGCCTGACGCCCGCGTTGACGCTCTGCCAGAGCCTCAGCAGAGGTCCGGAGATCGACGGCAGGTTCAATGTCCGCCTCCATCCGCATAGCCAGGAATGTCGCCAAGCCCTCACTCCATCGGATTGATGGAAGGTCCATCTCGGGGGGGTGCCACAGGTGAGCAATTTCGTGATACAGTTGCGACATTTCGCCCAGGTCACGGAAGGCGTCAGCGGTTTGAATGATTCCGCCTGCCAGACTTGCCTGGGAACCCCATCCTTCGGGAATCTCGATAATCGTGGTCTGCCCGTCGGGCCTCGGCGTCGAGAACCAGACACCATACGAATCCATCGTCTGTTGAACGCGCTCGCTCAAGCGAGCCGCCCCTTCCCGATCGTCAGGAAAGTAATAGATGCGGACTCCTGGGGCATTAAGCGTGTCGTAGCTCGCGATGGCAATGTTCAAGAACGGAACCGGGTCGCCACCCCTGAACGTCCAGGTCGTCACGTCGTCAGCATCCTCGATGGCTGTTGGCGATACAGCTGCAGCGACAGTCAATCCGGTTGGCACGGTAATCTTCGCCGCAAAGCTGAAGTCCTCCCTCGGGAGAGAGCGCAAACCGCTGATGCTTTGAACGCCTACGCTTGGAAACGCGAAGGCGTCCGTCCTGAGGATCGTAAACTTCCGGTCCACCCGATCACGAACGTACGACATCCCTGATTCCGTATACCCGACAAGTATCCCGCCGTAGGTCACGGTGAGCACCAGCTCCTCGCCGGGCAAAAGGTCTTCGCCCAGGGCGACATGGATTTGATTGACTTGCAAACGGGGCCAGTCGCTAAACTGGATTACGTCCTGGCTGTATGAAATCGGCTGACCGTCCTCAGAATGCACAGCAGTAACGGTCATGAGACGCCCGACCTGAAGCGGTACGACGGGGATCGGATCGGATCCAGTATTCCGCAGTACGAGCCTGGCGGATCCTGCTACCGTTCCGGCGTCGTAATTCACTTGTACGTCGAGCGAAACGTGGGTTTGCACAAGTTGGGGAATCGTATCCTCAGGTAAGGACACTGATGGGGTGACGCTTAGCGCGCTGAAAATGGCTACTATCAAAGGCATTCTGGCTCCCGGTCAAGTTACCCAGTAAGACCTAAGACAGGTTGGGGCAAGTGTTGGTTGCCGCGTTTGACGTTAGATCTTTCGGAAGACTAGTTGGTAAAGCCATTCTTGGTGAATCATGTCTGAAGCACGATTGCTGGTTCTGAGTGATGGACGGGTGGATGAGGTTGACCTGACCCCCTCAAACGAGCCCGACCGCAGAGTTAGTATTGTGGTCGATCGGATACATCGGGAGGAGGTCAGATATGGGACAGAAGCGGTACACGGCGGAGCAGATCATCGGCAAGCTGCGGGAGACCAATCCAACGCCCCCCAACTCCGACCTTGGACCGGGCCTATGACGGGTCTCTCGCTTCGTCTCTGGCACGACGGAAGGTAGGTCCCGGTGGAGGGTGGGGGTGCGTACGCTGAGCGCGGTAGAGCGCCGGTCTCAGGCTCCGAATGTGAGCGACGCCTCCACAGAACCTCACAGCTGCGGAGCAAATGTGTGTCTACAAGTGACTCACATGCCCTCACGCAGGTTCCCCACACGTCGACGACAATCCCGTAACAAAATAGATTACAAGCAGTTAGAAGAATGACCCCGGCGTGACTCGAACACGCGACCTTCGGATAAGGAAGCCCTAGCTAAGAGCCCTCGATTGCAAGAGAATCCCCGTGTTTCTAGGGTAACACGGAGATTCTCGGGTATCTTTCCTCCGATGATACCGGAAAATCCTACATACAATGTGTCCCAGAAAGTGTCCCACCCGGACTGACTGGGGATATCCGAAGCCGGGTATCGGTCCGCACGTTGCTCATCGTAAGATGCGCATTAGGTCGAACCCTTCTCGCGTTCTCCCCCGCACGGGTTCAGTCATCGATTAGGAGTTAGACGGACATAGGATGTAGCCAAGTCACGAAAGGAGATTCAATTACGATTCAAGTTGCACTTCTCATCGCTTCGCTGGTGGCACCCTGCGGGACCCGACCGGAGCAAGCCGCTGCACCTCCGAGCAATTTCGTGTTCTTCGGGCGTGATCATGAGCGCGTGTTGGATTCGACCTATTTATCCCATCCCCAAATCGTAGGGGCACAACTGACTTTTACGTGGCGCGAGCTTGAGCCCGAACGCGACCAATATGATTTTGACGCCATTCGTGAACAGCTGACCTTCCTGCAGAGCCACGGCAAGCGCCTCTTCATACAACTCGCGGATGTGACCTTTTCGGAGCGCTCACCCGTGCCCGAGTATCTGCTTTCGGATCCGACGTTTCATGGTGGAGCCGCGCGAAAGTACGAGGGCGCCGCCGGTGCTTTCGACGGTTGGGTGGCTCGACGCTGGGATCCGGCTGTCCGCGCGCGGTTCGCTCGTCTGCTTGAGGCATTAGCTCAAGAGTTCGATGGCCTCATCGAGGGTGTGAACCTGCCCGAGACGGCGATCGGGTTCGAGAGTCCGGCGTTCCATCCCCCAGGTTTCACCTTCGACGCCTATGCGGCTGGGGTGCTTGCGATCCTTAGCGATGCCCGTCGGGCATTCAAGCACTCATGTGTGATCGTCTACGCCAACTTCATGCCCGGTGAGTCGCTCCCAGCAGTCGACCGTGGATATCTCCGATCGATCTATTCGCTTGCCGAGCGAATAGGAGCCGGTGTGGGTGGACCAGACCTGCTGCCCTTCCGCAAGGGGCAGCAGGCGAACAGCCTCCCTCTGATCGCCAACCGTAGTTCGGGGGTAGTCGCCGGCTTGGCGGTTCAAGATGGAAACCTGGCCGACTTAGACCCGACCACAGGCAGACCCGTGACGGTGGATGCTTTGTATCACTACGCGGCCGATAATCTGCGGCTTGACTACATTTTCTGGGGGGGTGAAGAACCGTTCTTCACGCAAGATATCTTGCCCTATCTCCGTGAACTTTCTCGGTGAGAGATTCGCGGCGCCGCGCCTGTGCTGCCGTCTAACAACCGATTGGAGCTGACAGCGGACGCAGCCATCATTGTCAAAAACGTGGTGGCCGCTGCAGCTCAATCGTGATCCGTTAGGCGACAGCAAGCTCGACATTGGCCTGCGACATCGGGTTCGACACACGACCTTAGAGCCAGATGAGGTGTTTGAGGTGCCCTGATTCTTGAAGCGGAGGTAAGCCTTATGAGAATGCGTGATGTCATCCTCGCCGCATTGCTCGCCCTCGCATGCATGTTGGCCCCCCGGGCCACATGGGCTCAGGTGGAGTTTCGGAGCGGCCACTTCATGACGAGTGACGGCGTCGAGCTCCACTACTTGGAAGCCGGGTCCGGTCCGACCCTCGTGTTTGTGCCGGGTTGGACTATGCCCGCAGAGATCTGGGAGCACCAGATTCGTCATTTTGCTTCGACGCATCGCGTCGTCGCCCTCGATCCGCGCGGGCAGGGCCGTTCCGAGAAGCCGACGCATGGGTACCATCCTGCACGTCGGGCGCTCGACATAGGCGAACTACTCGGACACTTGGGTGGCGAGCCCGTAGTCCTCGTGGGCTGGTCTCTGGGAGTGCAAGAAGTCCTCGTCTACGCGCACGAGTTTGGGACCGAGGCGATTCGGGCCGCCGTACTGGTGGATCATCCGATCGAATGGGACCCCGAGGGACTTACGTCGAGGTTTATAAGTCTGCAGGTGGAGCGGGAAGACTGGACCCGGAGCTTCATCAAGGCGATTCACCGTAGCCCGCAGTCGGATGAGTATCTCGAGGCCGTGACCCAGGCCGCGCTCTCGACGCCGACGAACGCTGCCGCCATGATGATTGCAAACCTCATCCTGATGGGGCCGACCGATCTGCGCTCTGCTCTGGATTCTGTGGATCGGCCAGTGCTATTCGTAGCATCCTCTCTGGACTGGGCCGTCGCCGCGGCCGAAGAGGTTCGCGAAGGCTGGCCCGAAGTACATGTGGAGGTTATCGACGAGACCTCGCACGCACTCTTCGTAGACAGACCCGAAGAGTTCAACCGAGTGCTGGAAGAGTTTCTGGCGACGTTGCCGGAATAGTGCGTTGGAGTCTTCAAATGCTGTGGCAGAATGTCGCGTGACACGCGCCTGGAGCAGACGCGGTGGACATGATGGACAAACGAGCCTGGTCAGCGCGCAGCTCAGGCGCCGACCGTTAGGCCGCTCACCTGCTTCCCGGACGACGACGCAGGACTATGACCATCCCGAACACGCGCGCTGAACTCAGGGACCTGACCTGCTCGACCTTCGAGAAGCTGCGGGCCGAGCTTGAGGCAGCCGGCCCTCGGGTGGGCAGCATTGGCTGTGTTGACGATTGGAGCGTGAAAGATCTATTGGCGGTGCGCGCTTGGTGGACCGAGAACGTAATCGACTGGATCGAAGCGGGAATTCGAGATGAGACCCCCATTACGCCCGCAGAGGGTTATCGATGGAATGAGACTCCACGACTCAACGCGGATGTGGTCAAGGCGGCACGACGCGAGTCCTATCGTTCCGTTCGTGCCAGATTGGAACGGGGTTTCGAGCGCGTAATACACACCATCGACGCGCTAGACGACACTGAGTTGCTCGGAATCGGTGTCTTCACGTGGGCCGGAAAGTACCCCATTTCGCGGTGGATCTCGATTAACACGGCCTGGCAGTACACAACTGCCCGCACTTTCATTCGGCGCGCTCTGAGGGAACATCATGGATAAACCACAGATAGACAAACGCGGCCTAACACGCGCCTGGAGCAGACGCGGTAACATGATGGACACACAACCTTGGTCAGCGCACAGCTCAGGCGACGACCGTTAGACGGCAGCTCGTTCGCTCACTAGGATTCTGATCTATGGAGCGTCTACGCTGGTTCGACCGCCGCTTTGAACTTGGCCTCCCGCCTGAGGCATTTCCGTACATCGTCGAGCGCGCGCGCGGAGCTCCGGCCCGGCTCGAAGACCGTATCTGCGGCCTACTGACCGGGATCCTGAGAGAGCGTGTGGAGGACGCTTGGTCGATTCAGGAGAATGTCGGCCATCTTGGCGATCTGGAACCCCTCTGGGCAGGGCGGCTCGACGATCTTATGGCGGGCCAGCCCGAACTGCGGCCCGCAGATCTTCAGAATCGCAAGACCCACGAAGCCGGTCATAATGAGCGGTCAGTTGATGAGCTGCTGGCGGGTTTTCGACGAGACCGAATGGCCACCGTTTCACGGCTTGACGAGTTATCGGCTGCGCAGCTCAAGGGAACGGCGCTTCACCCCCGGCTTCAGCAGCCGATGTCAGCGGTGGACCTGTTCTACTTCGTCGCGGAGCATGACGACCATCACCTCGCTGAGATCAGCGTGCTCGTGCGGACGCTGGCTCCCGCCTAGCACGCGCCGGGAGCAGACGTGACTCCTACCAAGCCGCTGAAGCTGATAGTCACCTGCGTCGCCCGCAGCTTATCGGCAATCCGTTAGAGTGACAGGAGCCAGCCAGGTGACGATGGATCTGCTGGACGATAATTCGGGGCGCTGAGGAGTCCGCCATGGCAGACAGTAGAGGATCACCAGGGCCAGCCATCCTGGCGTTCGTCGCGACTTTGGTGATCATGTACGTCGTGCCCTTACCCGTCTACGCTCTCATGTCCGGCATCGGGTTGGTCGAGATGCCGGACGAGGGTACACCAGGGCAGTTCATGATCAGCGTTCTCGTAGTGAAAATGGGCGTTGCTCTAGGCTTTGTATTGCTGCTCCGGTTCGCTTCTGGTGTGTTCGCTGCGCGATGGATGCTGTACGGTGCTATCTGGTGGTTGATGTTCGCCATTGTTGAGATCGGTCAGGCGATCGGGCCAGACTATTCAATTGGAGATGCCCTTGGGGGTGTCATTGCGGAGGCAGTCTATTTCCCGCTGTCGAGTTGGGCGACGGCGAGACTCCTCGGCTATGGGAAAGATGCCGCCTAACGCGCATATCTGGACTCCTCCTGTTCACGGCGCAAGAGAGACGCGGATGGACAATCAAACCTGGAAGGCGCGCAGCTCAGGCGCCGACCGTTAGGCCGCCTTCCCCGGTTGAACCGGGCATCAACAAACCGCATCGGGTTCTTCTTTGAGCTCGGTCCAAATCGAAGGTGCGAAATGCCGCTGGAGATGCTGGTTGGCCTCAACGTCACAGACGACGAAGCGTACTCGACCTATCGCGAGGGGATGACGTCCATCCTCGAAAACCATGGCGGCAGCTTCGGGTATGACTTCAAAGTCGCCGAAGTGCTCAGGTCTGAGTCCGAGGTACCCATCAACCGCGTCTTCACCATCCGGTTCCCCGACGAACCGACGATGTCCACCTTCTTTTCAAATGCGGAGTACTTGGAGGTCAAGGCCACGCATTTCAACCGGTCAGTCGGCGACACTGTCATTATAGCGACCTACGAGCCCCGGTAAGGGGACGGCCCAGGGGTCAGGAGGCTTGGCTAGCCTCCGCGCCGGACTTCAGGTATCCCGGCTCGCCACTGACCGAACACCTCCCCCAGCTCCCACCCAGGACCGGGCCTATGACGGGTCTCTCGCTTCGTCTCCGGCACGACGGAAGGTTGGTCCCGGTGGGAGGGTGGGGGTGCCCTTGCTGAGCGCGGGAGAGCGCCGGTCACGCCTGCACCGAGTCTGCGTTTCCTGGGAGTTGTTCGGGGAGTTCGAATCGCGGCAGAGTGGGCCCGCTCACTGCCGTGCGAGCAGCCCGCAGGAGCGTCCGGCGTGCCCGCCAGAAGTCATTCGAGCTTTGGCGAGTCAACCGGGCGCTGGCGGCGATCGAGTGTGCGTCGGGTCTGACGCTTCCGTCTACTCCATCTCGACATCAACTGAGACCGGCACCGGATTCGCGAAGATGTCGAACACGGGGGAATATTTTGTCAGTTCCGCCAGCTGCTCGGGTGTAGCGTCCGCCTTCACCTTGAAGGAAACCCGCACGTCCTTGTAGCCCTTCCGCACATCGTCTTTCAGACCCAAGAATCCATGCAGGTCCAGGTCTCCCTCCAGCCGCGACTCGACCGACTCGACCCGAATGCCCCGGGCAGCCGCGTGGTACACCATCGCCGTGGTCATGCACGATGCGAGAGCCGTCAGCGCGTACTCGACCGGGTTTGGGCCGCTGTCATTTCCCAGTAGAACAGGCGGCTCGTCCGCCGCAAGCTCAAACGACCTTTTCCGCTCTACCTCCTGGCACGCTCCGAAGAAGCCACTGATCGTCGTTTCGTTCTGTCCTCCGTCAACCCAACGGTTCGTGACCCGGAATCTGAAGTCGGCTATGTCCGGCTGTTCGCGGATTGCCTCGATCGTATCGACAAGCTGCTCTACGTTGACGCCGTTGGTGGTCTCGATGGTTTGAATCGCTCTGGCTCCTGCTGGGGACGGTTGGTCGGCGGTGGCCTCCAGACCCAGGAACGCCAAACAGCAGGACTCCTGTCAAGTTCCCCCGCACGCCACCGGCGGGTGATGGACCATCAACACTCCTCATTCCGGAAGAAGGCGGCTGCCACAGCGCCGAGTCGGGGAGCAGCGTAATCAGGGGCTATGAGGTGACGGAAGCGAGCGGTCCGAGGATCTCTGTCAAATACTGATGGAGCAACTGGACAGCGATCGTACCCTCGCCAACCGCCGATGCAACACGTTTGACGGATCCATGCCGAACGTCGCCGGCGGCGAACACTCCGGGAATGCTGGTCTCGAGCAGGAACGGAGGGCGCCTCAGCGGCCAGCCGTCGGGCGGCTGTCCGTTACGCATGAGGTCGTTGCCAGTCAGGATGTATCCCTTCCGATCACGCTTGACGCCGCCCAACAGCCACTCCGTGTGCGGCTCACCCCCGATCAGGACGAACAGGGCTGAGGTGGGCAACCGCTCGGTCGTTCCGACGGTCCGGTCCCGCAGCGTGATCGATTCGAGATGCTCGGTGCCCTCCCCGGCGATCAGGTCGACGCCCAGACGCACCGTGACATTGGACATCTGGTCGAGCTCTGTGATCAGGTACTCTGACATACTCGCGGCGAGGGACTCGCCCCGAACCAGCATCGTCACGGACGAGGCATACCTGGCGAGGTGCAGAGTCGCCTGGCCGGCGGAGTTGCCGGCCCCCACGACGCAGACGTGCTCGCCCTGCATGGCGCGCGCCTCGCTTCCAGCGGCTCCGTAGAACACCCCAGCACCGAGGAGCGCTTCGAGGACCGGGATACCAAGGCGGCGCCACGCGACGCCGGGCGCGAGAACGACGGTGCGGGCAACGACCTCCCGACCATCAGCTACCCGTACGACCCGCTCAGATCCGGAGGTCTGAAGCTGGACCGCTTCCTGGGCAAAGACCATGTTCGCCCCGAACAGCCAAGCCTGCTCACACGCCCGGTAGGCGAAGTCCTGACCACGGATCCCCCACGTGAAGCCGGGAAAGTTGCGGATAAGCGAGCTCGTTCCCGCTTGCCCCCCGGAGACGTCCTTCTCCAGGACCACGGTACTGAGCCCCTCCGAGGCGGCATGGACGGCCGCAGCGAGTCCGGCCGGTCCCGCCCCGACGATCACGACGTCGTGGACACCGGTTTCGAGGCTGGTCCCTCCTCCGAACGCCTCGATGAGGTCTGCATCGGTGGGTTCGACCAGCACACGTCCGTCGTGGCGCACGGCCACGGGCAGCCGTGTGCCATCCTGACCGGCTTCGCGGAGGAGCTGGCGGCCCGCTTCGGAGGTCTCGGCGTAGAACCCGTAGGGCATGTTCATGCGCGTGAGCAGCTCCCGGATCTCGTGGGCGCGTGCGCTCCGCTTCCGACCGACGAGGCGGAACATATGGAAGCTGGGCTCCTGCAAAGAGGCCCAAGCCGCGAGGAAGTCGCTGACCGCAGGGTAGAGGCCCTGCACCGGAAACCACGGCTTGACCAGATGGTAGTCGATCTGACCGAGCATCATGGCCGGCACGATGGGATTCGCCGCCGTGTAGTCTCGCTCGACGAGGAGGATGCGCTTGGCCGATGGGTGCAGCGCGTGGGCCTGAACGAGGAATTCGACCCCCGACATCTCGGCCATCTGCTGGTCAGCGATGAGAAGCGCTACCGGTGCCGATTCCGCCGCCAGTGTTTCGAGGGCCGCGATCCCCGCTGCGGGCTCGCGCTCGCAGAGTATCCGGCAGTCGCTCGCGAAGCGCCGGGCGATATCTGTCTCGAGGGCATCGAGTAGGGAGCCGTCCTCGGCTACAAGAAAGATGATCGGCATGGCCATGGAGCTCATTCCTGCCCGAGGACCGGTGGCTTCAGCGGTTGGGTTGCGGTGTCGTTCTCAGGTACGGTTTGATCGTCTCGTATCCCTTCGGGAACTTGGCGTCCAGCTCCTCGTCCGGGATCGCGTTCGAGATGATGCAATCGTCACCGTCCCGCCAGTTCGCGGGCGTCGCGACCTGGAAGTTCGTCGTGAGCTGTAGAGAGTCCACCACCCGCAGGATCTCATCGAAATCCCGTCCCGTCGCGGCAGGGTAGGTGAGCGTCAGCCTCACTTTCTTGGCCGGATCGATGACGAACACGGAGCGCACCGTGAGGGTATCGTCCGCGTTGGGGTGAATCATGTCATAAGCATCAGCCACGACCCGATCCGGATCCGCGATGATCGGGTAATTCATAGCTGTGTTCTGGGTCTCGTTGATATCAGCAATCCACTCGTTGTGCGTGTCGATCGAGTCAACACTCACCGCGATGACCTTCACGTCACGGGCTGCGAACTCGTCCTTCAGCTTGGCCACGGTGCCGAGTTCCGTCGTGCACACCGGCGTGAAGTCCTTGGGGTGCGAGAACAGGATGCCCCAGCTGTCGCCGAGCCATTCGTGAAAAGAGAGTTCTCCCGCTGTGGTCTCAGCCCTGAAGTCGGGCGCGGTATCGCCCAGTCGAATCGCCATGGTTCACTCCTACGCTGGGGAACGGCTCAGCCTGTCACTCGAAGATACACAAGGCGGGAGATTCGATGAAGGAGCGCACCGCCCGATGCCCAGAAATTACGTCTCCTGATGAATCCGAGGTCAAGCAGGATTCGTACGTAGGAGAGAACAGGAGGGCGAGACGTGGACAGATGCCATGGCAAGACGAAGTCCGGCACTCGCTGCAAGCGGTCGGTCCGTGAGGGGTCTCGCTTCTGCGCGACTCACGCCAGTCAGTCTCAGGGGCTGGGAGATGCCAATTCCCCAGGCGAGACGTCTCAGGAACGAGAACCATTGGAAACGCTGATCGTATTGGCTGCTGCAGGCGCGGTCCTCTTCGCGGTCCTGACAGTCCGGCGT
>Ga0255058_10000861_pt1 | contig 17357 bp, 17 predicted proteins | sample Cases_109_9_MG_FD_188637 | JGI IMG/M metagenome (GOLD analysis project Ga0255058, IMG submission 188637) | Seawater microbial communities from Amundsen Gulf, Northwest Territories, Canada - Cases_109_9 | ecosystem: Environmental > Aquatic > Marine > Gulf | place: Canada: Northwest Territories... | reverse complement strand
GTAAGCCCCGTGTTAATCGCGCTCCAATTATTACCTCCATCGGTTGATTTGAATATGCCGCCGCCAAAGGTACCGGCAAAAAGGGTTCCATCACTTGAGAATGTTGGTGAGACGGCTACCGATCGAACATCTAAATTAGTAAGCCCCGTGTTAATCGCGCTCCAATTAACTCCGCCGTTGGTCGTCTTAAAGACCCCGCCGCCAGAGGTACCGGCAAAAAGGGTTCCATCGCTTGAGAACGTTGGAGAAATGGCTACCGATAGAACATCTAAATCAGTAAGCCCCGTGTTAATCGCGCTCCAATTATTACCTCCATCGGTTGATTTGAATATGCCGCCGCCAAAGGTACCGGCAAAAAGGGTTCCATCACTTGAGAATGTTGGTGAGACGGCTACCGATCGAAGGTTTAAATTAGTAAGCCCCGTGTTAATCGCGCTCCAATTATTACCTCCATCGGTTGATTTGAATACGCCTCCACCATTTGTGCCAACAAATAAGGTCGTATCGCTTGAGAACGTTGGAGAGACGGCTACCGATAGAACAAATAAATTAGTAAGCCCCGTGTTAATCGCGCTCCAATTATTACCTCCATCGGTTGATTTGAATATGCCGCCGCCAGAGGTACCGGCAAAAAGGGTTCCATCGCTTGAGAACGTTGGAGAGACGGCTACCGATCGAACATCTAAATCAGTAAGCCCCGTGTTAATCGCGCTCCAATTATTACCTCCATCGGTTGATTTGAATACGCCTCCACCATTTGTGCCAACAAATAAGGTCGTATCGCTTGAGAACGTTGGAGAGACGGCTACCGATCGAACATCTAAATCAGTAAGCCCCGTGTTAATCGCGCTCCATTGGTTTATTGCCGCGTTAGTTGAAGAAGGAGATAGGAGAGCTAGCAACGAGAGCATGAGAAACACTAAAGCTATGAAGGATAAATAATAAAATAACTTATGATAAAACTCATCAGCAGATTTTCCATTATCTTTCAAAATAAAAGTTCCATACACCAACCAACTATGCAATCAATCAAAGTTTTATTAGCTATTTTACCCTTGATTACTTTTTTTAAACGATGGATAACAAGGAACTATCAAAGCATCGCTTGTACCAAAACCTAATAAATAATTGGTCTTTCAAATAGGGAATGCATATATCTAGATAAAGTCGAGATTAGTTTATGGTCATAGTCTCATATATTGAAAGAGTAACGTGGCCATACTGGACAAATCTCAAAATTAATTAATTAAGTACAATATAAAGATATAAGTACTGGTATTGAGATTTATAACAATGGAGCTTAGGGGACGATCTTCGAACTTTTTTAATGACTGAAAGTTTCAAAAAAGGAGCTGAAATAGATTTAATGGGCAAAGTTTGTTATGAGTCATATATAACTTAGCTAAAAAAATGGTTAGTTATGATCTTATTAAATCAAAAAACCCCTTTGGTTGGAGAGTTAATTATTCACAAGGTTGTCTACAAAGAGGTGACAGTAAACTACCAGGCAATTAAGCGCTAGTCAATAGCTTTTGGTGGCTGGGATTCAAGAACAGATGATTAGGTAATATTATTAAGAGTTCTTTGGTGGGGGTTCAAGCAAAAAAAAGTAGAAAGGACGCAAGATGATAAGAAGATGAAAAAAGGATAATGTTTTCTATTTAACTGTTAGAACTTGCAATTATTTCAGCCCTACACGCTGTGCTATTTGGGATGTGGCCCAAAGCACAGTTTTCATACCCGTAACACTGTTTGCTGTTTATTAGTAAGGTCATACGTCGAGGTACACCTTCAGACGGAGCCATTATATCAGCAGGAATACTGGCGTGCTTACAAGCTGTACTATCCACATTATCATTCATGTTTATTCCGCCTTATGTAAATTTAAGTCGGTTGTATCATACCCATGATGAATCAATGATATTCTTCGAGAAAGCCCTACTAAGCAACACAGCCCATGAATTTGTCAGGACACTTAGAAATTTAAATATTCCACTTGGAGCTTAGGGGATGATCTTCGAACATTATTAATGAAAGAAGATGAGGAGTCTTATTTTTGTCACATTGCTGATAGTTTTAAGGAGACTTAAGTAGACTTTCGAAAGCTAAGCGTTAATTTAGTTACTACTACTCAAAGCTAAAATAAAAGCAGAGCCTAAATGACCCTGCTTCTATATTTATAAAAGGTTTCCCCTATCTCTGTATTAGCTATTCGCCTATAGCTAACCAGTCACCTCCTCGGGAATTTAGACTACGGTTATAGACGAAATGCAATTGAAAAGAACCTGGATTCTTTACAACTGTATAATTATTATTTGTAAGAACGATATAGTCGGCATTATCAAAATCAACTTCGATCCAATCTGACTGATACTCATAATATGGCCAGTAACCAGACCTATTAAGAGCAGCATATCCTGTAAAGATACGCTTACCGCTTATTGTAGATTCGTCTGTACTGTCAGATTCCGGTGGTCCCTCCGGACTGGGTGATTGCTGGATATTATTTAACTGATTTTGGAGATCATTGATCTCGTTTTGTAAAGCTTCTATGGAAGCCTGATTTGCAGCAATTGCAGCGGCATTAACCGCTATTGCTGAAGCATTAGTTGCAACGGCAGCTGCCATATTTGCTATATCTGTAGAATTCGTTGCAATACTTATGGTATTTGTAGCAATTTTGTCAGAATTTTCATTTACGGAGGTCAATAATTCCTCAAAGGGAATACCAGTATTAGCTTTAGGAGGAAGCTTATTTGCTGCTAGTAATATAGAAGTGGTTGAAAACAACATAAATATTATGGTAATAGTGAAAATCATAAATTTCTTAAGCATTTTGACTCCTATGAGTGACTTCCTTCACTTAAACAGCAAGGTATTATTGCTTTTTTCATCACGATAACAACTTAACCGTAATAATAATTTCGGCAATACGGAATTGTTTCTAAATAATACTTTGGTTCTGTTTTTGTTGTGAATAAAACCTCGAACTATTAGAGAGTGGTTAAGAACTGGAAAGCTAAAAGGGAGTAAGGTTAAGTAGAAGGTTTACAACTGAGTAAGTTTTTCAAGTTAATTTCAAACGATTGTTTATATAAATTCATTTGTGTTATAAAGATATATAGAGTTACGGCGTCCTGATAGACGACGCCGTTTTATTTTGTACTATTTTCTGTGATAACAAAGAGGAGGTGATAAAAATAACACCAAATAATATTCAGAGGAAGCACAGACAAGAACGCGAAGCTGTTGTTGATGACGAGCTGCAAAGCTCGCAGTGTCACTTGGTGAACGCTGATAAACACTTCGAGAGGGCAATACATGATCGACGCATGCGGAATGAATTTGCTCAGTTACTTAAGCGAGCTCAAGAAATCTTGTCAGATCTCAGCGCTTAACCTCTAGCTGGCTAGAGTCTTGTCTTATAGCGCCGATGGATTGGCTGCACCAGCATCAAACTTGATGCGGTGCGGAGCCGGTCGGTCCTCAAAACAAAAACGTCTCTTTCAGTCGCCGACTGCATGCTCCCGAACAAGGTCTCGAATTTTCTTGTAGAAACGAATGATAAAATATTTAATTCTGCTAATAAACTGCTAAGGAAACTAGCCCATGCAGTTTCAATTGCTATCAATGCCTGCCAAAAGCAATTCATTATCATTGCAGCTTAACGAATAAATAGTAATAGTTATCAAAAGTTGACAAACCGTTTAAGGGATTTCTTTACCAGGTGTCGCATGTTTGATAGAAACCGAAAAGATAAAACACCATTTGCACTTCCCACGCACTTCAACAAAAAAACCTAGAACTCCTTATTGGCAATTCTAGGCCTCTGACCTTGTGGAGCTAAGGGGATTCGAACCCCTGACCTCTGCCATGCGAGGGCAGCGCTCTCCCAGCTGAGCTATAGCCCCAAATTGCTTGCATTTATTATACCAATATCTTGATCCGACACTCGTTTTATCAACCAAGCTTGATTTTAATTAAAAAACGGGGATAGAATAGGTTAAGTGAAAAGTTTTTTGAGGGAGTTTTTTTGACAGAACAGTTATCTGAAAAAAAGGAACTTATAGCCCTTAACAGGATGGCGGCAGTCTTGGGAGAGTCGTTGGACCTTAATAATGTCTTGGAAACTGCCCTGCAAGAAACGATGCACATTTTGGGAGTAAATAACGGCGCTATCTACCTACTGGATAAGCCCAGCAATAAGTTGATAATCAAAGTGCAAAAGAATATAACGGACTCCTTTCTTTCACAGAAGTCTGTGGTTGGGACGGATGATGGTTGTGCCGGCACGGCTTATAATACGAAAGAACTGTTCTCTGGGTTTGGGACGCCGGAAAAGGCCTACATATGTGCAGACGCTAAGGAACTGATGGGGATCGATTGTCTTGCCGCAGCTCCTATCATCTTTAAAAACGAAGTCCTCGGCATCCTAGAGCTCTTTGCTCCGGTTGATAGAAAATTAACAAAGCAGGAGGTAGAGCTGTTAAACTCGATCTGTAGCCAGATAGGCGTGGCAGTATCGAACGCTCACTCGCACGAGGCTTTAAAGTATGCTCTAAGGGATTCCAAGCTATTGCTTCAAGCATCCGAGACGATTGTCTCATCGCTAAAGCTGGAAAATATTCTTGAGAAACTTATTAATCTTGTATCCGAGCTTACACAGATCAGTAGAGCGGCGATATGGCTATATTCTGAAAAAAAAGACATTCTAATTCTTTCTCATCATTTTGAGACATTGCCTGCCGGCTTTAGCCTGAATTTGAAGGAGATGCCTGGTCCTCTTGGAACGGCATTTCAAGACAAGAAGACGGTCACCATCAGAGATTTTTCTAAGACGGCCGAGCGAGTCGAACAACTGGCGAATATGTTCTCGATAAAAGCGATGTTAGCGGTACCCATTGTATTTAAAGACAGGGTTGTAGGCTTGCTTACTTTGGATAAGCCGGGAATAAGTCATAATTTTGACGATCAGGAGATAGAGTTAGCAGAGGGAATCGCTAGGCAAGCGGCGATAGCACTGGAAAACTCCCGAACTTTCGAGGAACAGCGGGCCATCGCGGATACTCTTCAGCAAAGTTTCGTATCACTGGAAGTTCCGGATAGGAATCTTATCGAAGTCGGAACTGAGTATGTTTCCGCGTCCTATGGAGCTTTTGTCGGTGGCGATTTTTATGACTTTATTAATTTAGATGGGCGGCTTGGATTTATTGTCGGCGATGTATCGGGTAAGGGAATATCGGCAACTATCCTGACGGGAGTTGTTAAAAATTCACTTCGGATCATGGCGATCGAAGGATATGCACCGAATGAGATCATGTATAAAATCAATGATGTGATTCTAAGACAGTCAGAGAACAACCAGTTTGTCACCCTCTTTTACGGTCTTCTTGATTACGAAAAAAATTCTCTTAGTTATGTAAACGCGGGACATCCGCTGGCACTCTTGAAAAAGAAAGAAGAGATGTTGGAATTGGGTTTTGATAATCCTCCGGTCGGGGTGGAAGCCGGAAAAGATTTTATAGAGAAAACTATTGATTTTAGTATAGGTGATACGTTGCTCTTATATACTGATGGTGTTATCGAGGCAAGGAACGATAGTGAGCTCTTTGGGATCGAGAGACTTGAGGAGATTTTTCTAAACAATATCGATAAAGATCCTGATACGATCTCCAGTAGCATTTTTAGTGAAGTGAGCAAGTTTAACAAGGGCGCTCTCTCAGACGACATCGCCATCTTAGCTATTAGGCGGATTTAGAAAATACTCTACTCATCTAACAAAGATATGGCCTTTGCGGGGCAGATAGAGACGCAGTCACCGCAACCAGTGCACATAGAATGATCTATAGCCGCCGGTTCACCTTCATCGATCTTTACGATAGCTCGGGTATCACAACTTGATCTTGCAGGACAACCAGAACATTTTTCATCGATGCAAGCTTGGTAATCTAGGACTATTCTTAGCATCAACTTTTAAGACTGCTTAGATGTTTTATAAATGTCGAAAGAGAGTCGTCGAATTCACTGCTTATTTCGAGATCTTCAGGTAATTTATCGTAAAAACACTTTTTCATGTTGTCCGCCACTACCAACATACCTGTTTGTTCTAAGGCCGCTTTAGCGGCGATAAGTTGTACCAAGAATTTATCGCAGTCCTCTTCTTTCTCAATCATTTTTTGAAGGCCTCTTACTTGACCTTCAATTCTCTTTAAGCGATTGATAATATCTTCCATAAGATTTATGGTTCCATTCCGGTCTTAGTCTCGCCCCTGAAGGCAGACATTCCGCCTTCAACGTTGAAAATCTCTTGAAAACCGAGTCCTACCAAGCGATTAGCCGCCTCGGTGCTTCTTCCTCCGCTAAGGCATATGATCATCAGTGGTTCATTTTTATTCCAGTCGGCGACCGAATCGGTCAAACCATCGAGAGGAAATAATTCGGCACCGGGAATATGGCTTTGCTTATATTCTAAACTTGTACGGACATCGATCAGCCGGATACCTTCATCCATCTTTTTTAAGGCGTCATCCGATGAGATATTAGTATAGCCCGTATTAGCGGGGGCCGGAGCCCGCTCCGTCGGCACATCGGAAATGTCTTGGTTCTGCTGTGCGCATGAAGAAAGCGAGAGAGTAAGTAAGAGAGCTAGTATGGTTAGTAGCAAATATTTTTTCATCTTATATTACCTCGTCGATCGCTTCGATAAGAATATCTTCAGCTTTTTGACCCAGATCATCCAGCTCTTCGTTTTTGTAATAGTTGACCATAAAAGTCGGTCTAGCGAGTTTAACAGTACTTCCTGTCGTAGTCTTTTCGATTGTGATGCTACAGGGAAGTGATACCGATACGTCCGAATTAAGAGTTAACGCTTCCTTCGCGAAATTAGGATTACAGATACCAAGCAAAAGGAATTCTTTATCGAAATCGATGCCTTTTTTCTCCATTACTTTTGCTACATCGATCTCCGTCAAGATGCTAAACTGACTAGATTTTAATCTACTCTCCAAGGCATCCCTTATGTCATATAGATCTTTTTTTGAATCTTTTTTGTAAATTAGACTATTCAATTCTCCTCCGATATATCTAGGGTGGATAAATGTTAATATACCCTATGGGGTATGTCAAACAGCTATCGCTCAAGCTACAAACGCTGAAAAGCGTCCGAATTATTGAAAAACTTTTTAATACTGACGTAAAAAGATAAACTCTTAGACAGAGTTCGCTGTGCCATTTATAATTGACCTGGTAAAAAAGAGGAGATAATTAAGCAATGTTAGTAAAGTTACCTGATGATTCAGCCCTTGAGCTTGATGATGGATCAACAATCGGAGACGCTGCAAAAGCAATAGGAAGCCGTCTTTTCAAGGCGGCAGTTGCCGGAAAAGTCGGGGGCAGACTTGTCGACCTTTCTTATAAACTAAGTGATGGTGACCAGATCGAGATAACCACCGATTCACTGTGGAAGGGCTAGATATTATCCGCCATTCGACGGCGCATGTAATGGCCGAAGCAGTGGGAGAATTATATGGAGATGTAAAGTTTGCGATCGGTCCGACCATTGAAGATGGTTTTTATTATGATTTCGACCTTGATGAATCTCTCTCTGTTGACGACCTTGAAAAGATCGAAAAAAAGATGCAAGAGATTATCGCTAGAGATTCACATTTTGAAAAAGTCGAGATGACTTCCAACGAGGCTAAAAAGTTCTTTTCCAATGAAGATCAGGATTACAAGGTCGAGTTAATAGAAGATCTTTTGGAAGATACTGTTAGCGTCTATAAGCAAGACGGATTTACTGATCTTTGCCGCGGACCCCACCTTCCAAACACAAAAAGGATCAAAGCTTTCAAACTTCTTTCGGTTGCTGGGGCTTACTGGAGGGGTGACGAAAATAGGCCTATGCTTCAACGCATTTACGGCACTGCTTTTGGAAGCAAAAAAGCGTTAGAAGAGCATTTGGAGAGATTAGAGGAGGCACACAGGCGCGATCATCGGGTACTGGGAAAGCAACTGGACCTCTTTCATATTGATGAAGAAGTTGGAGCGGGACTTCCTCTTTGGCATCCTAAGGGAGCGATGGTAAGGAAAATAATCGAGGATTTTTGGCAAAATGAGCACCTAAAAAACGGCTACGAGATGGTCATGATCCCTCATATTGCTAAAGTCGATCTTTGGAAAACAAGCGGTCACTGGGATTTCTATCAAGAGAGCATGTATTCACCTATGTCAATCGAGGGTCAAGACTATATTGTAAAGCCGATGAATTGCCCCGGGCATATTAAGATATTCACTTCAAAGCCTAGAAGTTATAAGGATATGCCGATCAGATGGGCAGAGTTGGGGACTGTATATAGATTTGAGAGATCGGGAGTGTTGCACGGGTTGCTTCGGGTGCGCGGTTTTACTCAAGACGACGCTCATATTTTTTGTCGAAGCGATCAGCTTGAGAGCGAGATAATCAAGGTAATCGAATTTGTATTATATATACTTCGTACTTTCGGTTTCGAAGAATACGATGTCTACTTGTCAACGAGACCTGAAAAGTATGTGGGTACTCTTGAAAATTGGAAAAAATCAACGGAGGCGCTGGAAGAGGCCCTTAAAAAAGTAGGTCTTGATTATGAAATAGACCCTGGTGAAGGTGTTTTCTACGGACCTAAGATCGACATTAAAATAAAAGATGCTCTGGGACGTTCTTGGCAGTGCACAACGGTTCAGGTAGATTTTAATCTACCGGAGCGCTTTGATATCAAATATAAAGGAGAGGATAATCAAGACCATCAGCCGATCATGATCCACAGGGCACTACTAGGCTCGTTGGAACGTTTTATTGGCTGTTTGATAGAGCACTACGGTGGCGCTTTTCCGTTTTGGCTCTCTCCCGTTCAAATAGAAGTCATACCAATAGCCGATCGCCATTTGGATTATGCAAAAGAGATTGCGGGAAGAATAATTGATGTTGGCATGCGTGCCGACGTGGATGATAGAAAAGAGACCGTTAACCGCAAGATTAGAGATGCACAGATGCAAAAAATACCATACATGCTGGTTGTAGGGGATAGGGAAGTAGAAGCGGGAATGGCGGCTCTTAGGCTAAGAGACGGCCAAGATCTCGGCGCAAAAAGTGTCGACGAGCTCCTTTTAACATTAAAGAAAGAAAATGATAGTAGGTCTATTAGTTCGCTATTTACATAGAGGGTCCTTTTAGATATACTGACCCGAGGAAAGCAGAAGCCGGTCGCTTCTCACCTATCGGCAAAGATAATTAGCTAGGTAGGTATGAAAGTAGATTAAAGGTGGCTTCGGCTACCTATTTTTTTTCGCTTTTTATTTGGAGGTGAAGCTAGATTACAACAAAAAATGTTCGTGTGAACGAACGAATAAGAGTCGATGAGGTTCGTCTTATTGATCCTGAAGGCAACCAACTGGGGATTAAACCGACGAGGGAAGCACTATCAATTGCTCTTGACTACGATTTAGATCTCGTTGAGATATCGCCAAATTCGGCTCCGCCAGTCTGCAGGATAATGGATTACGGAAAGTTTAAGTACGAAGAAACGCAGAAGGCAAAAAAGGCGAAGAAACATCAATCAACGATAGTAATAAAAGAGATGAAGCTTCGCCCAAAGATAGAAGATCATGATTTCAATACGAAGAAGAAACATGTTAGAAGATTTTTAAGTGCTGCTGCTAAAGTCAAGGTTACGATAATGTTTAGGGGTCGGGAGATGACCCACACAGAACTGGGTAAAGCGTTACTCGAAAGATTAGCGGACGAGGTTTCTGATCTTGGAACTGTGGAGTCACTGCCGAAACTTGATGGTCGAAATATGATCATGGTGATCGGTCCGAATCCGGATGTTGTCGCTGAAGTACGAAGGAAGAAAGAGGAAGGTGCTAAAGATGCCAAAGATGAAGAGTCATAGAGGCGCAGCCAAACGGTTTAAGAAAACTGGAACCGGCAAGCTAAAAAGGGCAAAGGCCTACAAAAGCCATATGCTTGAGAAGAAATCGCCTAAAAGAAAGAGAAATCTGCGACAATCGGGCCTTGTCTCGAAAGCGGATCACAAGCGGATGGAAAAACTGATCTAACAGGCGATATGGAATTTAGATATTTTTTAAGGGAGCGATATAAATGCCAAGAGTAAAAAGTGGTGTTATCAACAAGAAAAAGCATAAAAAAGTCCTCGAAATGGCTAAGGGTTACAGAGGGGCAAAGAGCAGAACGTTTCGAGCTGCCAATGAACAGCTGCTTCACTCTCTCTCGTACTCATACAGAGACAGGCGAGCAAAAAAGCGTAATTTTAGAAGACTTTGGATTACCAGAATAAACGCTGCAGCGAGGCAAAATGGCCTTTCTTACAGTAAGTTTATTAGCGGATTAAAAGCTGCTGACGTGGAGATAGATAGAAAACAACTTTCTGACATGGCGATATTCGATCCCCAGTCCTTTAACGCGTTGACAGAAATTGCAAAATCCAGTAGTGAGTCTTGATTAGGGTTTCGCTAAGGGAAATAAGATGAGTGAGAAGCCGGATATCCAAGATAAGCCGGCTCTTATTTTTTCGGATAAGTATTTCGCCTCTTTCGGTGAGCATGTATTCCCGACGGATAAATACCGAAAAGTATTCGATAAATTAAAGGCATCTTCTAAGATTAGCTCTTTTCAAGTGATTGAACCACTTTCAGCAAAGACTGAAGATCTTGAATTAGTTCATCTACCGGACTATGTCCGAGATTTCATGAACTTTGAATCAACGGAACAGATAATCACTTCAGAATTACCCTTAGATAAAGAGATCAGGGATTTTTTTCTTCTTGCTGCCGGCGGTTCAATATTAGCTGCTGAGGAATCGCTAAAGAGGGGAAAGGCGATAAATCTAAATGGGGGATTTCATCATGCTTTTCCCGATCATGCAGAGGGATTCTGCTACTTAAACGACCCGTCTATAGCGGTAAGAAAAGTTTTGAAAGATAAAAAAATAAAGAAGGCGGCCGTAGTCGATTGTGATCTACACCAAGGTAATGGAACCGCCTACATCTTTAAGCGTGATAAAAATGTATTTACCTACTCTATCCATCAGGAAGACATCTATCCGGTTAAGCAAACCAGCGACCTTGATGTCGGGCTTCCAGATGACGCCGGTGATGAAGAATATCTTTCGCATCTGGAAAGAGAGATACCGGTGATATACGATCGCCACCAACCGGAATTAGTGTGTTACGTCTCCGGAGCCGACCCATATATCGACGACCAACTCGGCACGCTTCGCTTGACAAAAAAGGGCCTTCGAGCCAGAGATGATATTGTCATCAAAGAAGCGACGTCCAGAGGAATAGCCGTCTTCATCGTCTTAGCCGGGGGGTATGCTTTCGATACTGAAGATGTCGTCGATATCCACATCCAGACTGCCCTAGCCCTTTTAGGGGATTGATTAGGAAAAAGATTGCTTGCTGATCCTTTCCTTTTCGACAGATAGAAGAGAGATCAAGATAATGCCGGCTACTATCCTCGAGATCAGGAAGACTTTGTCCGGATTCATTATCAAGATAATGGGTGCAAATATAAGCGGCGCAAGGAAGTTGCCTAGGAAGCCAAACGATCCTAATAGCCCGCAGACCTTACCTCTACACGATACCGGGCCGGTCTCACCGGCCCATTGAAGAAATGTAGGAAGAGCCACCTTGGCCGATGCCAAAGATTATTAAAAAAAATATTAGAGTAGTCAGTGATGAAGCTAAGGAGACGCCCACAAGTCCGATCGTCCACAGAAATAATGCTGCATAGATCATTCTTAAATATGTGAGAGCAAATCTAATTTTAATGAAAAGAGCTGATGTAATCGCGGCAGCGAGAAAAGTAATCGAGATAAATATGCTGATATTGAAAGGATTTTTAATACCTATCTCATCAAGGTGCTGTGGCAGGTAGACGACAATGACATAGATGATCAAACTGGCGTACAACATCAAGCCGTAGATGATATAGAGATTAGTATTTTCTTTTACTGCTCTTAATACTGATTTTGCCACGTGGCAGGAGATGGCGGAAATGGCCAAAAAATTTTCCGAGGTACCAATTCATATGCGAAAAGCAGGTTACATCGAGGCGGCAAAGTCAGCGTCTAATATCTATTTGGGGACTACTAAAGTCCGACCAGAGCTTATAGTCGAAGCTGTAGAACAGATCGGAGCAGAATGGATTATATCCGGAAGCGACTCACCCCATGTTTCGAACCAAGCAGAATTCGATAAAATTATGTCATTGAACCAACTATCTGTCGGTGAGAAGGATCAAATACTTGGCCTGAATATGGCCCGAATTCTAAAAATCGATAAGTAGACCCTTATATGAATCCTTTTTTGCCACTGCCGTTTTATATATCTCCGTAAAACATTAATTGAGCTCTCTTAATATTTAACAAAAATGAAACTTAAAAGAAATAAAGATTTAACCTTCCTTTAACCCTTTCGAAATGTAGCAACGGTAACTTAACACCAGACAAGTTTTTAGCACGGCGACTAAAGGAGGCACCAGTGATCGGAAAATATGTTTCTATTCTCTTATTATCAATTGTCTTTTTGGCTCTATTTACATCGACTGCGTTCGCTGCGGAGAGTGATGAAATCTCCGTATCCTTGAATACGGTCTGGACGATGATGGCTGCTTTTCTGGTCGCCTTTATGCAGGCCGGATTTGCCCTATTAGAGGGTGGGCTTACCAGAGCAAAAAACGTCGGTAACATCATGATGAAGAATCTGATTGATTTTGGCATCGCTTCTATCGCTTTTTGGGCCATCGGGTTTGCTATCGCTTTCGGTGCAGGGAACGCCTTGTTTGGTACAAGTGGATGGTTCTTAAACGTATCTGGCGATAAAGTCGACACAGTATTTGCGTCTCTTTCGTGGGCCAATATTCCTCTGATGGCAAAATGGTTTTTTCAAATGGTCTTTGCCGGTGTAGCGGCGACTATAGTCTCTGGTGCCATGGCCGAGCGTACAAAGTTTCAGGCGTATCTAATATACAGCGCTGTCATCACCGGTATCGTCTATCCCATTGTTGTACATTGGATCTGGGGTGGCGGTTGGTTAGCCAGTTTAGGTTTTCAGGATTTTGCCGGTTCGACAGTGGTTCATAGCGTAGGCGGCTGGGCAGCTTTGGCCGGAGTTATTATCATCGGTCCTAGGCTTGGAAAGTATGGAAAAAAAGGTGAAGTCAACCCCATTCCCGGTCATAGCATGTCAATGGTCATGCTAGGTGTATTTATTCTTTGGCTCGGCTGGTTCGGATTCAACGCCGGCAGCACCATGGGAGCGATGGATCTTAGCTTTGCCGAGATCGCTGCGGTAACTACTCTTGCGGGAGCAGCGGCTTCAATAACCGGTATGTTAACTGCGTGGGCAAGAACTGGCAAACCTGATGTGACTCTGACTGCCGGTGCCGCCATTGCCGGACTTGTAGCAATTACCGCACCTTCAGCCTTTGTTGAGACATGGGCTGCCGTCACTATTGGATCGCTTGCCGGGGTTATATATGTTTTTGCTGTGATCTTGTTGGACCGGCTAAAGATTGATGATCCGGTAGGCGCCATCCCGGCTCATGCATTTCTAGGTGTGATCGGAACGCTTTTTACCGGGGTATTCGCCTCACCGAGATTAGTTGAAGCTGTTGGTGTAGGAAAAGCAGGTCTAGTCTATACTGGCAACGTCGACCAGCTTGCTATTCAATTAGTTGGCGTACTGGCAGTATTTGCCTTCGTCTTCCCAACGTCAATAGTCTTATTTAAGACAATCAAGGCGACCGTAGGACTTAGGGTATCTCCGGAAGAAGAGATCCAAGGCCTTGATATTCATGAGCACGGGATGTGGGGTTATCCGGAACAATTCGTAACCCAACTCCCGCCATCAATTGCTAAGCATTATCCGAGGGCTCGAAGTGCTAACTCGGCATTGGGCATGAAGATATACCATGAAAGCGAAGGGATTGTGCGATGAAAGAGATAAAAGCGATCATACGACATGAACAACTGGAAATGGTTAGAGACTCGTTAGATCAAATCGGAGTAAAAGGGATAACTATTACTGACGTAAAGGGCGCCGGTCAGCAACGGGGTTTTACAGAGTCGTATCGGGGGGCGACAACGATAATCCATTTTCGTCCAAAATTGCAACTAACAGTGACTGTAAACGATGATAAGTTGGAAGAAGTCGTGGAAGTGATCATGACAAATGCGCGGACGGGAGAAATCGGTGATGGAAAGATATTCATTTCCCCTATTGAAGAGGTTATCCGGATTCGCACTGGTGAAAGGGGACCTGACCAAGTCTAAGTAATAATTTCGTTTGAGGAATAATAAAAAGTTGCCGTATTGTTAGATAATAATTGTTATGAGCAGGAGCAATGAGAAGAAGAGAAAGTCTAATATTTCTTGTTGCTCCTTTTTGTTTTGTGGTGATTTGGCTCTTTTTTTTGCAGAGTATCAGCAAAACTGAGGATAATCATCGTGGAAATTCGAATCTAGTACGGCCAACGCTTAGACCTTTACAGTCATTTTTGTAATATGCTAAATAATCATTACAACGGAATAAGCTGTGACTTCCAGAAATCAATATTTATTTATATTCTCATTGGGAAATGAAATGAGTTGAGTAAAAGCACTTAATTCTTAAGGTGGTAAGTCTGTGATTGATGATAAAGGTCGCGTAATAATATGGAGTTTTGGTTTTCTCCTTTTTGGACTCGTTGTGGCAGTACTGGCGATCGGGATGTTTCTCTTCTCTACTGAGGGTCGAATCAATCCCGAGTCATTTATGGGAAAAAAAGAACTTACAGAAGATCCTGACTTTTTGTTTAGTGATAAATTCGAATCAAAAAAGACAGCCGTAAATGGAATTAGCTTAGGAGATAACGAAAGTAAAGTAAAGCGCCTAGGTCCGTCCTCAAAAGATAAAGATGGTTGGTTATTTACTTCAGATGGTACTGGTTATCGAATTCATAAAGGAAAGGTAATCGAGATACTTTTATCAACTGAGCAGTCCAGGAAAATGGATTTGATATCCGAGCGTGAGGTAAAGGCTAAATTTGGAAAACCTGACAATACTGAAAGATTCTCCAGCTCAAGTGACTTATTTTATACAGAAAAGGGGCTCATTGTCATAATCCGGGATGAGAAGTCAGGCGACCAAGCGGTTCAAGTCAGAATATTGTCGCTGTGATCTTGTTTCAAGCCAACCGTAATTAGAAGTCTTATAATTCTTTTTTAATAAGATATGGATTATCAGTCTGCGGGCTCGGGAAAATAAAATTAAGTCATTTCGCTAATCCAAAGAGGAGGAACGCTGGCTGATTTAGAAAATCAACGTTTTGATTCATTTGTTAAATTATTCGGCGGCGGACTCATTGCTTACGATTTGGATCTTAGAGTGACTTTGTGGAATCCGCGGGTGTCCGATATCACCGGAATCACATCAGCGAAAGCTTTAGGAGAAGATCTTTTTGAATTAATGCCAAATTCATCGAGCCAATACGAAGCAGCGCTTTCAACGCTTAAAGGAGAGGAGTCACGGCCCGAAATCTTCAAATATGAAAAAGGTCCAACAAGAGAGTCAATTTTTCTTGAATTCACTAACTTTCCCAAGCAAGAGCTTAACGGACCAATTGAAGGCGGTATAGTCATTGTTAGAGATGTCACCGGACATAACGGAAGCGAAGCAACTGAAATAGGGAGCCACCGCTTACTAATTGACATCATCGAAGGCTCGACTGACCCAATTTTTGCCAAGGATAGGGAACACAGATATCTGATTATAAATTCATTTGCTGCCTCTCAGCTGAACAGTACCCCAGATCAGCTAATCGGTAAGAGCGACCCGGAGATCTTGCCGCCTGAGATACTTCCGATAATATTTGAGACCGACAGCCGGATATTGGAATCAGGTGAGACGGAAATAATGGAAGAGCAAGTCGCCGACCGCATATGGCTGGCCAAAAAATGGCCGCTACGAGATGATGAAGGACAAGTGATAGGTCTGGCCGGCATTTCAAAAGATATAACCGATCGCAAAGAGTTCGAAACTCAGCTTAAAAAGTCCACCGAGCTCAGCGAAAGCCTTAATAGGATTAACACGAGGATCCTAAGAGAACTTGATTTTAAGAAAATTATTGCTGAAATCGGTTTGGAATCGATGAGCGCGATCGGGTGTGATGGTGTCGCTGTATTTATTCAAGAAGATGATGGTTGGCATCTGGAATCATCTCACGGGATCCCTGAAGGCGCTGTCGGAACTTTGATTAACGAAGATGAGTTTCCACACATCGCAGTCGTAAAACAGACTAAAGAACCACTTGTTTTTAATAACAAAGTTTCAACTGAGAATATCAGCACCGTGTTTAGGGAGGCCGGATTCTGTTGCATATTAAGTGTTCCCATGATCATTGGCGAAAAAGTGATCGGCGTTATAAGTTTTTGTTACATCGAGAGTAAAAACTTCACGGAACTAGAATTCGATTTTGCTAAAAAGCTGGCTGTTTCGATATCGCTGGCCCTTGAAAACGCTAGGTTGTATTCGATCGAGTTGAACATCTCAGAGACTCTACAAGAAGCACTGCTTGTCGTCCCCGAAAAAATTGAAGACCTTGATTTTGGCCATCTTTATCGATCGGCGACGGTAGAAGCCATCAAAGCCGGAGGAGACTTCTATGATATTTTCGAACTTGAAGACGACCACGTGGGGATCATCATCGGAGATGTTTCCGGTAAGGGTCTTGAGGCTTCGGCGCTTACATCCATGGCGAAAAATGCTGTAAAAGCTTACTCTTTTCAGAGCCGAAGACCAGCGCAAATTATGGCAACGGCAAACAAATATTTCTGTAAGGAGGGCTATCAGGAAGTCTTTGCAACGATTTTTTTCGGACTTTTGAATAAAAGGAACGGAGACATGTTGTATTGTAGTGCCGGCCATCCGCCGCCGCTGGTCAAGAGAACAGACGGAGAGGTATTAAAACTAACGACTCGATCCCCTGCGATTGGGATAATGCCCGACCTAGATTTTAGGGAAAATCTAGTCAGGCTAGACCATGGTGACATCTTGATTTGTTATACCGATGGAGTGATCGAAGCTAGACATGGTCAAGAATTTTTTAGTGAAGAAGGTCTTATAGACTTGGCTAGAAACTTGGAAAGCCCAAAACCCGGCAACCTGCCCAAATTAATATTAAATGAAATAAGTAGATACAGCGATGGCAGGCTAGATGATGACATTGCTATTCTCACACTGGCTCGTTAGGAGCCATCAAAGATTTCGAAAATCCCAGATCGCTAAATCGTTTCAATAATATATGTTAGTTTTTTTTGGGG
>Ga0255058_10000860_pt1 | contig 17363 bp, 19 predicted proteins | sample Cases_109_9_MG_FD_188637 | JGI IMG/M metagenome (GOLD analysis project Ga0255058, IMG submission 188637) | Seawater microbial communities from Amundsen Gulf, Northwest Territories, Canada - Cases_109_9 | ecosystem: Environmental > Aquatic > Marine > Gulf | place: Canada: Northwest Territories... | reverse complement strand
GATTAACTATATCAAGTAACATATTGTATTAATGTATATTTTAATGTTAAAAGAAGACGTGGCCGGCGATTTCCGACAGGACTTGACGCATTGACTGCAACACTATCCGCGACAGGCATCACGTTGTTCCGGGGCGACCGATGTCTGTTCGAGGACGTCAGTTTTGCGCTCGAACCCGGCCAGCTATTGCTACTCGAGGGACCCAACGGCAGCGGCAAGACGAGCCTGTTAAAGGCAATTGTCGGCATGCTGGAGCTCGAGGCAGGAGTTGTTAATTGGGGCGGTACCCCGGTCCTCGAGCAACGCCAGTTGTTTCATGGTTCGCTGGCGTGGATGGCGCACCGTGTCGGTTTCAAGGCAGACCTGACGCTTGTTGAAAATTTGCGTTTTGAAGCGGTGCTTCGTCCGCAAGTCGCAGTAGACATCGAAGATATCCTTGAGCGCGTCGATGTGTCGCGTCTCAAACGCCTGCCAGTGCGATCATTGTCGGCAGGTCAGAAAAGGCGTGTGGCGCTCGCCCGTATGTTACTTGCCGACGTACCGCTGTGGCTGATGGACGAGCCGTACACGAACCTCGATCGCGAAGGCAGGTCGCTTGTTGCCGGGGTCGTTAACGAGCACCTTGCCGGTGGCGGCCTGTGCGTCATGGCGGCGCATCAGGATGTCGACATCGATGCGCCGGTGCAGAAAGTAATACTGCAATGATTGCAAGCGAACGCGAATTGCCGGGATTGATGTCGGGTTTTGTGGCGACCGTTAAAAGGGACTTGCTGCTTGCGTGGAAGAGGCCGGGTGACGTTCTTAATCCGGTCGTTTTCTTTGCCGTCGTTAGCACCCTGTTTCCGCTGGCAACCGGCCCCAGCCCGGAGCAGCTTGAGTTCAGCGGCCCTGGAGTCCTCTGGGTTGCCGCATTGCTGGCGACACTTCTGTCATTGAATGGCCTGTTTCTTGCGGACTACGAAGACGGCAGCCTCGATCAATTCGTCGTCAGCCCGCAGCCGCTACCAATGCTCGCGCTGGCTAAAGCGCTGGCACACTGGTTGACCAGTGGGGTGCCGCTGTTGCTCGTATCTCCACTTGTCGCCGTCTCGTTTCGAATGCCGGCCGAGGCAATCGGCGCGCTGATCGTCACATTGTTGTTCGGCACGATCAGCCTGGGCCTTGTCGGCTCGATCGGCGCCGCACTGACCGTTGGATTGCATCGCGGCACGGTGCTGTTAAGTCTGCTGATATTGCCGCTGGCAATGCCCATACTGATCCTCGGTGCGAGAACTGTATCGCTTGCCGCGACGAATGAGACTTACTCTGCGGGCATTTATTTTCTTGCAGCCTACGCGGTTGCCGCATTGGTGTTGGCGCCTTTTGCAGCGGCTGCCGCATTACGAATCAGTTACGAGTAGAATTCCGGCCTATGTGGAAATACCTGCACAAGATGACGTCGCCGCCACATTTTTACCGACTCGCAAGAGTGTTGATTCCCTGGCTTGTGTTGCCGGGAGCGTTACTGATCGCATACGGGGCCTACGCGGGGCTGTTCGTGGCGCCGTCCGACTACCAGCAGGGCGACGCGTTTCGGATTATCTACGTCCATGTTCCCTCGGCATACCTGTCGATGATGGCTTATATGATCATGGCAGGCTCTGCCGGCATCGGTCTTATCTGGCGCATCAAGCTGGCGCATGCGGTTGCAGCCGGAGCCGCGCCGATCGGTGCTTCGTTCACGTTTCTGGCGCTCGTCACAGGGGCTATCTGGGGTCGGCCGATGTGGGGCACCTGGTGGGAATGGGGCGATCCACGATTGACGTCCGAGCTTATCCTGTTATTCCTGTATTTCGGCTACATGGCGCTGCGCAGTGCCATAGACGATACGTCGAAGGCCGACAAGGCCAGCGCGGTGCTGGCGATGGTCGGGGCCATCAATGTGCCGATCATTCACTTTTCGGTGGAGTGGTGGAGTTCATTGCATCAGGGTCCAACCCTGGTTCGTCAGGGCGGACCGGCCATCGAAAATGATATGTTGTATCCGTTGCTTGCCATGATCGTCGGTTTCACCCTGGTATTTGCTGCGCTGCTCTTGCGGCGGGTTCGGGCCGAGGTGCTGTATCGCGAACGACGCACGCACTGGGTTCGTGAATTGATATTGTTGCCAAGAGGCGATGGCTGATGGGTGAACTCGCAATGGATGGCTATGGTGTATACGTCTGGAGTTGCTTTGTGCTGACCCTGGCGGTCTTTATTTTCAATGAATGGCGAGCCCGAGTACGGCATCGCAGGGTGTACCGGCAAATCGAAGTTCGCGTGAAAGCTCTGGAGGGGCGTCAATGAAACCGAGACAACAGCGGATGTTGGCCGTCGGCCTTGTCGCAGCAGGGCTTGCCGTCGCAACCGCGCTAGCGCTCAGAGCATTTCAGGACAACATGATGTTCTTCATCGACATATCGGACGTCGTTGCAGGCAATTACCCTGAGGATCGAACCTTTCGTATCGGCGGGCTTGTCGTCGATGGAAGTGTCGAGCGCGAGCCGGAGTCGCTTGATGTCACGTTTCGTGTCACCGATTTGCGTTGTGAACTGCCGGTTACTTACACCGGTGTGCTGCCGGATTTGTTTAATGAAGGGCAGGGGGTTGTCGCACATGGACGCCTGAATGATGATGGCCTGTTCATCGCGAACAAGATACTCGCAAAACACGACGAGAATTACATGGCGCCCGAAGTTGCCGACTCGCTCGCCCAGCATGTCGGGGAGCAGACCGAATCACTTCAGGAAGTCTCGTCGGAGTGCGCTCGGCAATGATCCCAGAGATCGGGCATTTTTCTCTGATCCTCGCGCTGTCGCTGGCCATCTGCCAGGGGGTTCTTCCGCTTATCGGTGCGCATCGTAATGATGCCGCGATGATGGCCGTGGGCAGAATCGCGGCGAACGGACAGTTTTTCTTCATCGCGTTTGCATTCGGCTGCCTCGCGTGGGCGTTTCTGCAAAGTGATTTTTCAGTTGCCTACGTCGCGGATCACTCACAATTAGCCCTGCCGACTGTGTACAAGATATCGGCTGTCTGGGCCGCCCACGAGGGGTCCTTATTGCTTTGGGTGCTGTTGCTGGCAGCATGGACCATCGCGGTCGGTCACTTCAGCCACGGTCTCCCGGACGCCTTTGCTGCGCGTGTACTCGGCGTCCTTGGCTTGCTGTCGACCGGTTTCCTGTTGTTCACGCTGCTGACATCGAACCCGTTCCTGCGATTGTCGCCTGCGCCGCTCGATGGCGCCGACCTCAATCCGCTGTTGCAGGATCCGGGACTCGCAATACATCCGCCCATCCTCTATGTCGGCTATGTCGGCTTTTCGGTCGCCTTCGCGTTTGCCATCGCCGCCATGATCAGCGGCGATCTGGATCAGAAATGGGCAAAATGGACGCGGCCCTGGACCTTGGTCGCATGGCTGTTCCTGACCGTCGGAATCGCGCTTGGGAGCTGGTGGGCGTACTACGAGCTCGGCTGGGGTGGCTGGTGGTTTTGGGATCCGGTGGAGAACGCATCGTTCATGCCGTGGCTGGTTGGCACGGCGCTCATCCATTCGCTCGCGGTGACCGAGAAACGTGGTCTGTTCAAGAGTTGGACTCTGTTGCTGGCGATCGCCACGTTTTCGCTGAGCTTGCTTGGCACCTTTCTCGTTCGCTCCGGCATTCTCGTGTCGGTGCACGCATTCGCAACGGACCCGGCCCGTGGCGCATTCATACTGGCATTCCTCGGGATCGTCATTATCGGCGCACTGGCGCTATACGCCTGGCGTGCGCCGAGCCTCGATTCCGACGTGGGATTTCGGCCGTTGTCGCGCGAAACATTTTTGCTGCTCAACAACGTGCTGCTCGTCATCGCGGCGGCGCTGGTCTTCATCGGTACGCTCGCACCGCTGGTCTATGAGGTAGTGGGTATCGGCAAAATTTCTATCGGCCCGCCATTGTTTGAATTCGCGTTCTTGATACCGATGTTGCCGCTCGTATTGCTCATGGGCCTCGGCATGCACACGGCATGGCGTACGCAAGCCAGCGCGCCGTGGCTGAATCGACTGCGCATTCCGGCGGTCATCGCAGTTGCACTTGGCTTGGCAATACCGGGTTGGATCTATGGACGATTCGGGTTGCTGGTTTGCGTTGGCACTATTGCCGCAGTTTGGATCATGGCGGTTTCTCTGCTGCAACCGTTGCGATTTTTGCGCCGCACATCCGGTTCCGCCGGGATGACTCGGTCTGTTCTCGGAATGTCCATTGCGCACTTCGGTGTTGGCTTGTTCGTGCTGGGCGTCACACTTGTTTCTGCGTTTGGCATTGAAATGGACCGGGCGTTACGACCGGGTCAGTCGCTGGAAATCGACGCGTACCGACTTGAGATGCGTGAATTACGTGATGTCGAAGGGCCGAATTTCAGCGCCTGGGAAGGGGTCATCGATATCCGGCGCAACGGCAAGTTCGTTGGCGAAGTGCGGCCGCAAAAACGGCAATACCTCGTACAAAAGAACTGGATGACCGAGGCGGGCATCCTGGCAGATTGGAACCGTGACCTGTTTGTCGCGCTCGGCGACCAGCTCGGCAGCGATGTGTGGAGCGTGCGCGTGCAATACAAACCGATGATCCGGTTTATCTGGCTCGGGGCGCTTGTCATGGCGCTCGGGGGGCTGATTGCCGCGACCGATCGACGTTACCGGGTGCGCGTGCGCGCCGAAACACAGGTCAGTGACGTCGCAACGGAGTCGGTGTGATGTCGCGCTATCTCGCTCCGCTGCTCGCGTTCGCCGCATTAATCCTGGTTTTCGTGATCGGTCTGAAGCTCGATCCCCGGGCGTTGCCGTCGCCGTACTTGCTAAAGCCGGCGCCGGAGTTCGAATTGCCATCGTTGCACGAGCCCGAGCGCCGCGTTGGATCGGCAGACTACCGCGGCCGCATTGCGCTGGTGAATGTCTGGGCAACCTGGTGCGTGGGTTGCCGTCAGGAGCACGAATTCCTCATGCAACTTGCTGCGCGCAATTCCATTGACATCTATGGCATCAACTGGAGAGACAATCGACCCGATGCACTCAGGTGGTTACAGCACCTTGGCGATCCTTACGTGTTTTCGGCATTCGATGAGGATGCCCGAGTGGGTATCGATTGGGGCGTTTACGGGGCGCCGGAGACGTTTTTGGTCGGTGTGGATGGCATCGTATTGCACAAGCACCTGGGGCCCTTGGACGAATCAGCCTGGCAGCGCGACTTCGTGCCGTTGATCTCCGCGAGTGGTTCTACGCCGTGAAAGCTGCGTTGACGTTTCTCGCCATTCTTTTCTCGATGTCCGTGGCACTGGCGATCGATTCCGATCGCGCCTTCGATGATCCCGAGTTGCAGGCACGCTACGAAACGATCATCTCGGAAGTTCGTTGCCTGCAATGCCAGAACCAGAGCATCAAGGACTCCAACGTATCGCTGGCGGCTGATTTGCGACGAGAAATTCGCCGCATGCTCGCCGAAGGCAAGAGCGATGCGGAGATCTATGATTTTCTCGTCGCACGTTACGGGGAATTCGCGCTTTACCGCCCGCGCATGGCGGGCAAGACACTCGTGCTTTGGCTTGCACCGTTGATGCTGCTGGCTGCTGGCGCCCTGGTCGCGATGCGAGTCGTCAGGCGGCGTATGACATTGCCAATCGACAACGACACGATTGGACATGAGTAACAGCATGGTGTTCTGGACACTGCTCGCTGCAATGTGTCTTGTTGCCGCGGCGCTCATCGGCTGGCCCTTCTATCGAAAGTCCGCCCGACGGTCAGGTTTGGGCGTGGCTGTGCTCATCTTCGTTCTTGGCAGCTCAGTTGGGCTATATGCGTATCTGGGCAACCCGGGCGTGGCATCGGGGCCGGGGCAGCTACCCGACGCCGGGGGAGTGGTCGCATCGCTTGCAGAACGTTTGCAGATGCAGCCCGATGACCTGCAAGGCTGGAAAATGCTCGGCCGGTCCTATATGACGCTCGGTAACTATGCTGGTGCCATCGCAGCTTACGAGAGAGCCATCGAAATCGAGTTGCCGCAAAATGGGCAAACGTTTTCTGAGCTCGGTGAGGTAATAGTGGCGCGGGACGGGCAGCGATTGACGCCGGAGTCCATGTCGCTGTTCGAAAACGCGTTGGCGCTCGAGCCAACCAATCCAGCGGCGCTGTTCTGGGGCGGAATTGGCGCTTTCAACCGGGACGATCTCAAACTGGCGGCGGACCGCTGGGAATTGTTGCTGGCAACCAACCCGCCGCCGCAGATTCGGGAAATGTTGCAACAACGTGTCGCAGAATGGCGTGGTGAACCGGTACCGACGACCGAGCCGTCCGGCGCCATTGTAAGTGCAAGAGTCGAAGTTTCGGACAGCGCGATTGCGGCACTCCCCATGGACGCAACTGTTTTCGTGATCGCTCGCGACCCGGCCCAGCCATCACCACCGATAGTCGTTGTGCGGAGGCGCCTGTCAGAACTGCCGCTGGTCGTCGAACTTAGCGACCAGGAGTCAATGATTGCGGGCCGCTCATTGTCGACATTCTCTGAATTTGAGCTGATCGCGCGGGTTTCCATTTCGGGGCAACCGGCAGCACAATCGGGTGACTGGTTCGGTTCCGTGCAGGTCAGGCTGGCGGATGCCGACGGCGTCGTTGTGGCGATAGACCGCCAGGTACCTTAGTGTCCTGTCCCGTAACTAAATCTGCAAATACGCTGACCGTTTTCACCGCCGGCGGCGTTGCTCCTCCTCGCGTGGGAACCGCCGCTACTCGTCGTCGTGCCTTGCCAGCGGCAAAAACGGCCTGTCATCCTGGCGAATTTAGTCACGGGACAGGACACTAGCAAGGAGCCGTGCATGTCGAGTGACATGGAAGCGGCAACCATGTGCTTTGCCTGTGGCAAAGATAATCCGATTGGACTCCGCATCCAGTTCCATTTTGACGGCGAAATCTGCACGGCGGAATTTACGCCCGATGAGAATCATGTCGGTTGGCAGGATACGGTTCACGGCGGAATTATTTATGCAGCGCTCGATGATGTAACGGCAAACGTTTTGTACCAGCAGGGTAGAAAGGCGCATACGGCGAAATGCGAGGTTCGCTATCGGCAGCTGCTAAGGGTCGGAGAAACGATTCGATTGAGAGGCTGGGTGGACAAAGAGAAAGGACGTCTTGTCGTCCTGAAAGGCGAGGCTCGACGTGCGGCCGACGATGCAGTGATCGCTGATTGTGAATCGAGTTTCATGATCGTCCGATAGGATCAGCGAAGCAGCGGAGCAATTGATGGCGTTACCTGTCGGTTTGCAGGGGAAATTGCGCATACCACTAATCGGTGCGCCGATGTTCATCGTATCGGCGCCGGATCTCGTGGTTGCACAATGTACGGCCGGTATTGTCGGAGCATTTCCAGCGTTGAATGCGCGTCCGCAATCGGCGCTGGATGACTGGATTCGCGAGATCAAGGACAGGCTGAACGACTACGCGGCAGCCCATTCTGATGATCCGGTAGCGCCGTTCGCGGTCAATCAAATCGCTCACGCCAGCAATAATCGGTTACTCGATGATATGCAAACCTGCGTCCGGCACGAAGTGCCGATTATCATTACGAGCTTGCGACCTCCTTCCGAAATCGTTGCCGCGGTGCACGACTACGGCGGGTTGGTGTTTCACGATGTCATCAATTTGCGCCACGCCCGCAAGGCAATCGAGCAGGGCGTGGACGGAATCATCGCCGTGTGTGCGGGTGCTGGCGGCCATGCCGGAATGCTGAGTCCGTTTGCGCTGGTCAAGGAAATTCGGCGCGAGTTCGACGGTGCCATCATCTTGGCCGGTGCGATGACGAGCGGTGGCGACGTGCTGGCGGCACAGGCGATGGGCGCCGATCTTGCCTACATCGGGACGCGCTTTATCGCGACAGAAGAGGCTTGCGCACCGCAGCCGTACAAAGACATGATCGTGCAAAGTAATGCAGCGGATATTGCTTACACGTCGTTATTTACGGGCGTGCGGGGTAGTTACCTCAAGGGCAGCATCGTCAACGCCGGTCTGGACCCGGATAATTTGCCAGATAAGGACAAGACCGCGATGGATTTTGGCAGTGGCGGCAAAGACGATGCAAAAGCGTGGCGTGATATCTGGGGGGCCGGTCAGGGTGTCGGCAACGTCGACGACATTCCGGCGGCGCACGATCTCGTATTGAGAATTGCAGATGAGTACGAACAGGCCCGCCACCGTGTATTGGCAAACTAACGTGCGTCGATCATGAGAATTATTGCGCTGTCCTATCTGTTTGTTGCCGTCGGCGGTGCGCTGGGTGCGATGGCGCGGTTTGCACTCAATGTCATGCTGCAGCGGGACGTTGCCTTCCCATGGGGCACGTTGAGCGCCAATTTACTCGGATGCCTGGGTATGGGAGTTGTCGCGCAACTGGTTGCGAGTTCGGTCTGGTTTAACGAGTCCGGGCTCGTTCCGGATCAGTATCGTCTGCTTTTCGCGCTCGGATTCTGTGGTAGCTTTACGACGTTGTCCGCACTTGTCATGGAATTGCACACGATGTTGCAGCAAGACGAAATTCTCAATTCGTTTGCGTACCTGATGGCAACGATGATCGGTGGCTTCGTTTGCTTCTACATCGGTATCGTGATGATGCGCGCGTTGATGCAACTGGCGAACGCATAAAATGGCGTGGATCGAAACTGTCGCATACGAAGATGCCGTTGGCCAGCTTCTGAAGCTGTACGATCGTATCAAGGGCCCTGGCGATAACGTCGATAATATTATGCTCGCCCACAGCCTGCGGCCCCACACTATGGAAGGCCATATGGCCCTCTACAAGCATGTGTTGCACCATTCACGCAATACGGTGGCCAAATGGTTCCTGGAAGTAATCGGCATTTACACAAGCATTCTCAACAAGTGCGACTACTGTGTCGAACACCACTACGCGGGATTGACCCGCATGCTCAACGACGGCACACGTTCTAAAGCAATCCGGGTGGCACTGGAGGCCAGCGACTGGACGACTGTCTTTGTGCCAAAAGAAGCGGCCGCGCTTGGCTACGTCCGCAAGCTCACCGAAAGCCCAGCTAAGATTTCCGACTCCGAGATACGATCTCTACGCAGTGTTGGGTGGGAGGACGGCGAGATACTGGAGATCAACCAGGTGACGGCCTACTTCAACTATGCGAATCGCACGGTGCTCGGACTTGGCATCAACACAGATACCGATATTCTCGGGCGGTCCCCAGGAGATTCAGCAGACCCTACAAATTGGCAGCACCAATGAATACAACGCGACCAGTACTGTTCATATGACTAGCTTCGTTTAGTCGATACTCGATTGCGTCCTGCTCGTTTGCTGCTGTAAAGAGCTTGGTCAGCCTTTTCTATGAGGCCATGGGTCGTAAGACCGTCTCCCCGATTGCGCACTGCAATTCCGATGCTAAGCGTCGCCCGCACCGTCCCCCCGCGTGTGCGTACCGGCACACTCCGGATTTCATCGCACATCCGTTCTGCAATTTCAGCACAATCTTTCTCACCGACGTCGTGGAGTATGACAAGGAATTCGTCGCCCCCATAACGGCAAACCAAATCCTGTGGCCGCACTGAGCCAACGATTTTTCTGGCAATTCGCGACAGTACTTCATCGCCAACCTGGTGACCATACTGATCATTGACACGCTTGAAATTGTCAATATCTGCGAGACAGATACCCAATGTGTGGTCGTGTTTTAGTGCTTCATCGAGCGCCTTATTGAGAAGGTCAATCCCACCCCGACGGTTCCATAACCGTGTCAGCGGATCGAACATCGCCTGACGACGAGCCTCTCCGAGTTTTGCAACAAGCGCAGATTGGGCGTTACTCAATTCAACACTGAATAGCTCACGCTGCGCCATCTCACCAAGATCCGCCAGTGTAGGTCCGAAATTCGCATCAGGCGTTCTCGGCTTCATGCCCATCACGCAAAACGTCCCGATCGTCTTTCCGTCTGCATCCTTGATCGGGTATCCGGCATAGAAGCGAATTTTAGGCTTGCGCAGCACAAGTGGATTGTTCATTAGATCGAGATCCTCTAATGTATTCTTCACAATCACTGGCTTGCCCGCCCTTACTACTTCGCTGCAAAGACTTTTCGCCATTGGCAATTCAGTGATCTCCCAGCCTGCGACGGACTTAAACCACTGACGATCGTCCTTTACGATAGTGATTGCTGCGATAGGAACACTCAGCGCCCGTCGTGCCAGGCGAGTAATGCGTTCAAATCGCTCTTCCAATGGCGTATAGAATGGATCCAGTGAATGCAGTTTGGCCAGTTTTAGCGTAGCCGTGCTCGCTAAGGTGCGGCTAAGTGCTGATTCTTCTTCGTCTTTGCCCACAATACATACCCAAAACAATTCTCATGGTACAACATGCTGCAGCTGCGCGAAGCGCGCTTCCAAGTTATTCAGGCTATCGTCTGGATACAACCGCCAAAACACCAGAACCGACGATGTCGCTTGTTACACGACGTCATCGAGTATTGCCGTGATCCTGTCGAGCCAGTCGCGGTGCTCCCGTTTCATCAGCACGGAGCGCAAGCAGGTCACTGTGCCTGCATTCGCTTCGAGCGCCGGCATAAAAGATTGCACGAATTCGGCTGGCAATTCGATAAGTGCCAGGTGCAAGTTCCGCTCAGCTGCAAGATCAAAGACACGTTTTGCACCCTCACTGGCCGCCGCTGCATCCGCGGCCTTTACCGCATACACGACAATGTCGAGCTCCGGTTGCACCAGCGGCTGAAATCTATCGCTCTTGCCAAGCTGCGCGTGAAACTCCCGCGCAGCGAGCAGACTCTGGTTTAGCCCTTGTGACATTTCGCCGCCCTTGATCAACGGCATGAGCTGTTGCGTGGCCCACAAGGCGACGGCAGAAGCTCCCGGCCGTGAACATTCCAGGCTGATTTCACCGAGATGCAGCTCGGCAGAGCTGAAATAGGTGTACGGCGAGCCATGTTTGTAGAAGCGGCCAACATCCGGATCATGAAACAGGACACAGCCACAGCCATAGGGTTGCAGGCCCTGTTTGTGCGGATCGATAACAATTGAGTCGACGCCGGGCAAACGATCAAAGGCCGCTCTTGCAGTTTTGCCTAACTCGCTTGCGAGGCCGAAGTAGCCGCCGTAGGCTGCGTCGGCATGCACGCGAAATTTGTACTTGCCTCTTAACCCGAGAATGTCAGGCAGCGGATCCACAGCGCCGAGCCCGGTCGTGCCCATCGTTGCTACAACGGTGCCGACATCGCCTGCCTGCAATACTTTTTCAAGTTGTCCGATATCCATGCGGCCATCGTGCGTGACGGGTACGGCGGTGAACGGGATGCCCAATACGGCGCTGATGCGGCTGTGCACGTAATGCGCCTGCTCCGAGGCAATGACGCGCTTGCCAGGATGCAAGCAGTTTGCGATCCACAGTGCTTCGAGGTTCGCTACGGTGCCGCCACCGGTCAGGTGACCGAGAGGTCGATCCCAGCCGTACATTTGACTGATTTCGCTTATGCATTCCTTCTCAAGCGCCGAACTGGCCCTGCCTCCGTCCAGCGCGTGGTTATTGGGGTTGACCCACAGTGAGAGCGCGTAGGCGAGCCGTGCTACCGGGTGCGGCGGTTTGAGCATCTGGCCGGCATACAGCGGGTGGTAGTAGGGATAATTGTCCTGCATGCGTTCGGCGACTTCCTGCAATACACGACGGACCTTGTCGACATCCAGGTCCGGCACGAACGGCGGCAACTCCTCATAGCCTTCGGCAAGCTTTGTGAGCGCATCGCGCAACAATTCGAGTTCAGCAGGATTGATCATTCAGGAACCTCCGATCAATTATTTCACAGCTGCCTCCGTTACTGCCGAGGCTGCGGACTTGGCAAAAATTGTCACGGTGCGACAGCATCGATAACGGTACTATCAAGCGATGGATCTTATCGCATTGGCAGTTCCATTCTTCCTGCTGGCCCTAACCATCGAACTCATCGTCGACCGTGTACGAAAGACGCGCTTGTATCGCGGCAACGATGCCATTAACAGTATTAGCACCGGCATGCTGCGCACGACATTTGGCTACTTCACAAGGTTTCTGCCGCTGCTTGCGTTTGGCTTTGTTCTGGAAAATTTCGCACTCATCGATATGCCCTTGTCGTGGTTCGATGCGTCACCGGCTGGCATCGCCTTATGGATTACAGCGGCTCTGGCGTGGGATTTATGTTACTACTGGTTTCATCGTTTCAGTCACGAAATATCGGTACTCTGGGCGTCGCACGCCGTGCATCATCAAAGTGAGGACTACAACCTCTCAACGGCGCTGCGGCAACCGAGTACGGGATTTCTGTTCGGCTGGATATTCTACCTTCCGCTGTTCGTCATCGGCTTTCCCGTAGAGGTCTTGATAACGGTCAACGCTGTCAACCTGATCTACCAGTTCTGGGTGCACACGCAATTCGTGCGTCGCCTGGGCGTGCTGGATCGAATACTGGTCACGCCGTCTAACCACCGCGTGCATCATGCGCAAAACGCGCGCTATATTGACAAGAACTACGGCGGCATTCTGATTCTCTGGGACCGCATGTTCGGAACGTTTGCAGACGAGCGCGACGATGAATCGGTTGTTTTCGGCGTGCGCAAGCCACTGGCCAACTGGAATCCGTTTTGGGCGAATTTGCAGGTCTATGATTACCTGTTGTTTGACGCGATGCGTACAGAGCGGTGGAGGGACAGGTTGGGTATCTGGTTTCGGCGCACAGGCTGGCGTCCCGCCGACGTGGCGGCGGCTTACGCGAAACGGCCGTCAAACCTCGATGATTTTGAACGCTTCGACCCGCCCGTCGTCGGCAGTGTACGGGTCTACGTCATGGCGCAGTTTGTTGTGATGATGGCTGCGTCGTTCCCGATCGCAGCATTATTTGCGTCCGCCGGTAGCCGCGCTGTCGCGATTCCCTGCCTGTTGTTATGGGCGGGGTTGTACACGCTGGGATTGCTGAATGAGGGGCGGCAATACGCGATGCGATTCGAGCTGGTTCGCCTGCTGGTGATCGTCCCGGCCGGCATCCTCGGTCTGCACCTCGACGACATGGTTGCCATGCCCGGACAGTGGCTCTGGATCGGCCTGGTCGTGTACCTTGGCTGCTCCTTGCCGGGTCTACAGCTTGCCAGCACTGGAAGCAATAAAAGTCTTTTAAAACAAAAATTAACAAACTATTCATAAAGATGTTTCGAGGTTAAAATTCGATGAACAGCAACGATGGGCGGGTCACGATCCGATCCGGTGCACCCTGGGAGCCCCTGGTTGGTTATTCCCGCGCCGTCCGTGTCGGCAACATTGTCGCGGTGTCGGGTTCGGCGGCCGTTGATGTCGATGGGCAACTCGTCGGTGAAGGGGACGCCTACGCGCAGGCGATCCAGTGCATTCGTGTCATCGCCGATGCTCTGGACCAGGCGGGCGCCAGCCTCGAGAACGTTGTGCGGACGCGCATGTTTGTCACCGACATCGAGCTATGGCCGGAAATCGCCCGTGCCCACCAGGAAGCATTCGGCGATATCGCGCCGGCAACATCGATGGTGGAGGTATCCCGCTTGATCGATCCCGCGATGCTTGTCGAGATCGAGGCTGATGCAGTAATCAGCGACGGCTAGTCGGGTTCGCGCGCCACTGGATTCACTGTCAGTCCCCGGTATGATTCGCTGACCCGGAAATAGCAACTGACCAACGAACTGGAGGGGCTGTGTTACGACGGAATTTTGTTCGAGCGACACTGGGCGGCGGGTTGCTGGCATGGACAGGGTTGCTGGCCCGAGTCACCCGAGCTGCAACCAAGCTTTCGTTTGAACACGGTGTTGCCAGCGGCGATCCTCTTGCCGATCGGGTGATTTTGTGGACGCGAGTGAGTGGCGGGGAAGGCAATTCGCTCAAGGTTCGCTGGCAGGTCGCGTCCGATGCGGATATGACGTCGGTGATACGTCACGGCGTCGCCAGGACCAGTTCCAAACGCGACTACACGGTCAAGATCGACGCCGGCTCATTGCCCGCTGACAGTACGCTGTACTATCGATTCGAGGCAGGCGGTGTCCACTCACCGATCGGCCGCACTCGAACCCTGCCCACTGGCGGTGTTGACCAAGCGCGTCTGGCCGTTGTGTCCTGCGCGGCGTACACGGCGGGATATTTTCATGTGTATCGTGAAATTGCGAAGCGCGACGATATCGATGTCGTCATTCATCTCGGCGATTACATTTATGAATACGGTCACGGTGAATACGCGACTGAGCATGCCGAGGAGCTTGGGCGAATTCCGGAACCGCGCAGCGAAATTGTGGCGCTGGACGACTATCGCCAGCGTCATGCGCAATATAAGAGCGACCCTGATGCGCAAGCGATGCATCAGGCCCATGCGATGATCGCGATCTGGGACGATCACGAGGTCGTCAATGACGCGTGGAAAAACGGCGCGGAGAATCATCAGGACGACGAAGGCAAGTGGACGCGGCGTCGTGATGCGGCAATGCGGGCGTATTTCGAGTGGATGCCGATTCGCAATGTGGCGAAGGGCGGCAGGGCACGTATTTTTCGCAGTTTCCGCTTCGGCGATCTCATGACGCTGATCATGCTGGACACCCGCTTTTATGGGCGTGACTTGCAACCCGACGCTGGCGGGAACGTCGAGCCGGCGGATATAAAGGCTGCGATGCAGGATCCCAAACGTCGCATGCTCGGGCGGCGCCAGGAGCGCTGGTTGCGCAGAACGCTTAAACAGGCGGCCGGCAGCACCTGGCAACTGATCGGGCAGCAGGTAATGGTGGTACCCCTCAAATCTCCCGACCTCGAACCTCTGCTCGACCTGGATGGCCCGTCATTATTGTCGCAGGAGTTTCTCGAAGGAATGATCGAAGTGAGCAAGGACAATCCGCCGGTGCTGCTGGATACCTGGGACGGCTATCCGGAAGCGCGACAGGATTTCCTGATGGACCTGGATCGATATGCCGAAAATGCGGTGATCCTGAGCGGTGACCTGCATACGTCGATCGCGGCCGACCTGACACCGGACGGCAAGGAGCACCCGGTCGCCGTTGAATTCATGCCATCGTCGATTACGTCACCGGTTTTTGCCGAATATCTGCCCGAGCGGTATCCATACGCTGTTCGCGACGCTACGATGCAAATCAATCCGTCGCTGAAGTACATGGAGACCGATCGCCGCGGCTGGCTTTGCCTGACCGTGACGAAGTCAGAATGCCGGGGCGAGTGGTACCTGTTGGACGGCGTTCGAGAGCGCACGTATACGAGTATTGTCGACTGCTGCCTCGCAGTTCGAGCAGGAGCGATCAGCGAGGGCCTGCAGAAGTCTTGATTCAGGGAATGCGCTTGCAAATGCTGCCTTGTCGCACGCTCGCGTCAACCTGATGCGCCGTGTGCGCGTATCCGCCGCCGAGGCGCGCCGCATTGCGCTGGCGGCACAGGGGCTTGATCGCGAGCGCCCCTCATGTACCCCGGACGTCCGGCATTTTCGTCGTGCTCTGCGCTCTTTGGGGCTGCTGCAGCTTGACTATGTCAATGTCCTGTTGCCGGCACATTACCTCGTGATGTGGTCGCGCATCGGGCCGTTCGATCGCGCACGATTCGACCAATTCGTATACGGTTCCGGTGAATTCACCGAGCAGTGGGCACACGAGGCATCAATCGTTCCCACGAGTGCCTGGTCCCTGCTGGAGCACCGCAGGGCGCGCTACGAGCCGTGGCAGACCAGCCCGCTCCGCAACCTGCCAGACAGTGACGAGTATCTCGGCGCGGTGCTGCAGCAGGTCAGGGAGAATGGCGCAGTGACGGCGGGTGATCTGCCGCCCGTCAAGGGACCGAAACGCAAGCCCGGCGACTGGCATCGATCGGTTCCCCGGTGGGCGCTCGAATATCACTTTGGGCGTGGCGACCTCGCGGTATCGAAGCGCCTGCCAAATTTTCAGCGCGTTTACGATTTGCCTGAGCGTGTTATTCCGGGGGCGCAGCGATCGCGCGAGGTCACGACAGAGGATGCACAACGCGAATTACTCGATCGGGCGGCAAGCGCCCTGGGAATAGCGACTCTTCGCGACATTGCAGATTTTTTCCGTATGTCGCCGAAAGAGGCCGCACCTCGAGTGGCTGAACTTGTCGAGTCGGGCAACCTTGCGACTGTGACCGTCCAGGGGTGGAACGAAGCGGCGTACCTGGCAGCTTGCGCTCGAGTTCCGCGGCGTATTGCCGGTGTGTCGCTGTTGTCACCGTTCGACCCGCTGGTTTGGTACCGGCCGCGCGCCGAGAGACTGTTCGATTTTCACTATCGCATTGAAATCTATGTGCCGGCCGCGCAGCGGCGGTGGGGCTACTACGTACTGCCGTTTCGAGTGGGCGACGAGATTGTCGCACGCGTGGACCTAAAGGCTGACCGCGCGGCGCGGCGACTGCGGGTGCTGGCCGCGCACGAGGAACAGGGCATCGATCGAAATCATTGCGCCGAAAAGCTGGCCGGCGAATTGCACTCACTCAAAGACTGGCTGCAGCTGGACGAAATTGACGTTACCCGTAACAACGATTTCGCACGAGCGCTTGCGCTGGCGATTTGAGCGGTGATGGCGTAGACAAGGGACCAGGATCAAACGGAGATACCCATGAGCGATGTTAGCGTGATTGATCTCTTGATCGAGCCGGTGACGAGAGATCTCGGCGATTTTACTGTTCGGCGAACATTGCCCGACAAGCGCCGACAGCGGGTTGGCCCCTTCATTTTTCTTGATCATATGGGGCCGGCGAACTTTGCGCCTGGCACAGGTGTCAATGTACGGGCGCATCCGCATATCGGGCTGGCGACCATTACGTATCTGTTCGACGGTGAAATCCTGCATCGCGACAGTCTCGGCCACGTACAGGCAATACGTCCCGGAGAAGTCAACTGGATGACGGCGGGCAAGGGCATCGTTCACTCTGAAAAGGTGTCGGACGAACTCAAGGCCAGTGGACAGCATTTGCATGGTCTGCAAACCTGGGTCGCACTGCCGCTCGAGCGCGAGGAAATCGAGCCCGGATTCGAGCACTACCCGGCGGACGTTATCCCGATTGTTGACGTTGACGGCGCCACGGTCCGCGTCGTTATCGGTACAGCGTATGGTGTGTCGTCGCCTGTAAGCACCGAGAGTGACACGCTGTACGTCGAAGTGAATCTCGAGCCCGGCGCGGCGTTGCCGTTGCCAGATGCCGAAGAAATGGCCGTGTATACAGTCGAAGGCGATATCGCCATAAACGGGGAGGCCGTGGCCGCGGGCGTGCTCGCCGTGCTCAAGACCAAGTCGACGGCGACAGTCG
>Ga0255058_10000859_pt1 | contig 17370 bp, 15 predicted proteins | sample Cases_109_9_MG_FD_188637 | JGI IMG/M metagenome (GOLD analysis project Ga0255058, IMG submission 188637) | Seawater microbial communities from Amundsen Gulf, Northwest Territories, Canada - Cases_109_9 | ecosystem: Environmental > Aquatic > Marine > Gulf | place: Canada: Northwest Territories... | reverse complement strand
TACCGCGCGGCGCGCCGATTGTCGCAGAAATCCCTATTCTGGTCGAAGACGCCGGCATCTAAGGCGCGCCCGCCGCCAGCGGCGTGATGGGTCGAGCCTTCGTTTCGGCAAGCGGGTGTGATACATATCTGGGTTCACCATAACCCAGGACAGGCGACACGCTGGCGCACCGGGGTCAACCCGCTTTCTGCGGCGGGCACGATACAGGTTGCGAGGAAAAAAAATGGCAATCCTAGAGTCGACTTTTTATGGCAACACCGTTTCGGTATGGGCGATGGCTGCGGCGATCGCGGTATCGGTGTTCTTTGCATTGATGATTGGCAAGGCTGCGCTGGTTTCGCGGCTGAGCGCGCTGGCTGAAAAGACCACGATGCAGGTCGATGACATCGCCGTCGATCTGCTCCGGCGGACGAAATTTTTCTTCGTCCTCGCCGCGGCGCTTTATCTCGGTATGCTTGTACTGACCCTCCCCGAAAAGGCATCGGTCGTTGTGACCAAGGCCTTCGTAATCGCGTTCCTGGCGCAGGCGGCCATATGGGGCGATGCCCTGATCGCACACCTGATCAAAGGGCTGGTGCAGAAAAAGGCGCGCGAGGACGCTGCTGCCGTGGCCACGGTGAGCATGCTGGGCTTTATCGCGCGCGTGATCGTGTGGTCCGGATTGGTGCTGCTGGCGCTGGACAACCTCGGCTTCAACATCACCGCGCTGATTGCCGGCCTGGGGATCGGCGGCATCGCCGTGGCGCTGGCGGCGCAAAATGTGCTGAGTGACGTGTTCGCCTCGCTTTCTATCGTTCTGGACAAGCCATTCGCGGTCGGCGATTTCATAATCGTCGATGAGTACCTTGGCACGGTTGAGCGCATCGGTATGAAGAGCACCCTGGTGCGCAGTCTCTCCGGCGAGCAGCTGGTCTTTTCCAATAACGATCTGCTCAACAGCCGGATCCGCAATTACAAGCGTATGTTCGAACGCCGTATCGTGTTTTCCCTTGGCGTGGTCTACCAGACGCCGTACGAGAAGCTCGCCGCGATCTCGTCGATGTTGCGTGAGATCATCGAGTTCCAGGATCAGACCCGCTTCGACCGCGGCCACTTCAAGAGCTATGGAGATTTTTCCCTGAATTTCGAGGTTGTCTACTATGTCAAGGTTCCGGAGTACAATGTCTATATGGACATCCAGCAGGCAATCAATCTCGCCATCTTTCAGCGCTTCGAGCAAGAAGGGATTGAGTTCGCTTATCCAACGCAGACGCTGTACCTAGAGAAGGGGTAATCCCATGTCTCCCGCAAACGGCAGCGGGCCCGGGCCCGCCGCGCCGGTGCCAGTGAGTACCGGCGGAAGCCGTCTTGTTTGTGTCTCCAACCGCCTGCCGTTCGTGCTCTCGCGCATGGCGGACGGCGAGTGGAATGTGCAATCCGGCTCCGGTGGCCTGGTCAACGCGCTGTTGCCGGTGCTGCGCAATCGCGGCGGGCTGTGGGTAGGGTGGACCGGCGCCATCGACGAGGATATCGGCGGGCTCGAGGGCGCGCTGGCGCGGCTGACCAAGGACGCCGGTTATCGCCTCAAGCCCATTCAGCTCACCGCCGAGGAGCGCGACAAGTTTTACTACGGTTTTTCGAACGAGGTCATCTGGCCGCTGTTTCATGACCTGCAGACGAATTGCAACTTCGACCCCGAGTTCTGGCGCGTGTACGCGCAGGTGAATCGCAAGTTCTCAGCGGTGCTCGCGGAAAGTACCGAGCCCGGTGACTTCATCTGGGTACATGACTATCACCTGATGGAGGTGGCGCGCGAGCTGCGCAACATGGGTACGCAGTGCCGATTCGGTTTCTTCCTCCACATCCCGTTCCCATCGCTTGACATTTTCCTGAAGCTGCCGTGGCGCTTCGAGATCTTGCGGGGTTTGCTCGAGTTCGATTTGATCGGTTTTCAGACTTTGCATGATCGGCGTAACTTCATTCAGTGTGCGCGTACCTTGATTAAGGGCATCTCGGTGCAAGGTAAGGGGCAGGTGGTAAGTATGCGGATCGACGGCTCCGGCAGCGAAGGCGCGGGCGCGACAGCGGCATCTCGAGAGATCAGGGTCGGGGCGTTCCCGATCAGCATCGATTTCAAGGGTTTCGCCGATCGCGCCGCCTCGAGCGCGGTCAGCAAGCTTGCCTATTACTTCCGCGAGAACCTGCGTGGCCGGCAGATGATCCTCGGTATCGATCGCCTGGATTACACCAAGGGCGTTCCCAACAAGCTCGTTGCGTTCCGCAACGCGCTGGCCCGGTATCCTGAGCTGCATCAACGGATCACGCTTATCCAGCAGGTCGTGCCGAGCCGCGAGGATATTCCCGAGTACCACAATCTGCGCCTGGAGATCGAGCACCTCGTGAGCGAGATCAACGGGGAGTTCACCCAGTCGGGTTGGGTGCCGATCCATTACCTGTTCCGAAGCTTGCAGCCGACCGAGGTCCTTGCCTATTATCGCGCCGCCGACATTGCCCTGGTGACCCCGTTAAAGGATGGGATGAATCTGGTGGCCAAGGAGTACTGTGGTGCCAGGGTCGAGGATGACGGTGTGCTGATATTGAGCGAGTTCGCGGGGGCTGCGGCGCAGCTGCAGCGCGGCGCGGTGATTGTCAATCCGCATGATGTGGAAGGCGTTGCTGACAGTATCTATAAAGCCTTTTGCATGAGCGCAGACGAAAGGCGCGCGCGTATGCGACGGCTGCGCCGCGCAGTCAGGGAAACCGACATATTCTGGTGGGTGGACTCATATCTGCGCGCGGCCATCGAGAAGGATCTGAGTCATTTTCCGCTGGCAGAGGATTACCTTCCCGACACGCAGCCGGCGTTGACGCACTGACAGCTCCTACGGCTCACCGGCCGGCCTCGCGTCAACAGCAAGCGCAACTGCTGACCTGGCCGCGGTTTCGGAGAGCGGTAACTTTGAGAGTCCCCAGCGAGTAGTGTCGTTATGAGCAAGAATGCCGAGCCGACCCCATTGCGCTTCCGCGCCGTTATCTTTGATATGGACGGCGTTGTTACTAATACGGCAAAGCTTCACACGGCTGCCTGGAAGGAGCTGTTCGATAGCTACCTGCGAAAGCGCGCGCAGCGTGATAAGAAACCCTTTGTTGCTTTCGATGCGCGAACCGATTACTTGTCCTACGTGGACGGAAAGCCACGCTACGATGGCGTGCGCAGCTTCCTCGCGTCCCGGGGAATCGAGCTCTCCTACGGCACTCCCTCTGATGGCGCCGATGCTGAGACCGTATGCGCCTTCGGAAACACCAAGGACGAGCTATTCGAGCGCCTGTTGCACGAAAAAGGACCGGAGGTGTTCGAATCCACGATCGCACTCATCAAGGCGCTCAAGGGGCGTGGCGTGGCCGTTGCGATCGTCTCCTCGAGCAAGCATTGCCACGATGTCCTGCGCATGGCCGGTATCGAGGCGCTGTTCGAGGCACGCGTAGACGGTGTGATATCAGAAACCCTGGGTCTCAAGGGGAAGCCCGAACCGGACATCTTCAGCAAGGCGGCGGAACTACTTGGTACGGCCAATCGCGACAGCGTCGTCGTCGAGGATGCGATCTCGGGGGTGCAAGCGGGCCGCAATGGCGGTTTCGGCCTGGTGATCGGCGTCGACCGCGGCCACAATCGCGTCGCCCTCGAGGCCAACGGCGCCGATATCGTCCTGAGGGATCTGGCGGAGATCGGTGTGACAGACATCGATGCCTACTTCCGCGCTAGGGCTCTGCCCTCGGCGCTCGATTGCGGGGAGGAGATTGCCGCCCGTTTGCGCGGGCCGCGGGCCGCGGTGTTTCTCGATTATGATGGCACGCTCACGCCGATCGTCGCTCGCCCGGAGCTGGCGGTGATGTCGGATGACATGCGTGCCACTGTGCGAGGTCTCGCCGCTGTGTGCCCGACGGCGATCGTGAGCGGTCGGGCGTTGTCGAACGTGATGGCGTTGGTGCAGCTCGACGAGCTTTACTATGCCGGCAATCATGGTTTTGAGATCGCCAGCCCGGACGACTCCACGATCCTGTACGAAAAGGGCAAGGAATTCCTCGCGGCGGTGAAAGACGCCTGTCAGCGGATTGAGCAGGGTATAACAGGCATCGACGGCGCGTTCGTGGAGAACAAGACCTACTCGCTGTCAGTCCATTACCGCTTGGCGGCAGCGGAGCGCGTAGCGGAGATCGAACGCGTCGTGGACGAAGTACTCAAGGATTTTCCGAACTTGCAGAAACGCGACGGCAAGAAGGTGTTCGAAGTGAGACCCAAAATGGATTGGGATAAGGGCAAAGCAGTGCTATGGTTGTTGCAGGTCCTGCATTTGGATGGCCCCGAGGTATTGCCTATCTACGTCGGCGATGATAGTACTGACGAGGACGCTTTTCGCGCACTCAAGGGCCGCGGCCTTGGTGTCCTCGTGAGCGACACTGTGCGGGAGTCGGCGGCGGATTACTCGTTGCGTGATACCGGGCAGACCAAGCAGTTTCTCGAGATGTTGACGACGATCATGCAAGAGGCGCGCTGATGACACGCTGGTCGCTTGTCTACGAGAGCTTCGACCCCAAACAAGAATCCCTGCGCGAAGCGCTGTGTACGCTGGGTAACGGTTGCTTCGCCACCCGCGGGGCGGCGGAGGAAGCAGCGGCCGACGAGATTCATTACCCGGGCACCTATCTGGCGGGCGGCTACAATCGCCTGGATAGCTCCGTCGCCGGTCGCACCGTCACCAACGAAGACCTGGTGAATTTCCCCAACTGGCTGCTACTGAAATTTCGTCCCGAGGATGGCGACTGGTTTAACCTCATGGCGGTGGATATTATTTCCTATCGCCAGGAGCTGGACCTCAAGAACGGCATCCTGAAACGCACGGTGCGATTTCGCGACCACGACGGCAGGGAATCAACGATTGCGAGCCGGCGGCTGGTGCACATGGCCGACCCGCACGTGGCGGCGATCGAGTATTCGATCACGCCCGAGAACTGGTCGGGGCGCGCAGTCGTGCAATCGGCACTCGACGGGTCGGTGGTCAACGCGGGGGTGGCGCGCTACCGCGAGCTCAACTCCAAGCACCTGGAGACCTTAGGCATGCACGAGTTCGGGCCGGATACCGTGTGCCTGCTGGTGCAGACGAACCGGTCTCACATCCACGTCGCCGAGGCTGCGCGCACCCAAGTCTATCGCGGCGCACAGCTGATCGAGCCGGAACGAGAGTTGTTCCGCGACGAGTCGGTCATCGGCCAGGAACTCGCGTTCGAGCTGGAGCAGGGAGAGACCGTTACGGTTGAAAAGATCGTAGCGCTTTACAGCTCACGTGGCCGCGCCATCAGCGAGCCATCGTTCGAAGCCAAGCTGGCGTTCCAGCGCTGCGGCCGCTTTCGCGATCTACTGGCCTCGCACGAGCGCGCGTGGAAGTTTCTCTGGCGCAAGTGCGATGTGGTGATGAAGTCGGACAACTCGGATCAGATGGTGGCGCGTCTGCACATCTTCCATCTGCTTCAGTCCGTTTCGCCGAACACGGTGGGCCTGGACACCGGAGTGCCGGCTCGAGGGCTTCATGGCGAGGCCTATCGTGGGCACATCTTCTGGGACGAGCTTTTCATATTCCCGTTCTACACGTTTCGCTTGCCGCAGATCACACGCAGTCTGCTGCTGTACCGCTACCGGCGGTTAAACACGGCGCGTTGTCTGGCAGCGGCGGAAGGATACGAAGGCGCCATGTTCCCGTGGCAAAGCGGCAGCAATGGGCGCGAGGAGACACAGACCGTGCACCTCAACCCGCGCTCCGGCACCTGGGGACCCGACTACAGCCGTTATCAGCGACATGTCAACACCGCCATTGTGTACAACACCTGGCAGTATTTCATGCTGACCGGGGACAAGGAATTCATGGTCTCGTACGGAACGGAGATGATCCTGGAGATCGCGCGCTTCTGGTCGAGCATGACGCAGTACAACAGGCGCACCAAACGCTACGAGATTACGAAGGCCATGGGGCCCGATGAGTATCACGAGAAATATCCCAACTCGGATACACCCGGTCTGCGCAACAATGCCTACACCAACGTAATGGCGGTATGGGTGCTCGAGCGTGCACTGGAGCTGCTTGATTGGCTGCCGCGAGAGAATTTGCGCGAGATGAAAGAGAAGCTTGCCCTGCACAACGACGAGGTCGAGCGCTGGCGGGACGTCACGCGCAAGATGACCATCCCTTTCCACGGGCGCGGTATCATCAGCCAGTTCGAGGGTTACGAAAAACTGCAGGAATTTGACTGGGAGTGTTACCGAAAGAAGTACGGCAACATCGAGCGACTGGACCGCATTCTCAAGGCCGAAGGCGACTCCGCCGATCGCTACAAGGTGTCCAAGCAAGCTGACGTGCTGATGCTGTTCTACCTGCTGCCGCCAAAGGAGCTCAGGCGCATCTTCAAGCAGCTCGGCTACGAGTTTGACGATAATCTGGTGCGACGAAACATCGAGTATTACATGGCGCGCACCTCTCATGGCTCCACGCTCAGCAAGGTCGTGCACGCCTCCGTGCTGGACCGCGTCGACCGCACCGCGGCCTGGGAAATGTTCCGCGCGGCGCTGGCGAGCGATGTCACCGACGTGCAGGGTGGGACCACGCCCGAGGGGATACACCTCGGCGCCATGGCCGGGACGCTTGATATCGTGCTGCGCCATTACGGTGGGATCGACACGACCGGCGAGACCATCGCCTTTTACCCACGGCTGCCGGCCGCGTTGCACGGCTTGCATCTGCGGCTGCGTCACCGTGACCGGTGGTACGAGCTCGACATCGATGATCAGAAGTTCAGTCTGACGGTCGATGCAGACGGCCCGGGTCCGGTGGCCGTTAACATAGAAGGTGAGGTGCACGAGCTCGTGCCCGGCACGACGCATGAGTTCCCGCTGGTAGCGCGGGCCTACGAGTCAGTGGGGTAGGGTACGATAGTTTCGCCTAACCGGCGATAATGTATTAGCAGACTTGCTGCGCTCCGCTCTCCGTGCTCTCGCTTGCAAGTCCTGTGCTTGCCGTCCGTGGCAAGCCCGTTCGCCGACGCAAGCGTCCACCGGACGCTCGCCTTTTCCCGGCCCACCCACCCCGGTACGACGGCCTCCTTTGACTCAGGCCTTGCTTCGCTCTCGCTGTCCTGCTTCGCTCGAAAGCCCGGGGTTCGCCTTCCGTGGCGAACCCGCTCGCCGGGGCGGCGATTTACGGGATCGCCGCCTTTTTCCGGCTCGCCCCTGGTCCTCGCCCTGCGGGTCGCCTTTGGCGGTCCGAATCTGATCCGGTCAGATTTGACTTCACGTGCCCAAAGATAACGAACCGAAAGAAAGGGCACCCCGGACTTCCGTGCAGGGAGGCACCTATGCCGCGAGTGCACGACTGCATGGACGCAGGAGGTAGGGCAGCGCCGGGAGCAGTTGCCGAGGGACGCACAGGAGCGGCCTGCGCCCCGCCACTTCGCGCTTGCCCTTCGCCTTCACTCCTCGCTTCGGCTTGAGTAAGGGGGTTCCAAAGCCAAAGCCACCCCAACCCCCTTCTGCATAGGGCCAAGAGGAACGGGCGCAAGGGCGCAACAAAAACAATATGCGGCCATTCTTCGCTTGAATTGGTCAATGTGACTTGGCATGCTATTCGGGAGCTATCGAATAGCGGGGGTGGCGATGTATCTCAAGCACAAGCAATCGGGCGACTTGGTGGAGATTCTCGATACCCGCGTCCTGTTTGATCCCAGTCGGCCCGAGGTGGCGGGCCGCTATCACGCCGGCGAGGAGCTGCAAGAGCGCGAGTCATTCGAAAAATCCGCGCTGATCTTTCCGTCTGGCGAAGAGCTGCCTCGATGCTGGATGGATGCGAGTTATAAACACCAAGTTTCAAGTAACAAGTAGCAAAAATACTCCACGACCCCTTGCCACTCAAAACTTGGTACTTGCTACTGATTTAGAGCGTTAACTTGCGATAGATATCTGCCACGTTCAGCGGCAGCTTGCGCACATCATCGACCAGCGTGTAATTGACCGCCTCGTACATGTGCGACAGCTAATCGCGTGCCTCGGTTTCGATAGTGATGAAAAAGGGATGGATCCCGTTCTGCTTGGCCTCTATCAGAGCCTGGCGCGTGTCTTCGATCCCGTACTCGCCCCGATACCCGTTGTAGTCATCCGGCTTACCATTGGACAACGTGATCAGCACCTTGGCGCGGGCCTCGACCGCGTGCAGCAGTGCGCTCAAATGGCGAATGATGACACCCATGCGGGTGTAGTCCTGCGGCCGCATCGCGGTGATGCGCTTCGTGCAAACTACCCTGGAGAAGTACGGTGGACTACTTAGCTAGGTCTCGGGCGTGCCAGTGCCTGGAAGGAGGTTGCTAGGCGTATTCAGTCCATTGATTTGATTACGCTGAATACGGTCGAGGACCCGGAGAGCCACCCCTTCACTATCGAGGGTGAAGGGGCGAACGCCCTGCAGGTCTATTTCGAGGTCGGAGGAAAATAAAAAGGCCTATCTCGAGATCGAGCACCGGGGCCAAGACATCGAAACGAACCTAAACAACCCCGTATAAGGGCCGCAGGAGCCCTATGCGCCAGCCATCGCCTTTCGTGCACGGGGGATTAGGAATTTTGCGGTCGCACGCTCAGGCGCGAGTAGGAGCCGCGCCCGCCCGATGCTTGGCCGCGATGAAGTCCTTATGTGAGACGTGCAACAGGCCGGCGATCTTGCGTACCAGATGGTCTTCGTACTTGTCCATGCGGCCATCCGCATAGGCCACCTGCCACATAAGCTCGATGACCTTGACCTTCTCCTCCCTGCTGAACCCCGTGTTGATCAGGGCGGTGAACTGAAAGTAATCCGTTGCCTGCCGGGCTTCCTCCTCTGCCAGCTTCATGAGTTCCTTAGTCTCCCTGGGAGAGAGGCCGAACGTGGTTTGAATAGCATGCGCGACGCTTTCGATTTCTTCGGACTTGACGTCGAAGTCGGCACGCGTCATCTCTATGAGCATGGCGGCGGTGGCCACCTGTAACCGATGCTCATTCGTGACGTGTTTGCCCGCTTCGGCAGCAATGCGCTGATCGAAAAATTGCTTGATCGCTTTGATCATAGATTCAATCTCGAACGCGCTGATCGTGCTCAGCGGGGCCGGGCGGCCGCTGAAAAAACGGTCCGCGAATTTTGTTGCGGCTCGGCCGGCCCCACTTGGTAAGGGTCGATGCCCTGCTAGCCCGGAAACTACGCGAACTCATCGCAGAGAGCGCCAAGATCGCAGAGAAAACAAGTAACGAAACACTCGCCGTTGACGCCCGAGCACGGGTGCAAAGTGTTGCACCGTATCCGCTTCGACGATAAGGACAAAACTGCTTGAAATCAATTCCCTCTGCGTTCTGTGCGGTGAAATATTCGGCCTTGAGGCTGGAAAACGCCAGCATACAGTAATATCAAGCACGGGAATAAGCAGATCCAGCGCGGCTGTATGGCGGGTGAACGACACGGCTCTTTCGGAGCATCCCGCGAACCGCCAGTGCACGCGATCCCGCGCGCTGGCCGGGTCTGCGCCCGCGCGGGCACCGCAGTACGGTAGCGTTAGAGTGTGATAACCTAAGGCGGCCGGATATTGGCCGTTACTTGTGCAACCGTTGCAGGGGCGGAGGTTGCGCGGTCAATGTGGGGGTTCCGGGCTCGAGTTGGGCCGCCATCCTGGCGCGAGCATGCGCCAAGGCCTCGCGAAGGACGTACGGTTGTTGAAAAAAACCAGTTACACCAGGGAGGAACTGCTGCAGTGCGGCCGCGGCAAGTTGTTCGGCCCGGGCAATGCGCAGTTACCGCTGCCGCCAATGCTGATGTTCGATCGCATTGTCGATATCACGGCCGATGGCGGCGCTTTTGGTAAAGGAAAAATCGTTGCGGAACTGGATGTTTCGCCAGGGTTATGGTTTTTTGGCTGCCACTTCCACGGGGACCCGGTGATGCCCGGTTGCCTGGGCGTGGATGCGCTGTGGCAGCTGGTGGGGTTTTTTCTAGGCTGGCTGGACGCGCCCGGCAGAGGGCGCGCCCTGGGCGTCGGTGAGGTCACGTTCAAGGGGCAGGTTACTCCGGACATGAAGCTCGTGCGATATTGCGTGGATATGAAACGGATCGTGCGCCGCAAGGTCGTAATGGGAGTGGCGGATGCCCAGATGGAAGTGGACGGACGTGTGATTTACACGGCCAAGAGTCTACGAGTAGGAATGTTCACCTCTTTGGAGGAGTTCTAAGGAGCGCGATTCATGCGGCGAGTTGTCATTACCGGCCTGGGCATCGTTTCGAGCGTCGGCAACAGCAAGGAGGAGGTCCTGGCGTCGCTGCGCGCAGGCCGTTCCGGCATCGAGTTCTGCCAGGAGTATGCAGACCTGGGATTTCGCACCAATGTTCACGGGCCCATACGCTTGAATGCTGACGAGTTGATTGATCGCAAGCTCAGGCGCTTCATGGGAGATAGCGCGGCGTTCAATTATCTGGCGATGCAACAGGCGATTGCCGATGCCGGGCTCGAAAGCCAGGAGCTGTCACACCCGCGTATAGGCCTGATCATGGGGTCAGGCGGCGCCTCCACCGAGAATATGCTTCGTTCGACCGACATCCTGCGCGCGAAGGGCGTGCGCAAGGTGGGCCCGTACATGGTCACGCGCACGATGTCGAGCACCAACTCGGCGTGTCTGGCGACCGCGTTTCATATCAAGGGAGCGAGTTATTCGATCAGCTCCGCGTGCGCAACCAGTGCGCACTGTATCGGCCACAGTGCGGAGCTCATCCAGTTGGACAAGCAGGATCTGGTGTTTGCCGGCGGCGGTGAGGAGGTGCACTGGACGCTGACATTGGTGTTCGATGCCATGGGTGCGCTGTCCTCCAAGTTCAACGATCGCCCGCAGATGGCGTCACGACCTTACGATGTGGACCGGGATGGTTTCGTTGTTTCTGGCGGGGGTGGCGTGTTGGTGTTGGAAGAGCTGGAACACGCGAAAGCGCGCGGCGCCAAAATTTATGCGGAGCTGGTCGGTTATGGGGCGACCTCCGATGGCAGCGACATGGTGCAGCCCTCCGGGGAGGGGGCTATGCGTTGCATGAGGCAAGCGTGGCCGCATGTGAGCCGAGCGATCGACTACATCAATGCACACGGCACGAGCACACCGGCGGGCGACATTCGCGAGCTCGAGGCGATCACGGCCGTCTTCGGCGATCATATCCCACCGATCAGTGCCACCAAGTCGCTCAGTGGCCACGCTCTCGGCGCCGCTGGCGTGCACGAGGCCATCTACTCGTTGATTATGATGGAGTCGGGTTTTATCTGTGCGTCTGCCAACATCGCCCACCTCGATCCGGGCGCGGAGGGTATGCCCGTCATCCGGGAACGCATGGATGACGTGAGACTGAATACGGTCATGTCGAACAGCTTCGGTTTCGGCGGAACCAACGCCTGCCTGGTGTTTCAGCTGCTGGATGACTGAGCCGAGCGCCGCGCATGCAACCCGCCGCAGTTGCGCTTGGCCCACCAAGAGCTGCTTGCGGTATCTGTATTTCTTTATTTTTTTCAACAGCTTGCGTGTTTGAGGGATGTCGGCAGCATCGAACGTTCAGCCGGGTTTTGGCTATGGTGCCGGTGTCTCCCGACGTCATTACCCCATGGCGGTCTTTGCAACCGCTTGTTCCCGACGCGGTCTAGCCCCACCGTCCGTGGCGTTGCCTAGCCGGGGAGGCTTACGCGCGCTTTGCGCCGTCCTCGCTTTGTGGGCGTTTGCTGCGGGCGCCCAGGACGATTACTGGAAGCTCCCGGTGCCGGCGCAGGGCAAGCCGCCGGAGAACCACCATCCGCTCACGCGCAACCTTGAGGCCGATAACTGCGGCCTCTGCCATCAAGCCAAGCTTCGGCAGTGGCGGGATTCTCTCCATGCCCGTGCCATGTCCAAGGGTGTGGCCGGGCAGTTGAACTTCACCAGCCGCAGCAACGTAGAGGCGTGTCTGGCGTGTCATGCTCCGCGCCGCGAGCAGTGGGCGCTGTGGGATAAAGAGGGGGCGTCAGCGCTCACCAGGCTGCGCGGCATCGATTGCGCGGCTTGTCACGTACGCGGTTATCAACGCTTCGGTCCGCGCGACGTTAAAGAAACTCCCCATGGCGCCGTAAAAGCGTTGCCGCTGTTCAAAGACTCGAAGTTTTGCGCCAAGTGCCATCAGTTCCCACCAGGCGAGGGTACGATCCTGAACGGCAAGCCGCTGGAGAATACCTATAATGAATGGCTGGCGTCGCCCTACAGCAAATCGGGCCGGACCTGTCAAAGTTGCCACATGCCCGACGGCGAGCACGAGTTCAAGGGTATTCACGATCCGGAAATGACGCGCCGCGGCCTGGCGGTGCGCGTGATGCGCACCGCGCAGGGTATGCACGTACGTGCCACGAACGCGGGCGCCGGGCACGCGCTTCCCACCTACGGCACGCCGCGCATTACGATCAGGTCAGAAACAGTGGTCGCTGGCGAGCCACGGCGCTCTGACTTCATCATTCAGCGGCGTGTCGACTGGAATCCAAAAAGCGGATGGCGCGAGCTGTCTGATACACGGCTGCTGCCCGGCCAGTCGTTAAATCTGAATCTGCCGTTAGCGAAAGATAAGGGCGCCAGCGTGCGGGTCTTCGTTCAGCCAGACCAGGATTATCACGACCGGGTCTACCCGATGTTGTTGTCTGCGCCCATCGATCTTTCCAAGGAAGATCGTGCCATGCTCGAAGCCGCGCGCGCTGCCGGGATCGGCAGCGAGTACACGCTGTACAGCTTCGAATGCGGGCCGTGGCCGGGGAGCGATAAGGCATGTCGCGACGGTACTAAGGCGGCCGCTAACAGCGAGCTAAAAGCGAAGAAAAAGCAGCCCCAGCCGGTATCGCCAAGTAGCAAGTAGCAAGTGGCGAGTAGCAAGTAAAGAGGACAGGGCCAGCTCCCAACGCTGCTGGTCGCAACCAGCTTTAAGTACCGAACAACCCGTTCGTGATCTGCTGGAACACCCGCCCCCCGTGCTCGAGCAACGCGAGGCGCCAGCGCGCATCATGTGGGCAGAAGGTTTCCAGGAAATCCGCCCGAATCTTTTCGCTCAGCGTAGCGTCGGCGCACCCGTAATGGAAAAGCTGATTTTCCTTGCACAGCACCGACAGTACGCGCAGCAGCGGATAGGTGCCGAACTCCAACGTCGCGGTGATGGCGCGGGCATTAGCGAAGATCCTTGGGGCTAGCGAGCCGATGAGCCCGCTCGCCGAGTAGCTACCGGAGCGGCCGGAGTCGGCCGTGGCAATGACACGATCGCCACACCACTCTTGCAGAGGCTGCAGCGCAGGCGATCCTGTGGCTGACTGCACGAACAACTTGTAATCCCCGTATTTTCCAAGGCCTGTATGCAAATCGATGTGTACCACCTGCATCGTGGGATCACACGTTTGCGCCTGGAGTATGCGTTCAAAAATACTGATCGATTCTTCGGTTCTGGCCCCGCCGTAGAACAGCCCCTGCGCGAATCGGTACTGGCCGCCAGCGATCGTCTGGCGCGCGGCGCGCGCCCCAGTATGCAAGCCGCGCCAGAGCAGCCCGGGCGTGAAGCGGGTGCGACGTCCTGGCGGCGACCGCGGATTGAGCACGGCGTCGAACGCCTCATAGGCCGGGTTTGCCGGACCGGGAAAGTCCCTAACGGCGTTGCGATTTAAATCGACGTTGTTTTCGTTGGTACGCCGTATGTAAGCAAAACCATAAGGATTGAGGGCGTGCACCAGCAGTATTCCGCCTAGGGCCGCGGTGCCTGGCGTGTCGATCAGGTCATTGATAATGTGCTGCTGCAACGCGCTGCCGGCAAAGCCCTCGACGCCGTGAATGCCGGAAGTGACAATAAGCAATCGCTGCGGCGAGGCCGCGCCGAAGTAGGCGCTGTCTATACTGAGCGCTTCGCGCCCGGGCCCGCGTGTGCCGATGCGATACGCCGTGCACTGCCCGCCGCGTTCGCCAGTGAGGCGATTGAAGCGCTCGCGTGCACTGAAGTAATCAGCGGGAAAGTACTCGAGGAGCTGCTGTTTCGAGTTGGTCAGCACAGCGCGCCTTCGGGCGCGAGAACCCGATTAGAATAATCGCCGGTCAGGCGACACTACCAATATATATCACGCGATGGAATCGCGTGATTACACCCTCAGGCGGCGCCTTGGCGCAGCGTGTCCGGATGCTGTGCCCGTGCGAACTCCAGCAGTCGTTGAATCGGCACCATGGCGCGGCGGCGCACGGCCTCGTCAACGAATATCTCATTGCCGCCGTGCTTAAGCACATGATGCAGCTTATGCAGAGTGTTCATGGCCATCCATTGGCAATGCCCACAGCTCTCGCACGTGGCCCCCACACCGGCGGTAGGTGCCTCCAGGAATTTCTTGTCGGGCGCCGCCTGTTGCATCTTGTGAAAAATGCCTTTATCGGTAGCGACGATGCATGTTTTTGCCGGGAGTGATCGCGCGGCGTCGATTAGCGCTGTGGTGGAGCCGACGACATCGGCCTGCTCAATGACGCCCGCAGGCGATTCCGGGTGTACCAGCACAGCCGCATCGGGGTGCCTGGCCTTAAGTCCCCGCAGCACGGTGGCCTTGAACTCCTCGTGCACCACGCAGGCGCCATTCCACAGCAGCATATCGGCGCCGGTGGTCGTGCGGATGTAATCACCAAGGTAGCGGTCCGGCGCCCACAGGATCTTCTCGCCGCGTCGCGCCAGGTGTTGCATCAGCTTGACGGCGATGCCGGACGTGACGACCCAGTCTGCACGTGCCTTGACCACGGCACTGGTATTGGCGTAGACCACCACAGTACGGTCTGGATGTGCATCACAAAATTGACTGAATTCGTCGATCGGGCAGCCAAGATCGAGCGAGCACGTGGCTTCGAGATCGGGCATGAGCACGCGTTTTTCCGGATTCAAGATCTTCGCGGTCTCGCCCATGAAACGCACCCCGGCCACGATCAGGGTTCGGGCGGGATGGTCATGGCCGAAGCGCGCCATCTCGAGTGAGTCCGACACCAGCCCGCCGGTCTCGTCGGCCAGATCCTGCAACGCCGCCGCCGTGTAGTAGTGCGCGACCAGCACCGCATTTTGCTCGACCAACATTTGCCTGATCTCGCTTACGAGGATGTCAGGTTTCACGATCGCAGCAATGCGCGGCTGCAACATCGGCTTGGAAAAACCGGGTGTCACGGCGCGCGGGCTCGATAGCGCCTTAGTCATGATTTACCTCATTCGCGGACTGATGCCGCCGTGTGTCAATCAATGCCTGTCCTACTTGATGATCTCCACCTTATCGGGGAACTTCAGCCGGTACAGTCGCGCCGGCCGGTGATTACCGTTGCGTCGTAGCTCCCCGGTTGCTGCGATCCGGTCCAGCGCGAGCACCCGCTTTCTGAAGTTGCGCTTGTCCAGCGGCTCGCGCAGGATGATTTCGTATACCGTTTGCAGCTCGCCCAGGGTGAAAGTCTCGGGCATGAATTGAAACGCGATTGTCGAGTAGTCGAGCTTGGCAACCAGACGTTGGTGCGCCATAGTGACAATCTCCGCATGATCGAACGCCATCGGCGGCAAGCGTTCGAGCGCAAACCAGCCCACTTCTTTTTCGCCGTTCATGGTCTTTATCTGCAAGCGGTCCGCCGGTGTCAGCGCGCAATACGCCACCGAGATCGCACGCTCGCGCGGATCTCGATCGGGGCGCCCGGAGGTGTGTAGCTGCTCCAGATACACACCGGTGATCCCGGTTTCGTGCTCGAGCTCGCGCAAGGCGCAGCTCTCCAGGTCCTCGTCGATGCCGACGAAGCCGCCCGGCAGCCCCCACATACCGGCGAAGGGCTGCCCTGTGCGTCGCACCAGCGGCAATTCCAGACGCGCCTCACGGATACTGAACAGCACCACGTCGGTCGTCACCGCGGGATGCGGATGTGTGTAGTGAAAGTTCTTCAAACCATTCATAGTGTAAGGAATACACTAAGTCTCGTTAGCCTAGTGTAAGAGATACACTATGTCAAGCCCCGGCAGCGTTTTCCCGCCACCGGGCAGGCCCTTTTCGGTGACCCCAATTTGTGGGTCGCCTGACCAAGGAGGCCGTCGTACGGGGGTGGGTGCGCCGGAAAAAGCCAAGCGTCCAGTGGACGCTTGTCCCGGCGAACGGGCTTGCCACGGACGCCAAGCCCAGGACTTGCAAGCGCGCGCACGGAGAGCGGCGCGCCGCAAGGCCGTTATAGATAACGGTCGGTTAGGCGGCGCGATTATTGACTCCCATCGGTCTTGCGGCCAGTGCGCCAGCCGCTAGGCAAAAAAAACCCCCTAAAATAGGGGGCAATAAGCCTCTAACCACAATATCGTTATTATTTATTCCGAAGCGGGCGTGCCCGCTGGCATCGCCAACTCGTGGCGACGCTGGATACGGCGCTGCTGCGCGTCTTGCTTGAGCGCGATCGTAATCTCGCCGAAAAGTACCTGTTTTAAGAGGTGGAAACCGAACTGCATCAGGGCGACCTCGTCGTCCATGAGGCCCTGCATGGCAGCCTCGTCCAGATTAAAGACCTCGCCAACCCCCGGGTGCTTGCTGAAGGCGCGCAACCCGTCTACGTCATAGCTGCAAAGATAAAGGAAATCCAGGCTGCGTGCACTAGGTTTTCCAACGGTCGGGCCGCAACAGCGTTTTTTCAGCACTATTTGGCGCCATTCCTTGTTGACCTCGTCGTAGCGATCGACGCCCTGGTCCTCGCGGTACGCGCGTACCGCTTACACCTTGGGCTCCGGGTGCCCGAGGCACTGGTGCTCCTTGACCATAAAATAGAAGTCCTCTTCGCTCGAAACCCCTACTTTACGCATGGATACTGTCCCCAGCGCACAGTAGCGGCAGGCCGTGGGGCGCTCCGGGTACACGCTGCAGCCGTCTTTCGTCAGGAACCGACAGAGCGGATAAGCCTTTATGGGTACGGCGCTTGACCCCGGGCACATCGTGCGCATCCATGTTGAACCGGGTCGTGCGGGCGATATCTATAAAAACTTGATCATCGGCTGGTACCAATCTTGATGTTGTGCCGTCGGCGCTAGCCTGTGCCGTGCGGCGCGGAACCGCAAAACCTACTTTGCCGAGTGGCCGCTCAGCTTCACCTGCACGCGCTCCTCGTCGGCCAACCCGGCATAATACTCGCGCAGGATCGCCAGTACTTCCGGGCGGCTGAAATGCCCCGGTACCTCGGCGCCTTCGGACAGCGCCTTGCGCAGCTTGGTGCCGGAGAGCAGCAAGCGGTCGGCGGCATCATGTGGGCATGTGCGCATCGAGGCCATGCTGTCGCACTTGTCG
>Ga0255058_10000858_pt1 | contig 17373 bp, 11 predicted proteins | sample Cases_109_9_MG_FD_188637 | JGI IMG/M metagenome (GOLD analysis project Ga0255058, IMG submission 188637) | Seawater microbial communities from Amundsen Gulf, Northwest Territories, Canada - Cases_109_9 | ecosystem: Environmental > Aquatic > Marine > Gulf | place: Canada: Northwest Territories... | reverse complement strand
CCCGCCCGTGTCTCAGCACCGCACGTAACAATGGAGACACGATCAGCCTGGACAAGGAGCGGTATCGCCGCGGCGACCGCCTGGGCAGCCTCGACACTTTGGTTCCAGGCAATGCAGATACGTTTGCCGACCGTGCGCTTTTTCTTTTGCGGAAGCACCAACACCGGGCGCGACGACCTTAGCAGAGACGCCGATAGAAACAGCCGGGCAAGCGTTAATTACTCGCATGCTAATTCTCCGCTAACTGTGTTCTTGCTCCCTTCGAGGCGCCGCCTCGTGGTCGTCGGCGTCGTCGAACAGAATGCCTGATCTCGGTTCGCCCCAGCATTGCTACAAACACGTAAGCAAAGACACCGCATGTCCGAGGGCGGCCATTGACGCACGAGTTGAGGGCCAACAAGTAGGGGTGACTTCAACCGGTCGGTTTACCGTTAGTGACCCTGCCTACTCCGCCTCAGGATACTCTACCCAGTACACGCCTCTGAGATCACCGACCTCAAATCCGGTGGCCTCGTCCTCCGGGTACGCCTCCTTTATTTTCGCCGCAACATCGGGCGCCAGAGATTTTCCATGGCAGGCGAGACACAGTGGTTGCAGCACTACTGGTTCGACATAGCCCAGCCGATCATTCGGTAAGTGGACGAGTCTCGGCGCACGATCCGAGTCTTCACCAAGATATGCCGTGAGGACAGGATCGACCCAGTCAGGAGCCGAATTGGCCGGATTACGCAGCCGGTGACTCGTGCGTCCAAATTCAACGCCCTCAATAGAAAGAGAATCTGCAATTGCCGGTGCTTGATCCTTGCAGACACTGATCGCATTCAGAGCACCCTTTTGCATCCCGGCAATTAGTGCCTGCTTCAGGTCTTTTTTCAATGGAGCCAGCATTTTGGCACCGCGAGTAAGCTCTGTTTCCTGAGTTAGCGCCGTTCCCGATACAAACACCATCAACACCAGAGTTGTCAGGGCAGCGACTACAAGTCTTACGTTGATCATAAAGAACCTCCAGGGGCTTATAACATCACTTGCGAACCAGCGCAGAATCTCCGTCGGCTTGCTTGTGGCAGTGACCATGAGCGAACAGCACCTCGCCGTCACAATAAAGAAAGTTGGCTGGGCCGAACTGACCGAGATCACTGGCGAAATCGGCTACCATGCCTAGCCGGGCCCGCAGGCGAATGTCATGCGAGCGGTGCAAATGGCGCTAAGCAGCGAAGACGTCACCGACATTCAGAATGATCATCAAAAGTACATGACGCCGGTATCGTACTGACGGCGCTCGCCGCCACGCTGGGTGCGTCTTCATACTCGACGACCCGATATTCAATGGCCTTGCCGTGTCACTAATCTTTGGGATATTGATGTCGACACTATTGACGCTGGTCATTATTCCGGTGCTCTATTATGCATCGGAGTATAGGAATACGGCCGATGAATTCTAGAGAAAAAACGGCGAATATGCCCAATGCTGTCTTCACCAACAATACAAACTTTTTGTTATATGACGTATTCGGACGCAGTGTCTACCTGTCCGTGTCTGCGCATTTCTTGAACTAGATCGCTGCGTGTGAACTTGGCCCGCCCCAAGTTGTTTTGTGTGCAATCGAATGTCCGCGTTTCTTATTGTCTTGTCGCATTGTGACACGCTACGTGAATGACCTATTGGGACCGGCTCGATTTACCCCGCACCGGTAAGTCAGCCCGCAATCTCGCTTCTCGTGGTAGGCGCCGGAATCCGGGTCGACTGCTAACCTGATTTCTCATTCACGCAATTCGGGTTGCTTAGCCGACTCAATTAGGCCACGGATAACTGTCAATCTCCGTTGCCAGCAATGTCTTGAGCACATCGAGAAATGGTTCGAAGTTACGCCATTGGTCAAGGGCCCCAGTATAAATCGGCTGCCTCACCTGCTCGGAACTAGGCGTACGAATGGATCGATCGGTTTGGTGAAAGTTGAGACATGAGACTTCAAACGGCAGGTCAAGAAAAGCAATTATTCTCCTCACCTCGCTGTCCGCATCTCGAACGACATGTTCATAGTGCACGCGGAGCACTTTTCCCGGCAATACTTTGTCCCAATGCGCCATCAGCTCTACGTAAGACTTGTAGTAGCGCGCGATTTCTTCGATTCCGTACGTAAATTCCTGACCATCCGCAAACAATTGCTTGAAGCCACTAAAACAACAGGCCAATGGGTGCCGACGCGCATCAATAACCTTGGCATTGGGAAAAATTAAATGAATAAGGCCAATATGCATGAAGTTATTGGGCATTTTGTCCACAAAATGAGGGGCACCTTTGCGATGGAATTCCGTACTCCTGATGTACCCGTCCGCAAATTTCTGCAGTTGTTCTGCCGACAGGTCCACCAGTATTTTTGGGTATTTTGCTTCCTCCGTTACCAGTCTTCGGCCGTTCAGGCGATGCGCTAATGCGATAATATTCGGCAACTCCATCGTTCCGTCGATTTGCGAATGGGACGCCAGAATTTGTTCCAGTAAGGTTGAACCTGCGCGTGGCAATCCCACGACAAAAATGGGATCTTGATACTGTCCGCCCATGCCGGCTTTGCTTTCAAACAGCGCCCCGGTACACGTTTCAGCCTGGCGTTTCATCGCCGCACCCAATCTGTCAGGGTCGTACCGCAAACCCTCTTTTCTCAGCTGATTGCCTCGCTCATAGTAGGCAAACGACTCCGCAAACTCCCCTTGATCCTCATAGGCTTTGCCAAGCGCAAAACACAGATGGAAGCGATCGATCATCCCGGTTTCCGCATTGTCGACTTGCGATCGCATTTCTGAAATTTCATCTTCGCCAAATCGATAGGTTTTCAGGTTGGCCAGGCTCCAATATGCATCACCGAAGTCTTTCCTTACGCGATACGCCGCACGATACGAGTCGATGCCTTCCGCCACACGTCCTACGGTTTTTAACGCATGACCTCTGGACAAATAAGTTTGTTCAAAGCCAGGTTGGGCCTTGATGACCTGATCGTAAATCTCCAACGCCGTATCAAAATTTCCAACAGCGACATTCTGGTTTGCATACACGATATCGAATACATGATTGCTCGCGTACATGTTCCGCAGAATTGTTGCTTGTTCCAGAGCCTGCTCAAATTTTTGCCGTTTATGCAGTATGGTCACATAGTCGAGTCTGGCCAGCCAATAGTCGGGTTCGAGTTCAACGCAACTCTCCAGCAAAAACTCGGCATCATCGTAAACGAACAGTTTCATACCGAGTACTGCCAGCAGCCGCATCGCCTCAATGTGATGCGGCTGCTGACTCAGGAATTCTCGACAAAGCTTCTCTGCCTGAAACAACTTATTTTCTTGAATAAGACTGGTGACAGTCACCAGGTCCGCCGGGAGCTTTGAGAGACGTTCGAATTCCGCATTTGCAGTCGTAAAGTCCTGTTTATTGTGCTGCGCTTTGTGGATGGCCGCCAGTTCCCGCCACGATGCGATCAGCGCACGGTTGAGCTCCACGGCATGCTGATAGGCGTTTCTGGCACTCATCGGATCGCCCAGTTGCTTTCGGTTATGACCCTCTTCTTGATAGGCTCTCGCGAAATTTGGATGAACGGTTTTGAGCTTCTCAAGAGTTTGCAGTGCTTCTTTCAGCTGACCAAGATAACGTTGGGCAACTGCCCGACAATAGAGCGAATCGATATCGTCCGGGTTTTCGATCAGCTCCGTTTGCGCCGCCTCGAGCGCTTCTTGTAGTTTTCCGGCCTGTAGCAGCTGCTTGGCGGCCATAGCACCGCTGGGTGGTTCGGACGTAGCTTCTTTGGAGGCGCTTTGCGTCATCAGGTGCCACAGGTCGGAGGGCAAGAAAGAGTCACGGGTACGACGAGCGAGCCAGCATGAAACGCCTGCCCGTCCCTTGACGCAGCAAATAAGACGATGCGCTCACCCGCGAAGTTTGTTGCAAAGACTGATCGGTGTTTGCGTCAACCTCGGCTGACTACCCTGTGCAGTTGCTTTCCAGCAATCGATGAATGATCCGCGATTTCGTATATGACCTAGTAGTCAACAGAAATGCGAACACCAATCGTGCGTGGCCGATTCGTTGTTATCCTCAAATCCGTATCCAGCGAATTTATGAACAACTCGGCGCGCTCGTCGGTTATGTTTTCCGCAAATAATTCGACCGTCCAATTATCTTTGCTTATCCCCAACGCGCCATCCAGCGTGTCATAGGAATCTTGTTGGAATCTATTAGCGACAACAATTGAACTAAACTGATCATCGGTATACGCATACACCAACTGAGCGTGAGCGTCCTTGTCGCCCACCGTCCACTGGTATCGCCCGCTGAGATTGAATTGGAGCTCCGGCGCCAGAGCCAGGTCGGATCCTTGGCCGGCAAGGTTCGATATATTGGGAGGAACCCGAACCATTTCAGTCGAATTGAACGTCCACGCCGCCCCAAGGTTAAGATTGTCGCTTGGCAACCAGGTCAGGTCGCCCTCAAAGCCTTTGATTTCGGCATCGGCGGCGTTGACGACGAAAGTGAGCACGCCAATATTGAAATCCGTAATACCGACTTGCAAGCTGTCCCAGTCGATTTGATAGACGGAGCCGTTGAAGCGTAAGGAGCCGTCAAGAAAGGTGGTTTTCCAACCGAGTTCGAGGTTCGTTACTTCATCACTGACATAAGTTTTTTGTACTAAGGGGTTATCGGACCGGTTAAAGCCACCCGGGCGAAAGCCTTCTGAATAGGTGAAGAAGAACAACAAGTCATCTGCGGGCGTGTAGGCAATACTACCCTTTAGAATCGTATCGCTTTCCTTGAGTGGCAGGTCATTGGCGAACTCCACGTCATAATTAACACCGCTGTCATCGTCCACCGTCCCCAGAATCGCAAAACTTGAGGAGCCCCGCAAACTGGACTCGATATCATAGTATCTGGCCCCCGCGGTTAAAGATATCGCATCTGTAACGTTGAAAGTGACCTCCCCAAATACGGCGAACTGCTCCTCTTCGCGGATCGCATCATTGATGAACGTAATACCCTCTGGCCTGAGGTTCGGATTATTTATAGTCGATGTCGAGATCGGTGCGTTGGGAGCAAAAAATCCAATCGATCCGGCGACAAAAAAGTTGGTATCGACTTTGGTTTCAATGTCATCAAAAAACAGACCGGCGACAATATTCACTCGCTCCCCATCGAAAGAGGACACACGCAGTTCATGGGTGGTTCGCTCGTTTTCGATAAGGCCGATCATGCCCTCTGTCGGGTCACCACAGACCGTGTAAGTGGGCTGGCAAATGTAATAGGCAGTGTAGTAGCCGACCTGCGAATAACCGCTGTAGTCAAAAGTATTGTTGACTTCGCGATCAAGAAACGAGCCCGCGTATACCAGTTCCAGCGCGCCGAGACGGCCGTTGACGGTTAAGGAAAATTGGTCGAATTCATCATCCAGAAAATCGGGGAAAAAGCGTTGAACTTGCAGGTCTCCAACGATCCGGCTTCCGGCTACATCCTGGCTGATGTTAGCGATGGACGGCGGTGAATGATCAAACACACCGTCGACATCCAGCGACTGGGTCATATATTGTGCAATTAATTCCCAGTCATCGTTGATCGCCATCTTGGCGCTCAGACGCGCGCCACGGTACACAGCATCATTGAAGTCTTCTTCAATAAAAGCCAGATTGTTGACCACCGTAGATATCGCGCCGGCCGGAAAAGAAACGTCGCCCGGCTTGTACGAGTTTTCACCGAAAACATTGTCGATATAGCCACCTTCGACGGCATTATAAAAAACACCGCGAAAAGCCAGCTTGTCGTCGATAATCGGGATGTTGATGTAGGCGTCTACGCTATTGCTACTTTCACCATGGCTGGTGGTCGAGTAACTCGCATCAAACCCAGCCTGAAACTCATTGAATACAGGCTTGTTGGTTATCAGACGGATAGTGCCAGCCTGTGAACTGGCCCCGAAAAGTGTCCCTTGGGGGCCGGGTAAAACTTCCACCCGGGCTATGTCAGCTGTGTACAAGTCCAGATTCCGACCACCCGAGCTTACCGGTTGTTCATCGAGATAAAGCGCAACGTTGGGCACCGGCGCACCAATTTCTAAGGATGTCTGGTCGGACGAGTCGGTGGCCATTCCCCGAATGAAAATCGACGATTGACCCGGACCGCGACCCGCAGAGTTCACGTTCGGGAGATAACGAATGTAGTCGTCGAAATTCGCGATATTGAGATCTTCGAGTTTCTCCTCCCCTAGGGCCTGGACCGCGACGGCGACATCTTGAAGATTTTCGGTCCGTTTGGTCGCCGTTACGATAATTTCCTCGATTTGCGCCAGCACAGCAGTTGAGGACAACCCAGCTGACGTCGCTAAAGCCATGCAAATCGCTCGGTTCAGTTTGGTTTTCTTAAACATCGATCGCTCCTCATAAGGGTGGATCTAATCAACGATAGACTGCAATGACATGGTACGTCATCAACTCAGCCACCGAGGCTGGAACGGGGTCAGTGGTCGTCCAAACCAGGTACGTAGCCGAGCTGTCATGTACATCGTCCTCCGCGGATACAAAATTGAACCATTCCTTGACGAGAAAATAAAGAAAATCCGACAACCCGAAGCAGAATTCGGCTTGTAGGCATCAGGGAATAGATGTGGCAAGTTTACTACAAAATGGTGACGGGCCCGGAATGTCTTGATTACTGGACATTTGGCCAATGTTGGGCCGGCGGAATGTCGTCTTGTTGCACGCCGGGTACATTTTGTTCGATCCGATGGACGTGCCTGAAATGAATCCTGATTTGCGCAGATCGTGACCGCCGGACCAGCCGAGTTGCTACGCGGTGACACGGTCGATGAAGAGATTTCTCCCGTCAGCTCGACGCTAAGTCCAGTCTGACTCTTGTGCTTGCCTGATCAGCTCTTATTCGAAGCGCACGATGATTCCAGCATAAAAATTTCTGGTCGGAGCGCCTCGAATTCTTCGGCCATCTGGGGCGGGCCTCACTCACGAACTACATCAGTTAAAACCCAGTCTGCGCAGTTCTCTTAAACTCCTACTTCCTCAACCTAATGCCGGCAACTTACACTAGCGAAACTCGCACTTGTCGCCATCGCTATCGTCGCCATACAGATATTCATCAGTCGATGGGTGGCTCCTCCATTTCCGCTTTGGCCCGTTGGAGTGGTTTTGGCGGTCTATCACGTACAAGCGACCGCAGCCGTTCCGGCGGCCATCGACGTGAGCTTTGTTGCGGCTTCGGGGCTGCCCGGTGCCATACCCCATCTTCGTTAATGAAGCTCATGGCCGAGGCTGTGTGAAAACGCGATGTTCATTACAATGTAAAGGTCTCAGTGTCAGGGTATGCGGAATGAAGCGTTTCATCGAGGGTCAGGACCGATCGCAGAGCACGTTACCCCCCGAGAGCCTTCCGGTCGCTTGATGCTGGCCTTCAAAACCATAGCCGATTTCAGGAAAGACAGCGTATCCCAAGACCACTAGGACTGAAAATGAAAGATCTCCCACACCACTACGAGGTAGCTGCGACGACCAGCACCAAGGGGAACGTCGATCTCACGAGCCCGGGATTGAGTTGCATTGATTCTGCGCCGCCAGCGGAATTCGGAGGCCCCGGGGACCGCTGGTCACCTGAGACTCTTCTGGTCGCTGCCGTTGCGGACTGTTTCATACTAACGTTCAGGGCTATCGCCCGGGCATCGAAGCTGGACTGGGTATCGTTGAGCTGCGACGTTGACGGCATTCTCGATCGCGTGGACAACGTTACCCGATTCACGGAATTCAGGCTGCGTGCCGTGCTCGATGCACCGCCGGGAACTGATGAACGAAAGGCTTTGCGCTTGCTTGAGAAGTCCGAGCGCTCCTGCCTGATAACGAACTCGCTGACCGCAGAGAACCACCTCGACGCTGAGTTGCGAACCGTAGAATGAAGCAGATCTGGGGAGACTATCCGGGTCTCGCTTGCAAATTCCGGTCAAGTCTTTCTGATCTTATCTTAACGTCACGGCGGCGTTACGTGCTTTACGGCGTTGGTCCTGGCCCAGGCATTCACAGCAACAATGTCTGAGGCCGAGATTTCGCGTAGCTCAGCCTGCAAATTCGCCCATTCCTGTTTCAGATCTTCCAGTCGCTCGAGCGCGCCCGCCGCCAGCGGCGGTCCCGCATCGTCGATTACATCCAGCAAATGCCGCACCTGTTTGACGAGTTTGCCGGGCAGATTGTCTTCGTCTTCGTAAGTCTCGAACTCGACCTGCAGGACGTTTGTTTCCCAGTTGCTCAGGCGTGCGACCGCACCGGCACCCGATCGCTGCAAAGGCTCTGCATCCGGGAAATCAGCCAATAGCGCTTCAATCTGCGCACGCGACTTTCGAATCGCAGCAAGACCGTCGAGCAGCTCGTTCATAAGTGCCGTCATCTCGACGATCCTGTTTTCGACTTCCGCGAAATCACTGCTAATGGCTTCAACCCGACGGTCCGCAACGACTGTTAGTGTCGCCGTGTCCTCAGCGTCGCCAATCGAAATATGGGCCAGGTAAGTACCAGGCATTACATACGCACCAGCAAATCCCTCGAACAGCCTGATGTCATCAATGCAATGCAGGCCATCCCGGCGCAAATCCCAGACCCATTTATTCGCCCCCTGCTCCTTCGCCGGGTATTCGACTTCGAATGGCTTACGCTGATCCATGTTGGCGATGATGCAGCGTTCGAAGTCACTTTCCTCGCTAGAATAGCTGCGAACACTGTTGCCGTCACTGTCGGTGATCTCGATTGTCAGCGGACCTTCGTGTTCATCACGAATGTGATAATTGAGAACAATGCCGCGCGGTGGATTCATGCCTTCGAAAGCTCGAGGCCGGACGCGCCCCTTGATTATCTCCACCGGTGCGGGCGCAAAAACGTGCAATTGCTTGTCTGCCATATCGTCTCGGGCCTGGCGCAGAGCAGAAAGGTCATCAAGCACCCAGAAGGATCGTCCCTGCGTGGCGGCAACGAGGTCGTCCTGGCGTATTGCCAGGTCTGTGACCGGTACGGGTGGCAAGTTCAGCTCGAGAGACTGCCAGTGGTCGCCGTCGTCGAATGACACATACATACCGACTTCACCGCCGGCATAGAGAAGCCCCTGCCGTTCGGGGTCCTCGCGAACGACACGAATGAAATTGTCATGCGGCAGATCTCTGTCAATTCTCTTCGCTCGTCGTCCATAATCCGTAAGCTTATAGATGTATGGCTTGAAATCATTCAACTTGTAGCCAGTGACGGTGGCATAGGCAGTGCCCGGATTGTGCGGGCTCACGTCGATAGCATTAACCATTGCGCCACGCAGGTTGCCGGGCGTGACATCAGCCCAGCTCCCGCCGTCGTCACGGGTGACGTGGATCAGTCCGTCGTCACTGCCGACCCAAACCGTGCCGCGCTCGTGCGGCGATGCAGTAATGGTCAGAATAGTGCCATAAAACTCGGCGCCAACATTCTCGGCCGTAATGGGCCCGCCGTTCAGGCCCTGCTTGTCTTTTTCGTTCTTTGTAAGGTCCGGACTGATTTCATCGAATGTCACGCCCCGGTCAGCGGTCCTTAACAGCTTTTGCGTACCGTAGTAGATGATGCCTGGATCTTGAGTTGAAGCAGTAACCGGGGCGTTCCAGTTGGTGCGATAGCGGAGATCCTTCGACTCCATTCCGAATACGAATTCCGGATAAGGCTTAATTTCTCGCACGCGCTCATTATCGGTATCGAATTCCGTAAGCGTGCCATTGATCGTGGTCGCATAGATCAGACGCGGATTGTCCGGATCGAAAGCGATGTGCGCGCTCTCGCCACCGCCCACCGGGTAAAAGTCGTCATTGCCAATACCGTCGTCATACGTTTGGCTGAGAATAGCGACAGTGCTGTTGTCCTGTTGCCCAGCATAAATCCTGTACGGGAATTGATTATCCGTGTTGACACGATAGAACTGTGCCGTCGGCTGGTTCAGGATGCTGGACCAGGATTCCCCACCGTCAAAAGTAATCGTCGCACCGCCATCGTTGGCATTGATCATGTTCTTGTTGTTATGCGGATTAATCCAGTGATCATGATGATCGCCGTGCGGCATCTTCTTCTTTTCGAAAGTTATGCCACCGTCAATCGACTTCATGAAGGGCGCATTCATGATGTATACGATGTCTTCATTTACCGGGTCTGCCGCGATGTGCATGTAATACCAGGAGCGCGTCCACAGAATACGCGAGCCGTTTTTCAGCTCCCACGTTTCACCGCCATCGTCGCTGCGATACAGGCCGCCCTCGCCAGGCATGGCTTCGACGATCGCGTATACACGATGCGGGTTACTTGCCGAAACATCCACGCCGATCTTGCCAATCAGCTCGGGCAGACCATCGGTGAGTTTCTCCCAGTTATCGCCACCATCAGTCGACTTGTAGATACCGCCGGCGTTGCCACCGGACAGGACGTACCAGGGCTTGCGGCCATGTTCCCACATCGCCGCATACAGAATGCGTGGATTGGTCGGATCCATTCTGAGGTCAGTCGCGCCAGTTTGCGCATCGACGCTCAGTACCTGTTCCCAGCTCTCGCCACCGTCGGTCGTCCTATACACGCCACGCTCCGGGTTGGGGCCCCAGATCTGGCCCTGGGCCGCGGCATAAGCAATATCGGGATTGGTCGGGTGAATCTTGATGCGTGCGATCTGTCCTGCTTTCGGGAGCCCAATATGCGACCACGTCGCGCCGGCGTCAGTCGACTTGTAGAGCCCGTCTCCCTGACTGGTGGTAACACCACGGATCGACTTTTCTCCGGTGCCAGCGTAGATGACATTGGGATCGGATTCCGCGACAGCGACGGCGCCAATCGTGCCAACGTTAAAGAACTCGTCCGAGACATTCTCCCAGGTCAGACCGGCATTCTCCGTTTTCCACACTCCACCGCCTGTCGCACCCATGTAATAAAGTTGTGGATTGTCCGCTACGCCGGCGACTGTAGTGACGCGACCGCCGCGGTACGGTCCGACCAACCGCCACTCCATGGCGGAAATGAGCGCCGGATCAACCGTATCTGTCGCGAGACTGGGTGATACGCCGATTAACCACCCCAATGCAGCAAAGATAATCTTTACAAAGACGAATTTAGAGAAAATAGAATTGTGCATCTTTCTCCCCTGATGCATGCCACAGGCTTGACATAAAAAAACCGCGACAGGCCGAATATGCCCTGTCGCGGCCCTTGGTTAAGGTGCAGGTTTTTTTCTTGTCAGAACCTGCGTCCGTATCTTACACCGATCGTCCGTGGTCGATTGGTGCCGATGGTTGTGTCGTGGAACAATACACCAAACGGGTCCGCATAGTCGCGATGGTATCGTGTGTTTTGCGACCTTTCATCGGTCGCATTGTCGATAAACAGATCGAGCCCCCAAGCATCACCGTGTACTCCGGCTGAAAGATTCACGATCGAATACGACGCTTGGAGCTGCCGCAATGCGTCGTCGAGCAGGCTCCATGAGTCGTCGGTAAAAGATACCGCGGCCTGAATATGACCCGGTAGGTCTCCATAACTGACCTCCAGGCGGCCGGTCGCGGTCAACTGGATCTTCGGTACAAACGGCATCTCCGCACCAGCCGCAGCGGTCGGGTCCAGCCCAGCGATGCGGTCGTCATCATCTGTCCAGAACGACTCTTGCAACTCAGCGTCATTGTACGATCCAGCAACTGTCAACATCAGCTTGTCAGTCGCGGCGAATGCCAGGTCAAATTCGGTACCGAGCGTTTCCGCAGAACCGATATTCTGGATGATCGTGAGCGGCGAGATCGCCTGATCGAGGAACGAAAACTGGAAATTGTCCCACTGGAGAAAGTAGACCGCGCCGTTGAAGCGCAATCGGCTATCCAGCCAAGTCGTCTTCCAGCCAAACTCGTAATTATCGACAAAGTCCGGATCGTATTTCGGTACTATGTCTCCCGCAAGCCTTGCCCTGTTGACTCCACCGGCCCTGAAGCCTTCGGAATACGTCAGGTACACCATCTTGTCGTCGTCCACCCTATAGTTGAAGCTGAGCTTGAACAAGTCGCCATCACCGTCCGATACATCGTCGAGATTCGGAGCGCCACTGAAGCAAGGATATTGTGGCACGCCGCTGGCATCCGCACACCGGCCACTAAAACCATTGAAACCAAATAACGAGTTTTCGAAGTCGAAGCGACGGTAACCACCAACGACGGTCACATTGTCAGTGACATCGAATTCCACTTCACCGAAGAACGCCTTGTCGCGATCAACGCGGAGTTGATTGGTCTGCCATACAACGAGATCGTTTTCGACCGCCGATGATGGGTTGACAGGCCAAAAAAGGTCATTACCCAGCGGATCCATGCCGGGCACGTTCCAGCGCAGATCGAAGAGATGCTCCTGGCGTTGATAGAATAGCCCTGCAGTCCACCGAAAGCTGCCGTCCTGCGACGACTGCAACCGGAGTTCGTGACTCTGGCGGTTGAAGTTTTCATCACCGGTGACGAATTGACTCGAGTCCGTGCAGACATAGTTGTAATAGTCTGAAGTCGGGGCATGGTGATAGCAGTAACCAGAATAATCGTAGACAAGGATATTCTGCCAGTACTGCGCGTAACCGATGTAATCACTTTGACTGTCGGCATCACGGTCAAGGTAGCTGCCTGCATAGACGAAATTGAGACCGCTGATGTCGCCCTCCAGAGTCAACGAAGCCTGGATCCAGGAATCATCATAGAACTCGGGAAAGAATCGCATCGTCTGCAGGTCACCAACATCTTCGGGATCGTGATCCCATACGCCATTCGAGTCCTGTTGCTGGTAGATGATGCCGGGTGTCACTGTCCAGTTTTCGTTCAGATCAATCTTGAGCATGGCTCGCAGACCGCTGATCGTTGCATCATTGAAATCTTCCTCAACTATCGCCGAGTTATCAATTACGAACTGCGGGTTCCCAGTCGTGGTTATGGTGCCAGGGACGTTATCAATGTAGCCCGCAGTCTCTTTGTACCAGCCAACGAGACGGATAGCAGCGTTGTCCGAAACCGGCAGGTTTACAAATCCTTCCACCGTATAGCCAACATCGCCGTGCTCGACCGAACTGCCGCCCACATCAAAGCCGGATTCGAACTCGCCGATCTTCGGCTTATTCGTGATGATGCGGAGCGTCCCGGCCTGGCTGCTGGCGCCGAAGAATGTTCCCTGCGGCCCAGCCAGGGTTTCGATGCGTGCAATATCGTACATATGCAGATCGAGGATGTGATTGATCGTCGTGATCGGCTGTTCATCGAAATAAACGCCGACACTGGGCATCGATCCAGAGTGAACACCATCACCGCCACTGGAAATACCACGCATGTAAATTTGCGATATTCCAGGCCGCTCGGACTGGAATGAGACCGTCGGCAGGAATTGAATATAGTCCCCGAATTCGTTGAGATTCAGGTCTTCGAGCTGCTGGTTTCCAAGTACCTGCACCGATACCGGCACGTCCTGGAGATTCTGGGCCCTTTTCTGTGCCGTCACGATGATTTCGTCCAGCACTACGTCCTGAGCTTGCGCCGGTGTAACGATCGCTGCCGCGAAAACTGACCCGGCCAGCGCTGCAGATACAGCGCTTGCCAGCGGGTTACGTTTGAATTTCTTCATGATTCTCCCCTGACAGAAACTTATGTTGTGTCATCAAAACAACAATTTGGAATCGCCGCTATTTTTGTGTTGTTAGTGTACAGGACCCATAATACTAATAGAAAGTTCCGTAAAGCGCTAATCTGTCATTTAGTAACATATTTACAACATGTGACCCCCTCGAAATCATGGTTTCAACAGCCTCACAACCACGTGGCAGCCTGAAGACCGCATTACGACACGCGGCCGATCTCTTACATAAGGATCCACAATTGGCGGAGCAGCAGGCGAAGGAGGTTCTCAGGGTCCACCCGAATTTGGAACCGGCCGAGAGAATTCTCGGTGCCGCGTATCGCCTGCAGGGACAGCCGAATAAGGGCCTGACCCTGCTCGAGCCGCTGGCAGATAATAACGCCGATTCAGTGGAATTCTGGCATGAATTGGGGCTTTGCCAGGGCGCTGCCGGGCATAGTGAGCAGGCAATTGGGAGCCTTCGCAAGGCTGTTCATCTGAATCCGAAGCATGCAGGCGCATGGCGGACGCTCGGCGATCAACTCAATGCTGCCGGTGACGAAGAAGCAAGCCGAGAGGCGTACGAAAGGCACTTGCAGGAATCCACGCGTTATCCGGAACTGATAGAGGCTGCGAATTATCTACGTAAGAACAAGCTGGGCAAGGCCGAGCGACTGACGCGAGACGTCCTCAAGAAAGACCCGGTCGATGTCGTCGCAATACGGATGTTGGCGGAAATCGGCATCAAGGTTGGCCAGCTCGAAAATGCGCAAAATCTCCTTGAACGCTGTCTCGAGTTGGCACCGGACTTTCATCTCGCGCGCCATGCGTACGCCGGTCTTCTTATGCGGCGCAATGACCTCGAACGATCCCTGAGTGAGATCGACAGACTGTTGGCATCGGAACCTAAGAACCCTGCCTACCTGATAGTTAAAGGATCTGTCCTTGCACGGAAAGGTGACCATCTACCGGCATTACAGATCTACGAAAAGTTACTCAAACACTACCCCCGCCACGCTACCGCGCAAATGTACTATGGTCACACGCTTAAGACTGTCGGCAGGATGGACGACGCGGTTCGCGCGTACCGGACAGCGATCGATTTGAGCCCGAGCATTGGTGAGGCGTACTGGAGCCTGGCGAATCTCAAGACGTTTCGCTTCACCGATGACGATATCACGAATATGCGTCGACAGTTTCAGCCAGAGGCCGGTGATCCCGATGAGCAGGGACACCTCGCATTTGCGCTTGGCAAAGCGTTTGAAGATCGCGAAGACTTCGACCAGTCCTTCGAGTTTTACGAGCAGGGTAATTCGATTCGTGGACGGCGTCATCGGCACAACGTCAAAACGAATATATTGGACAGTGCACGCCAGATCAAGTCCCTGGATACCGATTTTTTTGCGGCACGAGGCGGCTTCGGATGTGACGCCCCTGATCCAATATTCGTAGTAGGTCTGCCACGATCAGGCTCGACGTTAGTTGAGCAAATACTGGCCAGCCATTCTCAAGTAGAAGGAACTTCTGAGTTACCGGACATCATCGCGCTTTCACGCAAGCTCGGCGCTACGACGCGAAAGAATCCTGCAGGAAGATATCCGGAAATCCTCACCGAACTGACGCCGCAACAGTTTCGAGAACTCGGGGAAAGTTATATTAGTACGACTCGCATTCAACGTAGGGGCAGCCCGTATTTCATCGACAAGATGCCGAATAATTTTCGCCACATTGGTCTTATTCATTTGATTTTGCCGAACGCTAAAATTGTTGATGCCCGGCGCCATCCGATGGGCGCTTGCTTTTCCGGTTTCAAGCAACTATTCGCTAGTGGGCAGACATTTACATACGACCTTGCTGGTGTCGGCTATTACTATCGTGACTATGTGAAAATAATGGATCACTGGGACGAAGTATTGCCGGGTCGTGTGCTGCGCATTGAATACGAGGACATGGTCACCGACACGGAGACCCAGATTCGCCGCCTGCTGGACTATTGCGGACTGGAGTTTGAGGAGCAGTGCCTGCGTTTCTATGAAACCGATCGTGCCGTGCGCACACCGAGTTCTGAGCAGGTTAGGCAGCCTGTATACACCCACGGACTGGAGCAGTGGCGGAACTACGAAGCACACCTTGGCCCACTGAAAGAAGCGCTCGGACCCGTCCTCGAGCGCTATCCGATCGACTGAATATGATGGTGAGCGAATATTTTTAGGTGGATAAGTCTTAGCCGTCTGAAATAGTCGTATAGTCATCCCGCATCAAGAAACCGAATCCTTCGAACTCAAAAGTAACCACGCCCTCCCAGGTGGGAACAGATTTAGCATATCCTTGAAGTACAAGTTCTAACGCCTTTTGTGTTTCAACAAGCATAGAGGGGCTTGCTCTTGGAGTATTGTGGGCTGGGAAAAGAGCTTCTAGTTGAGGAACTAAGACCACTAATCGAGCAAGGGACTTTTGCTAAGCAGCAAGATCGGTCTCAGGGAAATATAGCCAAATTGGTCCCTCATAAAAACTATCCCCCGTCCACAATAAGCCGGAATCCCTGTCGAGCAATGCAACGGAATCATCAGTGTGGCCAGGAATATGAAGAATTTCAAGCTTCCTGCTTCCTAAATCAATAATATCTCCATCTTTAACCTGGGCTGTAATCGAATAGGGTTTGGTGCGGTGATCTTCCTTTGTGACTCCTGCAGGAAGCCCTTTACACAGAGCTTCTGCTGATGCCTCCATCTTTATTTGTTGGTTATCATTGCCCCTGCTATTTGCCACGGAAAATTTCGTAGAAGGAGACAGGATTTCTCTAAACTGGTAATTGCCTCCAATATGATCAAAATGACTATGGGAATTCAGTACCTGGATGGGCTTGTCGGTTAATTGATCGACGATGGCCTTGATATCGTCCATGCCGTTCCCAGTATCGAAAAGCAAGGCAGAATCGCTGCCAATGATCAGGTAAGAGATAACTTCCTGCCATTGAAATGGTTCGTAGATAGCCCAGACGTCGGTTTCTACTTCATATACTTCAAACCAGTCAGTACTGATGCTGTTTTTTTCAAAATTGCTATAGGCCGAGCGCGGAAGACGTTCACAAAATGTTTTAAGATCGGCACGGGCATTGGCAAATGGAACAATCAAGATCGTTAGAAACAGTGTAAGGCTAATTATCTAGTTCTTGCAGGATTGTCTTATTGGAGTCACTAACATCCGATCTCTCTCCTTGAGTTGCACTAAATACTATAGGAACGTTGATGGTTCCAGTGATTGACCATAATCTGGCTTGCAGATTCTTGCGCCGACCCCACTATCGACTCATGCAAGCGCTGGGCGCGTTTCCCAAAACCATTAGGACTGAACATGAAAAATCTCCCACACCAGTATGCGGTCACTGCGACAACTAGGGCCGAGGGGAACATCGATCTCACGAGCCCGGGATTGACTCGGATTGACTCTGCGTCGCCAGCGGAATTCGGAGGCCCGGGGGACCGCTGGTCACCTGAGACCCTTCTGGTCGCTGCCGTTGCGAACTGTTTCATACTAACGTTCAGGGCTATCGCCCGGGCATCGGAGCGGATTCTCTTGTCGGCTCGTGGCCTACGACGTGCCCCGTATAAATAACAACCACTCCTCCGTCACATATCGGTCCCTATGCTACTGACAAGTCAATCGCTGGATCCAAGCCGATACGAGCAGAGATCGCTTATCACGCTGCAGCGTCATTCCAATATGTCCGTTGTT
>Ga0255058_10000857_pt1 | contig 17375 bp, 20 predicted proteins | sample Cases_109_9_MG_FD_188637 | JGI IMG/M metagenome (GOLD analysis project Ga0255058, IMG submission 188637) | Seawater microbial communities from Amundsen Gulf, Northwest Territories, Canada - Cases_109_9 | ecosystem: Environmental > Aquatic > Marine > Gulf | place: Canada: Northwest Territories... | reverse complement strand
TTCTCGAGCACGACCTGGCGAAGTACGATCTAGCCATTCGAGACTGGGCCGCTCGTGATTCCGCCGCTGCCAAAGCCGTACGACATGTGACTCGCGCGCGACTGAACTTTGCCCGATCCATCTTCTCCGAGCTTGGCTTCCGGGGCCGGCAGTTGGAGATGCGAGCTCGTTTGTTTGTCGGGTACCACACCTGGGAACAGGCCACCTTCTTAGATCTCTCGAAGAACGAACGGCGCGCATTCCTGCGTTTGCGGCACAAACTCCTGGTGTCGCGGTAACGAGTCGGCGGACTCTCTTTTTCACCGTCAGGTGGAGGCGGTGGGAATCGAACATCTGGCGATACACCTGATTCAGACGATTCTCTAATGGTTTCGAGGACAGCTATGCTCGAAGACACCGTCAAACGACACGAAGAAAACGTGTTAGCGACCAGTCTTATGACAATGTCACAAATGCCTGTACCCGACGTGGCGCGCGAGCTCGCGGAGGCGTCGGCGTTGCACGCGTTGTTCGCAGCCGTGCAACGCGATGGGACATTCGGAAATGAGTCTCAACGTGTGGGTTCAGTGGATTCCGACAACGGCGATTGATGCGGTTGTCTTGGATACCAGTTTCGATGTTCCCTTATCTTCGCATCGAATTTCGGACTCCACGACTATGAGCCGGGACCCTGGTTTGAGCACGGTGGAGCGGCACGTGAGTCGCTCTCCTTTGGCAGCTCGAAGCAGGTTGATCTTGAACTCTACCGTAAGAACAATGTGACCCGGTTCGATCAGTGTCGCAGCGGCCCCACCGGCGGTGTGATCGGCCATGGTGGCCTGAACACCGGCGTGGACGAAGCCGTCCTGTTGGAGGTGCCGGGGCTCCACGTCGAGTTCCGTTTCGCAGATCCCCGGACCGACAGTCACGAGGCGAATGCCGAGGCTCGTCACGAAAGGGGCGGCGTTGAATATCCGTTCCAGTTCCTCGCGTGGCAACTCGTGGAGTTTTTTCACGTGGCGGGCGCCTTCCTTCACGATGCTAACAGTCCCACCGCTGAAGATCGATCTCTTCGGGGCCCGAGCAGAGCCTGGCGCATTCAAGCCTCGGAGTTCTTGTCGTGGACGCGTGAGGCTGACTAGCAGCACGAAACAAGAGCCCAAAACGGGTGTCACGCGATGGCGTGGGCGAGACCAATGGGCAGCCCCTTCTGGGGAGATGTCTACTTTCCGGGCGCGGACAACACTGTGGTTCGCATCCCGATCCGCGACCATCGGGTCGATCGCGAACACATGGTCATGCTGGACCTGAGTCGAGAAATCGAGGCAGGCAGCTGGGTCGGTAAGGCGATGGAGCATCCGGACAACCAGCCAACAACATCCGGGCTTCCGAGTGGCTGTTCCGGCTGGGTATGGTCAGCGATGCGGTGCTGCTCCTCACTGAGGTTGTGTTGGTCGTGGTTCTCTATCGATCGCTCGACAAGGCGGACCTCCCGGTACCAACCCATGTTCACAGGCACTGGCTATGTGCTGGCAACTAGAACTACTTTGCCGGCATGTGCATCGCGCTCGAGCACCTCGTCAGCACGAGCGGCCTGAACCAACGGAATGCGGTCCGCCACGACCGGCTTGATGCGGCACGCTGCCCGGTCGGGTGAGTGGACGGCACCGATCGTGGTACCGTGTCGGCGTGCGGTTTCTGGTCTACGGCGCAGGCAACATCGGAAGTCTCTACGCGGCGCGGCTGGCGCAGAGCTCGCAAGAGGTTGCCATCCTGGCGAGGGGGACGCGTCTCGAGCAGATCCGCCAACAGGGGATCGAGCTCGAGGATGGGGTCTCCGGGAAACGAACCACGACGTCTCTCCAGGTCGTGGATCGTCTCGACCCAGACGATGCGTACGACGTCGTGCTGGTCATCCTGCCGAAGCACCGGATCGCGGAGGTACTGCCCGTACTAGCCGCGAACGACCGCACGCCGAGCGTGATGTTCTTCGGCAACAACGCGGCAGGACCGGGCGCGATGACCGATGCCATCGGTCGTGACCGCGTGCTTCTCGGATTTCCCGGCGCCGCTGCCGTGCCCCGAGGTGGCGCCATTCGCTACGTCATCACGTCGGCGCGCGAACAGCCAACGACCATCGGTGAGCTTGACGGCAGCAAGTCCGCCCGCATTGTCGCGATCGCGTCTGCGCTCCAAGAAGCTGGGTTTCCCGTGTCGGTGTGTACGAACATGGACGCGTGGCTGAAGACCCATGTGGCGGAGATTCTCCCCACCGTATGCGCGCTCTATCGGGCGGGAGGTGAGCCGGAGCAGTTGGCGAGCAGCGATGAGGCGCTGCGCTTGATGCTCCGAGCCATGCGCGAGGGCTATCAGGTGCTGCGCGCAAACGGCGTACCCATCGTGCCCGGCAATCACCGCGTGTTCGAATGGCTGCCCGAGTCGCTTCTCCTGTTCTTGATGCGCCGCATGGTGAAAGCCGAGACAGCAGTGATCAAGCTCGGCCACGCGGAGCAGGGGCGGGCAGAGTGGCAACTCTTGGCGGATGAGTTTCGCTTGCTCATCGAACGGGTGGATGTCCGCACTCCCTCGATCGACGTCGCATACCGTAACCTGAGCCCGGCCCCGGCGGCGGCTGAGTGAAGGGCGGGATGCCCGTTGGGGTCCGCAAGGGCTTGCTCTTCCTATTGCTTTTCCAGGGGGTCAGCGCCGCGGCAGGCGGCTTCGGGCTACTGGCCGATCCTTCAGGCGCCGCTGTCAGGCTGCCGCCCGAGGTGATTCGGAGCTCCCCGTTCCCGGATTACCTCGTGCCGGGGCTCGTTCTTGTCATCGTGCTCGGCGCGGGCCCTCTCTTGGCCGCATACGGGGTCTGGACGCGACGTCGATGGGCTTGGCTTGCTAGTTTTGTCGTCGGCATTGCGCTCATCATTTGGATCGGTGTTGAGATTCTCGTCACGTACATGCCGCCGCCGACGAGCCCGAAGTGCGCCCACGCGGTGTTGTCGATGATGAGCAGCACCCCTGCCACCACCAGCGTCCACAACGTGAGGACGTCCCACAAGGCTTCGCCGCGAACATCGGCCCAGAAGGTCGGCTCTACGTTGGCTTCCGCTTCCGAGAGGCCCAGCCTTGCTCCGGTTGCCGGAGCGAAGCACACGACCGCCTGCCCTCCCCAGCACAGCAGCGACAACGCCACGATGACGATTCCCCACAAGATCTGCATGGTGAGTAGTCCTTTCGTTCTGGAGAGATTCTTCTCATCGGCTGATACTTTCCCGGTTGATTCTCCTTTGACGATGTGCGGTGGCCGCACCAGTGTCCAATCGAGGTTCGATCCTTTGAGAACGTCCTATTCCAGTTGCTTGGCCACGAGACCAGGAAGGGAATGATGGCAACCGACCTCGACACCAGGTTGACCGAGTATGTATCGAGTCGGATCTGGCTCAAGAAGTACGCAGTTCACTATGCGGGCGCCGACTTCTTTGCGCGAGCGACGTTCATCAAGTTGAACGATGGCGATGTTATCGTGCACTCGCCGTCTCCAATCGACGATGCTTTGGTCGAGCAGGTCCGGGAGATTGGACCGATCGCGCACATCGTTGCTCCAGGCAGCTACCACTACTTCTATGTGAGCGCGTGGCAGGAGGCGTTTCCAGAGGCGACGACGTGGATCTGCCCCGGCATCGAGCGAAAGTGTCCCGACCTCGAGTTCGACTGGTTTCTTTCCGACCACTCGCCCGACGCCTGGGCCGACCAGATCGATCAGGTGCTCGTTCGCGGGAATCGTTTCATTTGGGAGGTCGCGTTCTTCGACCGCGCCTCGAAGACCCTGATCCTCACCGATCTGATCGAGAACATCGGCGATCAAACCGAGGGCACCGATTGGGTCCTGAAGCTCTGGTGGAAGGCGGTCATGCACATGTGGGACAAGCCAAGGCCGGCGCCCGAGTATCAAATGGGCTGGAAAGACAAGGCGGCGGCAAAGCGGTCGCTAGAGCGGATTTTGGAGTGGGACTTCGACCGCATCGTCATCGCTCACGGGGACAACATCGAATCCGACGCGAAGGCGGTCGCCCAGCAGGCGTGGGCGAAACCACTTTCATTCGAGGACTGAGCCCATCACGCGCTTCGACTGCAACGGTTAGTTCCTCCCCTAGTGCCCTGGCTCGACCGGAGATCACCGAGTAGAGAAGGGAGGGCCGGCATGAACCTCACAGCAACGATCGCCATCAATCGACCCGCAGCTGACGTGTTCGACTACGTCATGGAGGTGCCCCACGACGCTCAATGGCGCAGCGGTGTAGTCGAGGCCTCCTTCACATCGGACGGACCGATCGGGGTAGGCACAACTGGGTTCGATCGAATCGAGGCCAACGGTCGCAGCATGGTCTCATCGTGGACCGTCTTCGAATACGAGCCCGGAATCCTTGCCAGGTGGACGCTCGACTCCGGCCCGATACGAGGAACCGGTGGCTACATCTGCGAAGAGGCCGGGGACGACACGAGATTCACCCTCGAAGCGCATGTGAAGCCAACCGGCTGGTATCGGCTGCTTGGTCCGATCTTCGGGAGGATCGGTCGACGGCAGAATCTCGCCGACGTTCAAAGACTCAAGACTCTTCTCGAGCACACAACCTGACCCACCAGCGCGCTCCCGCTCGGACAAGCTTTGATTCGTGCTGATAGCCGCTACAAGCGTCTTCTTTACTGAAACCGAAAGATTCAGAGGATCGTCCGGGCGTCGATGGGAGATGATACCTTCAGGAGATGGGCAGACAATTGGTTTCCTTTCTCTCTATTCTCGGCGTCTTGCTGCTTGGCGTGACAGCCGGCGCGATGCTGGCCGAAGCCGCCATCTTGGTGCCGTATTGGCAGTCGCTCGCCCCAGCTGACTTCTTTGACTGGTACGCGGCAAATGCGTCGCTGCTCATCGACTTCTACAGCCCACTCGAGATCGCTAGCGCGGTTGTCGCACTCGTGAGCGCCGTACTGCACTCCGCGCAATCTCGCCCCGGCGGACGGCTTTGGTGGGTAGCCGCGGTTCTCTCTCTCCTCGTTATCGCGACATTCTTCCTGTACTTCAAAGACGCAAACGCGAGTTTCTCGAATGGCGCGATCACAGAGGATTCTCTGCCCGCCGCACTTGCGACCTGGGGCACGTGGCAGTGGGGACGCGTCGGAGTCGGTTGCGCAGCGTTTGCGGCCAGCGTGTTGGCAGTTCGCGCATAACGTCTAGGCCACGCCAACAGGCGCGCAGCCGACCGCGTACTCGAAGCGCATCTGACCAAGGGGTGTGAGGATGCCGACTCTAGAAGACGTACGCGAGGTTGAGTTGCACCTCATCGATGCGCCGACGCTCATCATACACGAAAAAGAAGACCCGCTCACTCGCAACCAGTCGTCGATTGAAGCTGCGCACGGATGGGTCTGGTGAACATCCACTCGGCCATCTCCTCCACAAGCAAGCACCGCTCAGCGTCATCAAGGCGCGGGTCTTTTTTCAAGTCGACCGCGAGCGCATCAAGACTGTCTGTGCCGTTGATGACCTGGAACCCGCCGTCATTGTTCGTATCAAAACGCATGAACGATCCGCCATTTTCTCCGTAAGGGGGCCAGACCGGCGCGCTCGCTCGAGATGGAACGCCATCACGGGCAAACGAGGCCCAATAGCCGCCCATAGCGCGGCTCAAGCGTTCGCGGTCGTTCAGGGTTCTTTTCTGGAATAAGACGATGTCGGCGTCGCCCAAATGCTTAAAACGGTTGAAGACAAACGGGACCTCGAACCCATGGGCCGCGCCAAGGAGTTTCTTGAAATCCATGCAAAGGAACCGGCCGCCATCGTCCCAATCAAACCGATAAGCGTACACGGCGTCGTGGCCCGCCGCGGTCATCATCGCCGCCGGTTCGTCTACCGAGCGAATGCGCCACAACCGGCTGAGGTAGCCAGTAAAAGCATCATAGTGCTCTTGGTCGCGCGTAACGACGAAGAAGCCGAGAATTCTCTTCGTCATCCTGTCGTCGCCAAGATAAAAGAGCTTCATTTCATCGCGGTTCGTGCCCGTCATGATCGGCACGTTGTTAAACGTCTCCGTCGACGCGAACGCCTCTCGCAACGGGCTCGCGGGCAACACGACGCCGTCTTCAATTACGCGCGGGACGTCAAGGAATCCGCCTTCGTATGGATAAGCCGCAAAGAGCTCTTCAACGGAAACGGCGCGCAGCGCCTCAGCTGTCGCCGCATTCAGCTTCTCCGCAATTTCGTTTGACGGATTAGCAAGTTCGCCCTCGGTGCCTTCCGCCTTGGCAACGGACACGCTATCGAAACTGCCGGATTGTACGATGGCGCGATGGAACAAGCCTTTGGCGAGCGGCGAGGCAAGCAACGTCACCACGTTATGGCCACCCGCGCTTTCGCCGAAAATCGTGACGTTGCCCGCATCGCCCCCGAACGCGGCGATGTTGTCGCGCACCCATCTCAGCGACGCAATGAGATCAAGCGTGGCGAAACTGGCGGCGGCGTCTTGCGGCGTTTGCGCACTGCCCCGCAGCGCCTCATGAGAGAACCAGCCGAGCGGTCCGAGGCGATATTGGACCGCAACGACGATCACGTCTTCATTCTCAGCAAGATACGATCCGTCACAGGAGCTCGACTGCCCCCAGACATTGCCGCCGCCATGAATCCAGAGCATGACGGGCGACACTTTGTCCTTGGCGTCAGCGGGCGCGTAAATATCAAGGGCGAGGCAATCCTCAGAGCCGACGACCAGGCCGGGCTCCAAGCCCTCGCCTTCGTCATATTCGTTCGTGAGCTGCGCACAGCGCTCCGCGAAGTTGAGCGCTTCGCGCACGCCGTCCCAAGCCCTCGCCGGTTGCGGCGCGCGCCAGCGGTTTTCGGCTGCTGTCGAAGCGGCGAAAGGAAGTCCTCGCCAGACGTGGGCGCCGCTGTCCGCGACAAAGCCTACGACCTTGCCTTGAGCGACGACACGCGCGGTTTCCAGCACGGGCGCCGGCGGCGTTTCCGTCTTGTCGCTGCACGCAGCCAAAAACACGATCGCCGCAGCGCTGGCCAGTCCTCTTCTAACCATTGCCGCCGACTCAGAAGAGATCAGTGATCCTTTTGAAGCAATTGCCATGCCGTCGCCTGTATCTGCGACCTTTGTCGACCCCTACTGAGCCCACACGACCCTGCGACGCGCAGCCCGTTCGTCAAACGAAACGCGAGCGCAGGAACTGCGGCCAATCGGGAGCTCGCTGAAACGTGGTCGATGCACGCCCTATGCGCCGCCGTGAAACAGGAAGTCGAGTCCTCCTGACCGTGCGGTCGTCGCGCGGCGCAACGGTTTGAAAGCGAGAGCCGCCCATGACGAGGCCGAAGAGTGCGACGCGCCGTTGCAGGAGTGCGCGGTCTTCCTCGCTTGCGGGCAAGCCCCTGGCGCTCGCGAACGTCATACGGTCTCTCAATACCACGGACCGAAGCTGATCTTCGGGTGATGAGACACCAATGGCGCTTCACGGAAGGCGACGTTGTGGGGTATTCTGTCGCCAGAATGAATCTGATAAGCCGCCAGGAACTGAAAGAAAAGTTCGACAATAAGGACGACTTCAAGCTCGCGATGGTGCTCGGTGAATGGCACTTTCGCGCTGCGCACATCCCGCGCTCCATCCACATCGATGGTCCCGAGGCTGCTGCGAAGTTGCTCGAGCTAGACGACGAGATCGTAGTGTATTGCTCCAATGAGGCCTGCCTAGCGAGTAGAATCGCCTACGAACAATTGGTTGCCCATGGATACACGAACGTGCGTCGGTACGCTCAGGGCATATCCGATTGGATGGAAGCCGGCTATCCAATCGAGGGAGAACGCGTCAGCTCCGAGCCTTGATCAAGCGTAACGGCATCGTGGCCGGTGCTGCGGGTGAGAAGAACTTGTGGGGCTCCACGTCATCGATTTGGAAGCCCCCATTTCGAACGGCCTCTACGGTCCGCCGATTCCAATTGCAACCCACCTTGTTGAGGCGGAGCCACACCGGATTGAGAATGTCCATCAACACGCCGTCTGGCCAATGCTCGCTTCGCACGTGTTCGAGTAGCCGGAGACGACCTCCTGGCTTCAATACGCGTTTGAACTCTGCAAGGGTTTGCTCCATCGATGTGACGCTGCACAAGACGGTGGAGGCGACGATCGAGTCAAAGCTCGCGTCTGGGAACGGCAGGGATTCACCGGCTCCACCAACGACCTGGATCGACGCTCGCACATTCGTCGCGGCTCCTTCGGCTGCGGCCCGGAAGTCGTCATCTGGCTCGAGGGCCACCACGTTCGCCCCGTCACCGTAGTAGGAAAACATCGCGCCAGCTCCGGCGCCGACCTCGAGAATGTCTCCGCGGAGGTCCTCCACGAGCTCCTCGCGAAGAGGTTTCAGTCCGTCCTTGTCGATCTCTGTGGCCATCCACTTCTGAAACTCGACTGGCCCCATCTTTACCTGACGGCGACTCGTAGCCGGGCCGTGACGAAAGAAGAACACGGTTTCCTTGATCATGATGGAGCTCCATTTCTCTTGGTTGGTACGCACACGGTGGTCTCGTCGACGGTCAGTCGGTGGCAAGGACGCGAATCCCCTCCGCGAGGTCTTCTTCGTCGAGGTCCGTTCTCCAAGTTTCGTAGCTCGCCTCGACACCGGGGACGGGCTGCTCACCCGGAATCTGCTCGTCGATTCGGTAGCGGCGCGTGCCATCCGGCGCGACGAGGTGCCGCTCGTAGTAGTTTCGGTCGGGCGTCAGCCACACGAGATATTCACCTTCGTCGTCCGTGGCGGAAAACCATCGTCCCTCGTGCGGACGCTCGCGACCATCGGCTTGCTGGACGATGCCGCAGATGAAACCGGAGCCGTCTACGTAGTTGATCGCCCGCTGAGGCTTGCCGTCGTCCTCGACCACGACGAGTTGGATGTTCCAGGCGACCGATAGCCACAGGTGGCGCGCGCGAACGCCCGCCCAGTGGCCGTTCCAGCCTCCCTCGAACCTCATGAACACGTCGGGCGGAATGCCGCGCGCCCGCGCCACGCTCGCCGAATAGGACTTCGTGCACTGAGCACGGTTGCGAAGCTCTCCAAAGTCCTCGCCGGATGAGAAAAACTCTCCTAGCTCCCGGTACATCGCGCCGTGTTCGCTCATGACGGATCGCGCCTCCGCGAGGCATGGTGCGGCCCGCTCAGCGTCGAAGGCGAGGGGGCCCTCGTCGACAACCTGCGGCTCCAGCGCCGTCGGTGCGGTGAACGTCTCTTCTGCCGGTACCAGCAACAGTAGCACGAGGACGATCACAGCTTGAAGCGCGCGCGGCATGTTGACCTCCCGCTCTACGCCCCCAGCCGGAACGACTGATACGGCGAGCGCCGATCGGTGCCGTCGGGATTGTCGCCGAGGTAGAAGGACACGTCCAGGCTGCGCTCTTCGGTGTCGTACACGGCATGCCAGATGGTACGGGCCGACGGGTTGGCGTCGGGATCCCCGGTGAGATCGCGAGCGAGGGACTTGGTGAAACGTGTGCAAACGTGCGCGGCCTTCAGATCCTGGGGCGTGAGCCCGTCACCAGCACGGTTGAGGGCCTCGGTCAGCCGCGAGAGTCGTGTGCGGGTCCAACCGGGGTCGCTCTCAACGGACACGTTCGCTGGCGCGGATTGGTGAAGAAGATGATTGGTGACGACCTGCGTCTCCCCGTCACCGTCGATGAAGTGCTCGCTGTACTGTAAGTGGGACCATTCCCATACAAATGAGTTTCCGTGACGGTCAGCGATGATGTAGTGGGCCGGAATCATAAACGCATAGTGCTTGATCATGAGGAACGCGTCTTTGGCCTCCTCCACGGTCGCGCACGTGTCGAGGAGCAGACGCGTGGCCTGGAGTGGATGGAGGCCAACGCCGACGGTGAGGATGGGCGGCGCGGGATAGCGCGCCGGTGATTCATCGTCGGCCAGCATGACCACCGTCAGTCCTTCGGAATTGATGCCGTCCGCGCAGCCGCCGAGCAGGTCGTATTGCGAGAAATATAGAGATGGGTAGCCCTCGTCGGGATAGACCTCGAACAGGTAGGGACGTGAGGCCATCTTGACGCCTCGAGATGAGCTCGAACCGGCGAGGCGATCATCGCTGGGGGCGGCGCCGAACTCGAGAGGGAAATCATAGTTCCGACTGACAAGACCGCTGCCCTTTTCGCATCGCTTCGGCGGCACATACGCAACCGAACAACCAGGGAGCGGCGGCATCAGAAATGGAAGGCCGACAAAGTTTGCCGCGTCGTCGTCTTCGTCTATGCCGTAGGCGTCCGCTGCGCCGAGAATTCGTTGCTCGTGGATCGGGTAGTGCTCGTGGTAGTAGCGCCGCGTGGCACGGGCACGTGTCGGGTCGATGGCCCGAATCGGACGGGAATCAAACTCCGTCAACGCGATCTCGGCGATCGCTCTGCCGATCTCGCGGTTCGTGCCGCGTAGGACGACGTGGCGGACTTCGAGATAGTCATCCGGGCCGCCGCCGGCGATGACGGTTTGTTTGGGTTCAACGCTCATAACGCTCTCCATTTCTCTATCGGTTCTGCCCAGATAGGTACGTTCTGACGGGAGCCAGGCTCGCCGTCGGATTCTCAGCGAACATCTCATGCCCAACGCCTTCGATGAGGACCAATGTCGCATTAGGGAAGTATTTGATCTGCTCCGCTTGGATCTCGGCGCCGAGGATGACGTTGCAGGAGCCGGCAAGGAACAGGACTTCTCTTTCGAAAGCCTCAAGCCTCCCCACGAGACTGTCCCAACCGGCTCCACCGTGCACGACAATGACAGTGGGGTTCTCAGGGCTGCCAAATGTCTCTCCGTGCAACACGACGCTGTCGAGCACGAAGTGCGGCAGACTGGGATCGTGCTCCACCGTCTTCGCAACCGTGTACTTCACGCCACGTGAGGAGATCACGAGACTCAGCACAATCCACAATACGATGATGATGCCCGTGACGTAGGCCACGCGCTTCACGTTCCGCCAGATCATGAGCGCGCCCCTTGTTCGTTGCTGATTTGTGCCTCGAGAAGCAGCAACACGTCGGCGATCGAGCAGGAGGTCGGCAAGCCATCGCTCCACAGCCGTTCGAGAAATCTTTGTCGTTGAGATAGACGAGCTACCCGGGCGTGCAGGTCGCCCAACACCCTCGTTTGCTCGACCTGCGCGCTCTGAGCCCGGCTGCGCAACCAAAGCGAAAACGCGGCGATGATCGAGCCCCACACCAGGCAGGTGATGCTGAAATCGAAAGGGGCTCCGACTAGCATCAAGACACAGGCACCGAGGACCATCGCGACGCCCAGCCCCAGTCCCAGCCGAGCGTATTCGCTTGGCAAACCGGCTTGCTGCTGATCGAGCAACGTCTCAATCCGCTGGAGAGATGTCTGCACCGGGTCTTTCTCGTCCTCAGCTTCTTCGATTACGACTTGTCTTTGGGTCATGGCCTCGCCTCATGAACCATGGTGTGCTCGCAGCCGGCGGCCGTCGATGACCTCGGGCGCCATGACAGTGACCGTAGACGCCATTTGGTGTTAGCGGGGAGTTGGCCTGGCGCTTTGCGCCATCGGACAAACGTTATGCGCCTTTGCCCAAGATCGATTCGCCGCCGGGACGCATGATGGTGGTGGACGCGGCGAGAGAGGCTCGCCCCAACAAAGGAGAAACCCATGAGGCTAAACGGCAAGCAGTGGAATCAAGGTGACCTCGACCAAAACCCCTTCGTCATGCAGCGAAAGGACGCGACCCACAGGGTACTGATCGATGCACCGGTAGCGCGTCTTTTCGAGCGGGCGTGTCTCGCGGGGCAACCGGGTTGGCTGCCTCCCGGGTCGGTTCGACTGTCGTGCTCCGAAAGCGGGAAGGACGAGAAGAACGCCCTGTGGTCGGAGAGCGAAACCGGCCCGGCCCTCTTCCGGAGGCCGGAGTTGCAGACTTTCTGGACCACCACGCTACTAGACCCGGAGCACCATCGTTATCAAGCGGTCCTGATCAACCCTGAGCTGGCCATGGGCACCCTCGATGTGGAGATGGAGGAGCAAGACGACGGCACGATCGTCCGCTTCGACCTGTCCTACACCGTCCTCAGCGAGGCTGGCAGTGCTCTGTTCGACGAGGAGATTGGCGGGAGGCTGGGTCGGCTGCTGGAGCGCTTCGGCCACACACTGACGAGCTCGTTGACCGCCGAGCCCGTGCCGCCGGTCACGGTGGACTCGCGCCAGGCGCAACGTCAGGGCGTCGAGCACGAGATGACTATCACAGGCGACATCGACGAGTGCTTCGCCCTGGCCTGTCCGGTGGCAGAGCTGCTCTGGATCGATGATTGGAAGTTCGACCTCATCTACTCGGAGAGCGGCAGAAATGAGACCGGATGCATCTTCCTCGAGCCCGGCACCGGACTGTCGATTGTGCGCTCTCCGGGCGCCAACACCTACTGGTACACGACCCGCTTCGACACCGAGCAGCACCGGTTCGAAGCTATCTGGCTAACCCGGGACCTGACCATCGCCCGCTGGGAGCTGAACATGACCGACCTGGGCGGAGGGCAGACGCGGGTCCTCTGGAGCCTCGTCTACACGGGCCTGGGCCTGGAGGGGAGCCGCATCATCGGCGAGTCGGGTTTCGACGAGAGGATGAAGAGAGCGTTGAGCTTCTTGGCGACCTCCTTGAAGCACTACGTCGAGACCGGCTCGGTTTATCGACTCTCGAGCCAGCGCAAGGTGCGACTCGCGGCCTCGCTGATTGGAGCTGCCCTCGGCAGGCACTTCCGCGGGCAGAGCACCGGTGACGGGACCGCTTCGACGCTGCCCCGATAGCCTGCTCGGCGCCGCCTCGACACCGGCGGCCGTCATGGGAGAGGATCTCTGGCGCACCCCAGGAGGCCCAGACATTGGACACCAGAGCGAGCGACGGGACGATCTCCACCGATATGGTGCGCATCCTCCTTGGCGGCGCGCCGTTGGCGCAGGGGGAGCTGGCGGAGATCCTGCAGCTGGCGGGAATCGAGCCCTCGCAGCTGGGCAGCTCGCAGAAAAGGATCCCGACCCGGCAGCTCGCCCTGATCTGGACCGAGATGGAACGCGGCGCAGACGACCCGAACCTGGGCCTGCACCTGGGCGAGCTGCGCGACGGTCTACCTTCGGGCCATGTGCTCTTCTCAGCCATGTTGAACAGCCCCACCCTGGGCCAAGCCCTGGAGCGCTATTGCCGTTTCCACGACATCATGGGGGACTTTGTCCAGCCAGAGCTGGCCCCGCAGGGCAACATCACGGTGCTGGGTTTGTCGACCCACGCCCGAGTGACCCTTCACCGGCAGCACGTGGAGTGCATCTTCTGCTTGTTGGTCTCCATCCTGTCCCAACTGTCCGCGGCACAGTTCAAAGGGGAGGTTCGCTTCGCTCACGGCCGCCCGGCCGACATCTCCGAGCACCTGCGGATCTTCGGCCCCGCCATACACTTTGCTCAGCCTGAGAACGCGCTCGTCTTCGAGAGCGCCTATCTGGAGCTGCCGATCGCCGCGGCCGATGAGGAGCTCCTCGGAGTCTTGGAGCAGTACGCCGAACGCCTCTTGCGCCGCATTCGTTCGACCCAGACCTGGTCCGGTAAGGTGGCCGAGCAGCTCGGCCGTACCCTCTGCGACGGCAAGCCCCGGCTGTCCTCGGTCGCCCGGCTCCTGGCGGTCAGCGAGCGCAGCCTGCAAGGGAAGCTCAAGGACGAAGGCACCACCTACCAGGCGGTCCTGGACAGCGTGCGCCAACAGTTGGCGACGGCCTACCTGGAGGATGACAAGCTGTCCCTGGCCGAGGTCGCTTTCCTGCTCGGCTACGCCGATCAGAGCGCCTTCAACCACGCGTTCCGCAAGTGGACCGGCGACTCACCGCTGCGTTTCCGGGAACACAACCGGCGCTCAAGTTGATCGCTCGTCGCGCTTCCAGATTTGGTGTTAGCGTCCCAAGAGTGACCACCGAGTTGACCAGCAGCGTGCGCGCAGCCGGTCCGATCCTGCAGGCGCTGGTGCAAGCAGGTGTGGACTTCGAGCAACTGGGGGCGCGGCTCGGCCTCGACCCCAGCGTCTTCGCCGATCAGGACGCGCGCGTGCCAATCTCCAAGCTCCTCCCCTTGTGGGAGGTGGCCGAAGAGTTACTCAACGACCCGTTCATCGGGTTACACCTCGCGCAGGGCGCGTCGCGCGAAACTTACGACATCTTCAGTTACATCGCTTCCGCCAGCGCGAACTTGAGGGAGGCCACGACTGTCACAGCGTCAGCCGTCTTCGACCAGAAATCTGGTGCTGTCGCGTACTTGCTCGACCGTCAAGCGATAATGGTCGCGTTCGAAGTACGCCTGGATTGGCAGGTTTATGGCGAGAACCTGTGGGCGCCCTTGCCATCGAAGCGTGTCGCCATCGACCTCTCGCACTCGACCCATGGCGACGGCGCTGCTGGCATCGTGCAAAGACAGGTCCGTCAGGTCGCGCTCGAGCGCTCGGAACCTCCCCTCATCGACTGGATCGACGAACTTCATCACCCTTCCGTAGAGGTTGGCGTTGTGAAATTCCTGTGGGTTGTTCATCAGACCGTCGCACCCAAGTCGCGTCGCCATGAGCCGCAGCAACTCCCCCTGCCAGCGGAAGAGGCCGAGGCCCGGATATCGTTGGTCGGGCAGCGGTGGTCGGTCGGACGGGAAGTCCTCACGGGGATCCTGCATCAGCAGCCATTCGATGCTCAGCATCCGACCCTCGGTGCCGTCGGGGAGCCGCAGTGGTCGAAAGCCAAGCACCATCTCGATCAGCAGGTGTTCCGCATCCCGCTGGTCGAAGTGGATACGCAGCCTGTGCCGTGACGCGTCGCTTGTGTCGACCGATAGGAGCAGCTTCTCGAAGCCTTTGTCACGCAGCAACTGCAGGAAGCCGTAGCGCTCAAGCGCCATCCGCCCGCCCTCGGCGCTGTACAGCCCCAGGAAGTGATCGACTCGGCCTTCCGGTGGTCCCAACAGGCTCGCTAGGTCCTTCTCTGACAAAGGGTCGTCGTGGGACAGCTCTGCACGCGTCAGCCGGTCGTACACGCGACGGTATTGGGCTTGAACCCCGGCGGGGCGAAATCGCTCACGCAGATCGCGCAATCGGCTCACTAACCGCTGTCGAACGGTCGTCACGAGGACGGATGGTAAACCCCTTTCTCGGTCCTGAGAAAGGGGTCTCGTTCGAGCCTAGCTTGTGGTTCGCAAGTGAGAGCCCGTCCGAGCGGGGTTTGCTGCTCTTTGACCACGCATGAAAGCCACGAGTCGAGACGCTTTGACCGCGTTGGTGCGGTGAGTTCGCCATCAGGGGTGGCGCCTACGCGAGCCTCGAAGCATCATGCCCGACCATGACAGAGTTAGTTTCGATCTCCGTCAGCGGGAGCGCGCACAAGGGTGCGCTTGCCATTCCGCCCGAGGGCAAGCCGCCGTTTCCGGGCGTAGTGGTGATCCATGACATCGCTGGTTTCAGTCGGGATCTGCGTCGCCACTGCGAGCGCTTCGCCGATGCTGGCTATGTAGCGCTCGGGCCGGACCTCTACCGGGGCGGCCGTCCGACGTGTGTCGTGAAGACGTTGACTTCGGCGTCCAAGGGCAAGGGGTTCGGTTACGACGTGATCGATGCCGCTCGGACCATGCTTGCTGCCCGCGAGGACGTCGATTCCGATCGTATCGGTGTTGTGGGTTTCTGCTTGGGTGGGGGCTTTGCTTTGATCTCAGCGGCCGATCAAACGTTTGCTGTGGCCGCCCCCTTCTATGGCGCAGTTCCTTATCGAGCGTCTCGCCTCGAAGGCCTCTGCCCGACGATCGCGCAGTACGGAGGTCAAGACGGCCCTTTCTTGCCGCATGCGAAGCGTCTTGCCAAGCATCTCGAAGAGCTTGGCATCGAACACGAGGTCCACATCTACGAAGAGGCCGGCCACTCGTTCATGAATCAGCTCGCCGGTCCGCTAGCCCCGCTGGCCCGCCACACACCTATACGCGCGCGCTACGAACCAGAGACCGAGGCCAAGGCGTGGGCCAAACTGCTCGACTTTTTTGCGCGGCACATGGGCGAATGAAGTCAGGATTCCGCGACGTGGCCAAGCGCTCAGCTAAACATTTGTCTAATTCTTGGGTATTCAATCAAAAACAACGTTTCGCTTGCCGATTTCCCGCCAAAAAAAAGGAAAAAAGTTATGTCTCGTTTCGCTAACAAAGTCGCACTCGTCACCGGTGGAGGAACCGGTATTGGTCGAGCGATAGCCGAAGCTCTGGTCGCCGAAGGAGCCAAGGTGGTCGTCACCGGCCGTCGGGAAGAACCTCTCAAACAGCTCGCGAGCGAACACCCGGACGCGGTTCGCTACCTCACCACAGACGTCACCGAGAAGGGCGCTCCGGCCGATGCCGTTCGTTTCGTCATCGAGCAGTTCGATCGCCTCGACGTCCTGGTCAACAGCGCGGGCTTGGGCACTTTGGCGCCTCTGGTCGAACTCGACGACGACGCCCTCGAACAGACTCTCGGCGTGAATGTGCGAGGCGTGTTGATCACAATACGCGAGGCGATTCCCCATCTGTCGAAGAGCGGCGGCGCCGTCGTCAACATCTCATCGACCCTTGCCCGGGCATCGATGCCCGGTGCCGCGGCATATTCGGGTGCGAAGGCGGCGGTCGAGCGTATTACCTCGGCCTTGGCCGTGGAACTCGGGCCGCAAGGTATCCGTCTCAACTCGGTCGCCCCAGGCCTGACGGAAACAGACATGAGTGCCGGCGTACCGCAGGAAATGGTCGACGGTATGATTGCTCAAACGCCTCTCGGTCGCATCGGCCAACCCGAGGATATCGCGAGAGCGGTGGCGTTCTTGGCAAGCGACGACGCTTCGTGGATTACCGGCCAGGTGCTGCAGAGCAGCGGTGGCCTGATGCTCTAGGAAAACAGGCATGGTCGTCGTTGACTGACGGTGCCGTGGCGTCGGTCAGACGAGCCTTCGCCGCGCGCGGTTGCGGGGTCGGGTCATGCCGTCTCGACACAAGCGAATGCCGTGCCGACACGGGGCTTCGTGATTTCAGGAGCTTGGCGGCACCACCGCGGCGGAATCGCCCTTGGTCGCCGGCGGCCGTCACTTCACGAAACCACAGCGCAATCCCGACCACGCTTGCTGGGTTTGGGGGCCACGTCGGTAGAATCTCTAAGATGACCCCCTAGACTAGCCAAGAAGCAAAAATGCGCTCCGAGTGAGGATACGACGCCGTCGCCTACAAGTCGAGGGGAACGCGGAGCGGGGCGTAGTCGGCGGTGAGGGCCCTGGGACCGACGAGGGGAAAGACCCACCGCTGCAGGACGTAAGGCAAAGCGCCCTTCTTCTCTCGA
>Ga0255058_10000856_pt1 | contig 17390 bp, 13 predicted proteins | sample Cases_109_9_MG_FD_188637 | JGI IMG/M metagenome (GOLD analysis project Ga0255058, IMG submission 188637) | Seawater microbial communities from Amundsen Gulf, Northwest Territories, Canada - Cases_109_9 | ecosystem: Environmental > Aquatic > Marine > Gulf | place: Canada: Northwest Territories... | reverse complement strand
GTGTCGGCGGGAGCGGCTGTGGTCGTTGTCGTATCGTCGCTCGAAGTGCACGCAGCCACTACGAGGGCGAACGAGAACAGCACCAATAAGAATTTCTTGGTCATTCGAATGCCTCCTTCAATGCCCTGAGCGAGAACCGCATGGCGCTCGCATCGCGACAAACTAGCGCGAACCGGCGGACTTGGCACGTGCAACCGGCGCCAAGCTCGCCGTGTCAGCCAGATCTCCTGATCCCATGGGACGATGGCGCTCGATGGGGCCGGTGCTTAGATTCCTATCGTGCCCGATCTTGACTACGCCGATCGACGTCGACGATTCAGCGTCGCGATGGAGACGAGCGGGTTTGACGCTGCGTTCATACCGCTCTCGGCCGATCTCGAATATCTGACTGGACTGGAACGCCGGGTGCCGACGTTCGGCGACATCGGGTATGCGCACGACTGGGTCGCCGGCATGCTGATCGGCGTGGACACCGACCCCGTGTTCATCCTCCCTCGGATGATGGTGGAGTTCGACCTGCCCTCGGGGGTCCCAGGGGACCTGGTCACTGTGTCGGAACTCGAAGACGGGCCTCGTCTGTTTGCCGCTGCAGCCGCCCGGTTCGGGGCGGTTCGCAAGCTCGGTGTTGGCGCGAGGACCCGCGGTGAGGCTGTGATCCATGCGCTCGATACCTTCTCGAAACCGGATCTGGAGAACGTATCGCCGCTCATCAACCAGCTGCGCCGCATCAAATCAGCGGAGGAGCTCGTGTACATGGAGCGTGCAGCACACATTGCGGACTCTGCGATGGCAGCGGTGACCGAGAAGATCCGACCCGGTGTAACCGAACGCGACCTGGCTGAGGAGATTGATCACCAGATGGCGCTTGCCGGATCGCGCGTGCCTTCGTTCGACACAGGAGCTTGGACCATCGGCGTTGGGCTCGGTCGGGATGCAGACACGCGCCTCTCCTCGGATTCCATCGTGTCCGGTGCCTCGGTGTCGTTCGATTTCGGTGCCGTCGTCGACGGCTACTGCTCCGACTTCGGTCGGACGTTGCATGTCGGCGAGCCGACGGTCGACTTCATCGCCGGATACGACCTCGTGATGAGCGCACAGGCCGCGGGGATCGAAGCGGTTCGCCCCGGGGCGAGTGCAGCCGCAGTTCATCACGCGTGCCGGGGCGTCATCGTCGAGGCAGGACGGGGCGACCTCTTCCGGCATCGCACCGGGCACTGCATCGGCCTCGACGTCCACGAACGGCCCTACATCTCTGAGGAGGACGAGACGGCTTTGGAAACCGGAATGACTTTCACCATCGAGCCTTCGTTGTTCAGGCCAGATGTGATCGGGGTGCGGGTGGAAGACATCATCGTGTGCGAGCCCCACGGCGGGCGGAAACTCAACGCTTATCCCACCGATCTGGTCGTGATCGACTAGTTGTGTTGTGGCGGTGGGCGATACCGGGATTCGAACCGGAGACTTCCTCCGGGTGCAGGATGCGTTTTGAGGCTCCAACGACGACTACGACGTGCTGGAATACGCTCGCACCAGCCGCATGATGCTGCCGACAAGGACCAGGGTCGCCCCCGCCATGAGCGAATAGAACCCAACACCGATGGAAAGGTCGAGGGGAGTCGGCACCAGGAGCATGGCGCTCATCTTCCAACTGGCGTCGGCAAAGGTGATGCAGGCGAGCGCGATCCCCGCCCAGGCAGACCACTGGGTGGACTTGGTGAAGGCCACGACTGCGACGGTGATGTATGCAACCAGCACGATCCAGTAGGGGATCATCGATTGGGTCTGCTGATGCCACTGAAAGAACGTCAGCCCCGCCCCGGAGCGGAACTCGGCGGCCTTGTTGAACCAGGGCAGCACGATCATCCCGAGGATGACGAGTGTCGATCCGGCGACTGTGAGTGCAGCCCAAACACGCTGGCCGGTCATGAACTCCTGGCTGAGCCCGGACGTCGGCGTGCGGTACATGGGGCAACGGTAGTGTCCCGTCGTTCCACACGAGAAGGAGCCAGCGTGATCAAACTCATGGACGACCTACCGGACAACGTGATCGGATTCGAAGCAGTCGGCGAGGTCGATGCAAGCGACTACCGGAGCACCCTCGACCCGGCAGTCGATGTTGCCCTGGAGGGCAACGACAAGCTGCGACTCGTTTACTTGCTCGGCGATCAGTTCGATGGCTACACCGGCGGTGCCATGTGGGAGGACACCAAGCTTGGAATCGGTCATTGGGGTGCGTGGGAAAAGATCGCGGTGGTCACCGACAAAGGCTGGGTCGACGACGCCATGAAGTTCATGGGATGGATGGTTCCCGGCGAGATCAGGGTGTACCCGACCGCCGACATCGTGGCCGCCAAAGAGTGGGCGAGCGAGGAGCCGACCTAGGTCGGCTCTATCGGCGATCCGAGAGCCCTGGAGGGCAACGAGTTCCTTAGGGCGCACGCCTTCTCGACCGATTGAGCCTTGGGAACTCCCATGCTCAATCAATACTCTCCCTATGTGCCGCGACTGCTCGACGAGCCGTGGGCCGGGTCGCGTGTCGCGGCAGGGTCCTTTGTCTTCTGTCGGCTGTCTGGGTTGACCCCGGCGCACGACGATGCCGGGGCGAGGAGCAACGGGCAGGTCAGCGAGGCTACAGAAGTCGTTGCTTCGGCATTCCGGGAGTTGTCCGGTACGGCGTACGCACACGGTGGCGACGTTCTGGCATTCGGTGAAAGCTCGCTGAGCGTGCTGTTCACCGGTGACGGCCGCCAAGGACGGGCGATCAACGCCGTTCATGCCATGCACGACGCACTCGACGGCACTGCCCTCGGAGCGGGCGAACGGCAGGTCACGATGGCTGCGGGGATAGCGTCGGGGTTGGTTCACCTCGTCACCTCGGGCGAGGATCCCCGACACTTGATCTCAATCGGCCCGACGGTCACCAGGGCCATCGAGCTCGCTGCGACCGCCGGAGCCGGCGACACCCGCGCCGAACGTGTTGACCGCAGTGGGATGGCTACCCACGGCCGCGCAGTCGGGTGGCCGGCTGCGGATTTCCTCGCCGCCTCGATTCAGCGTGTGATCAACAGCGACCGCAACGAGCCCACGAGCGGGACCTCAGTCATCGGATACGCCGTTTTCTCCGGCGTCGACCGAGCACTCCAGCGCAACCCGGCGCGGGCGGCGCAGCAGGTCGACGCAGTCGTCGACGCGGTACAACGTGCCGCTGCGGCTTTCGAGATCACGGTCATCGGCAACGGGGTTGCCCGTGGCGGCGGGACGCTGCTCCTCGCCGCTGGTCTGCCGGACGCGAGCGATGACGGCGAGGAGCGGATGTTTCAAGCCGCGGTTGCGGCCCTCGCGGCCGAGCCGCCGCTTGCGGTTCGCTTCGGCATCGCGACCGGGCCGATCATCGCCGGGTCCATTGGTGGACAACAACGGCGAAGTTTCACCGTTCTCGGTGAAACCGTTGATCTGGCGGGGCGGCTGGCCGCCAGCGCATCTCCAGGCGAGATCCTGACCACCCACCGCACGGTCGATCGCGCCACCACTCGCTATGCCGTCAGCGAGTGGGAGCCCATGACATTCAGTGGCATCGACTCGCAGGTGGTGCCCGTGACCGTGGGGCCGGAGCTGGATTCCGATCGAGGGGGCGCCGGCTTCGTCGGCAGATCCCAGGAGCGGGGGATCCTCGCCCGATCGATCGCCACCCTCGCCCAAGGCCGGGGTGGTGTGATTGACATCGTCGGCGACGCGGGCATCGGCAAGTCTCGCCTGCTCGACGAGACACTGCGAGACAGTGAGCTCAGGACCGTCGAGATTCATTGCGACCAGTACGAGCAGTGCGATCCATACCGCTCCGCGTCCAAGCTGTTGCGGGCCACGATGGGCATCGGCGAAAACGAAGATCCAAAGCGCGTCGGTGTGCTGCTCCGGGCCCGTGTTCGGGAGCTGACCCCATACCTGGAACCCTGGCTGCCCCTATTGGCCGACGTGATCGGGGCCAGCGTCAAGATGACCAAGGCTGTGCGAGCGCTGTCCGACCGCTGCCGCCAGCAGCGAACATTCGCAGCGGTTTCGCAGCTCATCTCGTGGCTCATCCAGGAACCGCTCGTGGTGAGCATCGAGGACGCCCACTGGATGGACGCCTCCTCGGCCGACTTGCTGTCGTTCGTGTTCGGCGGCGCCGATCTCCCCTGCCTACTGGTGTCAACCAGGCGACCTTCCGTCTTCGGTCAGGCTCCGAGCGGTGATCTCGGACGCGCCACGGTCATCGAGCTCGGCCCGCTTGCGCCGGGAGCGGCACGCGCCCTGCTCATCGAGCTGCGGCGGGACGATCCGGTCCCGATGAACACATTGAACGCAATGATCCAGCTGGCGGAAGGGAACCCGATGTTGTTGGAGCTGCTTGCGGATGGCGAGGGTCACTCGGACTCGATGCCGCGGGATCTCGAAGCTGCAGTCGAAGCCCGAGTCGACCGGCTCGCCTCCGCACCGCGCACAACGCTGCAACAGGCGTCGGTCTTTGGCGGTGACTTTGCCCCCGATGAGGCGGGAGACCTGTTGGTCGGTGTTGATTGGGCGACACTCGATGACTTCATCGAGCCCGCGCCGGCAGGCCGGCTCCGTTTCCGCCACGGATCGGCGCGCGACGCACTTCGTGCCGGACTCTCTGGGTCGCAGCGTCGTGCCTTCCACGAGGCGGTCGCAGCGGGTCTTGTCGAGGCCACCCCCGCATCGGCTTCCGCGATCCTTCACTTCCACCGTTCCGGAAATCACTCCGAGGTGTGGAAGCGAAGTCGACTCGCCGCTTCGGTCGCATGGGAACGCGGCGCGTTCACCGAGGCCGCCACGCTGCTCGAGATGGCCCTCCAATCTTCTGACCATGTGGAAGCGACCAAAAAGGACGCTGCCGAGACCGCAGAGCTGCTCGGTGACGCGTGGGTTCGAGCCGGTCGCTACGAGGAAGCCGACCGGGCCTTTGTCGCCGCATCCGGAGGATTTCGGGCGAATCGGGACAAGGCGCGGCTGCTTGGCAAGCGGGCAGCGATGCGGGAACGGGAGGGCCGGTACCCGGCAGCCCTCCGCATGCTGACCACCGCCATCAAGTCCCTTCCCAAGCGATCGGGTCCTGGCGATCACGCCCCGCTCGAGTATCGGTACGCCACGGTGCGGTTCTCCCAGGCGAAGTACGGCGATGCCATCGAGCGCGGCGAGCGCGCCGTTTCACAAGCAAGCCGCGTCGGTGACGAAGACACCCTTGGTCGTGCCTACCTCCTCATCGGCAGAGCGCGATCCCGCCTCGAGCCCGGAGCCGGCTTGGATGACGTTGAGCAGGCGCTGGAAATATTCGAGCAGAGTGGCGACCACCTGATGCAAGCGAGGGCCTTCGGCCACCTCGGCGTTGATGCGTATCGGCGCGGCGCGTACGGTGAGGCTCTCGGATATCAGGATCGAAACGCCAAGCATCGAGAGCTCGCCGGTGACGTCATCGGCGCGGCGATGGCTTCCTACTACACCGCCGTGGTGTTGCTCGACCAGGGGAAGCTCGACGACGCAGCGGTAGCGCTCGAGCGAGTTCGGATCGCGTCCCGGGTGGTCATCTCGTCCGCGGTTGCGGCACGGTCGACGATGAAGACGGCCGATATCGACGCCAGGCGTGGCAACACCGTGTTGGCGCTCGGCATGCTCGAGATGGCCCGAGCACGGTTCGAGGACCTCGGGGCCGACCGCGAGGCGCTCGAGAGTCGCCTCGCCCAGGCAGAAGCGCACCTGCTGGCCGGCGACGTCGAGGAGGCTCTGGCGACCGCCGAGAAGGCGATCGAGGCCATCGAAGACGTCGAAGGGACCGAACTGGTGCATCTCGGTCTGCAACGAGTCCGCGGGGTGGCCTTGGTGTGGATCGGCAAGAGCGGGGAGGGCCACGTCCAGCTGCGGGAGGCGTTCGAGGCGGCGCATGCCGCGCCGGCGGCCCTCGAGGAAGCGCTGGTCTCGGACGCTCTCGCCACGCTGTACGGGGATGACGAGGCCGCCGCACGTCGCGATGAGATCATGGACCGCCTCGGCATCGTCAACCTTCCACCGTTCCTGACGGTGAGCTGAGCGAGTCGCGAGTCGCGAGTCACGGGTCGCTGTTCTTTTGGCCTAGGACCTGAGGCAAGAAGTAGTCTCCGCTGGATGTTTCGTCGCATCAGCTTCTTGATCGCTGTCATCGCTCTCGGGATGACGGCCTGTTCGAGCGAAGAGCCCCTCGAGGGCATCGATCTGCCCCCAGCCGCGGTGCCGGACAACAGCGCATCCGGAGCATGGGCAGTGCTGTTCACCCACGACTTCCCGTCCGGCGCGTGGGATCAGGGGGCACACGCATACGAGCTCGCTCTGGCGTGTGACCCGATCCTCGACGAGCCGTTGCGCACCGGCACCATCGCCTTCATCGTCTCGCCATCGGAGGTCTTCGACCAGCAGATCTACCTGCGGGTGGTCGGGCTCAGCCACGACCTGACGGGGCCGCAGACCTTGACGTCCATCGATCCGGGCCAGTCCACCACCGCAGCCCTCACGATCATCGGGGTATCGGAGGACGCCGCCGGCGAGGCCGCTCAAAGCTGCGCCGGGGCGATCTATTTCGATGATGAGGAGCCGCTGCCACTGCTCCCACAGCAGCCGTTCCGGCCGTAGCGATGACTTCCGACGCCCGCACCGCCCACGCTGCCGAAGGCAAAGCGAAGCGAGGGACGGTGCCGCGGCGCAGCCATGGGGAATGGTCGCCGCAACCCGATCGCTCCGATCCCGTGGAAGTCATCACCAGCCAGAACGTCGATCGCCTGCAATGGCTGGTGCCGCTCAGGCATTGGCGGATGTCCCTGTCGCCCTTCGCGTTCTATCGGGGGGCGGCGAAGCTGATGGCGATGGATCTTGCCTCGACGCCGAGGACCGGCATCACCGCACAGATCTGCGGGGATGCGCATCTCTCCAACTTCGGAATGTACGGCTCACCCGAACGAAAGCTGGTCTTTGACCTCAACGATTTCGACGAGACGCTGCCCGGTCCCTGGGAGTGGGATGTCAAAAGGCTGGCGGCCAGCTTCGTCATTGCTGCCAGACATCGTGGCTACTTCGACGTCGAACGCCATCTTGCTGTCGAGGCGGCGACGGCATATCGAACCGCGGTGGGCTCGTTCGCTGCCATGGGATACCTCGATGCCTGGTACTCGCACCTGCCGGTGAAATCGATCAACAAGGCGTTCGCCCTCGAGAAGACAAAGCAAGAGCAGAAGCGGTCGAAGAAGGCGGTCAAGAAGGCGCGGACCAAGGACAGCCTGCATGCGCTCGGCAAACTCACCGAGGAGGTCGACGGCGTATATCGGATCGTGGCCCAGCCCCCGCTGATCGTGCCCTTTCGCGACATCACGCACCCCGGTAGGAGAGAAGAGGCGCAGCAGATGGCGGACGATGGCTTCAACGGGTACATCGAGTCGCTACCCGACCCGATGCAGGTGCTTTTGGGTCGATACACCTGGGTTGATGGCGCGATCAAGGTCGTTGGCGTCGGCAGCGTTGGTACGAGATCCGCGATCGTTCTGGGCCAGGGCCGGGACGCCGAGGACCCGCTGTTTCTTCAGATCAAGGAGGCAACGCCATCGGTCCTCGAGGACCACCTGGCGCCGAGCATCTACGAAAACCATGGGCAGCGAGTGGTGGAAGGCCAGGTGCTGATGCAAGCCGCAAGCGACAGTTTCCTGGGCTGGACGCACAGCAAGATCAACGACACGCACTACTACGTTCGCCAGCTCAAAGACATGAAGGGGTCGCCGGACGTCGAGTCGGCGACGCCGAAGGCGCTGGGCCGGTTCGCCAGGCTGTGTGGATGGACCCTGGCTCGGGCCCATGCCCGCTCCGGGCACGCCGCCATCACTGCCGGCTACCTCGGGTCGAGCACCGTGTTCGACGAGGCCATTGGGGACTTTGCCATGGCCTACGCCGACCAGAACGAGCGCGATTACACCGAGTTCAGGCTTGCCATCGATGAGGGCCGTATCCCTGCTCACGAGTAGTGCCAAGAGGATCAGCGGATAGGGCACGATCTCGCCACGATCTGAGAACAGCTATCCGCTGATCCGGGGCCCGAGCGGCCCGCCGCGTAGCGGCAAGAGCGGGAAGCACTGCACTCGGTCTGTCAAGACGGCCGATCACCTATCCGCGTGTCTGCTAACGACCGGACAGGGTGTGGGACAGCATCCAGTCGTAGAGAGCCGGGTCCCGGTATGCCCGCTCGTAGGCCCCGAGGTGGCCGGTGTCGGGGTAGGCGGTCCACTGGACCGTGGTGCCGCAGAGTGCTTCGTAGTCCCGCACCGCCCCTTCGACGAGGTCGTACTCGGCAATGAAATCGGTCTCACCGTGGAATCCCCACACGGGCACATCCTTGAGCCGGCAAGTGAAGTCCTCGGGCGGGAGGTCCGCCGCGCCATAGGTGCTACCCGACGTCGACACCATTGCGGCGTACCGTTCCGGATACGCGGTTGCGACGTACCAGGACCCATACCCGCCCATCGAGAGGCCGGTGAGGTAGGTGCGATCCGGGTCGACGAGATAGGTGCCTTGCATCTGTTCCACGAGCTCGTCGACGATATCGACCTGGAAGTCGGTCCACCAGGCCGAGTTCGGTGCCGCTTGTGGCGAGATGACGACGAAATCGAAGTTCTCCGGCTGCTCGCCGAGCTCGAGGACGGCCGGCAGCCCGAAGCTGAGCACGAACTCGGAGTCGAACTCGGGACTGCCCGACCCGTGCAGGAAGACGATCATCGGATACTGCTTGTCTCGGTCATCGCCGTAGCCGTCGGGTAGCCACACCAGATAGCGCATCGTTCCCCGGTCGGACCTGAAAGTCCCCTGAAGGTGGGTCTCGGTGGGTACTACTTGCGCCGACTCACCACACGCGGCCACAACGAGCGCGAACAGCACAACCGGCAAAACGATGCGACGAAACATCGAGTGGCAGGTTAGGCACTCTCTTCGCCTCCCCCGCAAGCGGTAGCGCCGCGGCCCTCTCTTTGCTCCCCCCTCAGGGGGGAGTCCCGACCGGAGGGAGGCGTGGTCGCCAGGCGGGGAGGGCGGTCGAGGCGCGGCGCCGCGGCCCTCTCTTTGCCTCCCCCCTCAGGGGGGAGTCCCGACCGGAGGGAGGGGAGGGGGGTCAAGGCGTGGTCGCGATAACGCTTTGACCCCCTCCGCCTAGCTGACGCTCGGCACCTCCCTCTGAGGGGGAGGCAAGAAAACAGCCCCGCCGAGGCAAACGTCGCACCCCCGCGCGACCGTTCACCTGAGGGGGAGGCAAAGAAGTCGCCTCGCTGCGCTCGGCACCTCCACGGAGAGGGGAGGAGGAAACAGGCGGGGAGGGCGGTCGAGGCGTGGCGCAGCGGCCCTCTCTTTGCTCCCCCCTCAGGGGGGAGTCCCGACCGGAGGGAGGGGAGGGGGGTCAAGGCGTGCTCGCGATAACGCTTTGACCCCCTCCGCCTCGCTGCGCTCGGCACCTCCCCCTGACGGGGGAGGCAAACAGGTGGGAACGGGGGCTACTGGGCTGCTGGCGCGAAGCGGATCAACGGTGCCTCCTCGACCCAGCGGTCGATGATGTGATCGACTTTCGACGGCGGGTTGTCCCAACTCTCGGAGAGGATCCGTCTGAGGACCGCCTCGCGTTCGTCGGCATCGGTGATCACGGCGGCGGTGACCGGGACGTCCGCCGTTACTCCTTGTGTGAGGTGGAGGGTGAAATCCGGGTTGGCGCTCAGGTTCGCCAGCCAGTCCCGCTTTCTCCCCGGCTGGCCGGTGATGAAGTAGTCACCGCTGAGCACTTGGAAACCGATCTCGATCCGATGTGGGGTGCCGGTCTTGCGACCGGTGGTGGTGATGTCGGCAATCCCACCCTGGCTCAACGCTGATTGCACTGCTGGTTCCATGATTGGACGAGCAGCCGGATCGGCAGTTCTATTCCCGACCGGCCAGCAGCCAGACCACGCCGACGACGGCGGCCGCAGCCGCGATTCCGACTGACTGCACAAAGATTCCTTCTGGCAGATCGAAGCCGGTCGAGGCGATCGCCACCGTCCACGCCGTGGCGCCGACCAGGAAAGTGATCGCGCCCACGCTCATCGCATCCGACAAGCGGAACGACCGCCACCCGGGGTGTCGGCCGCGAGCCTCGAGGGAACGGAGCGAAAGCTCGACGACCAGGTACAGGCCGGCAGCGCCCATCGGGACCAGGTGCATCCCCGCGTCACCGAAGACGATCGTTCCGGCAAACTCGCCAAAGAGCAAGAGGCAGGCCATGAGCAGGGGTGGCGTGGCCCCGGTGGCCAGCGACCATGCCACCAGGGCAACCGCCCCGACCCCGGCGCCGCTGGCGATCGGACCCGCGGTTCCGGCGCTTGGCACCGGCAGCACGGCGAGCACGCCGGCGACCAGCAATGCGGCGATGGCGAGGATCACACCCGCGCGCGAGTGACGTGTCGCCTGAATTGCTCCACCTCCATCAGGGCCCGTTCGAATGGTTCCTCCGGATCCCACATGGCGATCGGCACCCCGTGGCGGGAGAATCGTCGGCGCACCGTGTCGCGCTGCAGCTCCCAGATCCGGCGGGCCACGGCGTCGGTATCCGTTTCGGCCTCGTCGAGGAAGAGCTCGGCAGGGATCTCCACCACCGCGATGTCGAGGCCCCTGCCATGCAGATCTGCCACGGCACCGATGATCCGGTCGTCGAGCAATGGTGTCACCGCCACGACCAGCGCCTTCGGCGGCAGCGCTTGGCGGGGGATGGCCGAGATGCCCTTCCAATACAGATGGCGGCTCTGCCTCGCGGCCATCAGCGTGTCGAGGATCCGGTATCGCTGCCGTGCCCCCATGCCGGGACTGAGCCAACGCACCGGCTCGCCAAAGGTGATCAAGCCGACCCGGTCGTGCCGGCCGAGGTGCTTCCTGGCCAAACCGGCGACGGCGCGCACGGCCAGGTCGAGCGTCGGCTCGACACCGCGCCGAGCCACCGGGAAAGTGTCGATGAAGAGCACCACGTCACTGTTGCGTTCCGGGTGGCGGTCGTTCACCCACATCACCGGGCTGCGAGCGCTGGCGCGCCAGTTGACGTGTCGGAGATCGTCCCCGGCCTGCATTTCCCGTAGCTCGGCGTATTCGATGCCCTGCCCGCGTTGGCGGGCGACCAGGTCACCGTATGCGAGCTGCGTTTCGATCGGCTTGAGCAGCCGCCTGGCGGTTTCGTCCCCGGGAAACACCTTGATGGTCGGCGGCTCCTCAATCCGGACCCGCTCGTAGCTGAGCCCTGCAGTTCCCATGGTGACGAGTGTGATCGAATCGAGCTCGTACACCCCCCATCGGAGGCAGTCCAGCTCCACCGTCACCTCGGATCGGCGGTCGATCGTCGTGGCAACGACGTCGCCGCCGAGCGATACCCCCGGCGGCCCCACCTCGCGGACGGCAAGCGCCGCCGGGAGGTTGAGGTGCAGCTGGACGCGGGGTAGGCGATGCGGGGCAGCGATGGTGAGGGTCAGCTCCACGCTGTCGCCTTCCAGCGCGCGGATCTCAGCATCGGCAACCGTGACGGTGAGGCCCGTCGGGCGCCGCCCGGCGAGCCCGACGGCCAGCAGCACGAGGAAGGGGGTCCCCATGGCCACCAGCTCCGGGCGGCTCAACGCCGCGCCGGCGGCGATGGCGATGATGCCGATGGATGCGAAGAGAAAGGCGCGGGCGCTCGGAGTTGAGGTCACCGCCGTGGCGCCGTTGGGGGTGTCGGCACCGTGTCGAGGAGCCCGTCCACGATCTCGCTTGCGGTGACGTCGCGTACCCAGGCCTCCGGTCGAAGGATCAGCCGGTGAGAGAGTGCCGGCTCCGCAACGGCTTTCACGTCGTCGGGGGTGACGAAATCCTGTCCGGCGAGGAGGGCCCTGGCCCGAGCCATCTTCATGATGGCAAGCGAACCGCGCGGGCTGGCACCGACCAGGACCTGTTCGTGGGCCCGGGTTGCTGCTACCAGCGAAACGATGTACCGGCCGACGTCTTCTTCGAGGTGGATCCGCTCAACCGCATCCTGCATGGCGCGGAGCCGGTCGCCGTCGATGGCGGGGTTGAGCTCGATGTCGTCGGTACCACGGTCTGCTCGTTCGCGGATGATCTCCCACTCGGCATCCGACGTTGGGTAGCCGACACCGATCCGGACCAGGAACCGGTCGAGCTGGGCCTCAGGCAACGGGTAGGTGCCCTCGTATTCGATCGGGTTCTGGGTTGCGATGACCAGGAAGGGACGCGGAACCGGGTGCGAGACCCCGTCGACGGTGACCTGGCGCTCCTGCATTGCCTCCAACAGCGCGGCCTGGGTCTTTGCCGGGGCCCGGTTGATCTCGTCGGCGAGGAGCAGGTTGGTGAAGATCGGTCCCGGCCGAAACAGGAAGTCGCTGCTCGACGGGTCGAGGACCGGGGCGCCTGTGATATCCATCGGCATCTGGTCCGGGGTGAACTGCACCCTGGCAAAGTCAAGGCCCGTTGCCACGGAAAACGACCGCGCCATCAGCGTCTTGGCCAAGCCGGGGAAGTCCTCGATGAGTACGTGGCCGTCTGCGAGCAACGCCATCAGCAGCAACTCGAGTGCTTTGTCCTTGCCGATGACTGCCCGGCCCACCTCGCGGAGCACCGCCTCTGCGGCGCCGGCGGCTTCATCGACGGTGATGCGTTCGTCTGCGGTCACCATGGCGGCATCCTACGTTGAACCCTCATAGATCCTCGATGGCCGAGACGATGACGTCGACCTGCTGGGGTGACAAAGCGCTGCGCCCGAAGCGTTGTGGTCGCTGGGGGTCGAGATAGGGCCATACCTCGGGACCGAGCAGTGCGGCGGCGCGGTCTCGGTCGGCAGACAGGTCGATCCCGTGGCGTTGCTGGAGGCGAGCCGCGGTCAATTCGCGCAGCTCTGGGATCAGCCGGAGTTCGGCGTCGGCAGAGGCGGTGGTGGCGAATTCGACCATCCACTCGAGGCGCTGCAATTGCGGCGGGTGGTTGCGGGTGCCAATCGCAGCCGTCATCGGAGCTCGCTCCAGGATCCGCGCCGGGCGCAGTGGCCCCACGGCGAGGAAGGCCGTCGCCACGAGGCCACCGACGATCAGTTCGAAGGCAATGATCTCGACGACGCCGTCGGCGAGTGCCAGGACGACAACGGTGGCCACGGCGGCGGTTGCGGTGAACCAGGCCAGTCGAGTCATGCCGGTGCGGGGAGGTCGGCCCGTACCGCTTCCATCGCTTCGATGGCTGCCACTCGATCAGACTCGTCCATGTCGTGATCGCTGAATCTGGCCTGCTCGAACAGAGCGGTGAGGCGGGTGATCGCTTCCTCCTCGACATCGGCGCTCGTCAGGACCCGCTCGAGGAACTGGCGGGGCGCCTCGCTTGCCCACGGCGGCATCCCGGCTGCAGCGAAGGCCCGCTCGATGCCGTGGTAGGCCTTGATGATCACGTCCCGCGGATCATCCGACCACGACAACCGATCCAGCGCATCGGTCAGGGTCTCGGCGAGCAGCCCGGCCGGATCGATGTCGTCTTCGATCGACGGCTCCGGTCGGGTGAGCCGGTTCACCGCGAATGCCGCGATCAGCGTGCCCGCGATCAGCACGAGCAGCGGCCATGCATCTCCGGCGCTCTCGACCGGGAGGAAGTCGACCTCGGAGATATTGAGGTCCTGTGGCAACTCCTCCAGCACTGTCGGGTCGGGGCGCGAGATCAGCCAGACAATCACCAGAGCCACCGCGGCGAGGACCAGCAGCACCGCCCATGCCGATTGTCGGCGGGGCAGCGCCTTGCGCTCCGGTCGCTCATCGCCGCTGCGGCGCCGAACCAGGCTCCAGAGAATGGCTCCGAGGATGACAACCCCGACACCGATCTGGAGGACCTCGATGACGTCGATCGTCCAGGAGAGGGCCAGTGAGCGCGTCGTGCCCGGCAAGGACCGAGCCCCCACCGCGGTCAGCATGAGCAAGCTGAGCACGGCGACCCCGATCGCACCCAGCCCGAAAACCCTGCGCCGCTGAAAGCGATCCATGCCCCAAACGCTATCAGAGCAGCACTCTTCGTCTCCCCCGCGGAGCGGGGGAGACGCGGAGGAGCGTCAGCGACGACGCAGAGGGGGCGGAGTGGAACCGATTCTTCGTCTCCCTGCGGAGCGGGGGAGACGCGGAGGAGCGTCAGCGACGACGCAGAGGGGGCGGAGGGAGGTCAAGGCGCGGTCGCTATCTAAGAAGTGAGAACCGATTCTTCGTCTCCCCTGCGGAGCGGGGGAGACGCGGAGGAGCGTCAGCGACGACGCAGAGGGGGCCCCTCCCACCGGTTGGCGCGTTCACGCCGATTAGCCTGATCTCGCGATGGGGAACGCGAAAACCCGACCCGATTACCGGCCATACGTAGCCCTCCTGGCGCGCCAGTGGCTGAATGGTCCCGATCCCGAGGCGCTGCACCGGGTTCTGGAGGGCTCGGCGCTGTTCGCCGACATCTCCGGGTTCACCAAGCTGTCGGAGCGCTTGGACCGGATCGGTCGCGAGGGCGCCGAGCAGGTCACCGAGGTCATCTCCGATGCCTTCAATCGCCTGCTCGAGCCTGCGTATTCGTACGACGGCCAGTTGGTCAAGTTCGGCGGCGATGCCCTCCTCCTGTTCTACGACGGCGAAGATCACGAGCTGCGCGCCGCCAGCTCGGCACTGGAGATGCGCCGGGCACTGCGCAGCATGGGCCCGATCGAGACGCCCGCGGGCAATGTGACCCTGCGGATGTCCCAGGGAGTCCATAGCGGCGAGTTCCACTTCTTTCTCGTCGGATCGACCTTCCGCGAGCTGATCCAGGCCGGGTCGGCCACCACGCACGTGGCCTCGGTCGAAGGCGAAGCCGGGGCGGGGCAGATCATTGTGAGCGATACCACCGCCGCCGCCATCCCGGCGGCCAACCTCGGCGCCCGCAAGGAGAACGGGCGGCTGCTGCGCGGCACACTGCTGCCGTTGGAGGAGTCAACCCAGACCGTTTACCAGGTCAAGGACGATCTCACCCCTTTCGTCCCCTCGGTGCTGCGTGAGCTCATCGCGAGCGACGCCGTCGTCTCCGAGCACCGCCCGTCAACGTCGGCGTTCATCCGGTTCTCAGGGGTCGATGCGCTGCTCGAGAAAGACATCGATGCGGTGACCGAGCTGTTTACCGAGCTGATCGATGATGTCGAGGCGGCCACCGCGCCTCGCTCGATCGGCATTCTCAACACCGACGTCTATCCGGACGGGCTGAAGATCCTCCTCGCCGCAGGAGCGCCGATCACCACCGGCGAGGACGAGGAGAACATGCTCTTTGCCCTCCGCGAGATCGTCAACAAGGACCGCCCGCTGCCGCTCCACATCGGTGTCACACGTGGCGCGGTCTTTGCCGGGGACGTGGGGACGCTCTTCCGCCGCAGCTACACGGTGATGGGGGACCAGGTGAACCTGGCGGCCCGCCTCATGTCCAGAGCTGAGCCGAACCAGGTACTTGCCACCGACCCGGTCCTCAAGGGTTCCCGGACCCTTTTCGGCACCACCGAGCTGGAGCCGTTCATGGTGAAGGGCAAGTCCAAGCCCATCACCGCATATGCGGTGAGCGACCCTCTCGGGGCGCGGGTGGACACGTCGGGTCAGGACACGCCGTTGACTGGCCGCGATGACGAGATGGAGATGCTGGCCGGGTTGTGGGATCAGACGAAGGATGGCTCCGGCTCACTCGTCCTGGTCGGTGGGGATCACGGCACCGGCAAGAGCCGGCTGGTGTCGGAGTTCGCCGCCACCGTCGACGACTATCACACGTTCACCGCGGTTGCGCGTCGCTATCGGTCGTCGACGCCATACTTCACCGCCACCCTGCTACTCAGCGAGATTCTTGGAATCGACCGGTACCACCCGGATGGGCAGGGGGAGCGTCTCAACAAGATCATGGACGAGGTGGCCCCGGAGCTCAGGCCCTTTCGCTCGCTTATCGGGACTGCCCTCGGTATCGCTCTCCCCGAGTCCCAGGCCGAACTGGCGCTTGCCCCCGAGTTCCGCAAGACCAGGCTAGAGGAGTCGGTAGTTGCGCTGGTGAGCGCGTTCCTCACCGAGCCGACGCTGCTTTGGGTCGACGACGCCCACTGGGCCGACGACGCCTCAGCGGATCTGTTGAAGGCTATGGCCATCGCCACCGCCAAGCAGCCCTGGCTTCTCGCCGTCTCCGGCCGCCAGATCGAACGGGCCGCGGAGGCCCGTGACGTCACCGCCCCCAGCATCACCCTGGGGCCTTTGAGCAAGGAGGATGCCACCGCCATCGTTCACGTCTGCACGGAGGATGCGCCGCTGGCTCCACACGTCACTGCCGCGATCGTGGAGCGCGCCCAGGGCAATCCGATGTTCCTGCTCGAGCTGCTCGGGGCGATGGACGAGGGCGACATCGATGCGATGCCGGATTCGATCGAGGGTCTGGTGGCATCGAGAATCGATGGCCTGCTTCCGGAGGATCGCCGGGCCCTGCGCCAGCTCTCGGTGCTCGGTACCGGGTTCCGGCCCGAGTTCGCCAAGGTCGTCCTCACCGAACCGGCATCGCCGACGGTATTCAAACGACTCTCCGAGTTTCTAGACGTCGCGCCGAAATGGGTTCAGTTCAGCAACAGCCTGATCCATCAGGCAGCCTACGGCGGTCTCCCCTACCGCCAACGCCGTATCCTGCACGGGAACGTCGCCGAATCCATCGAACGCGCCGACGGGAGTGCTGACCTGCTGGCGGTCCATTACTCAGCGGCCGGACGGTGGCCGGAGACCTGGAAATATTCCCGCATCGCCGGCGACCATGCCAAGGAGATCTACGCCAACCTGGAGGCGGCCAAGTTCTACGACCAGGCCCTGGAGGCGGCTCGGTATGTGCCATACGCAGGTACCGAGCAACGAGTCGAGGTGCTGACCGGGCTCGGGGAGGCCAACTTCGAGGCAGGCCAATACGATGGGGCCGGCAACGCTTTCCGTCGGGCGCGCCGCCTCGCCCGGGATCCGGTCGGTGTTGCCCGACTCAGCCTCAAAGAAGCCGAGATCGCAGATAAGCGGGGGAACTTCTCGCAAGGCCTGCGCTGGGCCACCAAGGGACGCCAGGCATTGGAGGGCATTGACGGCAAAGAGGCGGACACCCAGCGCGCCAAGCTGAATGTCTGGCGGGGAGCGATGCGGTATGCCCAAGGTCGATATCGGGACGCGATGGAGGCCTGCGAGGAGGCCATCGTGGAGGCCAAGCGCTCCGGAGATCGAGAAGCGCTGGCCCACGCGTACTATCTGCACGATCTCGCTCGGGTCTGGTCCGGTGAGCCCGGCGAGAACGACTTCTCCTGGCGCGCTCTC
>Ga0255058_10000854_pt1 | contig 17406 bp, 14 predicted proteins | sample Cases_109_9_MG_FD_188637 | JGI IMG/M metagenome (GOLD analysis project Ga0255058, IMG submission 188637) | Seawater microbial communities from Amundsen Gulf, Northwest Territories, Canada - Cases_109_9 | ecosystem: Environmental > Aquatic > Marine > Gulf | place: Canada: Northwest Territories... | reverse complement strand
AGTCCTGATCACTACCTACCTTTTTGAGTAGTATTTATACCGCCCTTTTCCCTTTTATCTACCCTCCAAGCGGGTGTGCCGCTCGGAAATACGCTCTACTACACTTCACAATAACAAGCCGAAATGCACTTGGATCAAGCACCCTTGTGAAAAATCGGGGCGATACGCAGAGGGAAGTATGGAGTTATTCACAATTCTTGAAGACTACCTGAAAGAGCAGCCGGATAGCACTGATCTGCAGCAGGCCAGCGCAACCACCATTCTCGGAATCAGCGCGGCGGCAAAGCAGATTGCCGCGCTGGTGGCACGCGGCCCCCTCGCCGGCAATCTCGGCGCGGCGCACGGCGACAACGTCGATGGTGATACGCAAAAAGAACTCGATCTGCGCGCCAATGAGCTGATCATCAATGAACTCCGCCAAGCGCCCGTTGCGACCCTGGTTTCGGAAGAACTGGACGAGCCGCTGATCCTGGATGAGGCTGCACCAATCTATGTCGCGATCGACCCGCTGGACGGATCATCCAATATCGAAACCAATGCAGCCGTCGGTACCATTTTTTCCATCATGCCCGCGCAGCGCGATGCTGCGAAAGGCAATCCGTGTCTGCAGCCGGGAACCGCGCAGATCGCCGCCGGCTATGTCATCTACGGTCCACAAACTGCGCTGATTCTGACACTCGGGCAAGGTACGCACATATTTACACTGGATCCGGATTCGCAGCAGTTTCGGCTGACGCAGGAAGCGGTGCAGATACCAGAGACTACGCGGGAATTCGCAATCAATGTTTCCAATTTCCGGCACTGGGACCGGCATGTCCGGGCCTACATCGATGATTGCCTCGAAGGCGAAGCCGGCTTCAGAAAAAGCAACTACAACATGCGCTGGGTGGCATCGCTGGTTGCCGAATGCCAACGCATCCTGTCGCGCGGCGGCGTCTTCCTCTATCCCGGTGACGCCCGCAAAGGCTACGCGCACGGACGACTGCGCCTGCTTTATGAAGTAAACCCGATCTCTTTCCTGATCGAGCAAGCCGGAGGGGCAGCAACGGACGGGCAACAGCGGCTGCTCGAGATACAACCGCAGCAACTTCATCAGCGCGTGCCCATGATCTTCGGCTCGAGGCGCGAGATCGCGCGCGTCGAACGCTATTACGGGGAGCCGGAAACGCCCGGAGAGCGGTCACAACTCTTTAATAAGCGCGGCTTGTTCAGAGCCTGAATTCGACCACACGAAGGTTTCATCATGTCAGTAGCGCATCCCATCATTTCAGTCACTGGTTCGTCCGGCGCCGGAACGACCTCGGTCAGGCGCACCTTCGAGCAGATCTTCCGACGCGAAAACGTCGGCGCCGCATTTATTGAAGGTGATGCTTTTCATCGCTACGACCGTGCGGAAATGAAAAAAGTCATGGCCGCGGAAGCGACTAAAGGCAATAACCATTTCAGTCACTTTGGTCCGGAGGCGAACCTGCTTGATCGTCTCGAAGCCGCATTTCGCGACTTTGGGAATACGGGTACCGCCAATACACGTCACTACGTGCACGATGCCGAAGAGTCGGCACTTTACGGAGCAGATCCCGGTACGTTCACGGACTGGGTGGATACGGCGAGTGATGCCGAACTGCTGTTTTACGAGGGATTACACGGTGCGGTCGTCACCGACGAGGTCAATATCGCGCAACATGCGGACCTCAAGATCGGCGTGGTTCCGGTCATCAACCTGGAGTGGATCCAGAAACTGCATCGCGACAAGGCGGACCGAGGTTATTCCTCGGAAGCCGTCATGGATACGATATTGCGCCGCATGCCGGATTATATTCATTACATCTGCCCGCAATTCACGCAGACAACGATTAATTTTCAACGGATCCCGACGGTCGATACATCCAACCCGGAAATTGCCCGCTGGATTCCGACACCGGACGAATCGATGGTGGTGATTCGCTTCGCGAATCCGCACGGCATCGATTTTTCCTATCTGCTGCGAATGATCAATGACAGCTTCATGTCACGCGCCAATTCCATCGTTATTCCCGGCGGCAGACTGGACCTGGCCATGCAGCTCATTTTGACGCCGATGATCATGCAACTCGTAGAGCGTAAGCGACGCGCCGCATAGCCGGAGACAATTACCATGACCGCAATAGCCCAGGACTCCACTACCAGCATTGGTATCAGCGAAAAAGAAATGGCGAACGCCATCCGTTTCCTCGCCGCCGATGCCGTGCAACGCGCAAATTCGGGTCACCCCGGCATGCCGATGGGCATGGCGGATGTGGCAACAGTGCTGTTTTCGTGCTTCTTGAAGTTTTGCCCGGATGATCCCACCTGGCCCGACCGCGACCGCTTTGTGCTCTCGGCTGGCCACGGATCAATGCTGCTGTATTCGTTGCTGCATCTCACCGGTTACCAGTCGGTATCCATGCAGGACCTCAAGAACTTCCGCCAGTTGGGCAGCAAAACGGCGGGACACCCCGAATACGGCCACGCTCCGGGCATCGAAACCACGACCGGCCCACTCGGACAGGGCATCGCAACCGCCGTGGGCATGGCGCTGGCGGAACGCATGCAGCAGGCACGTTTCGGGGACGGACTCGTCGACCATTACACTTATGTCATCGCGGGTGACGGCTGCCTGATGGAGGGCATCAGTCACGAAGCGATTTCCCTTGCAGGACATCTCCGTCTTGCAAAAATGATCGTCCTGTGGGACGACAATTCCATCAGCATTGACGGTCCGACCGATCTTTCGGTATCGGACGACCAACTGGCCAGATTCAAGGCATCGGGCTGGCAGGTTGGCTCGGTCGACGGCCACGATCACGAGGCCATCGCCGCTGCGATTGAAAATGCCCGCCAGGCGGACGGGCCATCGTTAATCGCCTGCAGGACCATCATCGGATTCGGCGCCCCGAACAAAGCAGGTACTGCAGCGACACATGGTGCGCCGCTTGGCGAGGATGAGATCGCCGCGAGCCGTGCCGCGCTTGACTGGCCACATGCACCGTTCGTCCTGCCGGAGGAAGTACGCAACGCCTGGCACGAGGTCGGCAGACGAGGTGTTGTCAGTTATGAAAACTGGCAACGGCGGGTGAACGGTGCCGAAAAAGGCCCGCGTGAGGAGTTCCGGCGTAGCACGGCTGGAGAGCTGCCGGATGGCTGGCAGCAGGCACTTGAACAGCACAAGCAACGACTGGTCGATGAGCGGCCGACCATGGCAACGCGCAAAGCGTCCGGAGCGGCGCTCGATATACTCACTGCCGCCATCCCGGAATTGATCGGCGGCTCTGCCGACCTCACCGGCTCGGTCAATACCCGCACCCCGCATACCGATCCGATAAGCGCTGGAGATTTCTCCGGCCGCTACATTCATTACGGCGTACGCGAACATGCCATGGCTGCGGTGATGAATGGCATCGCCCTGCATGGTGGCTTTATTCCCTACGGCGGTACGTTTCTCGTGTTCGCCGACTACATGCGCGGCGCCATGCGCCTTTCCGCCCTGATGCAGCAGCGGGTCATCTATGTGCTGACGCATGACTCGATCGGCCTTGGCGAGGATGGCCCCACGCATCAGCCGGTAGAAACACTGGCGACGTTGCGAGCAACACCGAACTTCAATCTCTACCGGCCGGCAGATGCCGTTGAAACCGCAGAATGCTGGGCGCTCGCGCTGCAGGACCGAAATACACCGTCCGGGATGGCACTGAGCCGCCAGGGGCTGCCTGCGTTACGGACGACACAGTCGAACGAAAATCTGTGTGCGCGCGGCGCTTACATACTCCAGGAGGCAAACGATGGCCCGCGCGGCGTCACGCTGCTCGCGACCGGCTCGGAGGTCAGTCTTGCAGTCGCCGCAAAAGCGCTGCTCGAAGCCGAAGGCACTCCTACTGCTGTGATCTCAATGCCCTGCTGGGAGCTGTTTGAGCAACAGGACGCAGCCTACCGGGAGCAGGTTCTGGGACCCGGCACCGTCCGTATTGGCATCGAGGCGGCGGTTGGTATGGGCTGGGACCGATACATCGGGCCACGCGGCAGCTTTGTCGGCATGCAGGGTTTCGGTGCGTCGGCGCCTGCTGCGGAGCTTTACGAACGCTTTGGCATAACCGCTGACGCCGTCGCCAACGCAGCGAAAAAACACCTCGGCGAGTGCAACGGCGAAAACACTGAACAGTAAACGAGTACAAGGGAAACAGGTCAACGAGGAGAGAAGACAATGGACCAATCCGATCGATATGCAGATCTGTCGCTACGCGAAGAGAATCTGATCGCAGACGGACAGCACGTTTTGTGCGCCTACATCATGAAACCGAAAGCAGGTTATCAGTATCTTGAAACGGCCGCCCACTTCGCCGCCGAATCGTCAACAGGAACGAACGTTGCTGTGTCGACCACAGATGATTTTACGCGCGGCGTCGATGCGCTCGTTTATGAAGTCGATGAAGCGAATGAGGTCATGAAGATTGCTTACCCGGTGGAGTTATTCGATCGCAACATCATAGATGGCCGGGCCATGATTGCCTCATTCCTCACGCTGACGATTGGCAACAATCAGGGCATGGGAGATGTCGAGTACGCCAAAATGCACGACTTCTACGTACCGCCTGATTATCTGCGCCTGTTTGATGGTCCGTCGACGACGATATCCGACTTGTGGCGGGTACTGGGGCGCCCGGTTGTCGATGGCGGTTTCATTGTCGGAACCATCGTGAAACCCAAGCTCGGTCTGCGACCGCAACCGTTCGCTGAAGCGTGCTACCAGTTCTGGCTGGGCGGCGACTTCATCAAGAACGATGAGCCGCAGGGCAACCAGGTGTTCGCGCCCTTGAAAAAGACCATCTCACTGGTCGCCGACGCTATGCGCCGTGCCCAGGATGAAACAGGCGAGGCGAAACTGTTTTCCGCCAATATTACCGCCGATGATCATTACGAAATGCTGGCGCGCGGCGAGTACATCCTTGAGACCTTTGCAGAGAACGCCGACCATGTCGCTTTCCTCGTCGATGGCTACGTTGCGGGCCCTGCGGCGATGACTACGGCACGGAGGCGCTTTCCGAATCAGTACCTGCATTATCACCGTGCCGGTCACGGTGCAGTGACCTCGCCGCAGTCGAAGCGTGGCTACACCGCGTTCGTGTTGTCCAAAATGTCACGCCTGCAGGGTGCGTCCGGCATCCACACCGGCACCATGAGTTTCGGCAAAATGGAAGGCGAAGCCGGCGACACCGATATGGCCTACATGATTCAACGAGACAGTGCAGATGGTCCTTTTTATCACCAGGAATGGCTCGGCATGAACCCGACTACGCCGATTATCTCCGGCGGCATGAACGCGCTAAGAATACCCGGGTTCTTCACCAACCTGGGGCACTCGAACGTAATCATGACGGCCGGCGGCGGCAGCTACGGCCATATCGACGGCCCGGCCGCCGGCGCCCGGTCGCTGCGTCAGGCGGAGGAATGCTGGAAGGCGGGCGCTGATCCGGTCGCTTTCGCCAGGGAGCACCAGGAATTCGCCCGCGCATTCGAGAGCTTTCCGGGCGATGCCGATCAGTTGTACCCGAACTGGCGGCAACAACTGGGGCATGCCGCATAGCGGCCCCGCGATATGAACAGTTACCCGGCAGCAATCATCTGGGATCTGGACGGAACGCTAATCGATTCCGCTCCGGATCTCGCCGATGCACTGAGCACGTTGTTGCGCGAACATGGTTATCCGGGCCTGGAAGAAGACCAGGTCCGGAACATGATCGGTAACGGTGTCGAGAAACTCATCGAGCGCGGATTTGCGACTGCCGGCGTGATCGTCACGCAGCAACAATTGCAGTACCTCGTTCCACGATTCCTGCTGATTTATGCGGCTTGTGCGACCAACAAGACGCGAATGTACGAAGGAGCCAGGTCGGTCTTGCAGCATTTTTCCGATGCCGGTGTTCGCCAGGGCATATGCACCAATAAGCCCGAAGACATCAGCAAACAGATTCTTTCGGACCTGTCGGTCACCCGGCATTTTGCGGCTGTTATCGGTGGCGACAGTACTGCGGAAAAAAAACCGGACCCGCTGCCGCTGCGAGCGTGCCTGGACGCGCTTGACGCCGTTCCACGGGCAGGCATGATGATCGGCGACTCCGGCACTGATGTTGCGACTGCGCGAGCCATCAATATGCCTGTCGGCATCGTCAGTTTCGGATACGCCCGTAATGCTGTTACGACGCTCGGCGCCGACTTCCTGATTGACAAATTATCGTCATTGCCGGCAGCCCTCGGCGAACTGCGCAAGACAGGATAAGGTCTGGCATGTTCAAAGCGATCATTTTCGATGTGGACGGCACGTTGAGTGAAACCGAGGAGGTTCATCGCAAGGCGTTCAACCACGCATTCGATATCAACGGACTGGGCTGGCACTGGGATCGGGCTAACTATCGCCGGCTGCTGCAGGTCACCGGCGGCAAAGAGCGTATCCGGCATTTCATTGATCAGCACGATCCGTACCTGCCGTGTTCTGAGAATCTTGATGCCCTTGTTCGCGATTTACACAAGACAAAAACAGCAATAGTTACGCGAATGATTGCGCAAGGCGCAGCACAACTCCGACCCGGCATCAGGGAAATGATAAGTGGAGCGAAAGAAAACGGCTATCGACTCGCCATTGCTACGACGACCAGCGCGCCCAACATAGAGGCGTTGCTGCATTCTGCGTACGGCGGTGACGCCCTCGGGATGTTTGAAGTCATTTGCGCCGGCGACAGTGTACCCAGGAAAAAACCGGCGCCCGATATCTATCTCTTGGCCCTACGGAAGCTCGGTCTCGCGGCCCAGGACTGCGTCGCCATCGAGGACTCCCGAAATGGCTTGTTATCATCGACTGGCGCGGGCATCCCTACCATTATCACGCCCAGCGTCTACACAGACGACCAATGTTTCGACGAAGCTGCAGTCGTTACGGACAAGCTCATTGATATTGATCTGGCGGACCTGTTCGCAAACACACATGACAATGCGGCACTAGCTTTGCAACGGAGAATGGCATGACAAATCTCAAATTACTGGTATAGCTGATGGTGTTTACCGCTGCCCTGGGTATCGCGGTATCGGCATTCGCGCTGCTGTAGAACCTCGACGCGCTGGAAAAACAGACAACGTTGCCGCAAACTCCGGCGGTATGAAAGCAGGCGCGACAAGACACGCAATCGCACTTTTGACATCAGCACTTGGACTCGGTCTGTTCGCTTGCTCTTCGGACCCTTCAGAGAGTCCGTTCGATTTTGTCGAAGCAACCATTGACGACGTGCAGACGGCAGTCCTGTCCGGCAGCATGTCTTGTAAGGATATCGTCAACGGCTATCTCAAGAGGATTGACGCCTATGACAAGTCAAGCGGATTGAACGCCATCATCTTTTCCAATCCGAACGCGCTCGCGAGAGCGGAGGAAATAGACCGAAAGGCACAGGCGGGACAGGAACTCGGGCCACTCTTTTGCGCACCGGTACTGCTGAAAGACAATTACGACACCGCCGACATGCCAACCAGCGGCGGCTCGATCGCGTTGAAATCGAGCGTAGCGCCCGATGATGCGTTCATGGTGCGCAGGCTCAGGGAAGCGGACGCCATCATTATCGCGAAAACCAACATGGCGGAATGGGCATTCAGCCCGAAACAGACGGTCAGTTCCTCGTACGGGACGACCGCCAATGCCTATGACCGCGACAGAGTCCCGGCCGGATCCAGTGGTGGCACGGCTTCAGGAATTGCCGCCAGTTTCGGTGTTATCGGCATGGGTTCCGACACCGGAAACTCGATTCGTGGACCCTCTTCTCATCTTGCCCTGTTCGGCATCCGCTCCACCCTGGGACTCACCAGCCGCGACGGCGTGGTCCCGCTTGCTTTCGACCGTGATATTGCGGGACCGATGACCAGGACAGTGACCGACGGCGCCAAAGTTTTCAACGTGATCGCCGGCTACGATCCGGCCGACCCTTACACGAAAATGGGCAAAGAGCGACTCGAAATTGATTACACACAGTATCTGGACACGAGCGCGCTTCAGGGAAAGAGAATCGGCGTGTTGCGGGCGCTCGTCGATACGGTGGATGCCGATCCGGAAATTACAGGCATATTTGAACGAGCCCTTGCCGATCTACGCAGGGCAGGCGCCGAGATCGTCGATGACTTTGTCATCGCCAATCTTCACGATCACATGGATGCACCCAATTTTTGCAGGCGCTTCCGCTACGACATGCATGAGTATCTGAAATCCCTTGGACCGGCCGCACCGATCAAAGATGTCATGGAAGTCCTGGCCACCGGGCAATACTCACCTTACGTCGAAGACCGGCTGAAGACCTTTGGCGAGCAAGCAATAGATGTGCACCCGCGGGACTTTGATCCATCCTGCCCCGATTTCCCGGAGCATCCGGGACGACAGGCTTACCTCGCTGACGTTATGAAATCGATGGATGATGCAGAAGTCGATGCCGTCGTTTATCCGAGCTGGACCAATCCGCCGGCACACATTGATAAGGCGATAGAAGAGTACAAGGGTGACAACAGCCAACTGGTCGCGCCGGCCACCGGGCTGCCGGCGGTCACGGTGCCCATGGGTTACAGCCATGGCAATTTGCCGGCGGGGCTGCAAATTCTGGGAAGACCCTGGTCCGAAGGCATGCTCATCAGCCTGGCGTATGCCTATGAGCAGGCCACCGGACACCGTGTACCGCCGCCCGATTATCCCGAACTGCAGCGGTGACAGATCAACATGCAGCCAGCACGCGCTCGAGCTTTTCCTTGACCTCTGCGGCCAGAGGCTCGACCTGCGGGTTGTCGACCAGCCCAAGTACCGCGCCCGGGTCCATGAAGCTGACGTGTACCTGTCCGGCCTCGTCCTCCCGCACTAATACATTACAAGGCAGCAGCAGGCCGATTTCCGGCACCGCTGTGACGGCCTGATGCGCTAACGGCGGATTGCAGGCACCCAGGATACGATAGGGCGGCATATCTTCGCCGAGCTTCTCTTTCAATGTTGCCGCGACATCGATCTCGGTCAGTACGCCAAAACCTTCTTTCTTCAGCTCGTCAGTAACGACTTGCACGGTATCGTCGAATTTTGTACCGACTTTTTTGCCAAAACCAAATTTTGTGTTCATGCATCGACTCTCTATGTTTAATCCAGTGAACGATAGGGACTTACGGACAATATCGTGCCGCACCAGAGTTTTTCAACGGCCCGCTATTCGAATCCACGGCTGCGCCACCACAGGCCGGCAAGTGTACTGTAGCCCAGGTCCCGGTGAACAATTTGCTGGTTTCCATTCAGTGTGTAGTAAGTCGGATACGCGTAGATATTCCAGTCGTTCGCGATTCTTCTGTCTCCCAACAGCACAGGAACAGTTATTTCATGACGATCGACATACTCCTGCACTTCGGCTCGCGTCTGCCAGTCCAGTGCCACCATTAGAACATGCAGCGACTGATCGCTACGGATGCGGCGTAGCTGTCTGATATTGTGGGAACTGGCGGCACAAACACGGCACCACGGGGCGAAGAAATAGACCAGCGTTGCAGGCGCTGCGTTGTCATTGAGATCATACATGCCGCCATCAAGCGTCGATCCATGCAATGCCGGCGCTGGCTGCTCGCCGCTCGGCAACAGGCCGCGCGCCTGATACGCGTAAACTCCTGCCAATATTGCGGCAAAAGCGAGCGCTTCGATGACGTAAGCGGCGTAGGTCCTGATTCTGGTTTTCACCTTGTCGCTCATTTGTGACTCCTGTGACAAAATTACTGGCCAACAGCCAAAAACACAACAGCGGGTTCAGGCATGCGAAATAATTCAACTCAACACGATCGTTTGATCCCCGGGCTTGCTACGGCGACTCTGACCTGCATTGCGCTTGTCGCCAGCGTTGCCGCGGAAGATTTGCGCGTCGACGGCGCTCGCCTCAATGGCACCATGGAATACATGAAGAGCTTCGGCAGAAACGAGTTGGGTGGCTCGGGCAGGGTTGCATTCAGTGATGCCGACGTTGCGGCGCGCGAATATCTGGCCGGACTCATGGCTGACGCGGGATTGACCACCCGTATCGATTTCGCCGGCAACCTGATCGGACGACGCGAAGGCAGGGTTGCCGGAATGGCGCCACTGGTTTCCGGCTCGCATACGGATACCGTCCCCGATGGTGGCCATTACGATGGCATCGTCGGCGTCATGTCGGCACTTGAGGTCGCACGAACCCTGCATGAGACAGGAACGATACTGGCGCACCCGCTTGAGATCATCGTCTGGACCAACGAGGAAGCCGGCAAGACCGGCAGTCGATCCATGGATGGCTCGGTTCTGGGCATGGAGTTCGAACTGCACGCCCTTGGTGACAAGACCATCGGTAACGGTGTGCGCTTTCTGGGCGGCGATCCCGACCGGCTGGCGGAGAACGCGAGAAAACCGGGGGCAATTGCCGCTTACGTGGAATTGCATGTCGAACAAGGTGCAACCCTCGACCTGGAAGGTATATCCATCGGTGTGGTAGAAGGCATCGTCGGCATCAAACGCTGGAACGTCACCCTCGATGGTTTTGCCAACCATGCCGGCACAACGCCCATGGATCAGCGCCGGGACGCGCTGCTTGCGGCAGCCGGGTTCATCATTGAAGTAAGGCGCATTATCACGGACAGGCCCGGGCGCCAGGTCGGTACGGTCGGGCGCATAGCGGCGCACCCGGGTGCGCCGAATGTCATTCCCGGGCAGGTTACGTTGAGCCTGGAAATTCGCGATCTGGACATGCGAAAAATCGACAGCCTGTTCGCCAGCATCGAAAACGCCGCTCGCGTGATCGGCACCGAAACCGGCACCGCGTTTCATTTCGAGCAATACTATTTCTCGCCCGCAGCAATCACGGATGAGCGCATCAGCAAACTGGTGGAAGACAGTGCCAGCGCGCTTGGACTCAGTTCCATGTACCTTCCCAGCGGCGCGGGACATGATGCGCAAAGCATTGCGCCGCTCTGCCCGATCGGCATGATATTCGTACCCAGTGTCGATGGCATCAGTCACGCACCGGGCGAATATACCAGCGAACAACAGATCACCGATGGCGCCAATACATTGTTGCACACGATAATCGGGCTCGATCGCTTGCTGCAGTGAGCGGCGCCTGTCCAGTGCTTACCGGATGGTAAACTGCGAGCCCGCATTCGCCTGGAATAAAATACCCATGAGAGCAATCAAATTACCCCTGATTTCCGTCGTCCTGATCCTGGTTGCCGGAGTGCTGCCGGCAGGGCAGTTTGATGCCTTCGAATTCCGCAACGTAGGACCGGCGAGAGGAGGTCGCGTTACCGCCGTGGCCGGCAGCGTCGCCGCACCCTCCACGTTTTATCTGGGCGCCACGGGCGGTGGTGTCTGGAAGACTGTGGACTATGGAACAAGCTGGAAAGTGGTCTCCGATGGCTTTTTCGAAACGCCATCGATTGGCGATATCGCGGTGGCACAAAACGACGCCAATATCGTGTATGTCGGTACCGGCACCGACGGACTGAGAAGCAACACCATCACCGGCAAAGGCATGTACAAGTCGGTGGACGGCGGCGCGTCCTGGCAGCACACAGGACTGAGAGAAGCCGGGCAGATTGGCGCGGTGGAAATCGATCCGCGTAATCACAACATTGTCTGGGTAGCCGCCATCGGCCAGGCGTTCAACGCCAATCAACAACGTGGACTGTATAAATCCGGAGATGGTGGCAAGACCTGGACAAATGTCTTGTTTATCTCGGACACCGTCGGCATTGCCGATGTCGAATTGCTGCCGGGCAATCCGGACATCGTCTTTGCCACCGCCTGGAAGGCCGAACGAAAACCGTGGACGATCATCAGCGGCGGAGGCAATGACGAAGGGGGGCTGTACAAGTCTGTTGATGGCGGCGCGTCCTGGACCAGGATTACTGCCGGATTGCCGCAGGGTCTGATCGGGAAAATCGATCTCGCTATATCGCCGGCCGATTCGAGCATCGTCTATGCGCTGGTCGAAGCGCCTGATGACGAGGGCGGTCTGTACAAGTCGGTCGACCAGGGCGAGACCTTTGCACAGGTATCAGATCACGAGGATATCCGGACCAGGCCTTTCTATTACACCAATATCGATGTCGATCCGAAGAATCCCGACATCGTATGGGCAATGGCGACCGGCTACTTCAAATCTGTCGACGGCGGCGAAACCTGGGAACGCGTATCCGTACCACATGGCGATAACCATGACATGTGGATCAATCCGGACAACCCGGAACTTTTCATCCAGTCGAACGACGGCGGCGCCAATGTCACGCAAAATGGCGGCGAGACCTGGTCGACCCAGTTTAATCAGCCGACCGCCGAGTTGTACCAGGTCGAGGTTGACGATCAGTACCCGTACTGGCTGTATGCCGGCCAACAGGATAATTATTCGACCATCGCCGTGCCGAGCCGGGCGCCGTGGGCGGCGCAGCACCCCGCGGCCTGGTTCCTCAGCACCGGGGGGTGCGAAACCGGCCCGGCCGTGCCGAAGCCGGGCAACCACAATATCGTGTATGCCAATTGCAAAGGCCGATTTGGTGTCTTCGACAAGCGCATCGGTACGGAAAAAGGCTATTACGTCGGCGCAGCGAACATGTACGGGCACAACCCGGGCGATCTGCGTTACCGGTTCCAGCGGGTCTCGCCGATCCATGTATCGCCGCACGATCCGGATGTCGTTTATCACGCGTCCCAGTATGTACACAGGACCAGGGATGATGGCCGGACCTGGGAGACCATTTCACCTGACCTGACCGCATTTGAAGCGGACAAGCAGGTGATCTCCGGCAGCCCGATTACGCGTGACATTACCGGGGAGGAGTTTTACAGCACGATTTATGCGCTGCGTGAGTCGCCACTACAGCGTGGCGTCATCTGGGCCGGCTCGAATGACGGGCCGGTGCATGTCACGCAGGACGATGGTCAGAGCTGGCAGAACGTCACGCCGCGCAGGCTGCCGCCCGGCGGCCGGGTTGACGCCGTCGAGCCGTCCCCGCATGAGCCGTCGAAAGCCTACATTGCGGTACTCCGATACCAACTGGGTGACTGGAAACCCTATATCTACAAGACCGAAGATTATGGCCGGCGTTGGCAGCTGCTGACCGACGGCAGCAATGGTATCCCGCATGACTATCCGACCCGGGTGGTGCGTGAGGACCCGGTACGCGAGGGCCTGCTGTTTGCGGGCACGGAATTCGGCCTTTTCGTGTCATTGGACGACGGCGACACATGGCAGGAATTTCAGCAGAACCTACCGGTTACGCCGGTAACCGATATCAAGGTGCATCGCGGCAATCTGGCGGTCTCGACCATGGGCCGATCGTTTTGGGTGCTGGATAGCATCGCAGCGTTGCGCCAGGACGCGATGCAAAACCTTGGCTCGGAGGTCGTCCTGTTCAAACCGGCGGACACGATCCGTTACCGGAAAATCTACTCGGCTGCAGATGCTCATCCGGTCCCCGATTACCCGACGCCGGCGGTGATGATCGACTATTACCTGCCGGAAGATGCTTCGCCCGAGATCACTCTGGAAATCCTCGATGCGCATGGAAAACGGGTGAATTCCTTCCACAGCGATGCCGGGGTTGCGGATGAGGGAGAAGCGGACGAGCAGGCAATCGAAGACATGGGCAGCGGTGAAGACCTGCCCGATCTCGACGAGTCCCTGACCGCGAACGCCGGGACCAATCGCTTCCATTGGGTGATGACGCATAGTGGTGCATGGCATGAAGATGAGGACGAACGTTATCAGGAGGGTCCAATGGCGGCGCCCGGTCGCTATCGCGCTCGTCTTAGCGTTGGTGAGACGGTTGCCGAGCAGGATTTTGCCTTGATCACGGACCCGCGCGTCGCCGCGGGTGGCACATCCGATCAGGACATCACCGACCAGGTCGTGCTCGAACTCAAGCTTATCGGGCTGTTAAGTGATGCGAGACGCCTGGAGCATAAGCTCGCCCAGGAAATAGAAGAACTCGAAGCCCGCGAGGTATCCGCTGCGCTATCGGACGCCGAAAGCAGGCGGCTCGACAAGATCAGCGGCGTGCTGCAAAAACTGCAGACAGCCGACATTATTTACCCGCAACCTATGCTCTCCGGGCAGATCTCATACCTGTATAACATGATCAGCCATGCGGACCAGGCGCCCGGCAGGGAAGCAGAGGATCGCTACGAGATTCTGCTCGGCCAGTTCAACACTCTGCGGCACGAGTTGGAGAACCAGGTGCAATAGTCGGTACGCCGTCAAGGTAATAGCCAGTCCGGCCAATGATTGGGTTGAATCCAGCGGGCTGCCTTCAAAGTCTCCGGAAAACCTGTATACTTCGCGCCCCCTTCATAATGAGGCCAAACCCCGGCACAACAGGTCCGGCGGTGGCAGAAATCGCTGCCAGGCGCTTTCTGTCTTTTTCAACGATCCACTGACAGCCTACGCTGCCTGAATCGGGCTTTACTACCCGCGCGTGAACATGCATGAATGACAAATCCTCAGCAATGGGACAACCCTACGAGATCGTATCGATCCGCCGGGCAGAGCCGCCCAGCGGCGGGGAAGGCCGCGACTGGTATGGCTACGTGATTGCGCAAGGCAGCAACACTATTAACGGCTGCCAACAAGGGAATCTCGAGGCCGTGACTATGGCGGTGGAGGTGATTGTCGGCCAATTGAACGAACGGCGATTAGGCAAACGCGGCCGCGTCAACCTGGTGCCGACACCGAAGAAAAAAACTCAGAGGTAACCATCGATCACCCTGGTGCTTCTTGAAAAACCGCAATGGCCTCGTCATAGCGGTGGGTCATATGAAATACGACACCATACTGACCCTGAATCCAACCATTAAACGACACGCGCTTGTTTAGCGCAGTTTTGTTGGGTTGCGAAGCGCGCGAATGCCATCCGCCAGGGTTTGGCAGAACGGATCGATATCCGAAGTATCCATTGGAGTAGACAAGGCAGCGGCCAGGCTCGGGGTCAGCCAGTAACCGTGTTGTACGAGGTAACGATGTAGTCCGTTGCTACGATATACGTAGCCACGCACGCTGGTGTCATCGAGGCAGGGATCATTCGTCGTCATGGCGAATATGGAGAACTGACCCTGCACCACACCGTCAGTGTCTGTCAGCTTGAAAACATCGCGGATTCCGTCGCGAAACGCATCACCCAGCTCATTCAGCCGTGCGAACTCTTCCCCGGTCATCAGTCGCATGGCAGCTTCGCCGGCAGCCATCGTGATCGGGTTGGCGTTGTAGGTCCCGCCATGCGGCAGGCGACCTTTCGTATCCCCGGCTTCAAATACAGCCATGAACTCGGCTTTGCCGGCCACTGCGCCTACCGGAAAACCGCCACCGATAATTTTCCCGAGTGCCGTGAGATCGGGTTTGATGCCGCGGGCCCCCTGCGTGCCGGCGGGCCCTGCCCGGTACGCGACAACCTCATCGGCAAGAAACAGCACACCGTGGGTATCGCAGAACTGCCGCAGCATGCCGAAGAATTCATCGCTCGGCGGAATGCGCCCCAGGAGAGTGCCAAACGGATCAATCAGCACTGCCGCAAGCTGGTCAGCATTCCGTTCGAGAATTCTCCTGGCAATATCGGTTTGATCGAATGGAATTACGACCACGTCGTCCAGAACGCCCTGTGGCGTCCCTTGCGCGTAAGCACGGGAAACGGGATCACCCCGGCCAAGATCCGTTGGCTCAACGCCAAGACTCACTTCCGCAAAATCGTAGGAGCCGTGGTATGCGTTTTCACATTTGGCGATCTTCGGCTTGCCGGTGTACGCACGCGCCGCCTTGATACCGTTCATGACTGCTTCAGTGCCGGAATTCATGAACCGGATCTTGTCGAAATTGTCCGACCGTCCGCACACCAGTTCGGCCAGCGCCAATTCCGCTTCGCTGCCGAAGGAATACCCGGTACCACGACTTAGCTGCCGCGTAACTGCCGCCACTACCGCCGGGTGCGAATGGCCATGAATAAGGGAAGTGTAATTATTGTTGAAATCGATCAGTTCATTGCCGTCAACGTCGGTAACCACCTTGCCGCTGGCCTGTTTCACATACAGTGAATACGGTGCAATGCTGATGGTGCTGCGCGAACCGCCATCCGTGAGAACCTGCCGCGCGCGTTCAAATAAAGCTGCCGAGCGCGAGTCCGGATTCGGATATTGCATCGTCGTGCTTCCTGCCTGATGCAGCGATTTCCGGATACTGACCATGGGCGCAAAGGTACTGCTAAAAGCATGCTGATGGAAGCATAATCGATTCAGACATTCCGGCTGGCTACGTGCCGGGCCCACGGTCTGGTAGTCTCGTCAGGCCAATAATAATCACAATCGGGGGACCTGTGTCAGAGACCGTCGTCATCGTCAGCGTGCTGCTCGTTTACCTGGCGACAATATTTGGCATCGCGATCTGGAGTCGCAGCGAAGGACAATCGCTGGAGGGTTACTACCTGGCAGGCAGGCGCCTGCCCTACTGGGTTGCTGCATTCAGCACCAATGCTTCCGGCGAAAGTGGCTGGTTGTTGCTGGGTCTGAGCGGCATGGGATACCTGCTTGGCGTGCATGCCCTGTGGATCGTGCTGGGCGAGACCCTCGGTGTGTGGCTCGGCTGGCGCCTGGTAGCAAGACGGCTGAAGATTGCCGCGGACCGGCACCGATCCATCACGGTGCCGGACTTTCTGGACGATGCCCTGGCAGGCAGCGGCAGCAAACTCCGGATCGCCGCTATCCTGATCATCCTGTCGATGGTCGCGGCCTACGTCACCGCACAAATGATGGCTACCGGCAAGGTGTTCAGCTCATTTCTACCGCTCGAGTACTCCACCGGCGTATTGCTCGGCGGTGCCATTACCATGGCCTACACCGCTTATGGCGGTTTCAAGGCGGTGTCCTACAGCGATGTTTTACAGGGCGTGCTGATGTTGATTGCCCTTATCGTCATGCCGATAGTCGGTATCCTGACTATCGAGGGCCGGTTCTGGGAATCACTTGGCAATGTAAGCCCTGCGCTCCTGGACCCGGCTGGCGGCATGGGTCTGGGCGTTGCAGGACTGACGGCAATTGCCAGCTTCGTGTTCCTAGGATTCGCTTTCATGGCTGCGCCACAACTTCTCACACGCTTCATGGCCCTCCGGGATCCGTCCGAAGTCAGGCGCGCAGCAAACATTGCCATTCCCTGCATTATCGCTTTTGATGTTGGCGCTGTATTCACGGGCATGGCCGGCCGCATCCTGTTCCCAGAGCTGGCGGATGCAGAAACCGTTCTGCCTACCATGGCCCGGGAACTCTTTCCGCCGATCATTACGGGACTGTTCCTGGTCATGGTACTGGCAGCTGTCATGTCAACAGTCGATTCACTGCTGATT
>Ga0255058_10000853_pt1 | contig 17416 bp, 14 predicted proteins | sample Cases_109_9_MG_FD_188637 | JGI IMG/M metagenome (GOLD analysis project Ga0255058, IMG submission 188637) | Seawater microbial communities from Amundsen Gulf, Northwest Territories, Canada - Cases_109_9 | ecosystem: Environmental > Aquatic > Marine > Gulf | place: Canada: Northwest Territories... | reverse complement strand
GCCGCACCGCCGTCAAGCGGACGGCGCCGATCACCATGGGAAAGGCGCCCGGTCCGGACTTTTCCGGTGCGCGGGTCAGGAGATACTCCGCGTCCAGGGTCGCCTCGCTCTTTTCGAGCTTGATCACCAGGCCCACTGGAGGGACGACAAAGATGACTCGGCCCAACTCCTCTTCTGGGGCTGTGGAGAGATCGGCGGTCAGTCGTTTGGCGATCGTTTCTGCGGCGCTGGACAGGTCAGAGGCTGGAGCAGCCGGACGGGGTGTACAGAGCAGGATCAGTGCGAGGGAGGCGAGGACGAAGATGGGGTAACCAAAACCCCGTTCGGATCCCGAGGCTCTTTGTCTCGATCCTCGTTCAAGGAGGCCTTTCACTGTTCCCTCGCGTTTGATATCCGCCGAGAAAACTTAATGCACAGCTCGCCGCTCTCTAGCTCGTCACGGCCTGTTTTGGCCGTCTGGGACGGAACCGCGGTGAAAGGTGATACACATCGATTTTCTAATTCTTTAGCTTGCCTGCTTGTTTATCCGGGAGGGGCCCCCCTGTCAAGCGTTTTTTTCTATTTTTCTCTTGACAAGGGGGAAAGGGATTGTCATATTTTAAGCCCTAACCTCAAATTGGAACCCGGTTTTACAATTACTTCCGTTGTTTCCAACGGTGCACTCACACACGGTACGGATGCCGAAATCATCAAGGAAGGAGGTGGGCGATCGACAGAACTGTCTAAGTAGGCGGAGGGGGTTACGAGTGTTCTTTAGATCATGACGCAAGGCGAGTCACCGGATCTCAAACGCAAGCCCAAAGGTAGGAGAGTGAACGATGAAGCGAATGCTTATTTTGTCTCTCTCCATAGTGTTGTTACTCCCCTTAGCAGTACATGCCAACAAAGAACTCCTCAAGCTGCAGAACGATGATGGCCAGTGGGTCATCCAGCGGAAGAATTACGACGCGACTGGCTATAGCCGCCTGACCCAGATCAACAGAAAGAACGTCAGTAACCTCAAGGTCGCGTGGTCGTTCTCACTGGGAACGCTGCAAGGCCAAGAGGGAGCGCCGCTGGTCGTCGGTACCACGATGTTCGTCCACAGCTCCTTCCCGAACAACGTCTATGCCCTCGACCTGACGAAGGAGGGAGCCCCGATAATCTGGGGCTATACCCCGAAACAGGATAAACGGGCCGTCCCGGTCGCCTGCTGCGACCTGGTCCACCGGGGCTTGAGTTACGTGGCGGGCAAGATCCTCATGAGCACTCTGGACGGACAGGTGATCGCCCTGGACGCCAAGACGGGGAAGGAAATCTGGAAGGTCAGGAATGCCGACCCCACCAAGGGCGAGACCATGACCGGCCCTAACCTGGTCATCAAGGACAAGTATATCGTCGGCGTCTCCGGCGGCGAGTTCGGGGTCCGGGGCTGGGTCGCTGCCTATAACATCAACACCGGCAAGCAGGAGTGGAAGGCCCGCAGCATGGGTCCCGACAGCGACGTGCTGGTCAAATCCGACTTCAACGCTGCCCACCCCGAGTACGGCCGGTTCGGCCAGGGGACCAAGACCTGGCCCGGCGATCAGTGGAAGATTGGTGGGGGCACGACCTGGGGCTGGTACGCCTATGATCCGAAGCTGAATCTCTTCTACTACGGGTCCGGGAACCCCGGGACCTGGAATCCCACGCCGCGGAAGGGGGATAACAAATGGTCCATGACGATCTGGGCCCGGGATCCGGACGACGGGAAGGCCAAGTGGGCCTACCAGATGACCCCCTGGGATGCGTGGGACTACGATGGGGTCAATGAGATGATCCTGACCACACAGAAAATCAGGGGCAAGAAGGTTCCGACCCTGACCCACTTCGACCGGAACGGCTTTGGCTATACGTTGGACCGCCGAGACGGGACGCTCCTGGTGGCCGAGCCCTTCGTGTTTGTCAACTGGGCAACCGGGATTGACAAGAAGACGGGGCGGCCGATCGAGGTTGCGTCAAAGCGGACGAAGCAGGGAGTGGACACCAAGGACATCTGTCCCTGCGCCATGGGGGGCAAGGACCAGCAGCCAGCGGCCTACTCCCCGAGGACCAAGCTCTTCTACGTTCCCACGAACAACATGTGCATGAACTACGAAGGAGTTCTCGTCAAGTACACGGCGGGGGCGGCCTATGTTGGCGCGAACGTCCTGATGTTCCCGGGCCGCGGCGGTCACCTGGGTGAGTTCATGGCCTGGGATGGAGCCAAGGGGAAGAAGGTGTGGGGCATCAAGGAGCCCTTCCCAGCTTGGAGCGGTGCCCTGGCGACCAAGAGCGATCTGGTGTTCTACGGGACCATGGACGGGTGGTTCAAGGCAGTGGACGCCCGGAACGGCAGGCTCCTGTGGAAGCACAAGATGGGCTCGGGGACCATTGCATCCCCGATGACCTACCTCGGCCCTGATGGCAAGCAGTATGTGGCCATCTATGCGGGGGTCGGAGGCTGGTTTGGTGCCCCGGTGTCGCTCGACCTTCCCTCGGACGATCCTTTCGGCGCGCTCGGCGCGGTTGGGGTCGCCTACGGGGCCGGTCTGGATAAAGCCACGACCAAGGGCGGCATGCTGTACGTGTTCGGCCTGTAAGTCCACGGGCTACCCGGCGCCGGGGATCTTTTCTCCGGCACCGGGTCCCTTTCCTGTTCTTTCAAGGAAATCACCCCGCTGCGGCGGGGTGATTTTTTTGGCAGGGAGTCCTTGCATGGCATAGCTGAAGTCCGTAGCATGTCATGCGCTGAATAGGGGGGCTGGTTACGACGTCTAACCGTAACAGAAGCATCTCGAATAAAACCCCGGATCCGGAGAGAGGACGATGAGGCGTAAGTTTCTATGTGTCGCGGGATTGCTCCTTATCCTGCTGTCCTCTGCTTTTGGGGTGGACGCAGGCGAAGGCAACGTGAAAAAGTTGCGGGTCTGTGCCGATCCGAACAACCTCCCCTTCTCGAACAAGGAGCAGGAAGGCTTCGAGAACAAGATTGCTGAATTGGTTGCCAAGGAATTGGGCGCCACTCTCACCTATTATTGGTGGCCGCACCAGCGGGGGATGATCCGGCGGACGCTCAGCGCAGGGCTCTGCGATGTTTTGATCGGGATTCCGACGGGGTATGAGCGGGTTCTCTGGACCAAACCCTATTACCGCACCGGCTATGTTATTGCCTATTTAAACACGCGCGGCTTCCAGATCGAGTCCCTGGATGATCCGCTCCTGAGGACACTCAGGGTCGGTGTCCATCGCGGCACGCCCCCCGAGGAGGCCTTGGCGAAAAGGGACATTCTCGGTGATAACGTCATTAAATATTCCCTCTTTTATGACTGGGATCACCCGGAGGAATTTTTGGTCAAGCCCATGAAGGATCTGATTGCCGGAGAGATCGACGTGGCCGTGGTCTGGGGGCCGGCGGTCGGATACTGTGTGAAGAAGTACGCTCCCTGCCCCCTGGAGACGGTGCCACTCCAGGAGGATGATCCCCGCAATCCCGTGACCTTCCAGATCTCCATGGGAGTCAAAAAGGGCAATACAGCGCTCAAGGCCGACTTGGAGGAAGTGCTGACCAGGAAACAGGCCGAGATCAGGCAAATTCTGGAAGAGTATGGCGTGCCCCTCCTGGTCGTGCAAACTCCGAGTGGGGCGTCAGTAGAGGGAATCAGCAAGGGAGGCTCGTAACGGAGGAATGGACTCCCTTGAGGGGGGGGACGGTGTGGAAGAAGTGGTTCATCGGTGCCGTGGTGCTCGGGCTTATGCTCGGTGGACACCTTGGCATTGTAGGGGCTCAGGATCAGCCAAAGCCAAAGAAGCTGAACCCGTATACGGGAAACCAGGAGGCGATCAAGGAAGGGCGGCAGCTGTACTCTTATTATGGTTGTTCCGATTGCCACGGAAGAGGGGGTGGTGGGGGGATGGCTGACCCGATTCTGGGCTATGAGTGGACGTTTGGCAGCGACGATGGAACTCTCTTCACGCTAATCAAAGGGCAAATCCCGGAGCAAACCATGCCGACGACTTTAGGCAAGGAAATGACGGATGACGAGGTCTGGAAAGTCCTTGCCTTTGTCCGAACGCTGTACAAAGGCGAACCCAGTCTGATCAATTGGTAGCACCGGACAGGCGGAACGCGGCCGCAAAGGAGGGCGAGCGTATGCGGAGGAAGATCCTACTCGGTGCAGGGATCCTCATACTGCTAGTAGGGTTTATGGGAAGTGCATGGGCTCGGAAAAGCCTGTTGGAGAGGGCGCGCGACCGGTTCGAGCCCATTCCGAAAACCCCTCCTGCCTTGATGAGAAACCCCCTCACTCCCGACAAGATCCAGCTGGGGAAGATGCTCTACTTTGACCCCCGGCTCTCCGCCTCTGGTCAGATTAGCTGTAACACCTGCCACAACTTGGGACTTTGGGGTGTGGACCGGCAGGAAACTTCTACCGGTCATGCGTGGCAAAAGGGGCCTAGGAACACCCCCACGGTACTGAACGCTCGTTTTAACATCGCTCAGTTCTGGGATGGCCGGGCCGAGGACCTGGCCGAGCTAAACATGAACGCGGTGCAAGGTGCCTTGCAGATACACAACACTCCTGAGCAAGTGATCACCACCCTCAAGAGCCTACCCCAGTATGTTGAGCTATTTCAGAAGGTTTTCCGCGGCGAAAAGGACACTGTCACCTTTGCGAACGTTGGCCATGCGATCGAGGCCTTCGAAGCCACCCTCCTTACCCCCAACGCTCGCTTCGATCAATACCTGAGAGGGGATGAGAACGCCCTTACCGCTGAGGAAAAGGAAGGACTCCGGCTTTTCCTAGACAAGGGCTGTGCAACCTGCCACAAGGGTGTGAACCTGGGTGGTAATGACTACAAGCCCTTTGGCTTGGTGGAAAAACCAGGTGCCGACCTGCTGCCCCCAGGGGATAAGGGGCGGTTCACGGTCACGAAGACCGCCAGCGACGAATACGTGTTCAAAATCCCTTCCATGCGTAATATCGCACTCACCCAACCCTATTTCCACTCGGGTAAGGTTTGGGGTCTGAGGGATGCAGTAGACGTCATGGGGGTGGTACAGGTGGGAGTCGAGATGAATGACGAGGAAATAGACAAGATCACCGCGTTCCTCCGGACCCTTACTGGGGAGCAACCCAAGGTGGAGTCCCCCATTCTCCCGCCCAACACTGATAAAACGCCGCGCCCTAGCCGGGGCATCACAGGAGAGAAGGCCGTCGGTACATACAAATAGCATGGGGCACCCGGCTTCTCCGGCTCCCGTATCTCCGGAGAAGCAACCCCCCCCTGAAGAGGAGGAACGATGCGGAGGATCTGGTTCATCGGCGCCTTGGCCCTCGGGCTGGGGCTTGGGCTCGGCGGGCATCTTAACTCTGTAGGGGCTCAAAATCAGGCAGAACCGAAGAAGCTCAATCCCTTCACGGGGAACCCTGAGGTGATCAAGGAAGGCAGGAACCTGTATTTCTTGTATGGCTGTAATGGTTGCCACGGAGGCACAGGCGGAGGGGGGATGGGCCGGCCTCTTATGGACGATGAGTGGACGTTTGGCAGCGACGACGAGACGCTTTTTAAGTTGATTCGAGGGCAGATTCCTGAGCAGACCATGCCCGCGGTCTTCGGTAAGGTGATGACGGAGGAAGAGACCTGGAAGATCCTCGCGTTCATCCGGTCTCTCTATAAGGGCGACCCCAGTCGGGTCAATTGGTAGCACTGCGCGGATGGAACAGCGTCTGACTGGCCTCCCGGCCTGTGTACGCCGCTTTCCGTGAAGGAGAGCGGCGTTTTCTGGTTTTGGGGAGTCCTTGCCCGCATTATTCACGAAGACACTCCGTTCGTGAATAATGCGCCTGCTGGTGCAGGCTCGGCCGCACCGGCAGGTTTCGACTGGCCGCTCCCACGGCCTGCTCAAGGCCAGCCCTGAGCGACGCCCCGCAAACGCGGGGTGGAGTCGAAGCCCGGAGGGCGGATCATTCACTTCTGTGTGAATTATCCGGGCTTGGTCTTGACAATGAATTATGAATCAGGATACAAGAAGGGGCCGAACCTCAGTCCCCACAGCAGTATACTCACCAATCGCCGAACCTTCCCCTCACAGCCGTAGGGCGGGAGGTCACGTGGATTCACGCCGAGAAGGAGCAATCATCTATGTATAAGACAATCTACGTTCCGGTGGATAACTCCGAGCACTCCAATACGGCCGTCGACTTTGCCGTCGCGCTGGGGAAAGCATTCGGGAGCGATCTGGTGGGGAGCCACGTGTACGCGGCCAAGATGCACGACTATCGGTTCCGGCAAATGGAATACACGCTGCCGGCGGAATACCAGCACGAGGAAGAGTTGGAGAAGCAGCGGAGGATTCATGACTCCCTGATCACCATGGGACTGCAGCTCATCTCAGATTCTTATCTTGAGGTGATGGCCCAGAAAGCCCGAGCCGAAGGGCTCACCTGCAAGAATGTCATGATCGACGGCAAGAACTACGCTGAGCTGGTTCGGGATATCCTAGAGTCACACTACGACCTGGTGGTGATCGGGGCCTTGGGGATGGGGGCGGTCAAGGCCAGTAGTGTTGGGAGTGTCTGCGAGCGGGTGGTCCGGCGAATCCAGACGGACACGCTGGTGGTCAAGACACTCTTGCCACCCGACGCACTCCCGGATGCAGCGATCGTCGTTGGCATCGATGGGAGCCTCCAATCCTATGCTGGGCTGCAGGCGGCCATCGCGCTGGGGAAGGCCTTTAACCGCTCGGTCGAGGCGGTAGGGGTGTACGACCCGGTGCTTCACTATACGGTGTTCCACAGCCTTGCCAATGTCCTGACAGAGAAGGCGGCCAAAGTCTTCAAGTTCAAGGAGCAGGAGCAGCTGCACGAGGAGGTCATCGACACCGGCCTGGCAAAGATCTACCAGTCGCACCTCGAGGTCGCCCGCGAGGTCGCGCGCGATCAGGGGATAGACCTGAAGATCACCCTGCTGGATGGGAAGCCGTTCGACCGGATCCTCCGGTACGTCCACCAGACGGAACCGTGGATGCTGGTTCTAGGAAAGATCGGGGTGCACAGCGATGATGCCATGGATATCGGCTCCAACAGCGAGAACCTGTTGCGGCTGGCTCCGTGCCACGTGCTGATCACCAGCCGGAAATTCTATCCGCCGACGGACGTCAAGGCGGAGGCCAGCATCGCCTGGACGCCGGAGGCAGAGCAGCGGATGGAGAAGGTGCCCGGCTTCGTGAAACAGATTGCCCGGACTGCGGTCCTGCGCTTTGCGCTCGAACGGGGACATTCGGTGATCACCAACTCCGTGATCGAGCAGGTGATGGATATCTTCATGCCTCGCCGGACCGCGGAGAAGGCGGAGAAGCTGGCTTTCGAGCTGGCGCTGGAACACGTCCGAGAGTCAGAGATCCCGACATACATCTGTCGAATCTGCGGGCATACCGTGCGCGGTGTGCAGCCGGTGGTCTGCGTGGTCTGTAGCGCGGATGCGGCACAGTTCGTGAAGGTGGACAAGATGGCGGTGGAAGCTCTGGCGGCCTCAGAGGGGGCGATTCAGGAAGAAGAGACCTTCGACGGACTCAAGCTCCGCTGGACGGAGGAAGCGAACCGCGTCCTGCGGATGACGCCCTCCGGGTACATGCGCCGTCGGACCAAAGCCCGCATTGAGAAATTGGCGCGGGTGCAGCAGCAGGAGGTGATTACGAAAGAGCTGGCGTGGCCGATTGTGGCGGAGATCCTTGAGGATTTCAGGGTGATGCAGGACCGGGACGCGCTGACGCCGGACCAGCATATGCTGCGAGCCACCCGCGCGACAGGCAAGACCGACGATCTCTTTACCTGGACGGAGGAGGCGGTGGCTCGGCTGAATAAGGTCCCTGAGGGGTACATGCGGGACATGACGAAGAAGCGGGTGGAAGAAGCAGCCACAGAGCGGGCGACGCGGGAGATCACGCTGGAGATCGTGGAGGCCGGGGTCGAAGGTGCGAAAAAGATCATGGCCGAGCTGATCGAAGAATACAACAAGACCGGGCAGACCCCCCGGGAAAAAGATTCACCGTAGTTACCTCTGATGACCACTTTCACCCCGTACGCTATCTCCTGGAACCTGACCCAGCGCTGCAACCAGAAATGCGCCCACTGTTACCTGAGCGCATTCCCGGGGGCAAGTGCGGCAAGGGAACTGAGCACTGAAGAATGCTTCTCGGTGATGGATGAGATCGCCGCGGTAAACCCGAACGTCTTGCTGATCCTCACCGGGGGCGAGCCGCTGCTGCGGCAGGATATTTTCGATCTGGGGGGCTACGCAGCAGAGAAAGGCTTTACGGTCGTCTTGGGGACCAATGGTTTTCTGCTCAGGGAGAAGCACGCCACGACAATGCGGCAACGGGGGATCGCAGGGGCGAGCATCAGCCTCGACTCCACCGACCCATCCCGCCACGATGCCTTCCGCCGATTGCCGGGGGCGTGGCGGGGGGCGATCCAGGCGACCGAGTTGCTCCGCGCCGAAGGTCTTCCCTTTTCCCTTCATATGAGCATCACGGACTGGAACGTGGATGAGATCCCCGCCATGATCGATCTCGCGCGCGAGTCGGGGGCGAAGGTCCTCAACCTCTTCTTCCTGGTTCGGAGGGGGCGGGGGGAGGGGCTCACCGATATTACGCCAGAGCAGTACGAGCGGATCCTGACCACGCTCGGTCGGAGGCGGGGAGTTGGACCCGCGCCTCGGCCAGGCTCGGCGGAGGCAACTCGGCTCGGCTCGGTGCAGGCGCCTCGACTGGGCTCGGCCCAAGACGACGGGGAGACTGATGATCCGTGGGAGACGGCACTGGGGCGAGCAGGCGACATGTTGATCCGGGCCAAGTGTGCCCCATTCTTTCGGCGGATCCTGTACGGGCTCGACCCGGCGTCGCCGCTCTTGAGAAACTACGCCGAGGGGAGCTGTCCAGCAGGGCGGCATTACTGCCGGATCATGCCGGACGGTGACGTGACCGCGTGTCCTTACATGCCGGTGGTGGCGGGGAACCTGAGACAGGATCCATTTGATTTCCTCTGGCGGGAGGCCGCCCTCTTTAACGACTTACGGGGCGGGCGCCTGGGCGGCCGGTGCGGCGTCTGCGAATTCTCCAAGGTGTGTGGAGGGTGCCGCTGCCGAGCGTATGCCACGTACGGCGACTACCTGGCAGAAGACCCAGCCTGCGCATACCAACCTGGGGCCTACGGCGGTCACGTGATCGAGCTTCCCGCAGAGCAAACCTTTGGGATTGCTGCAGAGCCAACGCTCGCCTGGACCGCCGACGCGCAAGCACGGCTCAAGCGGGTCCCTGGTTTCGCCCGAGGCATGGTCATTCAGGCGGTGGAACGCGAGGCCCGCGCCCGTGAAGGTGGCGTTGTCACGGCAGAGCTGATGCAAGAGGTGCGGCAGCGGATGCTGGACCGCTTTCCGTGGTTCGCCAGCTGACGAGACGGGGCCATGACGTCGCGGGAAGCAAAGTTCCGGCAGGCAGCCTGGGCCTACGCGGTCTACGGTGTATGTTACCTGGGTGGGGCATTTTACCTGGCCGCCATGGGTATTGCCCCGCGTGCCCTACGGTCTGGTGACTGGGTCTGGTTCGCCATGGGTGGCGTGATCGTCATTCTTTTTCCGTGGCTGCTGTGGCGCGGGTTCAAGTGGTTCGCGCGGGTTTTGGTGTTCCTCATGGCTTTCCGCGCCTGGGAGGTGGGCAAGATCGCCCTCGCCCCGCGGATCGAGGCGGTGGTGCTCCCATGGGGGGGATCGATTCCCACAAACTATCCAGCAGCGGCGTTCTTCCTGTTGACAGTGGGCGCCGCAGCCATGGTGGCGCGGGCCGCCTGGGATTTGTGAGGTAAGTCAGTGAAAACGTACTGGGACATCGCGGGGGATGGAGGCTCGAACATCGGCGCCCAGGTCGAGGCGCAACATACACGATTGCGGGCGCGGATGGCGCACATCCGTCGAAAAATCGCTGTCGTGAGCGGGAAGGGAGGCGTTGGGAAGAGTACCATGACGGCGAACTTGGCAGCGGCGTTGGCGATGCAGGGCTTCAGGATCGGGGTGCTGGATGCGGACGTGAACGGTCCCTCCATGGGGAAGCTGTTGGGTGTTCGGGGCCGGTCGCTCACGATGGGGCCAGATGGGATCGTCCCCACCGAGGGGCCGATGGGGATCAAGGTGGTCTCGATGGACCTGCTTCTTCCGAGCGACGAGACCCCAGTCACCTGGCATGGGCCAGGTCAACAAGAGAGCTTCATGTGGCGCGGGATGATGGAGGTCAACGCGCTGCGGGAATTCCTGGCGGACACCGCCTGGGGGGAACTCGATCTGTTGCTCGCAGACCTGCCGCCGGGAACGGACCGGATCAGTCATTTGACCGGGTTGCTTCCGGACCTGGCTGGCTGTCTCATCATCACGGTCGCATCCGAGGTCTCGCACCTGATCGTGAAGAAGGCAGTGAGCGCCGTCCGCGATGCGCAGTGGGCGCCGTGCCTGGGAGTGGTGGAGAACATGGGGCGGTTCATCTGTGGGCACTGCGGCGCCGCGGAGGAGATGTTCCCGGGCGGCGATACGGCTGCGATGGCCGCTGCCATGAGTATTCCCTTCCTCGGCAGCGTTGCCTTCGACCCACGGCTGGCCGCCGCGTCGGACCGCGGCACACCTTTCATATTGAGTCATCCCGAAACCCCTGCAGGCGAGGCGCTGCTTCGGATCGCCCGCACAATCCAGAAGCAGATGGAGGCGGCATGAAATTCATTTGTGTCTTGTGTGATACGCAGATGAAGCTGGAAGAGACTACGGGCCAGGTGGAAGGATCCCTCAGCATAATCTTCACCTGCCCGAGCTGCGCCCACCGGACCGCCCTGCTCACCAACCCTTGGGAAACCCAACTCGTCCGGGCCCTTGATGTAAAGATCGGTGGGCGCAGCGGTTCGCCTGAGCCCATGGGTTTCGTCAGGGCGATGTTGGCGGGCGGGCGGATGGGTGCCCTGGAGGGTGCAGGGGATGCAGCATCGCCTGCGGCCGAGGAGGACTCTGCCGCTTCGGCTGAGCTCAGCGCAGGCGCCTCGACGGAGCTCGGCACAGGCTCGCGGTGCCCATTCTCCGCCGTGGCCAACCGCGCGGCCGAGATGGCCTCTGTGTCGTGGGACCCTTCGGCCGAGCGCCTCCTCGAGCGCGTTCCCGAGTTCATTCGACCCATGGCGCGTCAGGGCATCGAACGCTTTGCAGCCGAACACGGATACCCGCGCATCACCGAGGAAGTCATCGAGAAGGTGCGAGGCAGCTTCGGCTTGTAATTCTGCGACACGCAGCAGCGAATTTCCAAATCCCCTTTTTCGGATCTGTACTATGCACGGTAAGTATCAGACCGAGGATCGTATTGTTCCGCGTCGATCGGAGCAATGGCCCCTAACCTTCCTCTTCATAGGAATCCTCCTTTTGGCCGCGACCGTGGCGTGGGCCCAGGGGGGACCAAGCGAACAGGGGACAGCCTATCGGAGCTTTCCCCTCGTCGGCAGTCGTCTGGCCGTGTGGGGCATCGCCCAGCTCCACCTGAACTTCGCTGCCTTCATCCTGGGGGTGCCGATCTTCGCGGTGATCATCGAGATCATCGGGTGGCGGAGTAAGGAGGCGCGCTACGACTGGTTGGCCCACGAGTTTGTCAAGCTCATCTTTGCGGCCTTTTCCACGACCGCCCTCCTGGGTGCGGCCCTGCTTTTCCTCTTCATTGCGTACTATCCCAGGTTCTGGGCCTATTTGACCGGGATCTTTTATCCGACCTTCTGGATATACGCGGCACTCTTCTTCCTGGAGACCTTCACCGTCTACCTCTGGTACTACAGCTGGGAGTGGCTTTCCGGATCCAAGAAGTGGATCCACGTCTCCCTGGGGGTGCTCTCGAACCTCTTCGGGACTGCCATCCTCTTCGTCTCGAACGCCTGGGTCACTTTCATGGTCTCGCCCGGGGGGATCAACGAAGCCGGCAGTCTCACCTCGATCTGGGGCGCCATCAACAACCCCACCTGGATGCCGCTCAACATTCACCGGCTGATCGCGAACATCACCTTCGGTGGCACGGTGGTGGGGGCGTACGCGGCCTTCCGGTTCCTGTCGGCCAAGACCGACGAGGAACGCGCCCGGTACGACTGGATGGGGTATGTCGGCAACTTCGTGGCGATCACAGCGCTGATGGTGCTCCCGTTCGCCGGCTACTACCTGGGGCGCGAGATTTACGCCTTCAACCAGACCATGGGGATCACCATGATGGGGGGATTCATGTCGTGGCTCTGGGTGATCCAGGCTATCCTCATCGGCGTCCTCTTCATCGGTTCGAACTACTATCTCTGGCTGGGGATGGAGCGGATCCCCGGCTCCGAGCGCTACCGGCGCTACATTCCTTACATGATCATGATCCTGGCGGCGGGGTTCATCGTCTGGGCCACGCCGCGCAGCCTGGTACTCACGCTCGAGGAGGTCCGGGCCATGGGGGGCACCCACCACCCTGTTCTGGGTGTCCTAGGGGTCATGTCTGCCAAGAACACGGCCGTGAACCTCATGATCCTCACCACGTTCCTCTCTTACCTCCTCTACCGGCGGGCTAACAAGGTGTCGGTCAAGTCTTGGGTCCGGGCCGGAATGGCCACCCAGTGGGTGATCTTCGCGCTTGCCGCCGCCATTGTGACCTTTTACGGCGTGTATGGCTATTTCGTAGAGTCCGTCGTCAGAATCGGCTTCTCGGTATATCAGGTGCTTGCGGTGCTCGGTACCATTGTGCTCGTCATGACAATTGACATCCCGATGTTCCGGGGCGCGCGGTCAACCGGGGCCATCCGCTGGGGTACTATTGCGCCGCGCTCCCAGTACGTCCTGATCCTGCTGGCTGTGACCTTCACATGGCTCATGGGGCTCATGGGTTTTGCCCGTTCGGGCATTCGCCAGCACTGGCACGTCTATGGCGTGGTCCGGGACACGTCCCTCGAGGCGTTCACGCCGGCGCTGGGGTACGCGGCAAACGTGATCACGGTTGTCACGGCAGTCTTCCTTGCCCTCATCCTTTTCATCTTCTGGTTGGGTGGGCTAGGGGAGAAGGGTAAGGCCGAGGCCGCGGCGCCCGTGATCGCGGGCGGCTCAGAGGAAAAATAGTATGCGCGTCCCCGTGGTGGTCAAGGTCGGTGCATTCTCGTTGCTGGTCATGGGGATCTACACCTACTATGCCAACTCCATTCCCCAGATCCAATCCAAGCCTCCGGAGGAGATCTCACTGGAGGAAGGGAAGGTGACCCCGGAACAGCTTGCTCGGATCGGGGAGCAGATCTTCGAAGGGAAAGGGACATGCGCGATTTGCCATCGGATCGGTCAAGTGGGCGCCCGCGCCCCCGACTTGGCCGGGGTCGGGGCGCGAGCGGCTGCACGAAAGCCCGGGGTGAGCGCGACAGCCTACCTCGTCGAGTCTCTCCTGGACCCAGGGGCGTACGTAGTAGAGGGGTTTCCGAACATCATGCCGGTAATAGACCGCCCTCCCATCGGGCTGAACCGGTCTGAACTCTGGGCGGTTGTGGCCTTCTTGGAATCTCTGGGTGGGTCCGTGGAAGTGAAGTTGGACGACGTTCCCGAGACCGCAGGGGCCGTGGCCGAGGCGGGGGGCGTCCCGGTGGCCGAGCTGAAGCTCCCCGGTGATCCGAAGGCGGGCCAGGCGGTGTTCATGGGCAAGGGCGCCTGCATCGCCTGCCACAAGGCGGGCGCGATCGGCGCCTCTCCCGTGGGGCCCGACCTCTCCCAGATCGCCAGGATCCAGACCCCCGAGTACATCATGGCTAAAATCCTCGATCCCGCGGGGATGGGGACAGTTGCAGGTTACCCCCCCAACGTGATGCCCCCGACGCTTGGTCAGTCCCTATCCGCCATGGAGTATGTTGACTTGGTCTCTTTCCTCCTCACCCTCAAGGGTGAAGACGGGGCTTTGGCTCCCACCGCGAGCAAACCATGAGCGTTCTCGGATCGAAGCTTGTCCAGGCTGTGCTGGTGGTCGTGGCCATGTATCTGGCCTTCCGTTTCGGGATTCAGCCCCCGGCACCCTGGAGCGTGGTCAAGCTCTACATGGCGGTAGTGCTGCTGGCCGTCCTCGTCTACGTCTCCTCGGATTCGGACTCCTGGCGTGCATTTCTCTCGCCTATTCAGTCCACACTGGTGGACGAAGGCAGACGGCCGATCCGGAATGTGCTCTTGGTACTCGTGCCGATACTGGTCGCCGTATACGCTTACACGCAGGCGGCCCAGAGGACCGGGGAGCCGGTCGAGCTGCGGGCCGTCCATCCGGCACCGCCGGCCTCCATGACCTTCCGGGGAAAGACCATTGACATCCAGGGGCTCGACAACCCGCTCCGGAAGGATACGGCCAATTACGAAAAGCATGTGGCTGAGGGTGCGGCGATCTATATCAAGAACTGCTTCTTCTGCCACGGTGATGACCTGGATGGGGGCGGGCATTTCGCTCATGCGTTCAACCCGCCTCCCGCTAACTTCAGAGACCCTGGGACGATCGCCATGCTGCAGGAAGGTTTCCTTTTCTGGCGGATTGCGAAAGGGGGAGCGGGTCTGCCGACGGAGTCCACGCCCTGGAACTCGGTCATGCCTGCGTGGGAGGACCGGCTCAGCGAGGACGAGATCTGGAAGGTGATCATGTACCTCTACGACGCCACGGGCTACCGGCCACGTCGGTGGGAGACTCACGCATCGGGTGCTCCTCCCCCCTCTCGGCCAGAGACCCAAGGTTCCCCGAGCTTGATTTACTCTCGGGGTGTGCGTGCACTCTCGAGCCAACCGCTGGCAGAGGCACAGCAGGCTGGCGACGTCACCCGAGGCAAGGCCGTCTACGAGAAGAAATGCACTCTCTGCCACGGTGCCGAGGGGAAGGGGGATGGCCCTGGAGCAGTCCACCTCGATCCCAAGCCCCGGGACTTCACCCAAGGGTTTTATAAGATCCGCACCACGGGCTCGGGACAACTCCCAACCGATGAGGACGTCTTTCGGGTCATCACCGAGGGGATGCCTGGAAGTTCCATGCCGAGCTGGCATCATCTGTCCGAAGGCGGCCGCCGGGCCCTCGTCTCTTATCTCAAGACATTCTCGCCACGGTTCCGCACGGAGCCACCGGGGCAGGTGATCGATGTCGGGCGCGAGGTCCCTGCGACCGAGGAGTCCATCGAAAAGGGGCGGAAGTTCTATCAGCTCATGGAGTGCTTCACCTGCCATGGCCAAGGAGGGCGCGGCGATGGCGAATCGGCCCCGGAACTAGAGGACGATTGGGGGTATCCGATCCGCCCCGCGAACCTCACCAAGGCATGGACCTACCGGGGAGGCACTACGCCACGGGATATTGTGGTGCGTTTGCTGACAGGACTGGCCGGAACCCCGATGCCATCGTATGAAGGGGTCTTTGAAGATATGGAGGAGAACTGGCACCTCGCCAACTACGTCCGCTCCCTCTCACCGGATGGACCCGACTACGCAACCCTCATTACCGCCGAGCCGGTCTCCGGGGAGATTCCCTTGGACCCGGACGATGCCTTCTGGTCGAGGATCCCGCAATCCAACTTTCCACTGGCGGGCCAGGTGGTCATAGATCCTCGGAACTTTAACCCCTCCATCGACATGATCGGGGTGCGGGCGGTCTATTCCGAAGCCGAGATCGCCTTCCACCTCACGTGGGATGATCCCACCTTCTCCAAACGGGATCCCAAGGGCAAGACGTTTGCCGACCAGGTGGCCCTCCAGTTTCCGGCCAGGCTCCTGGAGGGTACCGAACGTCCCTATGTCCTCATGGGGGACAGCGGCAATCCGGCCTATCTTCTCCAGTGGTCCGGAGACACTGGGGTGACAGAAGCGAACGCCGTCGGGGTGGGCAAGCTTACACCCCAAACGGGAGATCAGCTCCAGGCCAAAGGTAAGATGGTGTTCGGGGACGGCCGGTACCGCCTGGTTATCAAACGCCCTCGTGCCACCGAGGATTCCCACGATCTTGAGTTCCCGGTCGGCCAGTTCCTTTCGGTGGTCTTCATGGCCTGGGACGGCGGGGCCGGAGAAGCGGGGAGTCAAATGTCGCTCTCCTCCTGGTACTATCTACTTCTCGAACCACCGCCGTCCCGAAAGCGCTGGGTGTATCCCCCCTTGGCGGCCCTTGGCGTCGTTGGGCTCGAGCTATGGGGACTTCGGTGGGCACGGCGTCGGGCGCAAGGGTGATCCCGGTCGCGCGGAAAGAATTTTCTTGGCAAAGGGGACGTCATAGTCGATAAGCCCCTAATTCCACCGGTGATAAGGAGGAAACGTGATGCGCGTGACTTGCACATGGATGTTGTGTCTCGGTGTGGTGGCGGTTTTGCTGCCGTCAGTCGCCTGGGCTGCTGGGGATGCGGCGAAAGGGAAGCAGAAATACCAGCAGCTCTGTGGCGCGTGTCATGGCCAGTCGGGTAAGGGTGATGGCCCGACTGCGGCCGCCCTGCCTGTCAAGCCCCGTGACCACACCGACGCGTCCTATATGGGCAAGCTCACGGATAAGCAGATCTTCGACACGATCAAGCTCGGTGGCGACGCTATGGGCAAATCGCCTATCATGCCCAAGTGGGGCGGTATACTCACCGATCAACAGATTCAGGACGTCGTTGTCTACATCAGAAGCCTGTCCGGTTCGAGTAAGTAACTACCTATCCTAAATAAGGGTTCGCTGTGGATCCCGAAGGTTTCGGGATCGGAGGAAGTTAATGCGCATACACAGGCGGCGGTTTCTAGGTACTCTCCTGCAGGCCGCAGGCCTCGCGGTGTTCCCATCGGTCTGGAGGCGGCATGCAATGGCGGCCGAGGAGTTGGCCGTGGGTGCCGTGGTCGGTCCGGGCGAGGCAGGCCAGAATGCTGTGGCGGCGGCGGGTCTGGCGGCGGAAGAAGCAAACTACGTTGCTGAAGCGTTTGGCAAGGTTGTGCGTCTCAAGGCCGAAAAGGCCGCCTCTCCAAATGAAGCATCTCAGAAAGTCACCAAGTTAGTCCGCCAGGGAAGGACCAAAGCCATCCTCGGCGGCGGGGACGATCCCCTCACTCAGGCTATCCAGGAGGCGAGCACCCGGGAGGGGATCGTCTTTCTGAATACCATGTCCCGGTCCGAAGGGCTTCGGGGGGCGAAGTGTCATCGGCTTACCTTCCATGTGGATGCCAGCTTGGCGATGTACACCGACGCGATGGGCCAATGGTTGGTCCGCCACGCGAAGCAGCCCCGGTGGGCGTTCTTGACTCCCGATTCCGAGGCGGGGGCCGAGATGGAGCGCCTAGCCAAGCGGGCCCTCCGGCAGTACGGCGGGACCGCCGTCGCGCGCGAAGTGGTGCCCGCCGGCAACAGTGATTATCGGGCAGCTCTTGTGAC
>Ga0255058_10000852_pt1 | contig 17423 bp, 18 predicted proteins | sample Cases_109_9_MG_FD_188637 | JGI IMG/M metagenome (GOLD analysis project Ga0255058, IMG submission 188637) | Seawater microbial communities from Amundsen Gulf, Northwest Territories, Canada - Cases_109_9 | ecosystem: Environmental > Aquatic > Marine > Gulf | place: Canada: Northwest Territories... | reverse complement strand
GCGTTTCGCAGCATCTCGATGCGCACCACGCTGTTCTGGCCGGCTGCATCGGGCAGCGCCGCATGCCGCTGTCCCGGAGCCATGGTTTCAGCACAATGACCTGCTGCAGCTTTGCCAAAAACGACCAGGTCGAGTAGCGAATTCGAGCCGAGCCGGTTTGCGCCATGCACCGATACACAGGCCGCCTCTCCGACCGCCATCAGGCCGGGCACGACTGATTCCGCGTCCTCGTTCTCAAGCGTTACCACTTCACCATTGTAGTTAGTGGGGATACCGCCCATGTTGTAATGCACGGTGGGCAACACAGGAATTGGCGCTTTGGTAACGTCCACTGCGGCGAAAATTCGCGCAGACTCTGCGATGCCGGGAAGGCGCTCGTCGATGACTTCGGGGCCGAGATGTTCGAGATGCAAAAAAATGTGATCTTTCTCGGAACCGACGCCGCGACCCTCGCGAATTTCGATCGTCATCGAACGACTGACGACATCACGTGAAGCAAGATCCTTGGCATTTGGCGCATAACGCTCCATGAAGCGTTCGCCATCCGAGTTGCTCAGATAACCGCCCTCGCCCCTCACACCCTCTGTAATCAACATGCCCGCCCCATAAATACCGGTCGGATGGAACTGTACGAATTCCATATCCTGTACCGGCAATCCAGCCCGCAGGATCATGGCACTGCCATCCCCGGTGCAGGTGTGCGCCGAAGTGCAGGAGAAGTATGCACGCCCATAGCCGCCGGTCGCCAGAATGACCTTGTGCGAGCGAAATCGGTGCAACCGACCACTTGCCAGATCAATGGCGACGACGCCGCGGCAGGCGCCGTCCTCCATCATCAGATCGACGGCAAAGTATTCGATAAAGAACTCGGCATCGTGTTTCAGAGATTGCTGGTACAGCGTGTGCAACATTGCATGGCCGGTCCGGTCAGCGGCCGCGCAGGTGCGTTGCGCCGTCCCTTCGCCATAGTGCGTGGTCATGCCACCGAAAGGCCGCTGATAAATCCGCCCGTCCTCGGTACGCGAGAACGGCACGCCGTAATGTTCGAGTTCAATCACTGCGTCCGGAGCTTCCTTGCACATGTACTCGATAGCATCCTGATCGCCGAGCCAGTCGGATCCTTTGATCGTGTCGTACATATGCCAGCGCCAGTCATCGGCGCCCATATTGCCGAGTGCAGCGCTGATGCCGCCCTGAGCGGCGACAGTGTGGCTGCGGGTTGGAAACACCTTGGTGATGCAGGCGGTCTTGAATCCGGCCTGCGCCAGACCAAAAGTTGCGCGCAAGCCGGCGCCACCGGCCCCGATGACAACGACATCATAGCTGTGATCGAGAAACTCGTAGTCATTCATGCGCCGTCACCCAACGCAATTCGTAGCACCGCCAGAGTCGCGGCCGCAGCCAGAAAGTAGTGGAAGAACTTATTCAAAATCAAAGCGATAATTTTGACAGCCGACCCGTGCACATAGTCCTCGATGACCACCTGTACGCCCAGACTCGAGTGAATCGCAAGCGTCACTCCCAGCAGCAGCAGCATGACGCCGCTGAGGGGCCTGCCGACCCAGGACCTCAAGTCTGCGTATGCAAGACTGTCGATTTGCAGCAGCGACCAGAGGAACCAGCCGCCGAGAATCAGCAGTGCCGCGGCAGTGACCCGCTGAGCCCACCAGTGCCCCGTGCCATCTTTGGCCGAACCTGAGCCGAGAACCTTGCCGATAGGAGAGCGCAGACTCAATGCTATTCCTTGCCGTTCAGAGTGCCAGCCAGTAAGCGACTGTCATACCGATCGTGGCAATAACCACAAACCATCCGGAGACAGTCGCCTGGTGCTTTTCAAAGCCGTGCCCGGCGTCCCAGAACAGGTGCCGAATACCGTTGGCCAGGTGAAAGAAAAATGCAAAACTCCAGCCGGCCAGCAGCGCTCGTCCGACCGCACTCTGCATGAGGTCGGCGAATTCCTGATAACTCGTTGCACCGCCGGCAATCGACGTCAGCCACAATACGAAAACGATCAGGCCGACCGACAATGCCACGCCGGTCGTGCGGTGCAGAATCGACAGGGTCATGGTGATTGGCCAGCGGTAGATAGTCATGTGCGGTGACAAGGGCCGCCCGGCATTATTCATAGATATTCACTTGTTTTTGTTGTGGCGTTTCGCGCTTCCCTAGAAATCAATGCACCTGCCGACCTTCTCCCAATCACCATAGCGGGTCGGGTCGGGACCATTACGCCCACCTATTTCCTTTTGCCGGCCGCTGGCTTTATCCTGCACATCGACACTGTCCCGATCTTCTGGACATTCATCCGCAACGGCCCTTGACGCACTGTCGGGCAGCTTGTCTGGCGCGACTGTGAGCATAGGCGGAGTATGCCAGAGAAGATCAGGATATGCAGAAGGTCACTGGTACTCCGTCAAGGTAGTATTGATGGAGTACCAGGTCTGATGGCGCACATCCACATAATTTTCAGGAAAGACTGATTTTGTACAGCTTGGTGAAAATCGGTGGCAGCGACGCCGAACTTTTTCTGCAGGGGCAGCTCACCCAGGACCTGAATCTCGTACGCGACTCGGGATGCTTGCCTGGGGCCTGGCTGGACCCCAGGGGACGGGTCATTGCGACCTTGAGAATCCTGCGCCTGAAGAACGGGTTTGGCCTGGTCGTGTCGGCATCGATCGCCGAGTCATTCGTCAGCCGGCTCGGCATGTACCGGCTACGCGCTGACGTCAGCATGGAAATAGCAGGCCCTGAATGGATTTCCATAGCGACAGACAACGAGAACGATCGCGCTGCGCTTCGGGCCTGCGACCTGCTACCCAAAGCGACGATGAATGCCTGCAGCGTAAGCTCCGATCTGCACGCAGTCTCCACCGGTGCAATCTATACCGTCGTGGAATTGTTCGGTGACAGCGCTGCGTTTTCTGCGGCTGGTCTGGCGTTGCAACAACCCATGTCGGAACAGCAATGGCGGCTAGCCAGAATCCAGGCCGGTAATGCCGATATAGGGCTGGAAAATACCGGGAAATACACGGCGCACATGCTCAACCTCGACCTGACTGCCGCCGTTAGTTTCGACAAAGGCTGTTATACCGGTCAGGAAATTGTGGCACGCACCGAACATCGTGGCCGCAGCAAGCGCAGAATGATGTGTTATCACAGCCACGATGCAGTTGCGACAATCGGTGACAAACTATGGCATGGCGATCACGCAGTCGGCGAAGTCGTCAATGCCGCAGGTACGGAGTTGCTGGCCGTGATCCCGCTCAACCATCATGGAGAGCCGCTTGAACTTGCCGGCAAGCCTGTCGAGCCGGTCGGCTTGCCGTATAACATTCCCGCAGATGCCGTTTAGTCGAAGACCTCCGGACGCATGTGTGGAAACAGCAGCACGTCCCGGATCGATGCTGAGTCGGTAAACAACATGACCAGCCTGTCGATGCCGAGACCCAGTCCGGCAGTCGGTGGCAATCCATACTCCAGTGCCCGAATATAGTCGTGGTCAAATGCCATGGCTTCTTCGTCGCCGGCTCTTTTGTTGGCTACCTGCGCGCGGAATCGTGCTGCCTGCTCTTCCGGATCGTTCAACTCCGAAAATCCATTGGCCAGCTCGCGCCCGGCAACAAAAAACTCGAACCGGTCGGTGTTGAACGGGTCCTCGTCATTCTGCCGTGACAGTGGCGACACTTCCGTCGGATAGGCCGTGATAAACGTCGGTTCACGCAGTTCATGTTCGGCAGTCTTTTCAAAAATTTCGATTTGCAATTTGCCACTGCCATAGTTGTCCTGAACGTTGATGCCAAGCGCGGTTGCCCGGTTTGCGAGATAGGCGCGGTCTCGCAGCTTCGCCGATTCCATGTCCGAGTTGAATTTCAGGAGAGCTTCTTCGACCGTCATGCGTTTGAATGGCTTTGCGAAGTCGTAGGTTTTTCCCTGGAAAATAACGCTGGTGGTGCCGAGCACCGCCTGCGCCATGCCCTTGAGCATGGCTTCGACCATCTCGATCAGATCTTCATAGTCTGCATATGCACGATACAACTCGAGCATCGTGAATTCGGGATTGTGTTGGGTGGAGACGCCCTCGTTCCGAAAACTGCGATTGATTTCGTACACTCGTTCGAACCCACCCACGACCAGGCGCTTCAGGTTCAGCTCCGGTGCAATGCGCAGATACAGCGCCATATCCAGCGCATTGTGGTGAGTCTGGAAGGGTCGGGCGATGGCGCCACCGGGCGTAGTTTGCATCATCGGCGTTTCGACTTCGAGAAAATCCTGTGAATCCATGAACGCCCGAATGTAGGTCACGATCTCCGAGCGTATGCAAAATACCTTGCGGCTTTGCTCGTTCATGATCAGGTCGACGTAACGTTGTCGGTAGCGCGTTTCCTGGTCCGCAAGCCCGTGAAATTTATCCGGCAGCGGACGCAGCGACTTGGTCAGCAGCTGCACTGAATCCGCCATGACCGTCAACTCGCCGGTCTTGGTCTTGAACAGACTGCCGCTTGCGCCGACGATGTCGCCGACATCCCATTTCTTGAAACTCTGATACACACCTTCGGGCAATCGGTCGCGCTCCAATCGCAATTGAATCTGCGCGGTGCGGTCCTGCAGCTTCACAAAGCTGGCTTTGCCCATTACCCGTTTTGCCATCATGCGCCCGGCGACCTGCACATGAATGGCTTCCTCAACCAGGTGCTCACTCTCATGTCCGCCCCAGGTCTGGTGCAGTTCGTCCGCCAGCGCATTGCGGCGAAAATCGTTAGGGAACGCATTGCCGCTTTCGCGCAGTGCATCCAGTTTGCGGCGCCGCTCGGCAATCAGCGCGCTTTCATCCTTATTTTTATCGTCGCTCACTTACAAACCCTGCTTGAGACTTGCTTCAATGAATTTGTCCAGACCGCCGTCCAGCACAGCCTGAGTGTTACCGGTTTCGACGTTGGTGCGCAAATCTTTTATGCGGCTCTGATCCAGCACATAGGAACGAATCTGGCTGCCCCAGCCAACATCCGCTTTGGCATCCTCCACTTCGGACGCTTTCGCGCGGCGAGCTTGCAGCTCCAGTTCGTACAGCTTTGCTTTGAGCTGCTTCATCGCCGTGGCCTTGTTCTTGTGTTGCGAGCGATCATTCTGGCACTGCACAACGGTATTACTGGGCAAGTGCGTGATCCGCACGGCCGATTCTGTGCGATTGACGTGCTGACCGCCGGCGCCACTCGCCCGATAGACATCGATACGAAGATCCGATGGATCGATCTCGATATCGATATCGTCGTCGACTTCCGGCGATACGAACACCGAGGCGAAAGACGTGTGCCGCCGGTTGCCGGAATCGAAGGGTGACTTGCGGACCAGCCGATGCACGCCGGTTTCGGTTCGCAGCCAGCCATAGGCATAATCACCGTCGATCTTGACCGTCGCGCTCTTGACGCCGGCAACTTCGCCGGCGGATGCTTCAATAACTTCGGCCGAGAAGCCGTGCGATTCAGCCCAGCGCAGATACATGCGCAGCAGCATGTTGGCCCAGTCCTGTGCTTCCGTGCCACCCGCACCCGACTGAATATCGACAAAAGCATGCTTTTCGTCCATCTCACCGCTGAACATGCGGCGAAACTCGAGTCCTGCAATCTGCTGCTCGGAGCGAGCCAGGTCTGATGCCAGTTCGGCAACAGTGGGGTCGTCGTCCTCGTCGAGCGCCAGGATCAGCAGTTCATCGGCATCCGCTAGCTCGCTCGACAGTTGGTCAAGCGTGACGACAACCTTTTCCAGCTGCGCGCGCTCCTGCCCCAGTGCCTGGGCCCGCTGCGGCTCGTTCCAGACGTCCGGCTGCTCGAGTTCACGCTGCACCTCGGTCAGGCGCTCGGACTTTCCTTCGTAGTCAAAGATACCCCCTTAACGCATTCGTGCGTTCGAGGAGATCGCTTATTTGCTGTTTGATCTGACTTGTTTCCATATTGTTGCTTCGATGGCAGCCGGCGAAAAACGCGGCATGTTAGCACGCAAGGGAAACGATTTGCTCGACGATCAGTTGTGCTGATTCGATACCGCGATATTCATTGACATCAAGCCGGTAGGTCAGGCGGACCAGGCCACGAAAGACGGGTCCTGCCTGATTAAAGGCTATGGCATCGACGCTGTTCGCTGCATCCACTGACTGTACCCGCAGTTTCAGATGGTTCTCCCCTACCGTTCTCTGTTCGATGACGCGGAAGTCACCACTGAAAACCGGTTCCGGGAAACCGGCGCCCCAGGGGCCCGCCTCACGCAACAGTCTGGCGAATGAGAGATTCAGCGAGGCCGACGGCAAACGGCCGTCGGTGAGGATCGCGCCACTGAAATCGGCGCCTGGATACAGGCGTTCGAGCTGCAGCGCGGTTTCGGCCGAAAACGCCGGCAGATCACTCGCGACAATGTTCAGCCCCGCCGCCATCGCGTGGCCGCCGAACTTGGCAATCAAACCAGGCCTGGCCGTTGACACAGCCTCGAGGAGGTCGCGAATATGCACGCCGGCAATGGACCGTGCCGACCCTTTCAACTCACCGTCGTGGTCGCGGGCGAAAGCGATGACTGGTCGGTGGCAGCGTTCCCGAACCCGGGCGGCGATCAGGCCAACAACTCCCTGGTGCCAGCCCTCCTGGTAAACACACACGCAGGGTGGCAGGCCTTTGGTGTCCATGGCGTCCACATACGCAAATGCCTGCTCGCGCATGGTGCTTTCTATGCTGCGGCGCTCCTTGTTGATTTCGTCGAGCGTCGCTGCCAGTCCCTCCGCTTTGTCCGCGCCATCTGTCAACAGACACTCGATGCCGAGCGACATATCCTCCAGCCGGCCGGCCGCATTCAATCGCGGTCCAACCGTAAAGCCCAGGTCGCTGCTAACGACCCTGGACAGCGACTTTCCCGCCTGCCGAAGCAGCGCGTTGATACCGGCGATGGCCCGACCGGCGCGAATTCTCGCCAGCCCCTGTGTCACCAGGATGCGATTGTTGTGGTCAAGTGACACGACATCGGCAATGGTGCCGAGAGCTACGAGGTCGAGGAAATTCGCGGGTATGCGGGCAGCACCGACCAATCCGTCCTGCTCAAGCCTGCGCCCGAGCGCCGCCATCAGGTAAAAGGCAACGCCAACGCCGGCCAAATGCGAGCTGGGGAAACGGCTGTCCGGCAGATTCGGATTGATAATCGCTGCCGCGTCCGGCAACTCGGCGCCGGCCAGATGATGGTCAGTCACCAGCACCTCTATACCGTGCTGCGACGCTTCCTGGACGCCGTCGATGCTGGAAATGCCGTTGTCCACGGTGAGCAGCAATGCCGGAGAACGAGCCGCCGCGACCTGCACGATTTGTGGCGTCAGCCCGTAGCCGAAATCGAAACGGTTGGGTACCAGGTAGCTGACATCTGCAAATTCGAACGCGCGCAGGCAACGCAGCACCAGCGCGGTGCTGGTGGCGCCATCCGCATCGAAGTCGCCGATCACGATGATGTGTTGTTGCCGATATCGGAGCAACAGATCCACGGCCTGCCCGATGCCCGGCAACGCACTGACCGGCACCAGCCGACGCAGGCCGTAGTCGAGTTCCGCAGAACTCGTGACACCACGTGACAGGTAGAGTCGTGCCAGTAGCGGATCCAGTTCCGCGAACATGGCCAGCGGCGATGCTTCCGGCAACGGCCGTTGCATTAGTGGCCTCGCAGCAAGATTTTTCACGGGGCGTCGTGTCCTGTGAGTAATTCCGGTACGCGTCGCCAGAACCGCAACACATGACGGCGCCGCAGCTCAACCCTGAGGCCGTCGCGAAACAACAGCGTTAGCTGCCGCAATTTGCCGCGAGACAACAGCATGCGCAGATCCTCTAGCGCGATCGACAAAGAATTGGCAGCGGTTTGCCCGCCGGGCACTGCAACAAATCCGTCCACCGCGGCATCCAGGCAGGCCTCGAAGTTACCCGGCCACGGAGCCGTCATCCCGCTGCAACTGTGCCAATACCCTTTGAAGAGCGGGTCATCGGAGAACAACGGCAGTATGCGACGACTCACCGGCGGTCGCACCACACCACCGCCCCATATCCACAGTGAATTGATCGGGCGCAATCCGGCCAGTAGCCTTTCATCGTTAATGTGGTGCGTGTGCAAGTACATCTGCAACTCACTCAGCAACGCATCATGTGACCGCGCCGCTTCCCCCTGTGGCAGGATTCCGAGCACCTGGCCAAGATGCGCCATCTCCGGCGATGTGGATGCGGTTGCAATCGCCTGGTGGCCACGCAAATAGCCGCAGGTTTCGATACGGGCAAATGCCCGTGTCCGGTCGTCGCCGAAGACCTCTTGCAGGGACTCGAAAAGGGACCGCAATTGGGTCAACGGCAACTCATCCGGGCCCAAAACATGCAACCGTAGTCGATCCAGCATGGCTTCCAGGTACACGGGATCAGCCGCCGCAATCCAGCTGGCGGGCCGGTCCCCGGTCTGCCCCCAAAGACGCAGCGCGGCAAGACCCCCCTCGGGCAGAGGCTGCCCGATCGCCGCCAGCACCTGCAATAACACCTCCTGCGACTGCGCAGCATATTGCAGCCGACCTTTCGCAAGCCAGCGGCGATGGGCGGTGTCGCTTACGTTGGCGAAACTAACGGCCGGCAGCACCACTACTGCATGTTGATGACTGGATGAACTGGACAATTGTGTCCCGAGGATCGTGGATGTTCTGGTATGGTAACCGCGTGATGGAGCAGACGCATCAGCGAAACATCACGGGCAGGGCAGATTGAATTTCACCCGAGAAGACCTGACGGCAAATACGGTGCGGCAAGTTGAGCCCGGATCCATACGAATCGGCGACCAACTCATCACCGAAAACATAGTGCTTATGCCAGATGCGGTACTTCGCGGGCTACATTTGCACAACTTCGACAAATTGTCGGTACAGGACCTCGAGCCGGTGCTCGAAGCTGAGACTGAGATGTTGATCCTGGGGGCCGGCTGGTGCAGCAAGCTGCCGCCGCGTGAGCTCGTGTTTGCGTTGGCGCGCCGCGGCATTGCGGTGGAAATCATGGATACGCCGGCGGCCTGCCGGACCTTTAATATTCTGATCAGCGAAGGCCGCAGGCCAACCGCTATTCTAATCATTATCGAAGGATGATTGCAGGCGTTGCTACCGATGACGGGCGCGCCAATCAATCCAGCAACGAATCGCTGTTCACACCATGGCTTTCCATCATGTTCCTGAGATTACTCAGGGCGTCGAGCTGGATCTGCCGCACGCGCTCGCGTGTGACGCCGATCTCCCGTCCGATTTCCTCGAGAGTAAGCCGACGATAGCCGTGCAAACCGAAGCGACGCTCGATCACCGCTTGTTGCTTGTCATTCAGCGCAAGTACCCAGCGATCGACGATTGCGTTGACCTTTTCCTGCTGCGCGCACTGTGCCGGTTCCTTGTCGCGTCGCGCCGGCAATGTATCCAGCGGACCGCGGTCGTCATCGGACCCGCTACCACCGGACGATCCTATGGTCACACGCTCGTGCAATGCCAGCAGACGTTCGACTTCGGCAACGTCACGCTCCATGTAGCGGGCGATGTCCGCTGGCGACGGCGCTTGTTCCTGCGATTGTCTCAGCACCCTGGTGGCGCGCAGGCAAGCGTTGATGTCCTTGATGACGTGAATCGGCAAGCGCACCGTGCGTGACTGATTCATGATCGCGCGTTCGATGGTCTGTCGAATCCACCAGGTGGCATAGGTTGAAAATCTGAAGCCGCGTTCCGGATCAAACTTTTTGACCGCGTGAATCAGTCCCAGATTGCCTTCCTCTATCAGGTCCAGCAACAGCAAGCCACGGTTGACATAGCGGCGAGCGATCTTGACGACCAGCCGCAAATTGCTTTCGATCATGCGGTGCCAAGCAGTCTGGTCGCCTTTTCGGATGCGTCGAGCGTATTTGACCTCTTCGGCTGCCGTCAGCAGCTTTGATACGCCGATCTCACTCAGGTACAAGCGAGTAGCGTCGTGAATATGGCTGCGATTACCGTTCGCTCGCTCCGCCGCAGAACCATCAGGCCGATTTGGGGCCTTACGATCGGGGGGCTCCCGGAGCGCGGCAGGGTCTGTCTCGGATCGTGCTTCGGCCAACGTCAAACCCCTCTGTAACGAGGAGTCCCGACCGCATCTGTCAGACGGCTAAGTCGAATTATCTCGCAGGCAAAAATTGTCGCGGATTAACCGGCTCACCGTTCCGCCTGATTTCAAAGTGCAGTCGCGGCTCATGTCCCGGCCCCTCACCCATGGTCGCAATTCGCTGGTTCTTTCTAATTGTTTCACCTTCTTTGACCAGCAACGACGCGTTGTGCCCGTAAGCACTGAGGTAGGTGTCGTTATGTTTGATGATGATAAGCTTTCCATAGCCGATTAGTCCACCACCGGCGTACACGACACGCCCAGCGGCTGCGGCACGAACAGTATCGCCGGCCGAGCCTGCGATCAGGATGCCGGTCCCACTGCCCGGCCGCTCGCCAAAATTAACGGCAACTCGGCCAGCGGCTGGCCAGTCCCAGAGCGGTGGCGGGTCGGCCGGAATCGGTGGCAACGAATCGCTACCCTGCCTGTCGCTGGCCGTTTTTCCGGCACTGCGGCTCATTCCCGGAGGCGGCTGCAAGCGGATTACCTGACCGGGGTGGATCAGCGAGCCATCACCCAGTTTGTTCCAGCGCGCCAGATCATCCGGATCCTTGGAATAACGCCAGGCAATCGAATACAGCGTCTCACCGGTGCGCACAATGTGCTGTTCGCGTGGCGTGTGGTCCCAGCGCGTCCTGGATCCACAGGCAAGCAAACCCGGCAACAGGGCCAGCAGAAGCATCGCCGACAAAACGCTACTGCGATTCAACATAACGGTTGCAGCTGCCTGCACGGCAGCGGCTCATACATTTGGCGTCGCGGGTCATTGCTTTAACATGAATACAACGCCGACCAGCAACGCCAGTGCCACCACCGCCCAACCGATGCGCTCGACATATTTCGGCAGCATCAGCGACATCTTCTCGCCGCCCGCCACGATCAGGCCGGCAACGAGGAAGAAGCGCGCTCCGCGGCCGATCAGCGATGCCAGCACGAAACCGGGAAAGTTCAAAACGGCTGCGCCGGCGGCAATGGTAAAAAGTTTATAGGGGATAGGCGAAAATCCGGCGATGAATACCGCCAGGACACCCCACGCAGAAAACCATTCGCGTGCACGCAGATAACCGTGCCAGTAACCTGCAGCCTGTAGCCAGGGTTCAATCATTTCGATCAGGTAAAAACCGATGCCATAGCCGGCGATTCCGCCCGCGATGGATGTCACGGTCGTAATCCAGGCATAACGCCATGCATGCTGCCGCTCGGCAAGGCACATTGGTGCCAGCATGACGTCCGGGGGTATCGGGAAAAATGAGGACTCGGCAAAGCTCAACGCACCCAGGTAGCGGACCGCGTGCCGATGCCGTGACCACTCAAGCATCCGTTGATACAGGGGTTCAAACAGCCGCATGGTGACATCCCGAGATCGTCGCCAACGGCATAGTCTGTTGGTGAATTAATTCAATAATGTCAAGCAACATACTGTTTTTAATAACTATTTTCCTCTCACCAAGGGGACGAAGCTGACCGCGCCCAGCGACAGCTGTTCGAACTGCTCGCCGCGGCGCGTCACCATGGTCAGTTCCTGCCGGCCTGGCGGTCCGATCGGAATGACCAGGCGGCCACCCGGCGCAAGTTGCTGCAATAGCTTTTGCGGCAACTCGGCGGCAGCTGCGGCCACAACGATGCCATCGTACGGACCGTACTTCGGCCAGCCTTCCCAGCCGTCGCCGTGGCGGAATTGCACGTTATAAATATCAAGCTCACGCAATCGCTGCCGGGCCTTTCTCAACAGCTCGGGAATTCTTTCCACCGAATAGATCTGCCGCACCAACGGTGCCAGTACCGCCGTCTGGTAACCGCAGCCGGTGCCTATCTCCAGCACCTTCTCACCCTGAAAACCATCCAGCAGTGCTTCGGTCATGCACGCGACGACATAAGGCTGACTGATCGTCTGTCCCATACCGATTGGCAAAGCGGTGTCTTCGTAGGCACGGCTTGCCAGCGCTTCGTCGACAAACAGATGCCGTGGCACATTACGAATCTGTTCCAGAACTGCCGCAGAACGGATACCCTGCTCCTGCAGACGTCGCACCAGACGGTCCCGCGTTCTCGCCGAGGTCATGCCGATGCCGCGAATGCCCGCCTTGATGTTCATCCGCTGGCCAACCAGTCCGCCAGTTGCGGCAGGGATTCGTGTCTCGTCAGGTCGACCTTCAGCGGCGTCACCGCAACCGCTCCCTGTTCCAGGGCCGCAAAATCGGTACCCGGACCTGCATCCTGCCCGGGTCCGGCCGGCCCGATCCAGTAGATCGTCTTGCCATGCGGATCTTTTTCCCGAATCAGTGGTTCCGAGCGATGGCGGAATCCCAGCCGCGCGGCAAAGATGCCCTGCAACTCGGCTCGCGGCAAGTCCGGCACGTTGACGTTCAGGATGACATCGCCCGGCAACGGCTCAATCTGCAGCTTTCGGACCAGGTCAAGGGCCACTTCCGCAGCGGTCGCAAAGTGGCTTGCCTGTGGCCCGACCAGCGATACGGCGATCGCCGGCAATCCGAGAAAGCGGCCCTCCATGGCTGCGGCGACCGTGCCCGAATAGATGACATCATCACCAAGATTGGCGCCGTGATTGATTCCGGACACCACAATATCGGGTTCGTAATCGAGATAGCCGGACAAGGCCAGGTGCACACAGTCAGATGGTGTGCCGTTGACAAAATAGCGGCCTTCTGCGACCCGATGAATCCGTAACGGCGAGTGCAAGGTCAATGAATTGCTGGCGCCGCTGTGATTTCTGTCCGGGGCGACGATCACCACCTCGCCGATCGTCGCCAGCGCCTCAGCCAGCACGATGATACCGGTCGCGAGGTAACCGTCGTCGTTACATACTAGAATCTTCACGGTGGCTTTTGCACGTCACTCCGGGCCGCTGGCGGTCACACTTGCGGTCCGGGATTGGCCGCGCCGGACGCGCTCACTATACTCAATGTTCCTGCTGCACCAAAGCTCCATTTGCCGATGCCTAAAGACGAAAGTGACGACGGGCCAGAAAGCGAACAACCGGTCGAAGACGACCTCGGTTTGTTTCGTCGCTCGATGCAGGACACGAGACCCATGCAGGCGAAATTGACTGCGCCGGCGCCGCAGCGTGCCGTTCCGCGAGCGCGTTTTCGCGCGGCGGACGAACGGCAGGTTCTGCGTGAAAGTCTCGAGTCTGGTATCGATGACGCTGAATCACAGAGTGACCAGGCGTTACGCTTCCACCGGCCATCGGTTGGTCGCCGCACAATGCGCAAACTTACGCGCGGTAATTTCAGCGTGCAGGGTGAAATCGATCTGCATGGGATGACGGTGAGCGAAGCCAGTATCGCGTTGCGTGACTTTATCAATGAGAGCTGCCTGCGCGGGCACAGCTGCGTGCGCATTGTGCACGGCAAGGGCCTGGGCTCGGGACGAGGCGGCCCGGTATTGAAAGGCAAAGTCGACCTCTGGCTGCGACGCTGGGAGCAGGTGCTGGCCTTTGTCTCTGCACGCCGGGTCGACGGCGGCACAGGAGCCGTCTACGTGCTACTCGACATTTCCCATTGATGCGGCAGCATCGCGGTAGTCGACAATTTCCCGCAGAACAGCGGTCGCAAAACCGCCACGGGTCAGCGTAAATTCGAGCCACAGCGTGTCGTCGTCCCAGCGCCACTCGAATAGCCGGGCCGCGAGCCGCAGCGGACGCCTGGCTTGTTCCGTGAACTGCTCGAGTCCCGCCGCCAAATCGGTAAAGTCGCTCGCGATGCGCTGTTCCAGCACAGCGACCTGCCCCCGACACGCACCTGGCCCCTTGCCCCACAACGCCCCACTTGGATGCACATCCAACAGGGTGACACGCTGGCGCAGTTCCTTATCCGGCTCATTGACCGGAAATATGCTGCCACTGCCATCCAGGCTGGCGCAATCTCCCGACAACAGTTGGTTCCAGCTGCCGTCCTCCACCCGCTGCTCAAGAATGTGATTGAAGATGTAGGCTCTTGCGGCTGACAGGGCCATGCTCCGTTGCAGCCTGGATAGCCGCCGTCCGCGGAACAGGCTGCGCGCCATCTCGAGGTTACCGCCCGCCTGGCCGAATCGCTGTTCACCAAAATAATTCGGCACTCCCTGCTCACGAATCCCTTGCAACAGCGCATCGGAGGGCCGGCAGCTTACGTTTAGGCCGCGTACGGCGATATTGAAGCAATTCGCACGATGCGCGCCGCGCCGCAATTTGCGCCGGTGCCGTGTGCTCTCAATCACACCCAGGCCAGGCCGGGTGAACGCCGACCAGTCTGTCGCGGCGCCAGCCGGGCGACGGACGCTAAACCACTGGCGGGATACCGAATGCCGGTCCTTGAGGCCGGCGAAACCGACATCGCGCGGTGGAATGCCGGCGTGCACTGCCAGCTGCTGCGCAACCCAGGTAGTGTTCGCGTGCTCTTTTTCGATCAGCAGGTAGTCGTGCTCGCCGTCCCCGGAAAATTCGTAGCCCAGAATTTCCCGTACCTGAAAATCGCTGGTTTGCGCACGAATGTGTGCCCTGCTGTGCTCCGCCTGCGCAACGGTTTCGCGCCAGGCGCGCCGCCAGTTGGGCAACGGAGAAGCGGCTGCCGTGGACATTTTGCGTCAGCGAGTTTGGCGCTGTGTGGCGGGAACTACCTGGTAAAAGGTCTCCGACTTGCCGATCAGGCCGAGATTCGTGCGCGCCCGTTCCTCGGCGGCTTCCCGGCTTTCCTTAAGGTTGACGACTTCGGCATTGAGCGCCGCATTACGCTCCCGCAGCAGCTGATTCTGCTGCCATTGTTCCGCCACCGCGAGCCGCAAATCGTGCGTCTTGCGATAGCCGTTGTCCGACAGCCACAGCTGCCCCTGCATGGCCGCAGCGGTCATCGCGAGCAACAGAAGTGTCCAACGCATATTCACCCAGCAGTTCTCCGGTCAACCTGACGATCCGCGGCGATGCTCTTTACCCGATCGCTACTGAAAATGCAGCAGCGCCGGCATATTCCGCCTGATCGCCCAATTCCTCTTCAATGCGCAGCAGCTGGTTGTACTTCGCGATCCGGTCAGATCGCGACAGCGACCCTGTCTTTATCTGTGTCGCCAGGGTACCGACCGCGATGTCAGCAATGGTGCTGTCCGCCGTTTCGCCCGAACGATGCGAGATAACCGCCGAATAGCCACCCTCCACCGACATAGTAATTGCATCAAGAGTTTCCGATAAGGTACCGATTTGGTTGGGTTTTATCAACACAGAATTTGCAATTCCTTGTTCGATGCCCTGGCTGATTATGCGCGTGTTGGTGACAAACACGTCATCTCCCACCAACTGCACCCGCTTGCCGAGCGTGTCCGTCAGTTGTCGCCAGCCTTCCCAGTCGGCCTCGTCCATGCCGTCTTCGACCGTAACAATCGGGTAATTGTCGACCAGCTCGGCAAGAAATTCACAAAAACCGGACGCATCGAAATCGCGATTTTCCGAGGCCAGCCGGTAACGCCCGTCAACGCAGAACTCCGAACTGGCGACGTCCATGCCCAGCACAATGTCCGCGCCCGCAGTGAAACCCGCCGTTTCGATGGCCGTCATGATGGTATCCAGCGCTGCCCGGTTGGACGGCAAGTCCGGCGCGAAACCACCTTCGTCCCCCACGGCTGTGTTCAGGCCCTGCCCCCGCAAGACGCTTTTCAGCGCGTGGAAAATTTCGACCCCATAACGCAATGCTTCGGCAAAGTTCGGCGCACCCACCGGCAGGATCATGAATTCCTGGATGTCGACGTTATTGTCGGCATGCACGCCGCCATTAATGATGTTCATCATGGGAAGCGGCATGGTCGTGCTGTCGCCGAGATGCCGAAACAGTGACCTGCCCGCCGATGCGGCATGCGCATGCGCGGCGGCGAGCGAGACGGCGAGCAAAGCGTTTGCGCCGAGGCGACCCTTGTTGTCGCTGCCATCCAGTTCGATCATTTTCTGGTCAAGTGCGCGCTGATCTGCAAATTCAACCGCAAGCAGCGCATCGCGCAGTGGACCGTTGATATTGGCGACCGCGCGGGTAACGCCCTTGCCAAGGTAACGATTCTTGTCACCGTCGCGCAATTCCACCGCCTCACGGGTCCCGGTAGATGCACCGGACGGAACTCCCGCTCGTCCCGTGCTGCCATCCGCCAGCTGTACGTCGGCCTCGACGGTTGGGTTGCCGCGAGAATCGAGAATCTCGCGTCCACGCACATCTTTAATCTTGATCATCAGAAATCCACCATGAGTCTGCTACAGGACATCAGTTGCAGCGGTCAGGCGCCAAGTCCGTATTCCGCTTCCTGAAAGTCACTGCTTTTTACGCTGCTATCGATCGCCTGCAAGGTCTCCAGCAGGGCGGGCATCTTGTCGAGCGGCCAGGCATTGGGTCCGTCGCTCAAGGCTGACTCCGGATCCGGATGGGTCTCCATGAAAAGCCCCGCGATGCCGGCCGCGGTGGCTGCGCGGGCCAGCACCGGAATGAACTCGCGCTGACCGCCCGAGGCCGATCCCCGACCGCCGGGCAATTGCACCGAATGCGTCGCGTCGAACACCACCGGACAACCGGTGCCACGTAACACCGCCAGGCTGCGCATATCCGAAATCAAGTTGTTATAACCGAATGAAAAACCGCGCTCACAAACCATGATGTCTTCATTGCCAGTGGAGCGTGCCTTGTCAACCACATTCTGCATTTCCCACGGCGACAGAAACTGGCCTTTCTTGATATTGACCGGTTTGCCCTGACTGGCAACGCTTAAGATGAAGTTTGTCTGGCGACAGAGGAATGCCGGCGTCTGCAGCACATCGACGACCGCCGCCACTTCCGACATCGGTGTATCCTCGTGCACGTCAGTCAACACCGGCAACTGTAGCTGTGCCTTGACCTCGGACAGGATTCTCAGGCCCTCTTCCATGCCCGGACCGCGAAAGCCGTCCCGCGAGCTGCGATTGGCTTTATCAAATGACGACTTGTAAATCAAAGGTATGCCCATTTCGGTGCACACCTCTTTGAGGTAGCCGGCAGTATCGATTACCAACGATTCGCTTTCGACGACGCAGGTGCCGGCGATCAGGAAAAATGGTTTATCGGCGCCTACCTCGAAGCCACAAAGATTCATGCTTCGGCGACCCTCGGCAACTCACCGCTGCGATGCAGACGGGCAGCAACGATGAAGCCGACGAACAACGGGTGCCCATCGCGCGGGTTGGACTTGAACTCCGGGTGAAACTGGCTGGCGACAAACCAGGGGTGGTCCGGCAATTCCACGACTTCGACCAGGTCATCG
>Ga0255058_10000850_pt1 | contig 17470 bp, 27 predicted proteins | sample Cases_109_9_MG_FD_188637 | JGI IMG/M metagenome (GOLD analysis project Ga0255058, IMG submission 188637) | Seawater microbial communities from Amundsen Gulf, Northwest Territories, Canada - Cases_109_9 | ecosystem: Environmental > Aquatic > Marine > Gulf | place: Canada: Northwest Territories... | reverse complement strand
GATCGCTGAAGCGTCCAGGCGCGGCATGAGCAGGATCTACTTCTCCAAAGGTGAGGTGCACGGCATCCGATGGAGTGGTGCAGAGGCTGTCGATAGCGTCAATTTCAAGAAGCATCATCTTCCTGCGCCGGAGGCTGATCCTACTCCAGATATGTTTACTGGCGAACTAACGAATCCTCTTGTTGGCAATGAGTTTACGATCGAGTTGCGAGTAAATGATCGACACATCATGACAACGAATAAACAGCTCAGCAAGAACGTGGGCTCTCGTGCTGCCAAGCTGATTCTGGAATCGAAAAACCCAGAAGGAGCCATCAACCATCAGGATGTCGGCCAGCGAAACATTATCGTTCCCGCCAAAACCGGGGGTGAGCGGCTGAGCGGATCTCGCGTGATCTACAACGAGGTCGCGGTCAACCAGGTAAACAAGTTCCTGAAGAAATTCAAGGGCAAAGTTAAGTTGTCCTGGGTGCCGGGCACCATAAATGATGTCGATAGGGAGCAGGTTGAAAAGCAGGGAGTTGCTACCAGAGGCGTACCTGGTGATGAATACAGCCGATGGCAGAAATCCAGGGTTCGCAGATTGAGCGGTATCGAAGTCGTCACCATGATCGACGGTGGCTTTGAGTCAACGATCTATAAGTTCGGCAGGGAGATTGAGGACTCATTGGAAATGGGCGTTTGGATAGCTGAGGTCCCGGATGACGATGGACTGTATCAGAAGGTCAGCGATTTCTATGCTGGCAGGTCCAATGCCGAGAGGAGACTGTTCGAGCTGAAGCGCCAACATGGAGATCGAGCCTGGGGATATGAAGCCTGGGAGATCGAGATCACGCCGAATCTGAAGGAGGCGGCAAAAAAAGGATTCCCACTGTTCCACAAGCGCGGCAAGCCACAGACCGGCGACAAGGGACTGGATGAAGCTCTGAAGTGGGCCGACAAGAACATCGGTCCCTCCGGGCCGCGATCACTTGAGCGATTGCAGGAACGTATCAACGAAGTCCTGCGCATCGAGAACAAGCAGGCCAAGACCGAACAGGCATTGATCGATCAGTTTTCTGGCCTGAAGTGGGCGATCCGACAGACCCATGGTCATGATCTGCCGGCTGAGGTGTCGGCTTACAAACAGGCGCACTTCACTACCAGCATGGACTCGCAGATGTACGTGTTCCTGACGCACGGCCTTCCGTACTGGGAGCCGGTGGGCGAGGGAACGATTACTGGCATTAAACCTGGTAGCCAAGGTCTTCTTGAGGTGCTGGAGCCGGTTGCTGACAAGATCGAACTCTGGGGTTACTGGAAGGCCGCGGTACGTGCGAAGCGATTTCTTGAGGAGGGCAGGGAACACCTGTTCACCGATGAGCGTATTGACGAACTCCTGAAGCTGGGTGGAGATCCTGAGTCCGGAATCGAAGCTATGTTTCCTGAATTTCAGGATGTCTCGGACGATTTCAATGATTGGAAGACGCAATTCCTGGACTGGGCTTCAGGGGCCGGCGTCATCAATGAAGACACCAGGGCGCTCTGGGACACGGCAGACTATGTTCCGTTCTATCGCATCAAGTCTGACGAGATGGGTGGATCCTTTGCCAAGAGGGCTGGCATCGGCGGCCCAGGAATTGCGAACGTAACACAACCAATTAAACGGTTGATGGGCTCGAAGCATCCGCTGGGCGACATCATGGAAAACATCCTGATCAATTTCCAGCACATCGCCATGACGACAATGAAGAACAAGGCGGCTCAACTTGCGATCGAGAATCTCACAGACTCTGGTTTAGTCACGCCAGCAAAAGGGAAGGACTTCCTGAAGCAGGAGTTCATTCCCATGGACGAGCTGAAGAAAAAGCTGAAGCAGGCCGGCGTCGATTGGGAGGCTATGTCAACCGAAGCATTGGAGGGCATGCAGAAAATGTGGACCTTGCAGCGACCGGCTGGTGATCAGTTTATCTCCGTGTTGTACAACGGCCAGAAGAAATGGTTTGAGGTCCACGAAGAAACGCTGTTGAGATCTCTCACAGCGATCAACGAGAGGAAGTTTTCAAGCGTGATTGGTCGCATGTTCATGTGGCCATTCCGAAAGTTTAAGCGCCTCGGCACCACGATGATCACGCTCGCACCAGACTTCATGGCGGCGAACTGGTTCCGAGACATCTTCATGGCATTCGTGAACTCGCGTCATGCGAAGTTTCCCAAGGTCTGGTCGGCAACGACCGGGGCTTGGAAGGCATTTACGAAGTCACCTGAGATGGTTGCCATCATGGCTGCCGGTGGCGCTTTCTATTCTGGCTACATCAACTCCAATGATCCAGTGTCTACGTCGAAGGCTTTGAAGCGAGCCTTACGGCAGACAGGATTCAAGAACCGAATCCTGGATGCACCGTGGAAACTGTTCCACTTCTACAATGACATTGGCGCAGCGTCAGAGAACGCCAACCGTATTGGCGCCGCCTATATTCCAGCGATAAAGGCCGACGCCGGTAAAGCTGAAGCAGTTTGGGAAGCAAAGGACATCATGAATTTCGCCAAGCATGGCGACCATGCCCTGATGCAATTCTTTGCTCAATCAGTGATGTTTATGAATGCCAGAATCCAGGGCCTGGTGCGCTACGGACAGCGATTCGGGGAAGCTCCTGGTATCACTTTCACGAAGTCAATGATGTACGCCATGGCCGTGCTGGCAGTGTGGCTGAAGAACAAGGACGACGATCGTTACAAGGCGCTACCGGAAGACGAAAAAGATATGTACGTCCACTTCTGGACCAATGGCAAGCACTGGCGCCTGCCGAAATCGTTCGAGGTTGGCATGATCTTCGGTGTCGGCACCGAGCGCATGTTTGAGTACTACTACTCGAATGAAGACGATGCCGGCAGAGTCGCGATTGACAGGATGTGGTTTGTGATGGGTGAGGTATTCAACTTCTTCAACCGCGAGACTGGCTTGCCTTTGCCGCAAATGATTGCTCCATTATTCGAGGCAACCAATAACTGGAACGCTTTTTTCCAGTCACCGATTGTTCCTGAGTACATGCAGGATGTCGCCGCGGTAAAACCAGAAATCGTCTTTCGTCCCAGCACCAGTCCGAGCATGCGCGAGCTGGCCAAAGGGATGCCAAAGTTCGCGCCAGCTACGCTTCGCAATCCATTGCTGCTGGAACATTTAACTCGTGGTTACCTGGCGACATTGGGAAGCTACGTGATGATGATGTCCGATGATCTGGTTCGGAAACAGTTTGATTATCCAGCCAGGCCGGCGCTCAGGTGGAATCAGGTTCCAGTTGTCAGGCGCTTCTATAGTGGTGAAGACGCACCAAGCAGAACGGTATTCGAGGAGGTTCTATACCAGGTGCGCGAGAATGCCAGGCAGATTGAACGGGCTGTCAGTCAGATGGAAAAATTGGAGATGGACGATGAGATCGACGTATTCATGGAGGAGGGCTCGAAGTACGATCCGACCTTTACCAACCAGGAAGTCGTAGATGCGGCCAAGGCCATGGAGTCGAGTTATCAGCAGATCAAGCAGCTTCGTAAGGACACGAACGATCTATGGGAAGACGAAGAAATGACTCCGGAACAAAAGGGCCGCGAGCTAAATCAGATCTACCAGGAGAAACTGGAAAATGCCAAGGATGCCTGGATGGAGCGTCCGGGTGCAGAGATCCAGTTCGAGGCGTTGCAGGACACACTGATCGACATGGTTCCAGAAGATAGGATCGGCTTTCTTGCGGAGCAGGGGCTTAATCAAACTGCCGATTTGCTAGTCTCATTGCCGAAGAAGCCGAGCAATCGAATGCGCAACATCATGTGGGAGAACTCAGTGTGAGCCACTTCAATAAAGCGATTAAGACAGTCCTTGAACACGAAGGCGGCTTCGTTGACAACGTGCACGATCCCGGAGGCGCGACGAGCTTCGGTGTCTCTCTGCGTTGGCTGAAAAAGCAGGGCGACATGGATGAAGATGGCTGGCTTGACGGCGACTTCGATCACGATGGCGACGTGGACGCTGATGACATTAAGGCGATGACCATGGATGACGCGATTGCGTTTTATCGGGTCAACTTTTGGCTGCCGGTGTACGACGAAATGCACTATCTGATTGCCGAAAAAACATTCGATATGAACGTCAACATGGGCAAGCGGCAGGCACACAAGCTCGTTCAGCGAGCAGTCAGGGCGCATGGCACAATCTTGGACGACGATGGTGCACTGGGACCAAGGTCAATGGCAGCAATCGCTATGGCGGCAACGCCATTGTTGTATTCAATTCGTTGCACCCAGGCTGGATTCTATCGAGCCTTGATCATGCGAAATGCGGCGCTGCGAAAGAATGGTGTACGCAAGCCGAATGGATCTGAGCATCCGGACTTCAGTGTGTTTAGGAAAGGCTGGCTGCGGAGGGCCTATTCATGAACGGTCGATACCATGGCAAGCGATTCTTGAGCCTTATCGTCGTGATTGTGGCGCTGAATCTTGCCTATTACTTTGGCGATCCGGAGACCTTCGGAACTTTCGCGACATCTCTCGGCCTCTTGTATGGCACATATCTTACTGGCCAGTCTGCCACCGATTGGCAAAAAGCAAAAAATGGAGTTACGACATGAATTTTGCAAGGCTCGGAGAACAAAAGGTCACGGTTCCGGCAATCCTATTGGTCTTTCTTTTGGTCGTTGGATGGAACGCCAGGGACTTTACGATTGAAGGGCTCGACAAGTTCTTTGTTAGCGAGGCCGAGGGCGGCGAGATGACGAAACAGATCAATGTGCTGAACGAGACCATGACCAAGTTCATCTCGAAGTCAGAAATACAAGACCTCAATGACAAGATCCAGGCCGCCAACGATCAGATCAGCGATACTCAATTGTGGGTCGCGGCAAACGGCACGAACGAGATCGCCAGAGTCAGATTGAAAGAACTGATACAGCGGCGAGATGCACTTATGGCCACGAAAGAATGTCTTCTGAACGACAACATTACCAACAAGGATATTTGCTATGTTGAGTAAAGTGCTTGGCGGCGGTCTCGCTGCCTGTGTGGTTATTATCGGATTGCTATGGCATCAAAACGGCAATTTGCATGAGGACATTGGAACGGCCCAGGCCGCGGTCAATCAGGCCGTACAAACCAATTCCAATAACCTGACAACGATCACTGATCTGGGAGACCGGCTGACCCAGTGCGTTACTGATCGCCAGGTGGATGAAGCGGCGAACATCGCTGTGGTATCTGAGCTGAAAGCCGACATCCTGGACCTGTCACAAACTGGCATGGAGACCAGGATCGAGAGAGAGGAGATTTTCCGTGAACCATCTTGTGAGGAACTTGGTAATTTGGACATTCATGCTGTGTGTCCTGGTCTTGCTTCAAGCATGCGGCGCCGCGCCATCAGTATTGACGGAGGTTGAGATCCGGGAGATCCCGGTTCCGGTAAGGACGCCGTTGCCCGATGATTGCTTCGAGCAACATGCGGTGGGATCACAGGCAAAGTTGCCTGCGGAAGGGCCGATGTCATTCAAGAGTTACACCACCTGGGCGGATTCCGTGGTGACGATTGTTAATCTATATCGGGCTCAGGCGGCTCGCTGTGACGGCCTGAATCAGGTCGATCCAGAAGTTCCGTCCGAAGAACCTTTATCTGTTTCGGAGCCGTGATGCCCAGTCGAACTTGGCCGCCCTTTGTTCCTAATACCGTCACTGTGACGGCTTCCCCGATGTTGATAGATTCACCCTGGTTCCTCGTCAGAATCAGCATCCCTTGTCTCCGTTTTCCGTAAGTCATCGATGGCGGCGATAACGGCGTCAAGTGTAGCTGCTTTTCGCTGGAGGTCCAATGAAACTTTTGACGAAGCGACCATGATGAGAAGGTCTTCGAGTTCGTTCCAGGTTTTGGACAGGTCCTTACATTCGGCCTCACCGATCGGCTTTGTCAGATGCTTCAGTCGATCGATGAGGTCCTGGATCCTAGCGATAGGGTGCGTGTGATTCATGGTCGAGCGAATCTTTGTCGAACTACTCCTCGGACTCCTTGTCCTCGCCCTCGGATTCTCCCTCTGGATTCTCGAATAGATCCGACTGTTCGATCAAGATTTCAAGATCGAATGATTTGTTCATCAGAGCGTTGATGCGAACCAGCTCGTTGTCGGTGTATTGCGAGTATTGAATCAGGCCGGTCAGAACAACCTGGTTGGGAGTTTGCAGCTCAGCCTTCAACGACTTCAGGTTGCATGGCTTCAGCTCCAACGCCTCTCCGAAATCTTCCTGATCCCAGATTTTGACGATCGCTCCTTCAGGCTTTCGGTTGACGTGGATGGGATTGATTGATGGTCGGCTAACATGACCATCGCTTGAGAACAGAACGCCGGCCAGATCTTCGTCGTCTTTATCGACATCGGTGGTTGGCGCGAGCATTGCTAAAATTGTCGAACTCAGGGTTACTGAGAACGGCAGATCAAAGGCGTTGCCCTTGTTCTTTTCTTCGCGTGGATTGAATACGCCGAATTTGGCGGTTGTGCGGGTTAGCTCGAATTGCATGGCGGACTTCTCCTGGTTGGTAAAATCTGGAGGCGTTCAGTTGCTAGGCTGATGAAAGCCACCTCCTCACTCTCAGCATGACACGGCCCTTACTTGGCTCGCGATCCTTTCAGGTTCATGCTGCCTTTTCAGATGTTGGGAGCGTCCCAGGAGTCGAACCTGGGCGTGGATGGGTAATTAGCCCACTTGCCGCTGGTCGTCAAGGGCGGGGGAGATCCGTAGATCCATTAACCCTCTACCAGCACGGCTGCCGCTTCGTCACCGCTCCATCATTCATTCTTTTCTCCAGATCCTGACGAACGAATCGGTCGCGCTATCAGGATCTTCCCTGTTGACTGGCTCTTGTACCTTGTTGACCACGAACTGTTTCTTGGTGCGCTTGTTCATGTTGCTGGCCGCATTACGCAGCGAAGTCCAGTGTTCAGGTCCGACGCGAAACGATTGACCGACTCCCATTTCGTCGATGAACTTTTTGAATTTAGGTCGTTCCTTTGGGATCGGGATTCCGCTGTCGATCAAAATTTCCATTTAGTCTGCTCCGCTCCGGTGGTAGTAGTTTACGACATGGCGTCCAGCGTCTACGTCCAGGTGGTGGATTATCAAGGCATTCGTGCCGGCTGGTCGCATCTCGGTCTCGATCCACTTATCGCCGCGGATCTTCAGCGTGGTCTTGGAGCTGTACGCCTTCCTGAGATAGTCGCTTATCTTCCAGAATGACTTCTGGTCAACGTCCTCGAAGACCCACATGCCGCCTGAGAGCAGGCCGCCATTAAATAAATACACGATCTGGAGTCGCCGCTCATCGATCCTGGCTCGATACCACAAAGCCTCGCGAGTGGCCGTGAGCATCTCGTAACCGTCCTCCTCCATGGTGGAAGTGACGAACTCAATGCTGGTGCCCCAGCCGTAACCGCTGAAGCCAGACAGGTCGTAATTTACCTTCGTAGACGCAGCCTGACTGAACGCCATGGCGAACAAAGCAAGCAGCGCGAATGACAAAAATAAAGATTTCATGACTGTACCCAATTATGTGATTTACACACCTGATATTAGACCACAAGATGGCACTGGTTACTAGGTGATAAGTGGGTTTTTGACGAAGATCCTGGTGCTGGTATTGCCTGGATCCATCAGCGGCTGGGCCATTGCCATGGTCAGGAGGCTGGATTCCAGCATTATGTCACGAAGGGCGTAATCCGCGACCGCGCCAAAATGACCCATTTGCCACAGTTTTGGCGCGAGTTCACCGTGTCCGGACTTCTTGTGCCCCAGGTTTACCAGGCAGCAGTTGTCCAGGTTGTAGCCCTTGGCGTATTTCCCGGCGCCGGCAGCCTTTTTGATCTCCAGGTACAGATCGTAGGATTTCTCCTCTAAGATCTCGTAGCCATGAGCGGCTATTAGTTTGTCGTCGAAGTGCTTGTTGTTGAAGCCGGCAATGATGTCGGCCTGGTCCATCAATTTCCATAGTTCGTTGATGTTGTCCTCGAAGAAGATCCGTGGGAAGCCATCGGTGTAGTCGAAGACCGAGATCACGGAGATGCCCATGCCGGCATAATCGGTCCAGCCCTTGCAATAGTCGAAGCCTGGGTCCAGTTGTCCATCCTTTGGCGGGACCAGTCTCTTGATTTCGCAGTCATAGATCAGCATTGTGTAGCTCCTTCAATGTTTTCAGTACGGCTTCCATCAATCGTATTTGTCTTTTTGCAAACAATTTGGTCATGTGGCCAGAGGAGACGCGCCTGGCATACACTCGATTCCGAAATTTGATCTCACGCTCAACGCATTCGATCTGAGCTTTCAGTGGAATCTCAGCGTCCGGAAACAAATCATTCGGGAAGTCGTCAGCCATGCTTGTTTTGCCAGTGTTGAGCCGCGGAGACCATTGATCTGAATCGTCGTTCACAGTTGGGCTCAGGACACTTAATTGTACGCGGTGGTTTGTAATTCACTGGTTGGGAATCGTCTGGCTCCTCACCGCAGGCATCGCATCGACGTGGATAGCCACAGGAATCTCCCATGAACTCGCCGCAGCCCTCGCACATGGTTCCATCCAGCACCATCTCTGCCATTTCACCCATCGATATTTTCCTTCCATTTAATTTTGTCATTCATTTTTTTGTCGAAGTTTTTCTTGAAAATTTATCGATCGTTTTTTTCGAGAATTTTTAGAGTTTCACCCATCGGTCTTTTCCCTGTTGGCCTGTTCCAGCCTGTTGACCAACGCCTCGAAGCGCATCAGGAAGACACGGCTCGACTCCTCGATCTGGCTGGCAGCGGACTGCATCTGGTCTGCGGCGCCGGCCATCTGTCGGCCAGCTCGCGACACGTCTTCGGCTCCCAGCAGGGTGATGTATTCACTCATGGACGCTGTACTCCTTCTCGACGGCGCCAATACCTGGCTTGCCGATGATTGTGTTGCGTACCCAGGTAGTTCTGCCAGAGTGTAGCCGGCGAACATGGCCGCGACGTTTGTGCATCCTGGGGCTCGCGTGGGTGCCGCCTTGGTGTGGCTTGGAAGCCGGCGATGCCTGGAGAATGTCGGCAACGATGTCGAGGATTTTGTATTCGTACATTGGGACCCGGTTGGTCTTGGCTCGTTTCTTATTGAGCTTAACTGGTGCCGGCAGAACCTTGTGCCGACCTTTGTCGATCGCGAGAGCGGTCAAAAGATGAAGCATCGCGAACACTTCATCTGCAACATCTCGTGCGATCCGAGTATTCCTTTCATTGTCCGGGTAATTGCAGTAAATCAAATAGCCTAGCGGCATGATGGCAATCAGTCCCTGTTTCTGCATTGATCGCATTGCTTCGTTGCCGCCACGAGGGAAAAACATGGCCGCGGCTGATGGACTCCAAAATTGTCCATCATTCAAATAAGAAATTGGGAAAACGTAGAACCCAGCAGATCCAACAACGTGAGCATCGTGCATCTGCCTAAGCGTGTCGGTATGCTCTTGGATCGCCTCAGTCTCGACACACAGCGCAATACGTTTTGAGCTTGCCGTTTCGTTGTGCATCATTGGAGTACATCTTGGATCATCGTATGGACAGTGATATTCCAGAGCGATGATTGGGTAGGGGAGTCGCGTTGCGATCTGAACTTCATCGCACAAATCCATCTCGTGGTCCTCGAAAATCCTACCCCAGGGCGGAAGAATGAATTTTTCAGCCATGTGCATTAAGATAATTGTCTCTCTGGCTTGAGCTGCTATAGCCATAGCTTTCTTGACGCTTTTATTTTTTCCAAACTCATCGATGTGATTGAGCTTCATGTTCTCGGCGGCCTGGGTGCAGTAGTTGAGTGGCTGGGTCATCAGGCAAGCCTCTCAACACGATCAACAGGGCAGTTATCATGTGACATTTCTTTATTGCCACATACCGGGCACGGATTTTGGCATGCGACTTCCAGCCATGTTTTCCATAGCTCACGGATTAGCACCTGATCAGTTGTTTCCAGTTCGCCATTTAGATACTGATGGATTCGTACATTAGCTGTCATCATCTCGGACCAGCTTGAAGAAAGTAATTTCACTCATAGCAGGCTTCCTTGTTGAGGGGTCGGAATGTCCCAGGAGACCTCCAGCTTATATTCCCAAGTGCCCTCTGTCCTGCGTCGTGTTTTAATCTCGTGGCCGCCGAAACGCTCCTTACGAAAATCGCGAATCCTGGCGCTTATGCCAGACTCTGATCCACCGCATCTTGTTTGGATCTCGTACAGCGTTCGCCATTGACCGTCTTTCATGAGGGCGAAGACCCGCATCAGTTGAGATGTCAATCGCTTACGATCCAACGATGGAAAGTAAGTCTCGCCATCGAACCAGATCTTTCGTAGACCGCCAAGTTGTTTATTGATCAGCGTCATGCCGGAAGACTGTCTTCTAAAACGAAGCCATCGCCTTTTTTTCGATAGATGGTTCCCAAACCAGGTGAGCCCCAGACTCCGCCTTCGGCCATCAGGCCATGTAGACTTGTTAGCCATGCCAGGTTTACTTCGCGCTGCCAATCCGGAAGGTCCTTGCTGAAGGTATCTGCTACTTCCTGTATCGATAGAGTCTCCATCAGAACGGAATGTCGTCGTCGAAGTCGTCTTGTGCTGGAGGCGCCGAATCGTCGGCATCTTGTCTTGATGTCGGCGGCATGCCGTCTTGATCTTTCTCTGCTGGGTGAGGAGGACGATCGCCTTCGCGCTTCTCGACGAACTCAAAGCGTTCGATTACGATGTCGGCGGTGTACCTGGTGACGCCATCTTTCTCGTAGGAGCCGTATTTCAGCCGGCCCTCGATCAGGATCTTGCGCCCCTTGGTGAAATGTTTCGCGATGTTCTCGGCAGTTCGTCCGTAGGCCACGCATCTATGCCAACTCGTTTCGTCCTTCTGTTCGCCAGACTCTTTATCTTTCCAGCCGCGGTTGGTGGCCACGCTGATCTGTGTGACAGCATCTCCGGATGGCATGTAGCGAGTGTCTGGATCCTGGCCCAAGTTGCCCATAATGATTACTTTATTCATGGAGTATTGTCTCCGCGGTAATTGATGGTTTCAGAGCCTTGGCCATCGACGCCTCGGTTTCGCCGGCAAAGATTAGAACGTCGAGCCCTTCAATACCTACGCTTGTTCCATCGATGTTGATCGGCTTTCCTTCCCTGAGTCGATCGAGGTTTACATGGCTGAGCCCTAAACCGAGTAGCCGTTTGCCGTCTTTCGTTGTAGCGGTGAACTTGATCATCTGATGGTCTCTTGAAAAACGTGCCATACCAGGTCAACTGCAAAAACGACTGTGCCAATATGCTGCCATCTCGATGGTTCTGGAATGTCTTGTCCAGTGCCGACGACATAGAATGTTTTTAAGATGGTGGTTGGTTCGCTCACATCAACCATGGCCCATATATGAACCACCTCCGGATCTCCCTGGTGTCCGACATGCAAAATTGCAGCGCCTCGCGGCATCATGATGTCTGAAGGACCGCCTTCTATGGCCAGGTCATATTTGTAAACTTGTTTCACATCGTTCTCCTTTACAGCGATGGCGGTGGAGGTAGCCTCAGTCGCCACGCATGTTCTGAGTAGGTCACCGAACCGACAGCCCTACGTCGCGCTTAACGGTCATGCCGTGATACCTGCCTTCGTCCTGATTTTCTGGCCATTCCTGGCCCACGTTCTTCGCGATGCCATTCATAATGTTCTTGTTCCAGTCCTTGATGATGTTCGCCGGCAGATTACCGTCAGCGATGGCCTTGCATACGTCGCGCACGTCATCGTATTTGACCTCGCCTTTCCAGTTGGTCTTCGTGCTTCCGGTCGCGCCCGTAATCGCCCCTCTGGCTACAGGAGCCTGCGCTATTGGTGCCGGCGTTTGTGCGGCGACCTCTAAGATCTTGTCAGCTCGCTCGTCATCACCGGCTTCTGAGGCATCCTCAGCGTCTTTCAGTGCTTGTTCGTCAGCCAGGCGTTTTTCTTCTTCGGCCCTCAAACGAGCAAGCCTGTCTTCCTCGCGTTTCCATACTGAGGCTTTGCCCTCTACCTTTCCTTTTGCTGTCTGAAGGGCAGAAGTGATCGGTCGGAACTGCTCATTGATCCATTTCACATGATCGTTTAGCGGTTGAACGATTGCTTTCCTGGCGTCGTCTGCCATCTTGAGCTGACCCTGACAGATACGCACGAAGTCGGTTGCAGCGGCGAACTCCTCGGCGGTCGTAACCACAGCCCTTTCGGCCTGGTCGGTGAGGTTGTTGGCGTTTTCGATGAGCGGCTGTGACTGCGTGAGCAGCGTGGCCGGCGTTTGAATTTTAGGCTGGGGCATCTGTTTCTCCTATGCAGGCCAGGGCTACCGATTTGGTCTCCCAGGCGTATCGATTGCGACGATTTTTCGCGAAGCAATCATTTCGATTAGTCACTAACACGGCTGATTGTTTCATGGTCATTGGTAGCATGTTAGAACATTGAGGGTATGCCATCGGTGGCTTTGCTGACGGCATGTTCGTAAAACGTGCCATTCCTGAAGTGGTCATTGAACACCTCCATCTTTTCGTGGAACAGCTTTTGCCAAACAAGATCGCGTTCGATGTTCTGCACATAGATTTGCTGTTCTTCGATAGCGTGGCGAGGATCGTAACTCACGAACTTACCTTTATCTAAATCGTGGACTTCCATGTGTCCCTGAGTTTGGTTGTGATGCCAGACTGCCATTCCATACCGCAATGTCTTTTTGTGATTATCCGGGTTGAATGGGCACTTCACCTCGCAGACGAATTGCTGTGCACCAGTCAAGGTGCCGTCATCGCACTCGATAAAATCCGTCGAATCTCCTACAAGATCGGGCCAGAGTCGATGCACCTTAAACTCAGCACGGATGACCTGGACATTCCTGGTCAGCTCGTAGTGCGTGATAGCTTCTTCCTCGTGGCGCTTGCCCCAGGACATGGCCTCGCTGTTGTCACCAATTCTGGTCTCGGCCTCGAACGCCTCGCGGATCTGGTCTGGTGTTGCCTTCTCCTGCTCCCAATGAAGGGTCTTGAGCAAGTTGTTCAGGTTATGAACGTGTCCGCCAAGCAGGATGTTGATGCGCTGCGACATGGTGATCTTGCCGAAGCGTTCCGCGAACCACTCGAATGTTCGTTGCTCGCTCATGGTGTTTTGACTCCTTCACTTCGGGCTACTTCTCGTAAAAGCTCTGGACTGCCACCTCCAAGTTTTTCTATCCAACGGTCTTCCAGCCATACCACATATTCTTCTAGTTTTTGCATGCTGTCGGCCCAGCTATTACACAATTCAGGGTCTGCTGGTTTGGATCGACGAAGCATGACTGATCCAGCCCATTCGCTTTTTCCGTCAGACCATACGCTTCGTTGTTCAGCCATGAACCACCTCGACCTTGCAGGTTGTGTCGATGATCCGATAGCCAGGTTGAGGTTGAGCTGGCAGCGTCATCACATTACAAAGCGCCGAGCAAACCATCGACAGATTTTTCTTCATATTAACTTTGCGAGTGTAGCCTTGCGTGGAAGCTCCGATGATCTCACCGTTGCCGGCTGTTATGCGCCATCGGTATCGATAAAACTTGTTTCTGTACAGCTCGATAGTCGTCATTCGTCTTTCTCCTCTCCGAACAAATAGTCCAAGTACTCCAAAAGGTAGCGAGCATAGCTTACCAAGTACTCGTTTCCATCCCAGGTGAACGATTCTTCCTCGTTTTTCTGGGCTTTGTTGTATGCCCTGCGAAGACTGTCGCGTTTTTCAGGGGTGAACGAGACTTGTTTCTCTTTGTCGTCAGCCGTGCGTTGGATTTCCCTGTGCACCAGGGCCAACTTCATCTCCTGAAATTTTGTAGCGAAGGCAAGCAGCTTTTCACCCAGGCTTCCTAAAATATCCCACTCCTCAAATTCCTTACTCACAAAGCATCGCCTTGGTTTGATACTCAGCGCCCAGACCTTCTAGCTCAGCGTAGGTCATGCCGAAAGCCTTCGCGGATACTTTGACTGGTGGATCCTTCTCTGCGGTCTTGAGAATGTTGATCAGGCCAGCGATGTTGATGCGCTTCTGACAGGTCTTGAGATTTTTCAGCGGCAGCTCCTCCATCTTGTCGATGTTGAATGCCTTGTAGATACGTTCGACCTTGAGCTTTGCCTTACGCGCTGCATCCCTGAGTTCTTTGGCCTGCTCTGCGCTGATTACTTCGATTGGTACTACGTCTATCGGCTTGTTCTTTTCTAGTTCAGCGTAGCCATCGGCAATGTGCGCCAGTTGAACGGCCTTTTCCAGGCGACCAGTGCCCTTTGGCCAGGTCTTCTGCGCTCGCTTGATGACGGTTTTCTTCGCCATCTCCTCGAACCAGTCTACCCATGGTCCTTTCTTCTTTTTCTTGTACAGCTCCGATTTGTCACGGACGCTTTCGATCTCCTCGATCGACATAAATTCGACTTTCGGATGTTTAGATCCTGTGATCTCGGCTACGCAGTACGCGCCGATGACCTCGCCACGCATCTCCTCGGACATGAATGGGTCAGGCGTATGGATAACTCTTGGCTCAGTGCCGGCGAAGTATTTGAAATTACCATCCTCGCGGTCTCGATCTCTGACAACCTCGGCCCAGACGTTGGTCACGGCGCCACCATCGGTCGCAATAGCGATCAGGCCCTGGTACATCGGGTCGCAGTGGCATTCGTAGATCTTGAGCGTCGTGTTGTATCGAGGGATGAGGGCGCAATGTTTCAGCACCGGATTGAGTGACAGTCCGATCGATGCGATGTTGATCACTGCGTCTCGAATGGTGTGGTTCTCACACTTCTGAAGAAGCGTGTTGCTTACCAGGGCTTGCATGGCAAACATCGATTCACGTTCCCAGGTGACAAGGTTTCCACCTTGGCTTGAAATCTTCTCGAAGGGCCGACGAGCAGATGTGACGGCTCGCTGCACAATAGCAGGCAAACGGGGTTTTTCATTCGGCACGGACTAGCTCCTTTCAGACTGCACCCAGATGCAGAGTATGACTTCCTGACGGCCTCATTGCAAGGGTGATTGACCGGATTTGAGAAGCCATATAATATCGACATCCGGGTGCGGTCAATAACAATACGGAGCGAATACGGGCGTATGAGCGACAAACCGACTGCTGGCGCAGGAAAGCCGAAGATGCAGTGGTATCCGATGCACGTCGCGGATTTCACGATGGATACCATAGGCTGGCCAAACGAGGTTGTCGGCATTCTGATTAAGCTGATGCACTATCAGTGGTCGAATGAGTTTCTGCCGGCACATCAGAAAAAGCTCGCCAGAATAGCCGGCGTCGAAAATCCTAATCACTGGTCTGAAATTTGGCAGTGGTATCTCAACGAAAAATTCTCCGAGATCTCACCTGGAAAGCTCGTCAATAACAGGTTGCGCCGCGAGTATCTGCGCATACAAAAAAAGAACAAACAGGCCAGGGACGCAGTGATGAAGCGGTGGAAAAAAGACGGAGAAACCAAAGAGTTGGATACGCACGTATCTACGGTTGAGGTACGAACAAAGAACAAAGAACAAAGAACTAACAAAGACTCCCCTACGGGGAGAGTCGCCGTGCCTTACCAAAAGATCGTCGATTTATACCACGAGCATTGCCCCCAATTGCCAGCTTGTAAGCTCCTCAGTGACAAACGAAAGGCACAGATCAGGGCTCGATGGAAGACGTTCGAGTTTACAAGATCTCGCCATGGCCAAGATCCCGAAACGATCTCGTTCAACGATTTATCGACCTGGGAACGGTACTTCAAATTTATTACAGAACGCTGTCCATTCATGAATGGCGACAACGACCGCGGCTGGGTTGCCAACTTCGATTTCGTGATCCGCGAGTCCGGAATGATTGGCGTCATGGAGAACAAATACGTGAGGAAGCAGAAATGAGCATGCTTGCAGCGGTGGATGCCGAGCAATCGATCATTGGCGGCATCATGCAATCTGGTGGTAAAGCGATGATGGATGTGCAGGACATCATTGGTCGCGATGATTTCGCCAGGGCGGACCACAAGATTCTCTGGGATATGTTCTGTCAGCTCGACGAGATCGACAGCCCGATGGATATGGTGACGGTCATCGATCGACTGACGAAACTTCAACTTCTCGAAGAAGCCGGAGGACAAGTCTACATCGGCAATGTATTCAGCGAGACGCCCGGCTCCGCGAACATTCGATCCTACGCCAAAATCGTGAAGGAGCGATCGATACGCAGAGACTTGATTCAGGCAGCTAACGACATGCGTGAACTGGCTGAGGATTCCAGGCCGGTGGATGACGTATTGGCCGATGCACAGACGAAGGTTATGGCGATCGGCACCGACCACTCGCAGGCTGGTCCAGTGGAAATGAGATCGTTAGTGCCTGATTGGCTTGAGAATTTGGACACGATGTTCCACATGGAACAATCCATACCTGGAATCTCGACCGGCTATCGAGACCTCGACAGGAAGATCAATGGTCTCCAGAAGCAGAATCTAGTGATCATCGCCGGCAGACCATCGATGGGCAAGACGGCCCTTGCCATGAATATCGCGAACGACATTGCTCACTCCAGGCCGGTGCTGGTGTTCTCGATGGAGATGTCCTCGATGGAGATCGTCACTCGCTCGGTTGCGCAACACTCGAAGGTGCCGCTCGACAGGCTGTTGTCCGGAAACCTGGACGACGAGCAGTTGAGTAAAGCCAACGAGGGCTCGAACCGTGTATTCCATTCACGGATTTTCATCGACGAGTCGCCAGCAATGCTGATGGCACAGATTCGCGCCAGATCCAGGAGAGTGAGGCAACAGCAACCCGATCTTGCGCTCATCATCGTGGACTATATCCAGCTCATGAGCGGCGACAACCACATCCATCGAGCGCAGCAGATCTCCGACATCACCAGGGGCCTGAAGTCGCTGGCCAAGGAACTGGACATCCCGGTGATCGCGCTGAGCCAACTCAACCGGGACGTGGACAAACGAGACAACAAGAGACCCAGGCTTTCCGATCTCAGGGAGTCTGGATCGATCGAGCAGGACGCTGACTTGATCCTGTTCATTTATCGCGATGTCGTGTACGACGAGAAGACCAGGCACAAAAAGGTCGCGGAGATCATCGTTGGCAAGCAACGCAATGGGCCCACTGGCACCGTGCTGATGTACTACTTCGGTGAGTACACGATGTTCGGCCAGATGGACGGCGACTCACAGCAGGAGTTCTGGAATGACCGGCACAGCCGTAGTAGATCCGGACGCAGAGACGAGTTCGACGAGTTCGACTGAGACGCTCCCGATTGTTGCGCACCAGGGCGGCCTCGAACTCCTGGATGCGAAATGGGAGCTGAACTCAGGTCGGACGGTCAAGTTTCGCCTGGTTGGCACGGACGATACGCCGATGATCCTGCATCCGTTTGCTCAATTTGTCAGGCGCCGCGGTAACCGAGTGGGCACCAGGTTCCATACTGCGATCAC
>Ga0255058_10000849_pt1 | contig 17474 bp, 13 predicted proteins | sample Cases_109_9_MG_FD_188637 | JGI IMG/M metagenome (GOLD analysis project Ga0255058, IMG submission 188637) | Seawater microbial communities from Amundsen Gulf, Northwest Territories, Canada - Cases_109_9 | ecosystem: Environmental > Aquatic > Marine > Gulf | place: Canada: Northwest Territories... | reverse complement strand
ATTATCTATCGCGACAGATCAGGCGCTGGCCGGTAGTCCCATGCCGACGGTGTACCTTGGCCTCGGCAGCAATATCGATGCTGAAAAAAATCTCGGGTTCGCGGTTCAAGAACTGCGTCGGCGTTTCACTGTCCTAAGACTGTCAGCGGTCTATCGCAGCAAAGCGGTCGGCTTCGATGGTCCGGACTTTCTCAACCTCGTTGCCATGATCGATACCGACGTATCGCCTGAAGCCGTCAATCGGCAGATCGCTAAGATTCAGGCGCGTGCAGGTCGGGAGCGCGGCAGGGAGCGCTATTCGTCACGTACCCTGGATATTGATTTGCTGCTAATCGATCAGCTTTGCATCGAAGAGCTGCGGGTGCCGCGAAGAGATGTGTTGAAGTACGGCTTTGTTTTAAAGCCCCTGGCAGATATCGCGCCGGACTTTGTGCATCCGATCACGGGCCTCACGCTGGCTGAACATTGGCGCAATTTTGATGCAAGCGGTCATCCGTTAACCATAACGGACGTTATTTTGTAAAAAGGTAATCGGCGCAAGGTGAAGCCGGGCGTCGATTCCAGGCGCGGGGCAGCGGCGCTGCGCCAGAAGCCGGCCAATGCCGTTACACTGGCGGCCTGATTGCCGGGGCGATATTGGGCAGCGCTGTCGGGCGCACAGCCCGCAAGGAGACATTGATGCACAGGACAATTTTATTGCTGCTGGCCCTCGGCGTGACGCTAGCGGCAGGCTGCGGTTCCTCGGGTGGCGATGCTCAGCCACAGCCGGGCACGGCGCAATGCAGCAACGTTGCGCAGAAACAGTTCGTTCTGGATTCCATGCGCGACGTGTATTTCTGGAATACGCTGTTGCCGGAAACGGTGAACCTGGCTGCGTTCGCCAGCCCCGAGGACTTGCTGGAGCACCTGAAGACCTTCTCGCCGATCAGCCCGGTGACCGACCTGCCGGTGGATACCTTCAGCTTCATCAACTCGGCGGCGGACGATGCGGCGTTCTTCGGCGAAGGCCAGTTCGAGGGCTTCGGCTTCAGTTTCCGTTCCGACCCCGTGGCCACGGACGATATTCGCTTCACTCGCGTCTTCAGTGGCAGCCCGGCGGCGCAAGCGGGGTTCGCTCGCGGACAGCGCATCGTGGCGCTGGACGGGCTCAGCATCGCAGAGATCGGGGCTGAAGGCGTTGGCGCCGTGTTCGATCGGTCACCACTGGAGTTCACGATCAGGCGACTCGATAGCAGCGAATTTGTCGTTACGGTGACCAAGGCCGTCGTTACGATTGACCCGTTGCCGCAGTGGCGGGTTATCGATACGCCGAGCGGCGGCTCGGTTGGCTATATCGAATTTGCCACCTTTATCAGCACCGCGGATCCCGTGTTCGATACGATTTTCGCCGCCTTCCGGCAAGCGGGCGTCAACGACGTTATCCTGGATATGCGCTACAACGGCGGTGGGCTGGTCAGTACAGCGGAGTTGCTCGGCGACTACCTTGGCGGAGACATGTTCGACTCGTTCGTGTTTTCGAAGACGCTGTTTAATGCCAATAACAGCGCGTCGAACCGCAGCGCCTTCTTCAGCCGGCTGGTGAACTCGATGAGCTTGTCGCGACTGGTCATCATAGCCACCAATGGTACCGCCTCGGCCAGCGAGCTGGTGACCAACAGCATGGACGCTTACGTCGAGGTGGCGATCGTCGGTGACACCACCTTCGGCAAACCGGTCGGCCAGGTCGGCATCGAGTTCTGTGAAAAAATTCTGCGTCCGACTGCGTTCCAAACCGTCAACGCGCTGGACGAAGGCGACTACTTTGGCGGCTTGCCGGTTGATTGTCCGGCTGAGGACGACCTGGCACTAGCGGTCGGCGACGATAATGATCCTAACGTTGAATCCGCAATGACCTACCTGGCAACCGGCGCCTGTCCGGTAGTCGCTATGCCGGCGCAGCAGAAATTCGCGGTGACGGCAGAGGTGCCGCAGCTTGACCTGCGCGGTTCAGCATCAAGGCAATACGCCGGCGTCTTCTGACCCGGGAAGTGGGGACTGTCCCTTAAGGGACTGTCCCCCAGACCTCCTCGCGGTTCTTACCAACCGATAGAACGGCCGCCGTCGACGGAGATAATCTGGCCGGTGACATAGCCGGCGTCGCGTACCAGGTACAGTACGCAGCGGGCGATATCGTCCGGCTCGCCGCTGCGGCCCAGCGGAATCTGTCGCAGGATCGATTGCATCGTGGCCTCCGTAATGCCGTCCTCGGGCCACAGGATCGCCCCGGGCGCGACGCCGTTGACGCGAACTTCGGGTGCAAGATCTTTTGCCAGCGACCGCGTCAACATGCCGAGACCGGCTTTGGCGGCGCCGTACACAGCGTGATCGCGCAACGGGCGTTGCGCATGAATATCAACGATGTTGACGATGACCCCGCCGGCAGATCTCAGTTGTGGCGCCGCGGCCTGTGCCAAAAACAGTGGCGCTTTCAGATTGCTGCCGATAAGGTCGTCCCACTGCGCTTCGGTGATGCTGCCGAGCGGCGTCGCATAAAAGCGCGAGGCATTGTTGATCAGGATGTCCAGCCGGCCCGCCCAGGCGGTCACCGCGTTGACCAAACTGGTCAGATCATCGTGATCGTTCAGGTCAGCCTGAAAACTTCGCGCTGAATCGGCTCGCGCCTCGTTCAATGCTGCGGTGAGATTGCCGGCCTCAGACGCCGAGTCCCGATAATGAATGGCAACACGGGCGCCAGCTGCGTGTAATCGATGCACGATCGCCGCGCCGACCCGTCTTGCGGCGCCGGTCACCAGCGCGATTTTTCCTGCCAGAGAATTTTCTTTGTCCGAGTCCATCAGCCGTTTACGCTCGCAATTTAAAAAAAACCCGGAGGTTCGTGGAAAATACCGGGCAGGCGCAATACATTGTCGATATTGTTCGAGACCAGACCCGCCAATGCAAGCTGAGATGCACGACGCACGTAGATTGCCCGAACCCGATGCCGCAAGTCTGGCGCACTGTCGTAAGGTTGCAGCGCTGATTCGTGAGCAGATTGTTGCCGCTGGTGGCAGCATCAGTTTTGCCGATTTCATGCAGCATGCGCTGTACGCACCCGGCTTTGGCTACTACATGGCCGGTGCCCGGAAATTCGGCGCTGCGGGCGACTTTGTCACCGCGCCGGAGCTGTCGCCACTTTTCGGTCGGGTACTGGCCAGGCAATGTGCAGAAGTTTTCGAGCAGATTGGCGGCGGCGAACTGCTGGAACTGGGTGCGGGCAGCGGCGCGCTGGCTGTGGATCTCCTCAGAAAGCTCAAGGAGCTGGATGTATTGCCGCTGCGCTACCGCATCCTCGAGGTCTCTGCGGAATTGCAAGAGAGGCAGCATGAGCGTATCCGCAATGAGTTACCCGAGATGCTGCAGCGGGTGGAATGGCTGTCCGATCTGCCGCCCGCTTTCAACGGTGTCATTGTTGCCAATGAGGTTGCCGATGCATTGCCGGTGGAGCGATTTACGCGGACCAGCGATGGTATCCAGCAGCAACGAGTGATTGCGACGGAATCCGGGTTTGCCTGGCAAGGCATGCCGGCCCCTGAGCTGCTGGCCAGAGCTGTGCACAAAATCGAGGTGGACATCGGACGAAAACTGCGCCCGGGCCATACCGCCGAAATCTCGCTGGGATTGCCGGGCTGGATCGAGTCAGTGGCAGCCAGCCTGGCGCAGGGACTCATATTCCTGTGTGACTATGGCGTGAGCCGGCGCGAATATTATGCGGCGGACCGCAAGGATGGCTGGCTGCGGTGTCATTATCGGCACCGTGCCCACAGCGACCCACTCATCTATCCGGGCATTCAGGATCTCACCGCCTGGGTCGACTTTTCGCTGCTGGCAGAGGCGGCTGCAGGCAGCGGACTCAAGCTCGACGGATACGCCGCGCAGGGACCGTTCCTGTTGCAGGGCGGGCTGGTGGAGGAATTAGCCGACTTCGTCGAATTGCCAACTGATCGGCAGCTTGAATTGTCGCGGCAGGTCAAATTACTTACCCTGCCCGGCGAAATGGGTGAGAATTTCAAGTGCATGGGCTTGCGTCGCGGCGAATTCCAGGTTCCTACTGCTTTTGCGGGTACCGACCGGGCGCACACCCTTTGAGCTGCGTAAGCGAAAGCAAGGAAGCAATATGACCTGGACACAGATCATCGTTCTGGCAATCGTCCAGGGGCTGACCGAATTCCTGCCGATCTCGAGTTCCGGTCACCTGGTGCTGGTGCCCAGCGTCTTCAATTGGGACGACCAGGGGCTGGTGTTCGATATCGCCGTGCACTTCGGTTCGCTGGCGGCGGTTTGCCTGTACTTCCGCAGTGATCTGGGCGCGCTGCTTGGCGGTGGCCTGCAACTTGTCAGTGGCCGCTTCGATACGCTGCAGGCGCGGCTCGCACTGGCAATAGCGATCGGCACGGTGCCGGCGGCGATCGCCGGACTTTTGTTTGCCGGCTGGATAGAAGCGAACCTGCGTAACCCGCTGATCGTCGTGTCCACACTGGCCGGCTACGCGCTATTACTGGCGGCAGCCGACCGGTTCGGCCGTTGCTCGAGGAATATTTCCGAGGTCGGCTTGCGAGACGCGATCGTCATCGGCATGGCGCAGGCGCTGGCGCTGATTCCGGGCACCTCCCGCTCCGGCGTGACTATCACGGCCGGCATGATGCTGGGTTTGCAGCGGCAGGATGCGGCACGGTTTTCCTTTGTATTGTCGGTGCCGGTCATCTTGTTGGCAACGATCTATAAAGTTGCCTCGCTGCTTATGGATGGCGTGCATATAGCCTGGGGCCCGCTGGGCGTTGCGGCGCTGATTTCCGCCGTAGTCGCGTATCTGAGCATCGAATTCTTCATGCGCTTTGTCAACGCAATCGGGCTGCTGCCGTTTGCACTATACAGGCTCATTCTTGCGGCGGTGATTGTCTATGTCGTGGTCTAGGACCAACTTGTGCGCGGCATTGCCAGGCCTGTTATTGGCAGGCTTCGTACATGCAGACGGGCACGGGTATGTTATTGGCGGCGGTGCCGAGTCAGACACTGCCGGTGGCCGCGCCGTGTCAGTGTTCGCAGACAGAGGTCTGGCTGAAAACACCTGGTTGACCGGCGCCGCTGCAAGAACGGAAACTGGCCGCGGACCGCTTTCGCTCGATACCCTTTACGTCGACGCCGGCCTGGATCACTGGTTCGATCCGGCGGGCGTGCGCATCGCGGCTGCCTACTGGGGAGACAAGGATATTCTCGATTCCGTCGATCTGCGCGGCTCGCTGTACTTCAGAAACGATACGGTATCTTTGTCGCTCGATTATGAACGACGCGATTTCGATCTTACTTTTTCGCCTTCGTTGATCGCTGATACGCGAACGGTGGAGTTTTATGCAGACGGGATCGGACTGACGTCGCGCGTTCAGGCCGGTAAACGGGTGAGCCTCACTATCAACGGTATGAGCTATCAATATTCCCGCGATATCAATCTGCAGCCCAGAATCGAGATATTGCGCATCCTGTCCACTTCGCGTCTCAGCCTGATGAACAGCCTGATCGATTATCGCTATAGCGCCGGTATCGAATTTCGGTTCGGTTTGCAGAGCGTCGATTTTCGACTGCAAAGTTGGCAAACCGCCGTCGATCAGGGCCGCGTGAACTCACTTGCCATTGGCTTTCTGACGCCCGTCAGTGACCGCACGGACATGGAATTCCGCTTCGCTTACGACGAGTCGGAAAATTTCGGGAACACGGTGTCACTGGCTGCCTATCTTTACTATTTTGGCGGCTGATCTCTGTTCGATTTCATCGCGCTGACGGCGCAGAGCCGTGCTTTATAGATTAGCTCGCCGATTTGTGCACCACGCAGGCCGTCCGTATCGAAATCGCCGGCTGAAACTTGCGATGCTGCCTGCCAACATTCACGAAAATAGGCGGCTTGTGGATAGGGCTTGTCCTCGAATCCTATTCTGCCGCGGGCGTCGGCTTCGCAGCTCAGCAAGAATTTTTCGAATCGCTCGGGACGTCTGAATGCATCGGTGCGTTCCAACACCTTCAGAACGGTTGCCGGTTTGAGTTCGAACGCGTTGTGGCAATGTCCGTGAAATTCCGCGACCAGTAAGCCGAGATCGCGAAACGTCGTCGGCAGCGGCAAGCGACGCGCCAGCTGGTTAACCAGTTTGACACTGCGTTGTTCATGTCCGCGATGAGCTGGCAGGATGTTTTTCGCGGTCGTCGCCTTGCCGAGATCGTGTACCAGGGCGGCAAAACGGATTTCTGCGTCGTCGCTGATTTTTGCCGCCTGCTCGAGCACCATCAGCATATGGACGCCGCAGTCAATCTCGGGGTGCCATTTTGCCGGCTGTGGCACGCCAAATAGCGCATCGATCTCCGGAAACACGGCTTTCAGTGCCCCGCATTCGCGCAAGACGGAAAAAAACACCTGGGGATTCGGCCCGCCAAGCACTGCTTCCGTTTCCTTCCACACACGATCCGGCACCAGCGTATTGACCTCGCCATCCGCGACCATTTGCGCCATCAACTGCAGCGTCTCGGCGACCACGTTGAAGCCCAACTCGGCGAAGCGGGCGGCGAACCTGGCTACCCGGAGAACACGCACCGGATCCTCGGCGAAGGCATCCGAGACGTGTCGTAGCCGTCTGCTTTCGAGGTCGGCGGCGCCGCCACAGGGATCGATAAGATTTGCCGCCCTGTCCCTGGCCATGGCGTTGATCGTCAGGTCACGACGTCGCAGATCCTCTTCGATTGTAATGTCAGCAGAAGTTTCGAAGCTGAAGCCGTGATAGCCGGCGCCGGTTTTTCTCTCGGTACGCGCGAGTGCGTATTCTTCGCCGGTCTCGGGATGCAGAAACACCGGGAAATCCGTGCCGACCTGGCGGTAACCGAGCTGTTTCAGGTCATCCGGCGTAGCGCCCGTGACACACCAGTCTTTTTCTTCGACTGGAATGCCGAGCAGTTCGTCCCGAACCGCGCCTCCAACAAGGTAAACTTCCATGCGGGGATTCTAGCCCTTAATGCCCAGTGTGGTGTCTGAAATTGTCTGTGAGTTCGGAAATCGGCAAGTCGGTAAATGAGCGTGCGAAGATAGCGCGAAGGCTCGTTTATGGTGCAATTGCGCTTGGGCTTCTGCTGCTGGTCGACGGCTGCTATTACGTGCAGGCTATTCGCGGGCATATGGATTTAATGAGTCACCGCCGGCCGGTCGCCGAGGTCATCTCAGATGAAGAAGCACCCGACGAGTTGAAGGTAAAGCTCGAAATGCTGCGTGAGGCGAGGCGCTTTTCGATTGACGAACTGTTATTGCCGGATAACGACAGCTATCGGAGTTATGCGGATCTCGAACGTGACTACGTCGTGTGGAACGTGTTCGCGGCACCCGAATTCTCACTGGAGCCCAGGCGCTGGTGCTTCCCCGTAGCAGGTTGTGTTGCCTATCGTGGCTACTTTGCGCAGGAAGCAGCAAACAAGCAAGCGCAGAAGTTCAAGGACAAAGGTTACGACGTCGTCGTTGGCGGTGTGCCGGCTTATTCGACGCTGGGCAGGTTTGCGGATCCGCTGCTGAATACGATGATGCGCTGGAGTGATGTGGACCTCGTCGCGACGCTGTTTCACGAACTGGCGCATCAGCAGTTATACATAAAGGACGATACCGAGTTCAACGAGTCATTTGCGACAGCAGTGGCCGACATTGGCATCGAGCGCTGGCTGGGGCAGCGTGGCGAGCAGGATCAGTTACGTGATCGAGAGAATCAGCAGCTTGAGCGGCGCACAGCAATGATGTTGATCGAAACTGCAAAAGCAGATTTGCAGCGCCTGTATGCGTCGAATCTCGACGAGGCAGCGATGCGCACACGCAAAACCGAAATCCTCGAAAAACTTCAGGCCGACGTGGCATCTGGTTCCGATAACTCATTTTCCGGAATCATGAACAACGCACGCCTGGCCTCGCTCGGATTGTACGAAGGCCGGGTGGACGCGTTCCGGGCAATATTCCGGCGATGCAAAAAGCAACTACCCTGTTTTTACGAGCAGACGGCAGGCCTTGCGGATGTTTCTATGGACGAACGCAACGCAAGACTGGATGCGTTGGCAGAGACGAAATCAGTCGCGCCATAGACCGCATCTAATCTACTCTTGCGACTTTCCCGGACTCTTGGCCGACACGGACCATCGGCAGCTCACTGGAAATTCTCCGCACCTTGCCGGTCATACGCCAGTGAAAGATTGCGTCAGTTTCCAGCACTCTGCGCACATACTTGCGGGTCTCGTTGAATGGGATGTTTTCAATCCAGACGCGCGCATCCAGGTTGTCGTGATCCGGTAGCCAGGCTTTGACATTGAGCGGGCCGGCGTTATAGGCCGCCGTCGCCAGTACACGGTTCTCGTCGAAGCGCTCGAGCATCTGTCCAAGATAAACTGTGCCAAGGCGAATATTGCTTTCCGGGTCGGTAAGGGTTACGCGCCCGGCATACGGGTAATTGATACGCCGGGCCGTCTTCCTGCCGGTCTCAGGCAGCAGTTGCATGACGCCGATGGCGCCGGCGCTCGAGCGAATATCGCGCATGAACAGGCTTTCGCTGCGAGCTATGCCGTAGGCCCAGCTTGCCTCGATTTTTGCGTCTGCGGAATACCGATTGAAAGCTTTCGCATACGGTAGCGGGTAGCGGATACGCAGATCGTCAAAGTGACCGACCGTCGCAGCGGTGGCGATGGCGCGCGAATGCCAGCCCCAGCGATGCGCCAAGATGGCAGCCTGCGCCTTCTGACTGGCGTTGAAGTTGCCTACGGCAGCGTCCCATTCCGATCTGCCGCGGCCTTCGAGACCGACCATGAACAGCTCTCTCGCCCGTACCAGGGCCACATTCAGCGAGAGTTCTTCGATGGCTGCTTCTTCGGCTGGCATGGATTGGTGTGAAAATGCATATTTGGCGCCGAGTTCGTCGGCGGACAGGAATCCGTAATAGCTGCGTTCGGCAGCGAGGCTCAGAAAAATCGCTTTGGCCTCGTCGTTGCGATTGAGTTGCACCAGTGTTACTGCTCGCCAGTACCGCCATTGCTCCGCCGCCTGCTCATCGGCCGGCATCGTCGTGATGCTGAGCAGTGCGTTTTTCCAGTCCTGCTGCCGTAGATTGCTGCGTACCATCCAGCGCTGCACTTCCGTGTCAATCGCGGTTGCCGGCAGCTTCTGCAAGTAGGTGACCGCTTGTGGCAGGTGGCGTCGTGCAGCCCACAACGCAATATGCCGTTCGATGCCAGCTGACTGCTGTTCGCTGAAAACGTACCGGGGGCTGAGCCTGGTCCAATGTTGCGCAGCCTGCACAGGATCGCGGAGCGCGATCCTCTCTATCGCATAAACAAGCTGCTGACGCTGTATCTGGCCGTCCGGCTCCTGTCCGCGACGCTGCAGGAAGTCGGCGGGTTTTTTTTGTGCTTCCAGCCAGCCACTTGCCTGCTGGCGGTATTCGGGAGCCAGCGGCGCTGACAGATAACGTGCCAGCGAAAATTGCCGCGCTGCAATGGCAAGCGCAAAGCGCTGTTCATATTCCTCCGTGCCGAGCACACCTGCATCGTGCAGGTAATCGAACACCGAATCACATTCGTCTTTTTGACTGCTGCCGACCAGCCACAGCTCCGTGGCACGTTTGGCCGTGCCCGCGCTGCGTCCAGCTTCGATCTCGGCCTGCAGCGCGATGCAGTCCAGCCTGGCGACACCCAGCCCGCGGTAGAACTGCCGGTAGATCTCGAGGTAATCGGCAAGCCGGTCATCGGCAGCCAGCTTGAGCGAATAGTGGTAGCGTAGCTCACGCGCCGGCTTAATCGTGCCGTAGTGATCCAGGTAAGCAATGACTTTGGCGTCGCTGACAGTGCGCATTGTTGCGCGCAGATAAGCGGCGCGCAGATCCGGCCACAGCACGTAATCACGCAGCACCTTTTCTTGTTCGAGGGCCGGCTGCCAGTTTCCGAGCTCAGCTTCCGGGAATACGGCGCGGAACACCGCGCGCTGCGCCTCGAGTTGCGATGCAGGTTGAGCCGCGCCCGGAGTACTGCTGCCGAGCAGCATCAGCGCGACCAGTACAGGCAATCGCGGGTGCTGCGGCCTCATTTGTCGCTACCGGGTCTGAATTAGCGTATCTGCAACATCAAAGCGCGATCACCGCGTTGCACCAGCAGGAACAGGATACGATTTCCCTCTGCCACCGCACGCAGCTGCTGCAGGTTTTGCACCAACTGGCGGTTAACCGCGGTAATGATATCGCCTGAGCGTAGCCCGCGTTGTGCGGCCGGGCTTCCGGGTTCCACCTCGGTGACCTCGATGCCGCCGCTGCTGTTGGTCGATACATCCGCAAACTGGGCCCCCAGTAATCCCGGATGGATATCACTGCCGTCGCTGCGCGATACCTGGCGCTGACCCAATGTGGCTTTAACCTTGCGGCTGCGGCCATCGCGCACGAACTCGATGTCGACCACCTCGCCCGACCCTTTCAGGCCGATCGCGTTGGCCAGTTCACGGCTGTTGGTTATTTTCTTGTCGTTGATCCGGGTAATGATGTCATCGACCTTCAGCCCGGCCTCCTCTGCGGCGGAATCCGGCTCGATCGCGGAAACCAGCGCGCCGTTCTCCACTTCCGCGCCCAATGCTTTGGCGCTTTCAGCATCGATAGTCTGAATCGATACGCCGAGCAGGCCGCGGCGGACCTCACCAAAGTCGAGAATCTGCCGCATAATCGAACGCGCAATCTCAGACGGAACGGCAAAACCAATACCGACGTTGCCGCCGGTGCGGCTGATAATGACGGAATTGATGCCCACCAGCTCGCCGTTCATGTTGACCAGCGCGCCGCCCGAGTTGCCGGGATTGATTGAGGCGTCGGTCTGGATAAAGTCCTCGTAGCCGTCGCGGCTGATGCCGGTGCGGCCAAGAGCGCTGACGATGCCGGAGGTTACGGTATGGCCGAGGCCGAACGGGTTGCCGATCGCGATGACAAAATCGCCAACTTCTACGCCGTCCGAATTGCCGATCGGCAGATCGGTCAGGTGGTCCGGGTCTACCTTGATAACGGCGATATCTGTTGCCGCATCCGAGCCGACCACTTCAGCATCCAGCGTTTCTTCACTCAGCAGGGAAATCTGAATTTTGTCGGCGCCGTCAACGACGTGGTGGTTGGTCAGGATGTAGCCGTTTTCTGCATCGACGATGACCCCGGAACCGGCGCTGGCCACTTCACGGGCCCCGCCCGGGACATCGGGAAAGCCGAAAAAGCGTCGAAACATTTCGTCGCCGTATGGAGAACGGCCCTGCACCGTCTGGCTGACCCTGATATTGACGACGGCCGGCGCTACCCGCTTGACCAGCGGGGCCAGACTCGAAACAGGCTGCCCGCCGACGTTGTCGGGCAGCGCGGCAAGGGTCGCTGCTGTCAGAGCAAGCAACGCGGCTGCCCACAGAAATCGAATCTTCGTTGTCATTGTAATCCTCAAGCGAATCTTGCTGATATTCAGTAGCATACACTGCAGTCACTGAACCGGCGGTGAACACTAACTATAGCGTTTTTGTGACCACATAGCCGGGACCGCGCGATTGCTCGGAAAGTTCCATTAGCTACGCACAATATTGCTGCTGGCCCGGAAGCAACCGGGCCGGGCAGTGCAAGCGTGTTGGCTCAGGCTGCTTCGACCGTGATCCGGCGTGCCTTGACCTCCGGTAACTTCGGAATGGCGACTTCCAGGATGCCGTTGGCGCTCCTCGCGGTAATGCCGTCGGCGTCGGCGGTGTCAGGCAGCGAGAAGCGACGGTAGAACTTGCCGGTGAAACGTTCGACACGCTTCATACCACCGGACTCCTCGGCGTTCTCGGAATGTCGCTCGCCGGCCAATGTTAATACGCCATCCTCCATATTGACGTCGATGTCGTCCGGGTTGACGCCGGGCAGGTCGGCCCGCAGCACGAAGCGGTCGTTTTTCTCGACGATGTCAACGGCAGGCACCCAATCGGCGACACTGTTGCCATTGTCCTCGCTGCCGGCGATAGCAAATCGTGGCACGGCGAAATGATTCAGATCCCGGTGTAACTGGTTCATCAGATTCCAGGGTTCAAAGCGGCTTATATTCATCATAAATTCTCCTAAAAAGATCCTTGCAGGCTCTTAAACCAATGTCTCAAGAGAGCAGCAAAATATGCGCTGTTGCCGGCATTAATGAGGTCGCGAGAACCTAATTCAAGGCCCGGATTCGGCCCGATTGTCGGCAGACAGAGGGCCGGAAAGGACAGTTTTTCGCATCACATAATGGCACTATATGTAGTGCACAAAATCTTTAGCAAAAGTGTTATTTTTTTCTGTAGGAATTTAAAGGACTTAGTTCATTAGTTCCAATAACCAATTGTTTTCTTTAATAAAAAGCTTATAGAAAAAAATCGACCAAAGCCTTGACAGTCGATGGCAGCAGGCATAATCTTGTGCTTTAGCTGGCACAACATCTTGTGTCTGCGATGACGAGGAAAAGAGGCCGTTTCGGGCACTCGACGCTAAAAAAATGCTTAGCGACGAGCGGGGAGCTATTCGCCTTCAAGAAGGCACGGCAGATACGGCAAACGGGGTCTCCACAAGGAGATAAGGGGAGTAAAGGACCATATGAAGTCCGCGGTCAATCTTCATGCCAATACAGTAGGCGAAATTACTTTTCAGCCGGCATCACTCGATATCTGGGAAGCAAAATACCGCCTGACGGCGAAAGACGGAACGAGTATCGACGCGGGGGTAGATGATACCTACCGGCGGGTCGCCAGGGCGCTGGCCGATGTCGAGGTCGAATCGCAGCGTGAAAAGTGTTTCGAGGAGTTCCTCTGGGCATTACGCGGCGGCGCGATCCCGGCGGGGCGCATTATTTCCAATGCCGGCGCTCAGCAACACAAGCCGGCGACATCGACCATTAACTGCACCGTTTCGGGGACGGTTGCAGATTCGATGGACAATATCCTCAACAAAGTTCATGAAGCCGGGCTGACATTGAAGGCGGGTTGCGGTATTGGCTACGAATTTTCGACACTGCGGCCGAGGGGCGCTTATGTAACCGGAGCCGGAGCCTATACTTCCGGGCCGCTCTCGTTCATGGATATCTACGACAAGATGTGTTTTACCGTTTCTTCTGCGGGCGGCCGGCGTGGCGCGCAGATGGGCACATTCGATGTTGGCCACCCGGATGTCATGGACTTCATTCGCGCCAAGCGAGAGAACGGTCGTCTGCGGCAGTTCAACCTGTCGCTGCTGGTCACGGACGAGTTCATGCAGTCGGTCAGCAACGATACGGACTGGCAGCTGGCGTTCCCCGTGACACCAAGGGAAGTCGAACAGGACCGGCTGAATGTAGACGATTCGAGTCAGTTCGTATGGCGCGAATGGCCGGAGCCGGACAGCTACGTGAGCAACGATAATGGTCTCGTCGCATGCAAGATAGTCAAGACCTTGCCGGCCCGGCGTGTGTGGGACGTGATTATGGCGTCAACTTATGACTTCGCGGAACCAGGATTCGTGTTGATCGACAAGGTCAACGAAATGAACAACAACTGGTTTATCGAAAATATTCGCGCAACCAACCCCTGCGGCGAACAACCGCTGCCGCCGTACGGCTCGTGTCTGCTCGGATCGGTGAACCTGACCAGGTTCGTGCTGGAGCCGTTTACCGAGAATGCCCGATTCGATTGGGACGAATTTCGCAAGGTCGTGAAGGTATTCACGCGCATGCTGGACAACGTAGTCGAGATTAACGGGCTGCCGCTGCCTTTGCAGCGTGAGGAAATCCAGCGTAAGCGGCGGCACGGTATGGGGTTCCTTGGCCTCGGCTCGACGATTACGATGCTGCGCATGCAATACGGCGATGAAGACGCGGTCGTGTTCACCGGGGAAGTCGCCAGAGCGCTGGCGATGGCCGGTTGGGAGACGGCGCTGGAACTGGCGCGCGAAAAGGGTCCCGCGCCGATCATGACCGAAGAGTTCGAGGTTACCCGGGAAATGCTGGCGAAACGGCCCGAGATGGCGGGGGACGGCTACAAAATTGGCGACAAGGTTCCGGGACGGATTCTGCACAGTCGCTACAGTCGCTACATGCAGCGGATTGCAGTAGAAGCACCGGAACTGGTACAGGAGTTGGCGGAGCTTGGCGCGCGCTTTACCCACCATAGCTCAATTGCACCGACCGGGACGATTTCTCTGTCGCTCGCGAACAATGCGAGTAACGGCATCGAGCCGAGTTTTGCGCATCATTATTTTCGCAATGTCATTCGCCAGGGCAAAAAAACCAAGGAAAAAGTCGACGTATTTTCCTTCGAATTGCTGGCGTACCGGGAAATGGTCAATGCCAATGCGATGCCGGCTGGCGACGATGACGCGGTAAACAGCGACGATCTGTTGCCGGAGTATTTCATTACAGCGGAAGACATTACGCCCCGGGCGCATGTCGATATTCAGGCTGCGGCGCAGCAATGGATCGACTCGTCGATTTCCAAGACGGCCAATGTCCCGACTGACTATCCATACGAGGATTTCAAGGACGTATACATGTACGCCTACGAGCAGGGACTTAAGGGTTGCACGACATTTCGATTCAACCCGGAGGCGTTCCAGGGTGTACTGGTGAAAGAGCAGGATCTCAAGAATACGGTATACAAGTTTACACTCGAGGATGGCTCAGAGCTCGAAGTGAAGGGCGATGAAGAGATCGAGTACGATGGCGAAGTGCATACCGCGGCGAACTTGTTTGATGCGTTGAAAGAAGGCTATTACGGCAAGTTCTGAGTAATTAGCATTTAATATTGTTGCCACGCAATGAGGAACAGGCAGGATGTCCAAAACCAAGATTGACAAGAAGATTGTTGGCTATGCCGTCAAGCAATCTGAGGCCAAGGAAGCGACGCGGCCGGAGTTTCGCCGCGAAGTGACGGAGGGCGGTGCGGAAATCATCCGCATGCACGAAAAACTCGAGCGCCCGGAGATGCTTATCGGCTCGACCTACAAGGTGAAAACGCCGATATCCGATCATGCGATGTATATCACGATCAATGACATCCTCCTGAACGAAGGCACGGAGTACGAGAAGCGTCGGCCGTTTGAGATATTCATCAATTCAAAAAATCTCGACCACTACCAGTGGATAGTGGCCTTGACCCGCATCATCTCCGCGGTATTTCGCAAGGGCGGTGATGTGACCTTTCTGGTTGATGAACTCAAAGCCGTATTCGATCCGCGCGGTGGCTACTGGAAGCCGGGCGGCAAATTCATGCCGTCGATCATTGCGGAACTCGGTTACATTGTCGAAAAACACTTGGTGGCAATTGGTCTGCTGGCTGCGCCCGGTCTGGACGAGGGCCAGAAAAAACTGATCGAAGAAAAACGCGCCGAGTTTGAAGCCAGATCGAAGCAACAGGACGCGTTCTCGAAAAACGAATATCCCGAGGGTGCCCAGCTCTGCTCCAAGTGCAGTACCGCCGCTGTCGTCATGATGGACGGATGCATGACCTGCCTGAGCTGCGGCGAGTCGAAATGTGGCTGACGGCTAGCCGCAAGCCCAATTCGCGTTCCTTGATCCCGACGAATTGCCCCTAAGATCGCGGCTTGCTGTGGGCCTGTAGTAACATCCGGTTCCGTGACAGTTTCAATTCCTGAATTTTCAAGTGCGAAGGTGACGGTTGCCGGCGATGTCATGCTGGACCGATACCTGTTTGGTGGCACCAGCCGCATCTCGCCGGAAGCGCCGGTACCGGTCGTGCACGTACGCGAGACCGACGATCGGCCCGGTGGCGCGGCCAACGTGGCGGTCAACCTGGCGAGTCTCGGCGTGGTGACGACGTTGCTGGGAATCGTCGGCAGGGACGAAGAGGCGTCGATCCTTGAGTCGGTGCTGCGCGGCCAGGGTATCGATTGTCACTTCACCGAAACCGGTGACTGGCCGACTATCACGAAGACACGGGTTCTTAGCCGCAGCCAGCAACTCATTCGACTGGATCGCGAGGAACCTTGCGGCGACGTCGGCAAATCTCTGGCAGAGCCATTGCGCATGGCGCTTTCTACCGCACGCGTTGTCGTACTCTCCGACTACGGCAAAGGTGCTTTGTCCGATGTAGCCGGATTGATCGCAGCTTGTTGCGAGGCCGGTGTGCCAGTGCTGATCGATCCCAAGGGCACCGATTTTGGCAAATATCGGGGTGCATCACTGATCACGCCGAATCAAGCGGAATTCGAGGCGGTTGCCGGCGCCTGCCACAATGAGGAAATGCTGGTGCAACGAGCGCAGCAAATGCTGGCGGATCTCGAACTTGACGCGTTGCTCGTTACACGCAGCGAAAAGGGTATGTTGCTGGTCGAGGTTGACGCCGACCCGGTTTTTTTATCGACGCAGGTGAGAGAGGTGTACGATGTTACCGGCGCCGGTGATACGGTGATTGCAACCATCGCAGGTGCATTAGCCAGCGGCGAACCACTGCAGTCTGCAGCGATACTGGCAAATCTTGCGGCAGGAGTTGTGGTAAGAAAGATTGGCGTTGCGACCGTGACGCCAGCCGAGATACAACTCGCGTCACAGCCACGTGGTCCAGGCGATGCTGCACAAGTGACCGAAGTCGAATTGCTGGCGTTGGCCGAAGAGGCGCGGCATCGCGGCGAAAAAATCGTCATGACCAATGGCTGTTTCGATGTCCTTCATCCGGGCCACGTTGCCTATCTGCAGGAGGCCAAGAGTCTTGGTGATCGGTTGGTGGTCGCGGTCAACGATGATGCTTCGGTGGCGCGTCTCAAGGGTGAGTCGCGGCCGATCAATGGATTGGCTGACCGGATGGCGGTACTGGCCGGACTTGCCGCGGTAGACTGGGTGGTGCCGTTCGCGGAAGACACTCCGGCAAGACTGATCCGGTCCGTATTGCCGGATGTGCTGGCAAAGGGCGGTGACTATCAACCGGAAGACATCGCCGGCGGCAATGACGTGATCGGCAATGGCGGTGAAGTGCGCATCCTGAAGTTTCGTAGCGGCCATTCTTCGAGCAACATCATCGACAAACTTGCTCGCTGAGACTGCATGGTCATGCCGTCCAGGGTCTCCGGCCGATGAACCTGATGCGATTTGCATACGCCCTGCTTACCTACCTGTTGTCTCCCGTATACGCACTGTACTGGCTGTTTCGCGGCATCAGCGAACGCGCCTATCTTGATCGTTTCGGGCAGCGCTTCGGCTTCGGTTATCCAAAACTGGCCGGCGGCTGTATCTGGATTCATGCGGTTTCGGTGGGTGAGGTGCAGGCCTCGGCACCATTGGTGCGTGCGCTGGCGAAGCAATTTCCGGAGCGACACCTGCTGATCACGACCGTGACGCCGACCGGTGCTGCCAGGGTATCGAAGTTATTCGGCGATGCTGTAACCCATTGCTACATGCCATTTGAAACACCGCATTCGGTTCGCAATTTTTTCGTCGCAACC
>Ga0255058_10000848_pt1 | contig 17478 bp, 24 predicted proteins | sample Cases_109_9_MG_FD_188637 | JGI IMG/M metagenome (GOLD analysis project Ga0255058, IMG submission 188637) | Seawater microbial communities from Amundsen Gulf, Northwest Territories, Canada - Cases_109_9 | ecosystem: Environmental > Aquatic > Marine > Gulf | place: Canada: Northwest Territories... | reverse complement strand
ACTCAGTACTGGATATAATGGTTTACCACGTCGTGTTGAACCAACAAAAGCACGTTTGTCTCGCGAAAATGACGAGAAGTATTACTGGATGGAGCATGCTGAAACTAATGCTATCTTCAATGCTGCACGGCACGGGACTGCACTAAAAGGGTCACATGCTTATATCTTGGGTCTTCCTTGCCCTCGATGCGCCAGCGCTTTGATTCAATCTGGTATTGTTACGATTACTATACCAATGAATACACCTTTAGTCGAACACGCTGCACGCTGGAAAGATAAATATAAACGCTCTGCTGTTATGCTCAAAGAAGCAAATATACTTATTCGAAAGGTGAATATTGATGAAGCTTAGTTATGGCTTCCTCTCATTCAATAATTGGCCTATCTTAGAGCGCACACTTGAGTCGGCCAAGAAGTTACAGCATACTCAAGGAGATGTTCAGTGGGTCATTGTAGATAATAGCCAACCTGATTATTATCAAGAGATGCAGAAGAATATTGCTCAATGGGCTGATGCTAATCCATCTTTACATATTGATTTTCATTTCAATGGTGGTGTCAATAGTGGTGAAGGCGGTGGTATGAATCAGTGCTTTGAATTATGTTCGGGTGAAAATATCTTGTTTTTTCAGGATGATTGGGAGTGCATCGTAAACTATCCATTTATTGATTTAGCTATTGAGACTCTTGATAAGTTTCAGCAAGTCTTTATGGTACAACTTGGCAAGCGCCCATGGAGCAGTACAAATCTAAATGTCAAAATTGGGCGTGTACTTATAACCCGTGATGACAAAACAGTATTTGAAATGCACCCTAACCATTGGGGAAACAATACATTCCAAGTACGACTTTTCAAGAAAGATACGTGGAATAAAATAGGTCATTATTTAGAGGATAAAGATATTGGCCCTCAATGGAAAGGCCATCGACCCGGTTCAGTAAGTGAAAGAGATTATGGTGTTAGGCTAAACTCTCATGGTTTCCGTGCTGCTAAAATAAATGATGGTCAATTTATCCATACCATCGAGGAGAATGCACGAGTGCATTTCATCAATAATGAGTGAATTCAAATACATCAGTAATGTTTCTGATGCAGAATTTAAGGCCGCCCGCGCGGCGATGATAAAAGCTATCGCTAAGAAAGACACTCCCGAAGAGTGGGCACACTTTGCAGGCCAAGTGCTTATTTTCGTTGGTAAGATGGCTATCAAACAGGTTGGTTTTGGGCCTGTTTTGGATTTGGCAGGAGAATTGTTCAAAGATAATGAAGAAATTTTGGCAATTCTCAAAATGTTAGGAGAACAGAATGAGACAACTTAAAGTTTTTCTTGCTGTCTTAGTTTTTGCCATTGCCGCTTGTCGCACCGTCCCTACTGAGGTTAGACAGGCGCATGACCAATCTTTGATTGAGAGTCGCGCTGCACTTGAAGTTGCAGACGATATTCTTTTTAAGATTGAAGTTAAGTCGCTGGAATTGAATGATGAATTTGTTATGGCTTCATATAAAGAATGGAAAGAACATGTTGAAATTCTTTATAAAGCACGCGACACAGTTCACAAATATCTTATTAATAGTAAAGCTGGCGTAGACGTTACTAGTCCTTATGCCGTTGGACAGCAATTACTTGTAGACTTGAATGATAATTTTGCTACAATTCTTGTCTCTTGGAAAGAAATGCTTAAAACTGAAAATGAAGAAGACGCTGCAGAATTTATAAAACTATTCCGAAAAGATATTGAACGTTATCGTATTCTTGAACGTAAGTTTGATGAATATATCAAACAGTTCAAGGTGAGAGGATAAGATATGCCAACACCTAGTGGAATAAGTATACCGTTTAGTTACTTTAGTAATGTAACGGATACTGAATTTGAAGAAGCATCGGCTGCTCTCGACCGCGCTCTACTTCGTGAAATCGGTTTACCCGAAGACGTAGAGATTCGTGAGTTTGAGAATGCAGTTTATGCTATGACTAACAAGATTGATGCTCTGACAAGTAAATTCACTCTATCCCAACTAATCGTATTGCTTCCTGACCTAATTACAGATGGCCTTGCGTTGTGGGAGAAAGTTGAGCCAAAGGTATCTGGACAAATGGAGCGTAAGGAATTCGTATCGAGAGTCATTAAGTATGTCTATCGCAAGCACGACCCCGACATTCCGTTCCTCATTGAGCCATTTGAGAGTATGGTAGAGAATATGATTCTTGGGGCAATCCCCGGTCTCATCGAGCAAATTGAAGGCCAACTCACAAAGTTGATTGAGAAAGTACAGAAATTGTTTGGCTAAAATGAAAGTGGCTACGAATATCTTTGGTAGTCCAGCAAATACAGGACCCGGGAACTTTGGGCGACGCTTGGCAGTCGCCCTGAGTTCGTTGGGGATTGATATGTTGCCGGCCCATGCACTACCGAATCCTGATGTATTTATGGGTAACGCATTTTTAGACGGCTATCGTGGTAACGCGAAAGCTACAGTTCTTCGTGTAGATGGTCCCGGTATCCACGGTGATATCGCGCGCGTGGAGCATGCACATAAGACCGCAGGTGTAGTTATTTATCAAAGTGAATATTCGCGTAATGTATTACAAAAAGCACATGATTATACACCAATAAAATCCTATGTAATCAACAATGGTATTCAATTACCTAATGTTTATCGTGACCAAACTGACGACCTAAATATTCTATCTATCTGTCATAATTGGAGTAAAGAAAGATATTTACACTATTATCATGTTGTCTATAATAATTTGACTTATCTAGTTGAGAAATTTCCTAATCTAAAGTGGAACATCGTTGGTAAATATAAGCCATTCAAAGCAGCTATGTCATATAGTTCAGTTACTCATCCTGATTTAGTAGATAAACATATTCGTTTTATTGAGTTCACACCTGATTTAGATATGCATCGTAGGTCCGCTAAGATATGTATCCATATTGTAGGTGGTGATTCTTGCCCTAACAGTGTTATTGAATCTATGTCTTATGGGTTACCGTGCGTTGTGTGGGAAGATTCAGCAGGACCAGAATTGATTGATTATGACCATCGTGTTGGCGGTGCTGCAGCAGGTGTAGTTATAGGTAGTTACTATACCCGAGATATTATAGGAGCAATTCAAAAGATTTTATATGCCTACGAATATTATAGCCAGAATGCTCGCAAGTTAGCCGAAGAGAAATTTGATATCAACGTGGTGGCACAGAAATATGCAGAGGTGTTTCATGCAGCAGCCTAAAGTACTTCTAGGAATCAACTATTATTCAGGTAAAGACGATGCTCGCGCTAAATATCTTGATAGGTTTCTAGAGTCTATTTATAGGAAGACCAGTTATGTAAACTATGATGTAGTTATTTTTGACGACCTATCGCCGCATCTTATTCCTCAGCATACTGACGTTGTAACTAAGATTGAAAGACCTAAAAAGCCGGGGGTTCGGTGGCATATCGTTCGTAACCGTATGTTCAAGTACTTCCTAGAGAACAAAGAGTATGACTATCTATTTGCCTATGACGAAGACTATGAAATCGTTAGAGATAATTGGATGGTACGACTCGTACAGCTAATGGAGAACATTCCAGAAGCAGGTATCATTGGCTCGCATTGGGCTCGTTTAGAAGACGGCACGACCAGACAGAAGCAGCACGCACCCATAGGGACACTAGTGGGAAAGAATGGATTCCAGGTTTTTACTAATAAATACGTTACTGGCGGCTGTTGGACAATGCGCAGAGACGTACTAGAAACTATTGGTCTATTCCCCGAAGATGGTTCCGTAATCTACGATAATGGTCATCCGGGCGCAGACACATACTACAGCTGGAAGATGATGGAAGAAACAGATTACAAACTTTGCACAGTTGAGATTGACCTAACTATGCATACTGGACAAGAGTTTATGCGTGGTAAATTCAAGCACAAATATAATACACCTGAGTTTCAAGCAGGAGAGAGGCTGTACTAATGAGTATCATTATTGATGCTGGTGCATGCATTGGTGAATGGTTATCAGACCGATTGAACAACGAAGATATATTTTATTGTTTTGAACCATTAGACGCTAATTTTTTGCGACTACACGTTGGATATAATGACAAGCCAAATGTAACACTAGTACAAGCTGCTTTAGGCAGCGTCAGTGGTATTATTACTTTATATAATGCTCCTAATGCACCATCTTGGGGTGCCTCGACTTGCCCTGATAAATGGAAAAGACCATCTAAAGTAGATGTACCAGTCGTTAGACTAAGTGATTATTGGAAAGAATATATCAATGGACCAGTAAAGATATTGAAGATGAACATTGAAGGTGCAGAATATGATGTGCTTGAAGACTTACTGGACGCAGGCATCATCAATGAATTTAGCACTATCCTATATCAAGACCATGGTATTCGTGGTGATAAGTGTATTCCTTCTTGTCGCGATAAAGCATATGAGATTTTCCCACGACTACAAAAAGAGTTTACGGGAGAATTGCTTTTTATTCCTCATTGCGGAACCAATTGTACCACAGATAAAATTCCAGATTACCTAAAATGAAATTACTGCTAGTATCATGTCGTTCCCCATTTCTAGAAAGCGATAGAATTTATCCGCCACTAGGATTGCTCTATCTCAAGTCAGCCATGGCTCGCTTTGCACCTGATGTTGAAGTAGATATTATTGATGATTACGACCATGATGATGTCAGTATTTTTGAATCGTATGATTTTATTGGTGTTTCAATTATGACACCACAGCGTGAAGAAGCATCGCGTCTATTGAAAATTATCAAAAAGACTTATCCTGACAAGATTGTTATCGGTGGCGGCCCGCACGTCTTACACTATATTGACGATATTCAGAATGAGCCGTGGGACTACTTAGTTCGCGGAGATGGCGAGAGATTACTGCCAAAGATTCTCTTAGGCGAAAATGAAGTTTCGCGCATCTCATACGAATTTATCTCTCGTGCTGACTTGGCAGATATGCCTAAGCCTGACCGCTTGGGTGAACAAGAGTTCTTACGTAATTATAAGTATAGGCTCGGTAACTTGAATGCCACTACGATGCTTACAGGCCGCGGGTGCCCCATGAACTGTAAGTTTTGTGAAGATGCCCGTACTCTAACTAGATGGACTTCTATTGAGAATACTATTTCTGAGTTAGAAGATATTCTTACTATGGGTTATGAAGGCGTATACTTATTTGATGACTTATTTGCTATCAATCTCAAAAAGTGTCAGCCATACCTAGACCTACTAAAGAAGTCAGGACTCAAGTTTCGTTGCAATGTACATGCCAAGTTTATGACTGATGAATTTGCTGCAGCACTTGCAGATGCCGGTTGCATTGAAGTAGCATTTGGTGCTGAGAGTGGTTCGCAGGAAATGCTTGACCGTATGGATAAGAAAACCAGTGTTCAGCAAAACTATGACTGTGTTACCCACTGTAAGAAGTATGGTATTACCGTGAAAGCTTTCTTGATGATTGGTTTACCCGGAGAGACTAGAGAAACTGTTGCTGAGACAGAAAAGTTTATTTTGAAATCAGGGGTAGATGATGCACAGATTGCTGTTTACTATCCTTATAAAGGGACACAGTTTCGTCAAGAAATGGACGACGGTGTTGCTGAAGACTTATATTTTGAAGGTGAAGGCCTTGGTGCATATGGAACTAAAGATGCCAGTAATGAAGTAGTAGTACGTACAGATGCTTTAACATCACAAGAACTCTTAGAAATTCGTGATGATTTGATTCGTAAATACAAATTTGCTACTCATACTACACGTCATGAAGATGACGATAAATTCTTCGATACACATCTCAAAGATAACCCTGAATATACAGCCGGAGGCGATATCGGATGCAATACATAATCGACATTGGCGCACACGTAGGTTGGTATTTGGACCAGTGGGTAAAAGGTACCAATAATACTATTTTCGCATTTGAACCAAATCCAGTCAACCTACATACACTTAGGCATAAATATGCTAATAATGCTAACGTGATTATTATTCCATACGCTGTAGGTGCTACTAAAGGTACAGTCAAGCTATATCGAGCACCAGATGATGACTTCAACGAACCAAAACATACAGGTCGCAGTAGTGTCCGCCGCGATAACTCAAATGTAGGTGATGAATTTTTTGAAGTACAAATGATAAGACTCAGTGACTTCATAGATGATATGTGTATTGAACAATTTCGAGTTCTAAAGATTGACACCGAAGGTAATGAGCATGTTATTCTTGATGACCTATTGGATAATGGTCTAATCAATAAATTTGACGAGATTATATTTGAAAACCATGATTTTCTTTTCGAACATGATAACAGCCATGCGATGCGAGAAAAAGTAATATTCCATAGATTAGCACAAGAATTCAAGGGTAAAGTAAATAGTCCAACCGAAAAGAGATGGACATAACAATGTATATCAAATACTATACTGACCGAGAGATTACAGATAAGACTTCCATTATCTTTGTTGGCCCATACGTAGGTAGCTGGGGCCACTTATTCCATTTCCATATCCCCATCGTCAATAGACTAAGAGAAGAAAACCCTGATGCATTTATTGTATCAGCAGGATACATCGGTGACGACTTTTATTACAGGGATGAGAATGGGGACCATACTATTGATGCATATTTAGCCTATACCACTAACTCTGATATTCGTAGGGTATATGGTATTTTCCAAGCAGATTATGGTGAAATCAAAGATGCTCGGGAAGTATGTATAGAAACATTTGGGCGTATTGACGTTGACCATACTAATCCTGGTTCTGACCATGAGTGGATGCAATTCTTACATCGTATGAAGCGTACCCACTATAGGCTTGGTATGTTCCCACAAGCAGATTACACAGATGGGAAAAATTATGTAGTTCTGCATTCCAAGAACAGTAAGCCGCTCGCAGGCCGTGACCCGCGTGGTGAACAAATCTCAAATGCAGATTATGAGTTTGATAAAGAGTTTGTAGCAGCGTTAGCCAAGCATATTAAGATTTATGTTATTGGTATTCCTGGCGAGTGTAATACATTCGAAGGCGATAATATTGAAGACTTTACTGACTTATCCGCAGAAAAACGTCCAGAAGTATTACTACCTTTGACAAATGGCGCTAGAGCTATGGTAAGTACATCCTCGGCCAGTACTATCAATTATGCATTGAGTGTTGGATGTCCGTCTATTTGCTTTGCTTGTCGTCGTTACAAAAATAATCATGATACAAAATATAACTACTATGGTACTCCAACTCGACACCATGTATTGATGGAGTTTGATGTTAATGCGCGTGTTCAAGATATTTTAAACTGGCTCAATGAAATCAAAGGCCGCCGGCGTTATACAGATAATATAATTCGTATTGATGAGAGAATGCAAGATTGGATTTAGAATGAATCTTATACACTATAAGTTACTAGATTTTTTAGAAAAGTTTGATTGTCTGGAAATGTATAAGACATTCAGAGAACAAACCCTTACGCTTTGTGGGCTTACAAAGTGTCGCATAGACCCTAATCATAAACAGGGATACGAGAGTTGTTTCCTATTTCTGGCTTTGCAACAGAATTTTGCATTTAAGCGTTTCTTGGAGTTTGGCACAGGTCGTGGTACTACATCATTCTTGATGGCATGTTGTCATAATATTGAACGTGTAGTAACGTTAGATATTGTTCCCCATAACTTACGTAGAGCGACGTGGTGCGATTACCAGCGTGTTATCATGAGCAATGCAGAGATTCATGATAAATGTGTAGAAGCTATTGGAGAGCCTCGCGCTCCTATTGAACGTATCTGTGCGAATAGTACTTCTTTGACTCCATCTAGAATCAAAGGTGGACCGTTTGACCTAGTATATATTGATGGCTCGCACGATTATGGGCCTGTAAAGAGTGACTTTGAACTAACAAAAGCATTACTGGCCGACGACGCCGTTGTAATTTTTGATGATTACGACCCAAGATACGGCGTACATCAAGCAGTAAATGAGATTATGGCTGATGAAGATTGTCTTCTAGTCAGCGTGAATGGTCATATCTATGGACCGGAACAAGAGCCTGACGAATGCGGACACATCATTTGGGCTCGTGGCAAGTATAAGGAGTTGTTACATGCATAATGTATTTTTGTATGACAATAAGTTAGACCTTGGGATTGGACAGTTTGCATCAGTAGGTGGCTTCAAGCTAATCTCTGCTGGTAGAAATGAATGCCCAGAAGCTATCCGAGAAGACTCTGATAAGATTTATGGATACATCTATGAAATAAAAGATGATATTCTCGATATGCTTGATATGTACTACGGTTTAGGCGTAGATTTACACAAACGCATCAGCGCAAAAGCAGCACTTGAAGGCGGTGTTATTGTGGATATTCAAATGTATGAATATAACATGGAGTTAGTATAATGGAATGGAAAATGATGAGCATGGGTGAAGTCATTGATAAACTCATGATTCTAAAAGTCAAGTGTGAAAAATTCTCTGGTGAAAATTATGAAATGGTAAAAGCCCAACATGACTTTATTCTTGCAGGTTTAGAGAAATATAATGATAAATGTGTTATAAATAATACAGATAAACTTAAACTTTCAGGTTTTATACTTGAATTACACGGTAATCATCGTATTCAGTGGGATGCAGAAGACGATGTGTTTAGTGCAACAGATGCATCAGACGGAATACGCGCCGCCAAGTTGTCGCGTAAATATAATATTCGTCGAGCAGAACTGAAAAAACAGATTGACGTAATCTATGGCGAAACATTTTTAGAAGTTAAGGATTATGTTTCCGCAAAAGAATTAGAATAGGGTATTATATGTTACAAGTTACATTCGAAAAGTTAGATTCTACTGCCATTTTACCCACAAAAGGTTCTGCGAAAGCAGCTTGTTGGGATGTTTATAGTCCTGATGATTATTATGTATCTCGTGATACAGTAACAGTAATCTCTACACGATTAAAAGTAAAAATTCCTACAGGCTATATGCTCCACGTTGTTCCGCGTAGTGGACTAGCAGTAAAGAATGGTATTATTACGATGGCTGGTATTATTGATTCAGATTATCGTGGAGAATTAGATGTTGCACTTTATAGAGTAACGCCAAAGCGACATAAGATTAAATCAGGAGACCGAATTGCACAACTTCAATTGCATCCTGTTCCTGAATGGGAATGTATTGAAGGAGAAGTAAATAATGACACAGCCCGTGGTGTAGGTTCACTTGGTTCAACAGGGAGGTAGACGTGGCGAGACAAAATGACTTCTACAGCAACTATTTTGATTATGGGATTGACCCGCGCAGACGGCGTTTGTTTCTGTACGAAGACATTGACGAGATTAGTATTGGGCGTTTTATTCAGGGTTTAGTTATTCTTGCTGACGAGAGTACTGAGAAGCCAATCGAAATTCTCATGTCATCGTGTGGTGGGGATGAATATGAAATGCTCGCTGCTTATGATATGATGCGTAGTTTATCTAATGTAAATATTATTGTAAAAGCAATTGGAAAAGTTATGAGTGCAGCACCACTGATTCTTGCTGCTGGCGATGTACGTGTGGCATATCCTAACACTCAGTTTATGGTACATGAGAGTTGGTATAATTTAGAAGAGCGACACAATAATGCTAAAACAACAGTAGCTCATTATGAAGATATTACAAAACTATGGGCAGTCAAGATGGCAGAACGTACAGAGCTATCTGCAAAACAATGGCTCAACCTAACAGAGAAAACAGGCCGGGACAAATACTTTGGGGCCGAACAGGCGCTCAAATACGGTCTTATTGATAAGATTATTGAGTTAGACTAATGGCTATTTATGAATTTATTTGTAAACCTTGCGGAATTGCCGTAGAAGAAGAACATAGTATGGCAAATGCACCTTCGGAAACGGTTTGCCCGCGATGCGAACAAACTATCAAAAGATACTATGGCTCTATGAACTTCATCTGTAAAGGCGAAGGCTGGCCTAGCAAGAATATTCGACGCGGGAAAGCAGCTACCACCACTAAAGCTGACCGTGGCCTCGCCGCTGCTAAAAGATTAGAAGATGTTCAAAATGCTCGAAAGAAATCTGGTATGCCCGCCGAAGGCAAAAATGCTGGTAAGCTAAGTGATACGGAGGTAAAAAAGCGTAAAGAAGATATTCATAATTGGATTGACCAAGGCTAAGGTAAATGCAATATTTCAAATTATCAGAAGTATTCGTTCGTGATTATACAGGGCGCCAACCTGATTGGGGATATGGGGCTCTTTCCTATTTTACTTTCAAACGTACCTATGCTCGCAACATTGAAGGGGAAGACCGAACAGAAGAGTTTTGGGAAACTCTAAAGAGAGTGGTCGAAGGTGTCTTTACAATTCAGAAGATGCATTGTAATCACCATAGACTCATTTGGGACAACCGTCGTGCTCAACGCTCAGCACAGGCTATGTTTATGAAGATGTGGAACTTCAAGTTCTTACCTCCTGGGCGCGGGCTATGGGCTATGGGAACACCCATGGTCTACGAGAAAGGTTCTGCCGCTCTCAATAATTGTGGGTTTGTATCAACTAAGGATATTGACAAAGGATTAGCATCACCGTTTTGTTGGTCAATGGATATGCTTATGTTGGGTGTCGGCATTGGGTTTGATACTAAAGGTACTGGTTGTGTTATAAGAGAGCCTAAATATACTGAGACTATCCATGTTATCCCAGATACGCGCGAAGGTTGGATTGAATCAGTAGATGTAGTTCTTTCTGCGTTTGAAGGCCGAGCATTACCTAAGTTTGACTATTCTCCCATTCGTGATGCTGGTGTGCCCATCAAGGGTTTTGGTGGAGTATCATCAGGCCCAGAACCACTCAAGAAATTACACGAAGCACTTATTGAACTCCTTACGTCTCGTATTGACGAAGAACTAAGTTCTGTTGATATTGTTGACATCATGAATTTTATAGGTCGTTGTGTTGTTGCAGGTAACGTGCGGCGTTCGGCAGAGATTGCCATTGGTAATATTGGTGATAAATGGTTCATCACCATGAAAGACCCTTCTCTATACAAAAAAGAATTACTTAGTCACAGGTGGGCATCTAATAACTCTGTTTTTGTTTCTGCTGATGATGACCTAAGTACGTGTGCTGGCCTAACAGCCATCAATGGTGAACCAGGTTATATCTTCCACGATAACATTATCAAGTTCGGTCGCATGTGTGATGCACCCGACTATATAGATGCAGATTATGCAGGCATGAATCCCTGCGTAGAACAAGTCTTAGAATCCTACGAGCTATGTAATGTTGTTGAGACATTCCCAGGTAATCACAGTAGCGCCGAAGAATTCCTAGATACGCTCAAGTATGCCTATCTTTATGCTAAAAGTGTAGCCCTAATTCCAACTCACGATGAGCGCACTAACGCTGTTATGCTGCGTAATCGTCGTATTGGACTAAGCCATTCTGGTATTGAACAGGCCAAAGAAAAGTTTGGCACTAGTGCATACTATAGAAATTTCTGCGATGAAGGTTATCTAACTGTACAGAAGTGGGACAAGATTTACTCACGGTGGTTATGTATTTCACTATCTAAGCGCACAACGTGTGTGAAGCCTAGTGGTACTGTCTCGCTCCTAGCTGGCGCATTTCCCGGCGTACACTATCCACACGCATTACATTATCTGCGGTCGGTTCGCGTTGCATCCAATTCATCGCTTATCACGCCGCTCCTAAATGCCGGCTATCGTATTGAGCCCGCCCTAACTGACCCTGAAGGTACATCGGTAGTCTACTTTCCCATCAAAGAGAATCACTTTAGGAAGAGTAAAGATGATGTGACTATCTGGGAGCAGTTGAATAATGCCGTTATGATGCAACGATATTGGGCTGATAACTCAGTGAGTGTTACTATTACATTCAAACCCGAAGAAAAAGATGATGTATATGAAGCACTGGAAATGTATAGGGATAAGTTGAAGGCTGTATCGTTCGTACCACTAATGGACCACGGCTACGAGCAAGCTCCATATGCCAAGATTACAGAAGAAGAGTATACAACATACTATAAATCACTGAAAGAGTTGAAGTTTACCGAAGCTATGAGCGATGAAGACCGTGCAGCAGATAAGTTCTGTACTGGTGAAGCGTGCGAATTAGATATTCTAGATAAATTGAAGTCATAAAAAAATTACATAATCTAGGCCATTTACGTATAAAATAAACGATATTTTGATACTATAGAGATATGAAAGATACATATCTTCTTCTTGACGAAGATTTTGATGCAGATTCAGTATACCGTTCCCATGAAGCCGAAATCAAATTGGCCAATTGGTCTGCGTGGGCCGAAGTGAATCTACCCGAAAAAGACTTGAAAGAAATCGAAAGAGCAGTTCGGAAACTATAATTATGGAAGAAAGAACTATTCAGGTTTTCGATAAAGGTTTTCTAACCTTAAAAGACCACCTCGGCGACGACTTGACCGTAGTAAATAGTGCTAGGGTAAGTTATGGAGCAGAGAGTAAAGAGTGGACTGAGAAAGATGATAAGTTACTAGTCTATCTAGTAAAAGAGCGTCACGACTCCCCATTTCGCCACGTTCAACTGCAATTTAGAATCAAAGCACCGGAGTTCGTCATGCGTCAATGGTATAAGCACATTGTAGGAATTACTTATACTGAACAGCCTACTGTAGACCACGCTTGGAATGAGATTAGTGGTCGCTATGGCCGTTATATTGATTTCTATGTTCCGCAGGGTTTTCGTAAGCAATCTAAAGATAATAAGCAAGCATCTACAGATGAAACTCTAATTAGTGACGAACACGATAGAGCGATGGATGCTTATCAAGGCGCTTTAAAAATGTGCGATGAAGCTTATAGACAACTATTGCAACAAGGAGTAGCCCGCGAACAAGCTCGAATGCTACTTCCTGTATCATTCTATACAGAAGTTATTTGGACAACTTCATTACAGGCTGTCCTTAATTTTATCTCCCTTCGTGACCACCCACACGCGCAATGGGAGATTCAGGAATACGCCAAAGCACTAAGAGATTTAGTAGGTGATGTTGCACCAAAGACTATGGAAGCGTGGGATAAATATAGGAGTTTGTAATGAGAAAACAATTTATAGGCATAATGATTATCTTTATATTATCAGCACTGATTTATTCTGTCACTACAGTTGCCGCACAGGGTATTGTTCCTGTAAATGATTTTACTACAGTTTTAGAAGTTGGTAAACTTAAGGTTACACCACAAGACCTTTTGAAAAAATATAACGATAGTATTGACCCAGAGACAAGTGCTATAATGGGTCCAATTGATATTATTGTAGGTACAACAGATAAAGGTGCCAATGGTATCAAATATAATAATGTTCCATTTCTTCTTACTGGTAATGGATTTATTATTTTTCCAAATGGCGATTCTCATAAAGGGAAACCAGTTTACGTAATAACATCTAATTTTACAGTTAGACTCAAGTAATGAAAACAGCATTAATTACAGGTGCAAGTGGACAAGATGCCTATTATCTAGCGCTATTGTTGCTAAAGAAAGGCTATAAAGTTGTTGCTACCGAGCGCCGCTCAGCCCGAGAGCGCCCACTAAGCGTAGTGAAACTTTTGTTGCTTCCGAATTACTCGACACTAGAGTTAGACGTAACAGACATTAGTTCCATTATGCGTGCAATCCAAAATTGTCAACCGGATGAATTTTATCATTTAGCAGCACAATCAGAAGTAGGTACTAGTTTTAGTCAACCACTAACAACTATTGATATCACTGGAATGGGAGCAGCGAATTGCCTAGAAGCACTTCGTATTCTCAAGCCAGACACAAAGTTCTACTTTGCTGGTAGCTCTGAACAGTATGGTGATACTCATGGAACAATCTTAAATGAAGAATCGCCATTTGTCCCTAGAAGCCCATATGCTTGTGCAAAACTAATGGGATTTCATCTAGCAAGAACCTATCGGTTCTCGTATGATATGTTTACGTGTTGTGGGATTCTATTCAACCATGAATCGCCTGAGCGTAAACACTACTTTGTTACTCGGAAGATTACTGACGGTGTAGCTCAAATCGTCGCTGGTAAATCCAATAAGATTCGGCTAGGAAATATTCTCTCTGGTAGAGATTGGGGCCACGCCGCTGATTATGTGGAAGCCGCTTGGCTGATGCTACAGGCAGAGAAGCCTGATGATTACGTAGTAGCTACTGGCGCATTTTATACAATCAAAGATTTATTAGATATTGCTTTTGCCGCTGCTGGTTTGTCTGAAAAGTCTGGTGATTGGAAGAAATATGTTGAACATGGGACACCAGAGAATGTCCGTCCCCACGACGTCATTCGGCTAGTGGGTGACTCTAGTAAGATTCGTGATACTTTAGGTTGGAAACCCAGATATACATTTATACAATTAATTGAAGAAATGGTAGCACATGATTTGGCATTACATCGGGTTAGCATCAGCAGTTAGTAGTATTGTTCTTTTAGTGTGGCTAGTGATAAAGACCAGCCGTACTAGAGATGTAGCAGAAGCTAGAAATCAAGAACTAAATCAGAAACTTACCACAGTAAGTAACACTCTCGCGTCTATCCGCGTAAAGCATGGACAAACGTGGGAGGTTTTCGTGCCGCTAATGTCTGAGTTTGAAAAGACTCTTGGACCTAAAGAAAACGCTGTATTTCTAGGACAGCCAATAGACCTAGTATATTTCAATGATAATGAAGTGGTATTTGTAGAAGTCAAGACTGGTAACAGCCGTTTGAGTTCTCGACAGCGCCATATTCGTAAACTTATCGAAAATAGGAAAGTAAGATGGGCGGAAGTAAACGATATGTTAAGGCCTGCTTCACTGGACACAGACCGGAAAAATTCGGCGGCTATGCTAAAGGCAATCCCACACAGAAAGCCGTAAAAGACGAATTAGCTAAAATTATCTGGGACTTGACACAAGAGAACGATATAACAAAATTTTACTCAGGTATGGCAATTGGAGTTGACACTTGGGCCGCAGAAGAAGTTAGGCTATGTGCCAGTATACTTAATCCTGAACGTCGGCATGATATTCCAATGGCCCGTCTTGTGGCAGTTATTCCATTCGTAGGACAACAGAATAGATGGCCGGTCGAATCGCAATTAAAATGGGCAGAGTTAATCCATGAAGCAGATGACCTATACTTTGTCGATAAAGAAGGATATGCTCCATGGAAACTTCTGAATCGCAATAAGTGGATGGTTGACCACAGTGATATTGTTATTGCCGTGTGGGACGGAAGTGAAAAAGGTGGAACTGCCCATTGTGTTCGTTATGCCAAGAAACAAAAGAAGAAAGTAATCAACCTATGGGAACCAATCCTAAAACGATTAGACTAACAGAGCGTGAAGGGCCCACCATCGGCGTATATTGGGCTGGTGAGTTTGGGCATCTAATCATGAATGTGTTACCGCGTATGAATGCGGTGCGTAAAGAATTTCCTGACCACAGGATTATCTTTTCGAGCTATATTGATGATTATATCTACTTTCGCGACAATAACAAAGAGTGGACGATTGATGAGTACATCGGCTTCGACTGGTGGCCCGTTGACCGTGGTTGTCATGAAGTCAAAGGTAAACTAACTGAACAAGCCCAAGCAGCTTATGCTTTACTAGTAGAACGCTCAGACCAGTTTGCTAATACTACTGCAATCTCACTAGAAGCGTTTACAAACGAGTTCAAGAAGAGTCCTAGGATTGCCTATCCATTCAAGAATATTGTAGACGTAGAACCTACAGACGAGAAGTACTGTGTAGTCTATGCTCGCGCTAAGAACTACAATGGTCTGTGTTTCCGTAGTTGGGAAGACGCTAAGTGGCGTTCTTTTATGAACCAGTTACTTACCTTGCTTCCTGATAACTACAAAGTGTATGTCTGCGGTATTGGTGATGAATCCGTACAGTTCCAATGGAACGATAGGGTTATTCCGATTTTGTCAGGAGAAGACCGAGCGGAGCGAACGCTCAATTTACTAGCGAACGCTAAGTTCTGTATCTCTGATTGTTCTGGTTCAGGAAACTTTGCTATTCAGTGCGGAATTCCTACTTTTGTCTCTGGCCCAGATGGGTATGCCATTGGTTTTGAGAAGAACAAGAACTACTTTGGAGTGTACGTAAAATACCAAACCTGTGATATGCGCAGCTTGACACCAGAATTCAGAATCAAAGGATTCCTAGACTTTTACAGCGGGCTTCATTACAACCTAGAGAATGAAGTCTACGAAGGTGTGGTAGCATGAAAAGACCCCGAACACGATTAGGTACTGTTAGCGTCGGTGGAGCCGAGCGTGCTTATGTTAGAAGCGTACTGGATAACTCATATCTATCCCCCGGCAAGTATACAAAGAAATTTGAAGCTGCAATTGCCGAAGCACACGGTAAGAAGTATGGCCTTGCTTTGAATAGCGGGCAGAGCGCCATCATGGTTGTTCTGGAAGCTGCAAAGCTGTTGGGCCTAGTTCACACCGTAGCCGTACCAGCAGTAACCTATATTTCGTCTATTGCCGCTGTAGTCCAAGCTGGCCTACGAGTTAGACTAGTAGATGTAAGTCCAGACCCGCACGCTGAATTACTCTGGGACCAGATTCCAGATGAATGCGATGGCGTTCTCCCGTGTCATTTATTTGGCAGGGCTAATACCAATATGGCACCAGCCGAGCGTTTTGTTGTAGAAGATGCCTGTGAAAGCATCTATGCTAAAGGCGTTGGAGTAGGTGATGCCATGTGTCTATCATTCTATCCATCCCACACGATTACCGCTGGGTTTGGTGGTATGATTTTGACAGATGATAAAGATTTGTACTTCAAGTGTTGGCAGCTAGTAAACCACGGCAGACAGGATATGGACGATTATTCTACTTGCCATACTCTCAAAGAGCGCTTCACGTTCTCAGAGTGGGGTTGGTCTCTCAAGTTCTCAGACTTGAATGCAGCATTCGGTTATGCCCAGCATACGCAAAAAGATTGGATTCTTGAGCGTAGGCGTAACAATGCTAGTATGTTGCAGTACTGCCTATTTCAGTTGGAAACAGCGGGTACGCTACGGACAGCAGCGTTCCGTGACAACACATTTATGATGTTTCCAATCATTGTCAACGGCGACGAGAGAGACGCACTAGAGAAAGCATTGAACGACGAAGAGATTGAAACTCGTCGTATGATGCCCATTACAACACAACCTATCATCCGAGAATACTTCGGAGCGCATAAGTGTGATACAGAATATCCCGGTGCCAAGTTCATCAACAAGCATGGATTGTATGTTGGGTGCCACCAGCACCTAGAAGAAATGGACATTGAGTTCATTGGCGAAACTATCTGTAAGTTCTATGGAAAGTAATATGAGAGCCATTGTTATTATTGGTGTACAGGGAACTGGCAAGTCTACTTACTGCAAGAAGTTGGAAGCCGATAATCCAAAAATGAAGCGTGTAACCAAAGACGACATTCGG
>Ga0255058_10000847_pt1 | contig 17486 bp, 16 predicted proteins | sample Cases_109_9_MG_FD_188637 | JGI IMG/M metagenome (GOLD analysis project Ga0255058, IMG submission 188637) | Seawater microbial communities from Amundsen Gulf, Northwest Territories, Canada - Cases_109_9 | ecosystem: Environmental > Aquatic > Marine > Gulf | place: Canada: Northwest Territories... | reverse complement strand
CGCGCACCTTCACCAGACCGAGTCCGACGATGTCGCGCGAGATCGTGGCCTGAGCCACTTCGATGCCCACGCCATGGAGGGCCGCCGCCATCTCCGACTGCGTCGAGATGTCGTGCAGCTCGATCAGCTTCAGGATCTCTCGCTGGCGGCCACGCTTGCTCATCGCAGGGCTCGCTCAGGTGGTGTACTCGGCATTGATCCTCACGTACTCCTTGGTGAGATCCGTCGAAAGGTAGCCAGCACTCGAGGTGCCGATCCCGAGGTCGAGGTCGATCTTCAGCACCGAGGTGTCGAGGCCTGGCTTGGCCCCCGTCGGGCGCCCATGTTCGAACAGCGATGTGCCGTTGAAACTCAATGCGAGCTGATCCACGTCGATCTTCACCGGGCCGCGCCCAGTGGATGCCGATCCGGCAGCGGCGATGACGCGCCCCCAGTTGGGGTCTTTGCCGAATGCCGCGGTCTTCACCAGGCTCGATGTGGCGATCTGCCTGGCGATGGCGACCGCGTCCTCCTCGCTGTCGGCGCCGATCACCCTGATTTCGATCAGCACCGACGCCCCCTCGCCGTCTGCGACGATCTGGCGAGCCAGATCGTCGCAGACCCGTTGCAGCGCCGACCGGAACTCCTCGTCGGCAGCGGACGCCCCGGCGGCCCCATTTGCCAGGAGGATGACGGCGTCGTTGGTCGACCGGTCCCCATCGACGGAGATTCGGTTGAAGCTCGATTCGACCGCAGCCCCCAGGAAGTCGGATGCCTGGTCGGGGTGGAGGGCGTAGTCGGTGGTGACGATCGCCAGCATGGTGGCCAGCGCCGGGTGAATCATGCCCGATCCCTTGGCGATCCCGCCGACGGTGAAGTCGCCGGCGGAGGCCGCTGCCACCTTCGATCTCGTGTCGGTGGTCATGATCGCTTCTGCGGCGTCGGCACCGCCTTCGTCGCTGAGGCGCTCGACCACCTGCGGCAGACCCCTCATGATCTTGTCCATCGGCAGCGGCACCCCGATCAACCCGGTCGACAGCACCAGCACCTCATCGGGGGAGAGGTGAAGCAGCGCAGCCGTCTTGTCAGCAGTTGCAATCGCATCGGCTTCACCCTGGGCTCCGGTGAGCGCGTTGGCGACACCTGAGTTGACCACGACGGCCCGGGGCTGTGCGCTGCGCAGATGAGACCTGGATACGTGTAGCGGTGCGGCCTGCACCAGGTTGGTGGTGAACACGGCGGCACCTGTCGATGGCGGCAGGGAGCGGACGATCGCCAGGTCTTTGCGGCCGTTTCTTCTGACGCCTGAGGAGGCGGCTCCGGCGACGAATCCGCGGGGGGTGGTGACGCTCATCGCACGCCAGCATTCACCGATGACCGGACCTTGCCGTTCCAGACTCGCTTACATATTTGGAGATGGACTCGATCTGTCATAGTGATCATTTCTGAGTATTATGCAGGTTTGCAGAATAACACGCACCATTGTTCTATGGCTCGACGCCGCGGGATCGCGGTGGGTGTGCGATGAGCGCGGTGGGCAGCCACCGGGTTGGGATCCTCGGAGCATCGGGTTATGCCGGCGCAGAGCTGATGCGTCTGTGTGCGCAGCATCCCTCCTTCGAGGTCGAGTTCGCCTCGGCCGACAGCCAGGCCGGTGCCGAGGTCGGTTCTCTCTATCCGAGCCTGGCGGCCGACTACCCCGGAATGGAGTTTGGCCGCTGGGAAGATCTGCCCGATGGGTTGGACATCGTGTTCGTGGCTCTGTCCCACGGCGTTTCCCGGCAAGTCATCCCCGGGCTCGCTGCCAAACACGTCATCGACCTGGGGGCGGACTTTCGCCTCGACGATCCCGCGCTGTATCCGCAGTGGTACGGCTGGGAGCATCCGGCACCCGAGCTTCTCAATGACTTCGTGCTCGGCCTGCCTGAGCTCTTTCGCGATGAGCTCCGGGGGGCGTCGGCGATCGCGGTGCCAGGGTGCTACGTGACAACGGCAGCGCTGGCCCTGGCACCGCTCCTTGGAGCCGGGCTCGTCCAATCGACAGGGATCGTCGTCAACGGCGTCAGCGGCGTTTCCGGTGCCGGGCGCGGTGCAAATGCGGGGACCTCGTTCTCCGCGGCCAACGAGAATTTCGCACCCTACGGCCTGCTGACGCACCGGCACACCCCAGAGATGGAGATGATCCTGGCGCGCTCGGCGGGCGAGCCGGTCGAGCTGCTGTTCACGCCACACCTGGCGCCGATGACGCGGGGCATTCTGGCGACCTGCTATGCGCGGCCGGCGGATACCTGCGACACCGACGATCTCCTGGCTGAGATGGTGGCGGCCTATGCCGACGAGCCCTATGTGGTTGTGACCCCGGACCTCCCCACCACGAAGGCGACGCTGGGATCGAATGCCATCCACATGACGGCACGCCGCGATCAGCGGACGGGCTGGATCATTGCCATTGCCGCCCTCGACAACCTGGTCAAAGGAGCGAGCGGTCAGGCCGTTCAGTGCGCCAATCTGGCGATCGGCATCGATGAGGTGTCGGGATTGGCGTCTGCCGGGGTCTACCCATGACCGACACGCCACCCGCCGCTGCGGCCATCCTGAGCCGGGCGCTTCCGTACATCCAGCGCCTCCGTGGCCGAACCGTTGTGGTCAAGACCGGTGGCCGCGCCCTCGCCGATCCAGCGCTGGCGAAGCAGATCGCCGCCGATGTCGTCCTGATGCACTCGGTGGGAATCCACTGCATCGTCGTTCACGGGGGCGGGCCACAGATCTCCGCGCTGCTCGATCGGCTTGGCAAGGCCAGCGAATTCGCCGATGGGCACCGGGTGACAGATGCGGAATCACTGGAGATCACCCGCATGGTGCTGGTGGGGAAGGTTGGTCGCGACATCGTCGCCGAGATCAACCGGCACGGGCCCATCGCCCTCGGAGTATCCGGCGAGGACGTAGGCCTCATCCTCGCCGAGCAGCGGCACCCTGAGCTGGGCTTTGTCGGCGATGTCAAGGCGGTGAACCCGTACATCATCGAGCACCTGCTCGCCGAGGGGCTGGTGCCGGTGGTCTCCACGATTGGCACCGATGAAGCCGGCCAGGCCTACAACATCAACGCCGACGTGGTCGCCGGCGCCATCGCCGACGCCGTCGGAGCCGTCAAGCTGATCTACCTCACCGACGTGGACGGGCTCCTCGAGGACTTGGACGATCCAACCTCGCTCACGACCAAAGCGACCGACGCCGAGATCGAGGCCCTGATCGAGCACGGATCGATTCGAGACGGGATGCTGCCAAAGCTCGAAGCCTGCGTGAACGCGCTCCGCAGAGGCGTCGGCTCTACGCACATCATCAATGCGACAACGCCGCACGCGCTCCTCATCGAGTTGTTCACCGACGAGGGGATCGGGACCATGATCGTGCGGGCAGGGGAGCAGCGATCGCAGACACCGGCGCGGACCTAGGCTCCGCGGTTCTCGTAGCGCAGCCACGCACGATGCTCGACAAGGTCTGGGAAGAGCATGTCGTTCGCTGTTCGGAGGGAGAACCCGACCTGCTGTACGTCGACATGCACCTCATTCACGAAGTGACGTCCCCGCAGGCCTTCGAAGGGCTGGCGATGTCCGGGCGCCCGGTGCGGCGTCCCGACCTCAGCATCGCCACCATTGGCTAGGGAGCACCGATCCGGCGGCGGAGCTCGGCAACCTGATCGAGGACGCTGGCCGGGCTGCCGCTGCCCGGGCTCCGCAGGCTGTTCGCCGCCTCGATCGGGTCGATCGCCTCGAGATCGGTGAGCGTGATTGCGCTGTCCTCGACGTCCGCTTCGACAGCTTCGCCGAGGCTGCGTTCCTTCGCATCGAGCCGGCTCAGCAGTGCCCCAATCTCTTCGTGAGCCTCCCGGAACGGGACACCGCGGGAGGCCAGACGCTCCGCCAGCAGCATGGCGATGGTCTCCGGTGAGGGCTCAGGAGGGTGGAACTGAACAACCCCGAGCAGGCTCGCCATCACGGCCAGGGATCCGGCAGCGGTGTCATCGGCGTGGAACACGGCCCGTTTGTCTTCCTGCAGGTCGCGGTTGTAGGCGAGGGGCAATCCCTTTTGCATGGCGAGCACGGCGGTCAGGTCACCGATTACAACGGCGGCCCGTGATCGCACCAGCTCGGCGGCATCGGGGTTCCTCTTGTGGGGGAGCGCGGATGAGCCGGTGGCATGGGAGTCCGGCAGGGTGATCCAGCCGAACTCACTGGTGGCCCACAGCACCAGGTCTTCGGCGAGCCGGGAGAGGTGCGTCATGAGCTGGGCGCAGCAGAAGATGTACTCGGCGACGAAGTCGCGGCTCGCCACCGCATCCAGCGAGTTGTCGAAGACCGCATCGAGCCCGACGGCTGCTGCAGCGACATCGGGTCGTAACGCCAGGCTGCTGCCGCCGCCGGCGCCGGCTCCGAGCGGGGAGACGCCGATTCTGGTGGCGGCGTCCGAGAGGCGGTCCCGGTCGCGCAACAGCATCCAGGCATAGGCGAGCAGCGGGTGCCCCAGCGACACCGGCTGGGCCTGCTGAAGGTGCGTGTATGAGGGAACCACGATCGCGGACGTCTCCTCGGCGCGATCGACCAGCGCGGTGATGAGGCGATCGATATCAGCGATCCGATCGGCCGCTGCCCCGTTGAGGTACAGGCGCAGGTCGAGGGCGACCTGGTCGTTGCGGCTGCGACCGGTGTGCAGCTTCTTCCCCGTCTCACCGATCAGTTCGACGAGGCGCCGCTCGACTGCGGTGTGGACATCCTCGTCGGTGGCTTCGAAGGCGAAGCCACCGGCTTCGGCCTCCTCCCGCACCCGGTCGAGTCCGCCGACCAGGTCTTGCGCCTCGGCCTCGCTCAGTAGCCCGGTGGATTCCAGGGCGCCCACGTGGGCGATGGAGCCTTCGACATCGGCAAGGAGCAGCCGGCGGTCGATGGGGTCGGCGGTGAACGCAAACACCGCAGGGTCCAGCGGATCCTCGAAGCGCCCGCCCCACAGGGTCATTCGCCCTCCCCGATGCGGGCTTCGGCCAGACGGCGGAGCCGGAGGGCGTTGAGCCGGATGAAGCCACCGGCGTCTGCCTGCTGGTACACGTCGTCGGCCTCGAAGGTGACGGTCGCGGCGTCGTAGAGGTCGTGGAGGTCGGAGCGGCGGCCCTCGACGGTCAGCCCGCCCTTGTACAACTTCAATCGCGCCTCCCCGTTGACCCGGTCCTGGATGCGGTCCATGAACGCCTGCAGCGCCTCGCGCTCGGGGGAGAACCAGAACCCGTTGTACACGATCTCGGCGTAGCGGGGTACCAGCTCGTCCCTGAGATGAACCACTTCGCGGTCCAGCGTCAATGATTCGACGGCTTTGTGTGCGTGATGGAGCACCGTGCCCCCGGGCGTTTCGTAGACGCCGCGGCTCTTCATGCCGATAAAGCGGTTCTCCACGATGTCGACCCTCCCGATCCCGTGGCGGCCCCCGATCTCGTTGAGCCGCTCCAGCAACGAGACGGGATCGAGCGCCTCGCCGTTGACGGCGACCGGCGACCCGCTCTCAAAGGCGACGGTGACCTCCTCCGGCTGGTTCGGGGCGAGCTCCGGATCGGTGGTCATGCGGAACATGCCCGGTGGTGGCGCCGCCCATGGATCCTCGAGCACGCCACCCTCATAGGAGATGTGCAGCACGTTGGCATCCATCGAGAACGGATTCTCCGGGGTGACCGGCACCGGGATTCCCCGCTCGGCGGCGTAGGCGACGAGATCGGCGCGACCTCGAAGGTCCCATTCTCGCCATGGGGCGATCACCTGGATGTCGGGCTGCAGCGCATAGGCGGACAGCTCGAAGCGCACCTGGTCGTTGCCCTTGCCGGTGGCGCCGTGGGCGATGGCGTCGGCGCCGGTCTCGGCGGCCGCAGCGATGAGCCCGGCGGTGATCACCGGCCGGGCCAGCGACGTCCCCAGCAGGTAGTAGCCCTCGTAGACCGCGTTGGCCCGAAGCGCTGGGAACACGTAGTGCTCGACGAACTCGGCGCGCAGATCGTCGACGACGGCCTCGACGGCTCCAGTGGCGATGGCCTTGGAGCGTGCCTCGTGGACCTCATCGCCTTGCCCGACGTCGGCGGTGTAGGTGATCACATCCACGCCGTAGTTCTCCTGGAGCCATGGGACGATCACCGATGTGTCCAGGCCACCGGAGTAGGCCAGCATCACCCGCTTCATACCGATCTTCCTCCTGTATCAAGCCGATCTGCCACTTCTTCACCCTCGATTCCGGGGCCAGCCACGACGAGCACGGTGTCATCTCCAGCGATCGTGCCGGCCACACCATTGATGCCGGCCTCGTCGATCGCCCTCCCCACCACGTGGGCCGCGCCGGGGAGAGTGACCACCACCACCAGCGCGCCGGTTGGCGTGATCCGCAGGACGTACTCATCCAGCGCCCGATCCAGGTCGCCGGTCGCGCCGTTGCCGGGCGCCTCAGCCGCGACGCGATATCGCATCGAGCCGTCCGCACCGCGCTGTCGCACCGCACCGATGGCCTTGAGGTCGCGGGACACTGTGGCCTGGGTTACGAGCATCCGGTCTTCGGCGAGCAACTCGATCAGGTGTGCCTGGGTGGAGACATCCTCCTCGGACAGCAAACGGCGGATGGCGCGGTGGCGTGCAGTGGACATTCAAGCCAGTATATGCATATGCGCATAGTGTCCGTCTGTTGGCACTCGGCGTCGACGGCATGCGAGGATCCGGGGTAGGTATCGCGGTCGTGCCCAAGCTGCTCCGCTTCTTCGTCGAGCATCCGAACCAGGTGTGGAGCCGGGAACAGATCCTGGCCAAGGTCTGGGACTACGACTACTTCGGTGGGTGGCGCACTGTCGATGTCCATGTGCGACGCCTCCGTCCGAAGCTCGGGAGGAGCGGGCGGGTTGGATCACGACCGTCCGATCGGTGGGCTACCGCTTCGGCTGACGGGAGTAGACCGCCAGGAGGCCCCGGTAGAGTGTTCGTCGCGTAGCGGGCGCACAACTTGCGATGACCTCGAGGAAATCTGTTTAGGTCCCGATGAGCATTTTCGAGTACGACGGGCTGCTGTTCGATCTCGATGGTGTGCTGACCTCTACCGGGGAGTTGCACGAGGCCGCCTGGAAGCTGATGTTCGATGAGTTCTTGACCGATCGGGCAGAAGCAGGAGGTATGCCCCTCGTTTCCTTCGAGCGGGACGATTACCTCGAGTACGTCGACGGCCGCCCTCGTTTCGACGGGGTGAGCGTGTTTCTTGACTCCCGCGGAATCGTCCTACCAAGGGGAGAGGTTGAGGCCGAGCCGTCCTTCGAGTCCATCGCCGGTCTCGGCAACCGGAAGAACGAGCTGTTCAACGAGCTGCTTGGGTCGCGGGGCGCCGACCCGCTGCCGGGTGCGGTCGAGGTGGTGCGGTCCGCAAGAGCGCACGGCGTCCGGATCGCCGTGGTGTCCTCCAGCGCCAACGCCGAACAAGTCCTTGTGGCTGCGGGGCTGCGCGGCCTGTTCGACGTCGTCGTCGATGGGCTGGTCGCGAGGAAGCTCCAGTTGGCAGGAAAGCCGCAGCCGGACACATTCCTGGAGGCGGCTCGACAGGTCGACGTGGCACCGGACCGGGCGGTCGTCTTCGAAGACGCATTGGCCGGGGTTGAAGCAGCACGAGCGGGTGGCTTCGGGCTCGTCATCGGGATCGGCCCCCCGGAGAACGAGAGAAGCCTTCTCGATCACGGCGCCGATCAGGTTTTTCGATCCCTCGCTGAGGTCCGGTCGGACTAGGTTGCCCCAGCGATGGCTCCCAGTCTCCAACCGTTGCCCGAGACGGCGTACCCAATCGAAGCGTGGAAGGTGATCGAGCGCGAGCTCACCCCCAAGAATGTCGGGCGTCTCGAAGCGATCTTTGCGTTGAGCAACGGTTATCTCGGTATCCGCGGGGCGTACGACCAGGGCCCACCGGTCCGCTCCCGCGGAACCTTCATCAATGGGTACTACGAGTCGTGGCCGATCGTGTATCCCGAGGTCGCATACGGATTTGCCAGCAGCGGCCAGACCATGGTCAGCGTTCCCGACGGCACGATGCTGCAGCTGCACCTCGGTAACCTCCCCCTCCGGCTTGCCGACGCGGCGACGGTCGAGCGCACGCTGGACATGGAATCCGGGCTTCTCACCACCGACACGCTGTGGGAGACCGACGCCGGCCGGCTGCGGGTTCAGTCACAGCGAATGGCTTCCTTCGAGCGGCCTCACCTCGCTGCCATCTCGTGGAAGGTATCGGTCGAGGGCACTCCCGTAGACCTGGTGCTCGTATCGCACATGACCAATCACCAGGACAAGGGCCCGCACCCAAGGCTCGACGCCTCGGACCCACGGCAGGGCAAGTTCATCGAGCAACGTGCCCTCATCGCCGGGGACCACGAGGTTGATGGACCGCGCGCCGTGATGGCATATCACACCCGGGTCAGCGGGCTGGCGCTCGGCTGCGGTATGGACCACATCGTCGATACCGGGGCTGCCGTCGCCGTCACCTCGGAGTCGGACCCCGACGAGACCCGCATACAATTTGCGTTCCGTGCAGATCCCGACACGCCGTTCGAGCTCACCAAGCTGATGGCGTATCACACATCGAAAGATCCGGTCTCGCCGGACGTGACGCGACGGGTGCACGACACCCTCGACAACGCAGCCGGCACCGGGTTCAGCCAATTGGCGGAAGAGCAGCGCGAATACCTGGGGGAAGTGTGGGAGGTCGCCGACATCAGGATCGAGGGTGCGCCGGCGATGCAGCAGGCGGTGCGGTGGAATCTCTTCCAGCTCATCCAGGCAACGGAGCGAGTCGAGGGAGCCGGCGTGCCGGCCAAAGGATTGACATCGAACGGTTACGACGGCCATTACTTCTGGGACATGGACATGTTCTTCATGCCATTCCTCACCTATATCCGACCGGCGAACGCGGTCGAGCTGCTGCGATATCGCCATTCGACCCTGGGTGCGGCGCGGCGACGCGCCCGAGAGATGAGTCAGGTGGGTGCCCTCTTTCCTTGGCGGACCATCAACGGTGAGGAGGCTTCGGCATTCTTTCCGGCAGGCACCGCCCAGTACCACATCAACGCCGCGGTCATGTATGCCGTGAAGCGATACGTCGAGGTGACCGGCGACGAGCAGCTCCTCGTCGATATCGGAGCGGAGCTCGTCCTCGCCACTGCCCGGTTGTGGCTCGATCTGGGCTTCTACGGTGCAGATGGGGCGTTTCACATCTTCGGTGTCACCGGGCCCGATGAATACACCGCGGTCGTCAACGACAACACCTACACCAACCTGATGGCACAACTCCATCTGCGCTACGCCGCCGACGTCGTCGACTGGCTCGCACTCAATCACCCGGCACAGCACGTCGAGCTCGCCGAGTCGATCGGGCTTGCTGTCGGTGAGGTGGAGGAATGGCGAAGAGCAGCCGATTCCATGACGGTCCTCTTCGACGAGGAGCGACAGATCAACCCGCAGGATGCCGAGTTCCTCGACAAAGAGGTCTGGGACTTCGACAACACCCCACCCGAGGACTATCCGTTGCTGCTCCATCATCACCCGCTGGTGCTGTACCGGCGCCAGGTGCTCAAGCAATCCGACGTCGTCCTCGCCATGGTGGTCCGCGGCGACCGGTTCAGCCAGGAGCTCAAGGCCAACAACTTCGCCTACTACGAGCCACTCACCACGAATGACTCTTCGCTCTCGCTGCCGATCCAGGCGATCATCGCTGCCGAGGTCGGAGAAGGGGAGGTCGCCATGTGGTGCTTCGAGCGCGCGGTCATGGCCGACCTTGCCGATGCGTACGGCAATACGGTCGACGGGGTGCACCTGGCATCGTGTGGAGCGCTGTGGATGAGTCTCGTCCTCGGATTTGGTGGTATGCGGGAGTACGGCGACACGCTGAGCTTCGACCCCAGGCTTCCTGAAGATTGGCAGCGGCTCGAGTTCTCACTCATCGTGCGCGGAACGCGGATCGAGGTCGACATCTCACGCCATGAGATCGGGTTCCTGTCACACGGAGATCAGGAGCTGGCTGTCTCTGTTCGCGGCGAAGAACATCAACTGGCGCCCGGTGATCGGGTGGCGGTGAGCCTTTGATTACCCACCGACCTGGCCGCCGGTACCTGCCGACGCGGCGCCCGACTCTGCTGTGTAGGCTCGATGTCACTTCTCTCCGAGGTGTGTGTTGACCGTCTTGACCGGAGCCGACACGGATATCCCCAGGATGGAACGCGACGGCACCTCCCGTCGGGCACCCCCTGACCATCGCTGCAAACCACCCCACTCCCTATCAGGAGGTTCCCCGTGAAAGTATCGATGACCGTCAACGAGACCAGCTACGAGCGAGACGTTGAGCCTCGCACGCTGCTGGTCGATTTCATCCGAGATGATCTCGGCCTCACCGGCACGAACGTCGGCTGCGACACCAGCCAGTGCGGTTCGTGTGCGGTTCACGTCAACGGCGCCGTCGTCAAGTCGTGCACGGTGCTCGCCGCCCAGGCCGAGGGTGCGTCGGTGACGACGATCGAAGGGCTCGCCCGCAACGGCGAGCTCCATCCCATGCAGCAGGCGTTCACGGAGAAGCATGGGCTTCAGTGTGGCTTCTGCACTCCCGGGATGATCATGACCGCCGTCAAGCTGGTCGAGTCCAATCCGGTCATGACCGACTACCAGATCCGGCACGGTCTGGAAGGCAACCTGTGCCGCTGCACCGGCTACGACAACATCGTCAAGGCCGTTCAGGAGGGCTCGGAGCAGCTCGAGGCGCACAGCCCGTTTGAGCTCACCAGGGCGGAGCACCAGATCACGCTGCGTGAAGCCGAGGCGACCGCCGCGGAGAGGAGCGCGAAATGACCACCACCGAACGCGCCTTTGGCGCCTCGCACAAGCGCCTCGAGGACGCCCGGTTCATCACGGGTGAGGGCCGCTATACCGACAACATGAGCGAACCCGGCATGGTGCATATGTCGGTGGCGCGATCCCCGGTGGCTCACGCCAACATCAAGAGCATCGACACTTCGGCCGCAGCCGGGATGCCAGGTGTGGTCGGTGTGTTCACCGGACAGCAAATGGCAGACGCCGGTTACGGCGGCATTCCCTGTGCCTGGGTGGTGCCCGACTCGGGCACTGTCACACCGGCACATCCCCCGATTGCCATCGACAAAGTCCGCTACGCGGGCGATGCAGTTGCCATCGTCGTCGCCGACACCGATGCCAACGCCCGCGATGCGGCGCTTGCGGTGGCCGTCGACTACGACGTCCTCCCGGCCGTGGTCGACGCCAGGAAGGCCACCGAGGACGGCCAGCCGCAACTCCACGAGGAGGCGCCCAACAATCAGTGCTTCCACTGGCCGCTGGTCGGCGGTGATACCGACGCCGCGTTCGAAGCGGCCGATGTCGTGGTCTCCGAGACCATCACCAACCAGCGGCTGATCGCGAACGCCTTGGAGCCGAGGGCGGCGCTGGCCAAAGTCGATGGGGCGATGGCCGGGGTGACGCTGACGGTGACCAGCCAGAACCCACACATCGTGCGCTTCCTACTATCACTGGACACGCCGTTCGCCGAGCACAAGATCCGCGTCATCGCCCCCGATGTGGGTGGTGGCTTCGGATCAAAGCTCCCGCACTACCCGGAAGACACCATGGTGATCTTCGCCGCCGAACAGGTCGGTGCCCCGGTCAAATGGACCGAGACCAGGAGCGAGAACTACCTGGCGACGGCCCATGGTCGCGACCACATCTCCGAGGTGGAGATGGCTGCGACTAAGGACGGCAAGATTCTCGGCCTTCGAGCGCAAACCTGGGCATCGCTCGGTGCCTACCTGTCCACGGCATCGACGGGTGTGCCGACGATCCTGCACGGGCTCATTCTCTCCGGGTCCTACGACATCGGGGCGATCAAGGAGGACGTCTACGGGACGTTCACCAACAACACCCCTACCGACGCCTATCGCGGGGCGGGTCGACCCGAAGCCACGTTCATGCTGGAGCGCATGGTCGACCTGGTCGCCCGTGAGCTGGAGATGGACCCGGTTGAGATCCGCCGGCGTAACCTCATCGAGCCCTTCACCGACGGACATGAGGTCGCTACCGGGCTGGTCTACGACACCGGCAACTACGTGGGCGCGCTGGACATGGCGCTCGACATGTTCGGCTATGAGGACGCTAGGAAGGCACAGGCCAAGGCCCGCGAGGCGGGACGGCTCGTCGGAATCGGTGTGGTCACCTATACGGAGATCTGCGGTCTCGGCCCGTCCGAGGTGGCCGGCGCCGTTGGATTTGGCGGTGGCCTCTGGGAGAGCGCAATCGTCCGCTTCCACCCGACGGGCAAGGTCACGCTTCTGGTCGGGGTGGCCCCCCATGGCCAGGGAGAAGAGACCACGTTCGCCCAGATCATCGCCGATCAGCTCGGTGTGGCGGTCGACGACGTCGATGTTGTCTACGGCGACACCGGGGAGACCCCGATGGGGTGGGGCACCTACGGCAGCCGCACCACACCGGTGGCGAGTGGCGCGATCATGGGCGCCGTCGAGCAGATCAAGGACAAGGGCGCCAAGATCGCCGCTCACCTGCTCGAGGCAGCCGAGGAGGACATCGAGTTCTCCAACGGCGTGTTTTCGGTCAAGGGGTCACGCGACGAGGGCAAGACCATCCAGGACATTGCTCTTGCCGCCAACACGGCGTGGAGCATGCCGGAAGGAGTCGATCCAGGCCTGGAGGCGTCGGCGTTCTTCAACCCGGCCAACTTCGTGTATCCGTTTGGCACTCATCTCGCCGAGGTGGAGGTCGACCCGGAGACGGGAGAGATCGAGTTCCAGCGATACCTGGCGGTCGACGACTGCGGCAACATCATCAATCCGATGATCGTCGAGGGCCAGGTCCACGGCGGGATCGCCCAGGGGGCCGCCCAGGCGCTGTGGGAGGGTGCCGTCTACGACGACGACGGCAATCTGCTCACCGGGTCGATGATGAGCTACGCCATCCCAAAGGCGGAGTTCCTGCCCAGCTTCGAGACCGGCTACACGGAGACCCCGACCCCGGTCAACCCGCTCGGTGTGAAGGGCGTCGGGGAAACCGGGACCATCGCCTCGACGGCGACGGTGTACAACGCGGTCATGGATGCCCTCGCTCCGCTTGGTGTGGAGCAGGTCGACATGCCACTCACCCCGGAACGGGTGTGGCGAGCCATGGTCGACGCACAGCAAGGAGGTGAATGATGCAGACCGCACCATTCGAGTACTACCGGCCCGAGACGGTCGCCGAAGCCATCGATCTGCTCGGTAGCGTCGAGGGGGCACGGGCGATTGCCGGCGGGCACAGCCTGTTGCCGGCGATGAAGCTACGGGTCGCAAACCCGAAAGCAATCGTGGACCTGACGTTTATCGAAGGGCTCAACCAGATCACCGACAACGGGGATACGGTGTCCATCGGTGCGCTGACCAAGCACGCCGCCGTCTGCGCTTCGCCCGTCCTACGGGAGAAAAACGCATTGCTCTCCTTCACCGGGCGGCACATAGGCGATCCGGCGGTGCGCAATCGCGGAACCATCGGCGGGAGCATCGCTCACGCCGATCCTGCGGCCGATTACCCGACCGTTCTCATCGCGTTGGAGGCCACGATCAACGTCAGCGGACCGGGTGGTGATCGGGCGATTGCAGCTGGTGACTTCTTCGTCGACCTGTTCACGACAGCACTTGCCGACGGTGAGCTGGTTGTATCCGTGGAGGTGCCAGTTCTTGGCAATGGTCAAGGAGGTTCGTACCAAAAGCACCGTCATCCGGCGTCGAGTTACGCCGTGGTCGGCGCAGCCGCGTTGGTAACCGTTGAAGACGGGACTGCCAGCGAGGCGCGGATCGCCATCGGCGGAGTCACGCCGACCCCGCGGCGCGCCGAGGCTGCGGAAGCGGCGCTGACCGGCAACGCCATCGATGCAGAGACGATCACGACTGCGGCATCGAAAGTTGGGGAGGTGTTGGACAACCCACTGGGCGACACCTACGCCTCCGGCGAGTATCGGGTCTATCTGGCCAGCGTGCTCACCCGGCGGGCGATCGACGGTGCCTTCGCCAGGGCCACGGCGTAGGAATAGGCCAAGATTGAGATCGGAGCGGGGGTGGACCCGCTCCGATCTCTTATTCCCTGGAGGGTGGTCGGCAATCGGTAAGAGCGCCCCGCCGCACTCGTCATTGGCGAACACCCTCCTAGGGTGAGCGCATGCTGGATTCGATAGACGGTGTCATCGACTCGTTGGAGCAGGAGCGCTATCTGCCAGAACGCGCGTTGGGGGTCTCCATCTACCTGGCGCTGCAGCTTGGCAAGCCGCTGTTCCTGGAAGGGGAAGCCGGCGTCGGCAAGACCGAGGTCGCCAAGGTGCTGGCCTCGCTGCTCGGCACCGAGTTGATCCGGCTCCAGTGTTACGAGGGGCTCGACGTCAACCACGCCGTGTACGAGTGGGATTACCCCAAGCAGATGCTGGCAATCCGGCTCATCGAGGCCAGCGACGAGCACGTCGATGCCGATGACATCATGTCGCGAGACTATCTGGTGGCTCGTCCGCTGCTCCAGGCCGTGGAAGCCTCGGCCAAGGGGAAACGGCCGGTGCTGCTCATCGACGAGCTGGATCGTGCCGACGAGGAATTCGAGGCCTACCTGCTCGAGTTGCTCAGCGACTTCCAGGTCACGATTCCTGAGATCGGCACCATCCGCGCCGAGGAGCCTCCCGTTGTGGTGCTCACCTCCAATCGGACCAGGGAGATCCATGATGCCTTGAAGCGCCGGTGCATCTATCACTGGATCGACTACCCCGATTTCGAGCGCGAGGTTGCGATCGTCCAACGCAAGGTGCCGGAGGTTCCTGAGACGCTTGCCGCCGACCTCGCCCATGCCATGGAGCAGCTGCGGACGATGGACCTGTTCAAACCTCCGGGGGTCGCAGAAACATTGGACTGGGCAGCGGCTCTCGTCGTCCTGGGCACGGAGCGCCTCGATCCCGAGGTTGTCGAGGACACACTCGGCGTCATCCTCAAGTATCAAGAGGACATCGAGCGGCTTCGGGCGACCGGCACCGAGCAGCTGCTCGTTCCGGCGATCTAGCGCCTATCCGGGATGGCCGACGCCTTCACCCACAACATGGTCCACTTCACCAGGCTCCTGCGCGCCCAGGGATTGCGCGGAACCCCCGAGACGACGGTGGCGCTGATCGAGGCCGCCGAGGCGGTCGGCCTCGCCGACCGGGACGACGCCTACCACGCCTTCCGCGCTGTGGTGATCGGACGCCCAAACGAGGTCCCGGTGTTCGATCAGGCGTTTGAGCTGTTTTTCGGCAGCGGCCGACGCTGGGAGCCGATGGAGCCGCTCGAGTTGAAGGTCCACCCGCATCAACGCATGCACATCATCGCTCCAACGTCGGTCGCCGCCGGCGCCGGCGGAGAAGAAGGAGAAGAGGTCGAGCTCGACGAACAGCTCGGGGCGAGTGCCTCAACGCGTCTGTCGCTCCGTGACTTCACCGATCTGAGCACCGAGGAGTACGCACAGGTGCAGCGGCTCATCGCCAGGATGGTATGGCAGCCGGCCGATACCAGGAGCCGCCGCTGGAGACCTTCGCGGTCAGGGTCGCGACCGGATCTGCGTCGGACCTTGCGTCAGATGACCGGACCTGCCGGCGAGATGATGCCGCTGGCGATGTCTGCACCAAAGCCTCGCCGTCGGCCGCTGCTGGTGCTCGCCGACGTGAGTGGCTCGATGGAGCGCTACACCGAGATGCTTCTCTACTTCATCCATGCGGCGCGGGGACGGCTTGGCAAGGTTGAGGCTTTCGTTTTCTCGACTCACCTGCATCGCATCACGAGAGAGCTGGCGCACCGTGACCCCAAGGTGGCGTTGAGCCGTGTCGGCGACGCCGTGCACGACTGGTCGAGCGGGACGCTGATCGGCGAGGCTCTGGGCGATTTCAATCGCAACTGGAGCCGCCGGGTGGTGCGCGGCGGCCCGGTGGCACTGGTCATCTCCGACGGATGGGACCGGGGCGATCCCGACGTGCTCCGCGTCGAGATGGCCGCCTTTGCTCGTACCGTCCACCGGGTCGTGTGGCTCAACCCACTGGCAGGAAGGGCCGGCTTTGCTCCGGAGACCAGGGGCATGCGCGCCGCAATGCCCTACGTCGACGACTTTCTGCCGGTCGGCACCCTGTCTGACCTGGCCGCGGTGGTGCGCCTGCTCGAGACCGTCCCCAGAAAGCGAAGCCCGCGTCCCAGACCCGAGCCGGCCACCCCCGAGCCGGCGGATAGTCCCTAGAGTCGATGGCATGCTGCGACAAGAACTCGACATCTATGACAAGTGGACCGGCCAGGGCAAGGAAGTGGCCTCGGCCACGGTGGTTCGTGTGGTCGGCTCGGCACCTCGCCCGGAGGGCGCCAAGTTTCTCGTCTCCTCCGATGGGGACATGGAGGGCTCGGTGTCCGGAGGCTGCGTCGAGAATGATGTGTTCCTGCACGCTCAGGAGGTACTGGAAACCGGCGAGCCGAGGCTCGTCACTTACGGGATCGCCGATGAGGACGCCTTCGAGGTCGGCCTGACCTGCGGGGGGACGATCCAGGTCTACATCGAGAAGATGTGATGGCAATAGTCGTTGCTCTCCAGGATCTGATGAAGCGGGAGCGCCTCGGAGCCTCGGTCACCGTGGTGGATGGCCCTGACCTCGGCGCCAAGGCCGTCGTCGACGCCGACGATGGTGTGGTGGCGGGCGAAATCCCGGCCGATGTTGCCGACGACGTGATCACGGACGCTCTCCAGCTCATGGAGCACGAGCAGAACCGCACCCTCACCTATGGCGACCGCGAGATCTATATCGAGACCATCGCCCCGCAGCCAAGGCTGCTGGTCTTTGGTGCCGGTCACGTCGCTCAACCGCTGTCCCGGATAGCCCAGGAGCTCGGTTTCCATGTCATCGTCACCGATGCTCGCGCTACCTGGGCCGCCGAGGAGCGCTTCCCGGACGTTGACCAGCTCATCCAGGGGTGGCCCGACGAGGTCTTCGAGCAGGTGGAGCTGGACCACCGAACCTACGTCGTGTTGCTCAGCCACGACGCCCGCTTCGAGGATCCGGTGTTTCCGGCGGTACGCGACAAGCCGATCCGTTACATCGGGGCGATGGGAAGCCGCCGGACCTCTCGAGATCGCGCAGAGCGGCTGGCTGCCGAGGGCTGGAGCGAAGAGGAGATCGGGCGGATCCACGCTCCGATCGGTATCGACATCGGCGCCGAGCAGCCCGCGGAGGTGGCCCTGTCAATCCTCGCCGAGATCGTCCGGGCCAGGTATGGCGTCGGCACCGGGATGTCGTTGCGGGGCCAGGAGGGCCGCATCCACGCTCAGCGTGGCAAGGAAGACGGGACCGCCTGACCCCGCTGGCGGCCCAGGGCCGGCAGCGTCGTATACACCACTACCAGCCCACGGCTTGAGGTGTTGGCGTATTCCGTGGGC
>Ga0255058_10000846_pt1 | contig 17486 bp, 17 predicted proteins | sample Cases_109_9_MG_FD_188637 | JGI IMG/M metagenome (GOLD analysis project Ga0255058, IMG submission 188637) | Seawater microbial communities from Amundsen Gulf, Northwest Territories, Canada - Cases_109_9 | ecosystem: Environmental > Aquatic > Marine > Gulf | place: Canada: Northwest Territories... | reverse complement strand
TGTGACGATCGTCATGGCCGATCCGCAAGATCAGTACGTACGCAAGGCCCTGCAGCTATCCGCCGGCAAAAATGTAATCTGTTGCCTGGGCATACCTTCTGAAATCGAAGCCGCCATCGCACAGCTTCATAGCGACAGCCTGGAGCCCGGCGAACAGTCAAAGAGTGCCGACAGCAGCGTTCAGTTCATGGACGACGTCGAACAATTAAAAGAGCTTGCGGGCGAGGCGCCGATCATCAAGCTCGTCAACCAGATCATACGCAATGCTGCAGAGTCGGGAGCCTCAGACATCCATATTGAACCTTTCGAAGGTCAGTTAAAGGTTCGTTATCGTATCGATGGACTGCTGCGTGAAGTGGATTCTCCACCTACCGGATCTGCGGCCGCGGTCATATCTCGCATCAAGATCATGGCGAATCTGAATATTGCAGAGCGGCGTCTTTCGCAGGACGGCAGATTCAGGCAGCGTGTTCGGGGTAACGACTTCGACCTGCGCGTGTCAACCGTACCGACGATGCATGGTGAGAGCGTTGTGCTGCGCTTGCTGCGACGGGACGACATCGAACTCGATTTCGGCCCGCTGGGTTTCGATACTGAACAAGAGCAGACCATGCGGGACATCCTTGCCATGCCGCACGGTATCCTGCTCGTAACAGGCCCGACTGGAAGCGGGAAATCGACAACCATCTATGCGGCCCTGCGACACCTCAATTCCCCGGAGCGCATGATTATCACGGTTGAGGATCCGATCGAATACAACATACATGGCATCAACCAGATGCAGGCAAAACCGCAGATCGGGCTTACCTTTGCCAACGCACTACGCTCCATCGTGCGGCAGGACCCGGACGTCATCATGATTGGCGAAATGCGTGACAGCGAAACCGCGCAAATTGCCGTGCAATCGGCATTGACAGGCCACCTCGTACTTTCGACGCTGCATACCAACGATGCTGCAGGGAGTGTCATGCGGCTGCTCGATATGGGCGTCCAGGATTACCTGCTGACATCGGCCGTTAACGCCGTGCAGGCACAGCGACTGGTGCGCACATTGTGCCGTAAATGCCGCGAGCCCTACCGGCCCGTTGACGAGCTGGTGCAACGCCTGGGTCTGGATCGATTTGCCTGTGCCGCTACCACCTCTCTGTACAAGGCAGGCGGATGCGAAAGCTGTGGCGGGACCGGGTACTCGGGAAGAACCGCCATTCTCGAGATCCTTCGGATGACGGACCCGATCAAGAAGCTGGTGTTGAAGCGATGTGACGTCGGCGATATCGCAAAGGCTGCAGAGACGCAAGGAATGATCCCGATGCGCGACGACGGACTGAGAAAAGTCGTCGCCGGCGAAACGACCGTTGAGGAAGTCCTGCGAGTGACTCCGGAGCAGTTGCAATGAAAATCCGCACCGGCGAGTTCAGCTGTCACCCATCAAAGCGAACCAGAATATGCTGACGTTCGAATACAAGGCAGCAACGGCGGATGGCAGTATCGTCAACGGAGTCCTCATTGGGAGCAGTCGCGGAGAGGTTGTCGAGCAACTTCATACTCTGGGCCATATTCCGATCCGCATCGACGAAACGACACGACAGCCAAAGACAGAAAAAAAATTTCGGATTCGCCGGCAGCACATCACGCAGGAACAAATAGCCGATGTGACCCGTGGACTCAGTACGCTGCTGCGGGCGGGCCTGCCACTCGATCGGGCGCTGTCCATCCTGACCACGCTCGAGGACGGCAGCTCGCTTGGAGAACTCCTTGGCAATATCCGAACACGGGTAAAGCAAGGTTCAACACTTGCGGATGCCGTGGAGGAGCAAGGTAATGTATTCAGTCGCTTCTATGTAAACCTTCTGCGCGCCGGTGAATCGGGCGGCGCACTCGAAGTCGTCCTCGAACGCCTTGCCGAGTATATGGAGAGTAACAAGGAGGTACGCGATGCGCTGACTTCCGCGCTTATTTACCCGGCAATTCTCGTATTTGTAGCGTTGATGTCGATCTTAATTTTGCTCGGCTACGTGGTACCCCAGTTCACGGAGATGTTCGAAGGTGTCGGACAGGTATTGCCATTATCGACGCGAATTACGATTGGGATCGGCGAAGCATTGCAAAGCTATGGCTGGCTGATGCTGATTCTGGCCGGCGGCGTGGGCTGGTACCTGCGCCGGCACCTCCAACTACCTGAAAACCTGTACCGGTGGCACGCATGGCTGTTGAAGCTGCCGCTCGCGGGTGAGTTGATTCTGAAAATCGAGGTCGCCCGTTTTGCACGCACGCTCTCTACCCTGCTGCAAAATGGTGTCGCTTTGCTCAAGGCCTTGTCCATCGTCAAGGATACGATGGGCAACAGGGTACTGGCCGAGGGTCTTGAACGGGTGGCGGTCGGTCTCAGGGAAGGACAAAGTCTCGCAGAACCACTCGCGAAATTCACAAAATTTCCCGCTTTCGCCATTCACATGGTCCGCGTTGGCGAGGAGTCCGGAAACCTGCAACAGATCCTGACGCAAGTCGCAAGCGCATACGATCGTGACACGCGGACAACCATTAAACGAACGCTCGCTATCCTGGAACCGGTATTAATACTCGTGCTCGGCGTGATCATCGCCGCGGTGATCATATCAATTCTGGTTGCGATACTGAGTATCAACGAGCTTGTTATCTGATTTAAGAGGAAAGTCATGATGTTAACGAACATTAAGTACAGAGTCGCACACAAGTGCATCGGCTTCACGTTGATCGAACTGCTGGTAGTCCTGATGATTCTCGGTCTGCTGGCTGGACTTGTCGGTCCGAAAGTACTGAGATACCTGGGCGGCGCAAAATCCGATACCGCAGGACTTCAGATCGCTGAATTCGGCGCAGGTCTGGATCTTTTTCACCTTGAGATCGGTCGTTACCCGACAACCGAAGAAGGACTGGTTGCACTGGCTGTCGAACCGACAGGCATTGCGAACTGGCAGGGACCGTATATAAAGAAAAGCACGATTCCGGAGGATCCCTGGGGTCATGGCTATCACTACCAGTCTCCGGGCGACTATGGCGAATATGACTTGTATTCACTGGGTCGCGACGACACCAATGGCGGTGATGCCGAAGACGCGGATGTTGTGAGTTGGTAACTGTCGCCAAAATTCGAACATCTCGGGTAGCTGGTTTCACCCTGCTCGAGTTGCTGGTCGTACTTACTATCGCCGGTTTGCTGATCGCGTTGGTTCCACCGGTGATTTCGGCAGTGGTGCCGGGTGCCAGGCTCAAGGTCGCGACCCGGGACTTCGCGATGACGCTTCGGCAAGCGCGCTATCTGGCCATCACTCGCATCGAGGAAACAGATGTCATTATCGCCACCGAGCCGCCGCAATATGTTCTCGCCGGCAGCAATCCAGTGAAGTTATCCGGCAACATCGATATAGACGTACGCGTTGGTGCGTTTGTCGCGGCAACACAGTTATCGACTTTCGCGGACGCTTTACCCCGCGATAAGTTCACGTTGCGATTCTATCCTGACGGCAGCGCAAGCAGCGGTGAGATCAAAATCAGCCAGGGCCGGTCTGCCTACCTGGTAGACATCGACTGGTTGCTCGGAAGCGTAACCGTTTCGAAGGTCCCAAATGACGCGTACTAAAAGACAAGTCAGAGGGTATACGCTGATCGAAGTGTTGATCGCCATGATGATTCTCGCGCTGGCGTTGACCGTCCTGATGCGTATCTTCTCGGGCGGGCTGCGAAACATAGCCGTCTCGGCCGACTATGCCCATGCCGTATTGCTTGCCGAGGCGCAACTCGCTGCCGCCGGTTCGAGCGAAGCACTGGCGCCAGGTGAGACCTACGGTAATGAAGATGACAAGTTTCGCTGGACGCGGACTGTAGAAGAGTACATGGCGAAGGAATTTGAAAAAGTGGAAAAGCTGCCTGTCACAGCCTTCCAGGTCACGGTGGTCGTCGAATGGCCGAATTTCGGTCGCACGCGGCGGCTGAATCTCTCCACCATCAAACTGGACCGCTTTCATGAAGCTGGAGAGACAACATGAAGCGACGGCCCCGTTGTTACCGCTCTTCGTCTCTTCGCTGCAATCCTCAAAGCGTGCGTGGTTTCACTCTGCTGGAACTTCTCGTGGCTGTCATGATCCTGACCTTAATGATGACGGTAGCGTTCGGCGCTGTTCGCCTGGGCAGCCGCAGCTTGGAGGCCGGCATTAAACGCGCGAACGCGAGCGAAGAAGTACGCACTGTATCGGATTTTCTGCGGCGCCAGTTCGCGCAGATGATTCCAATCTCCGTAGGCGACGATGAAGTGGCACAGATTGCATTTGCGGGGGATCAGAACAGCATTCGGTTTATCGCAGCGGCGCGCCGGCATCCGGCCTTTGCAGGACTGCTCGTCTACACGCTCGATACGGAGGAATACGCCGATGTACAGCGCCTCGTGCTTTCCTACGCGCCGTTCGACCCGGGCGCCGGCAATCTCCGTGAGGCTAAGTCCGGTCAGCACCTGATTCTTGCCGACGGGTTTGCAACGATATCGTTCGAATTTTTCGGGAAGAAAGCGGCTGATTCGTTGCCGTTGTGGCACACGGAGTGGCCGGACGACGAAGAAAATCTGCCTGAACTGGTGCGAATAAGGTTGGTGGCGATGAACGACATTGGCAACTGGCCCGAATTGGTACTCAAGATTCGTGTGGAAGAACTGTCATGACTATCAGTGACCGTGAGCAAGCCGCTGCGAAACATCGGACGCCTGTCGATATGAAACCGCCTGACTCGCAAAAGGGTATGGCGCTCGTGCTGGTACTCTGGCTGGTGGTCCTGCTCAGCGTGCTGGCAACCGGACATGCCCGCAACGTCCATATCGAAACAAAGCTCGCATCTGGACACATCGACACGGCGCGAGCTCGCGCGCTTGCCGAAGCCGGGGCACAAAGAGCCATTCTGGATTTGCTGATGCCGGGCACCGCGCGGCAATGGCCAGTCGACGGCACCGTCGGTTCCTTCGAGTTCGATGGCCATGACATTTTCATCGCGATTCGCGACGCCACCGGGCTCATTGACCTTAACTCGGCCGGTTCCGGCCCGCTTTCCGCATTAATTTCCGCCGCCGGCGTAGATCAGGTGACACAACAAAGGATCGTCGATGCCATTCTGGATTGGCGCGACGCAGACGATCTGACTCACCTGCATGGCGCTGAAGACGACGATTATCGGGCCGCTGGACTGTCCTGGACGGCGCGGGACGATGCTTTTGCCAGTATCGATGAACTCTTATACGTCATGGGCATGACACGCGATATTTTCGATCAAATATCACCGTATCTGACTATCTATTCCGAACAATCTGGCGTGAATCTCGAATATGCGCCACCATTCCTCGTCTCTGCTCTGACCGGGCAGGAAATCGAGGTCAGCGAAGATCATGCTGCTGATCGTAGTCAGGTTACCGGACAGTCGGCCAGTGGCACCTTCCATATTTACGCCAGCGCAACTACAGGCAATAGCACGATTTTTTCGCTGGAAACCGTGGTGCAACTCTTATCTGACCCTGAGCGTCCATTCGCTGTGCTGTATTGGCGGGAGCCCATGAGGACACCGTTTCCGACCGCAGAGAGGGACGGGACATGAACAGCGCCGTCGAGCAGACGTGGCAGAAAATGCGATTCAGTTATGTCGCACCATTGCAACGGCAACTTCAAGCATTTTGGACCTGGTGGATCGCTGAACTGACATCTTTATTGCCGTCGAATCTGCAATCTGCTTTATCGCAGCGAGATCAGCGCGACTTCTTCGAATTTGACGACGATGCATTGATCGTGCGACGAGGGGCGATGAGCGGGAACCGCGAACTCATGCGCATTCCGCTGACGGCCGCGGAGAGGCCTGACATTGAATTACCTGGCGGCACAAAAGAAACCGTATTGCTTTTGCCGGTCGACAAGGTGCTGATCAGGTCGATGACCTTACCCCTTGCAGCCGAAGAGAATCTGCGTGAGGTACTGTCATTTGAGATGGACCGTCAGACACCCTTTGCCGCCGATCAGGTCTACTATGATTGTATCGTCACCAGCCGAAATACCAGGCAAAAAACACTGTCGGTCGATCTGGTGCTTGCGCCACGCACAATCGTAGATGGACTGCTCGAAGAACTGGCGAACTCCGGTTTGCGTGCTGACATTCTTTCAACGCGGGACAGCACCGGCACAGCCATATTGCCTATCAATCTCCTGCCGCGGCGAAAACGCAACAACAGGAATACGGCTGTCCGCCGCCTTAATGCGGCGCTCGTCGTTGTGACTGTTCTGCTGTTCATCACATCGATCTTATTGCCACTCCTGCAAAAGCAACAGGTGCTGCGTGAGCTGGAACCACAGCTCATCGCAGCCGTGGCCCAAGCCGAGAGCGCAAATGAATTACGCCAACAAGTGGAAAGGCTGGTGGCTGGGTCCGGATACCTGGTGAGGAAAAAGCAGACTGGATTATCGGTCCTGCAGACCATCAACGAACTGACACGCGTTCTCCCCGATCACACCTGGATCAACCGGCTGGACATCAGCGAGACCGATGTCCAACTACAGGGGCAGTCGTCATCTTCGGCGATATTGATTTCGCTTCTCGAGGGTTCACCCGTATTGAAAGACGTTCGGTTTCGATCCCCGGTGATTCGGATACCGAGCACAGGGGAAGAACGGTTTCATCTCTCGGCGGAGATCGAACAGGAGCAATCGCAATGATGGAGCAATTGTCGAAGAAGAATCAGCAGCAACTGGCTGTCGCAATTCTTGCTGTTTTTCTCGGTGTTGTGTTGCTTGTCACGGTGTTGCCTGTCTGGTCGGCCAACGCAAGCTACCAGGCCGATATCGACCGAATTCAAAAGCAATTGAGTGCATTTCGCACGGCTGCTGTGGTGGACGAAAAGCTCCAGCCGCGCTTCGAACACCTCAGACAATCGCAGTTGTCAGATGGTCATTACCTGAAAAGCGGTACCGAAGCTGTCGCAGCTGCGGAACTCCAACGTATTGTGAAGCGCATCACTGGCAAAAACGGAACAGAGATTCTCAGCACACAGATTCTGCCCTCCAGTCAGGAGCAAGACTTTGTCCGAGTGGCACTCAAAGTTCGTGTGCGCGGAACGCTGACCGGTATTGTGCAGTCGTTTTACGATATCGAGTCAAACTCCGCGTTTCTGTTCATGGATAACGTATCGATTCGCGACAGCGCCAGGCGGCGTTCGATCAGGCAAAGTGTCCGCAATCAGTTTGATACAGATTTTGACCTTATCGCGTATATGCCGGGAGAATGAAATGAGAATTGAAACCGGCATTTTTCAGACACGATTATTGTTGTCACTTTGCGGTCTGCTGACGTTTATCATCTTGGCTGAGTGGCTTCTTCCGGTTCGAGCCGATGCGATCGACGAATTGAACGCCGGTTCAGCCGACGACGAGTTGCCGACATTGACCTCTTCAACGTATGTGCCTCCGCACATTGATGATTTCGCGGCGATCCTGGAACGGCCGGTTTTCTTCAAGGATCGCAAGCTACCGCCGGAACCGGCCGCTGAACCAGTCGCGGCCCCGGCGCCGATTCGCCTGAAACTCGAGGGAGTAGCCATCGTTGCCGAGGCCAGGGTCGCCGTCCTGCGCAACCTGGCGGACAATCAGTTGCTACAACTCGTCGAGGGGAAGTCGCACAAAGGCTGGAAGCTTGAATCCGTCAACGCCGACAGCGCAACCTTCACGCGTGGTGGACAGGTTTCCGAACTTTCTCTGGATCTGGCCACCGGTGACGGCAGACGAAAATAGGATTGGTATTTCCTGGACGTAAAGCTTAATGAAATCGCTTTCGATCAGAATAACTGTCAGGTGCCGGCAGGATAGACCTGCCGTCCTCTGACAGAGACAGGTGGTATATCAGGTTCGCCGTGATTTCCGCGCCGTCCAGATTAAGGTTGGTCTCCGCCGGTTTGAATTTGATGAGCTGATGAATGCCACTTGCGACCGACGCGCCGTTCAGGTGGTGCGGCATCAACATGCGGCCAACGCCCCAGTGGACCAATCTTTGTGCACGATCAAGCTGCTCTGATTCGTGGCTGTTGCCTCCAGGCACGAGCAACGCAGAAACCTTGGTAGCAATAACATCAAAGGCCGTGTTGTAGCCACAGTGACACACGGCCCAGCGAACTCTTGCGAGTTCGGCGCCGAAATCAGGCACCGATCGCTTCAGCGTCAATGCTGGCAATCGCCCGGCGGCCTTCTCCAGGCCCTGCCACTCGTCCTGCGGCAGGGACGGCCCGGCAACAATTGTCATCGGGAGTCGGTCGACATCCCACGACAGGCGATGTGCTTCAACGGCCGCACGATACAACGGTCCGCCGGCGCTGCCGCTACCAGCCGACACCAAAATTCGATCTTCCCTGCGATCGGCGGCCGGCATATTTTGCCTATCCCGTAGCACGAAGCCAGTGTGATAAACAGGTCTGGTCAAAGCGTTGCGTGACTGGAAAAACTCCTCCAGGCGGGCGAAGGCCGGATCGGAATGTACGAGCACGGCATCGAAGTGCTTATCCAGCAGAGCCATGGTTCTGTCATCGAGGCTCTCTTTATCATGTGTTCGCGACAATATGTCCCTGACGCTACAGATTACGAGCGGTTGTGACGAGATTCCGTGCCTGGCCTTTTCTATCATCGGCATCAGCTCGTCACCGAGTTTTCTGTGGCCAAACGGAAAGGTCTCGATGAGAAGAACACGAGGTTTCAACTGCGAGTATTTCTCGAGAATCATCTCCCGACGCAGCGCAATATCGTCTTGCAACGTCGGCGATTCATCGATGCTGACGTCGCTGCTGTCAATATCCAGGCTGAGCGGGGGCAACTGCACAAAATCAATATCAGGCGACACCGTCATATTGAGCGGTAGAACACCGCCAAACAACATCACGACATGGAAACGGTCGACAAGCCGGTTTGCGATCGTAAGTGCGCGCACAGCTCCACCCATTCCATGGCTGTGCTGACAGTAATACAGCAATACTGGCTTACTCATTATTATCGCTCATGTTCTAACTTCTAGGACGCCGGCTTCTTTGTGCGACTTGCCACCGCACCAACCCTCACCGAGACGAACTTTCCGCCGTTACTCCAATTGGATCTCCACTTCTTCCGCCAGAAGATTCACCGGCGGGCCAGCCGTAACCGTTGTGCCCTTCGCTTTGATCAGGCTGCCGGTTCGGTTCGTGCCGAAGAAATCGGCCGCGGTAATATCGTTGACGCTGCCGCTGGTTTCCTCACGGAATTTAGTATTTCCATCGGTCTTCACCTTTACTCCGAGAATCATGAAATCCGGATCGCTCACGCTCTGCACGAAGCCCTGGATTATGGTTTCAGTATCCGGATCGTCACGTTCCAAGATCGCCGCAAACACGATCCCGCTTCCCAGGCCGCTGCCATCAGCATGTGGAATCTCATGGCCGCGCACTTCAACGTAGTCGACAGACCTGTTGATATCGTCTATGCCGAAATCTTCTCTGACTACATTCGTCTTGTCTTCGAAGCGCGTTACTAACGATTCGGTCTCGATCGTGATCCCCAGCAACACCAGGTCATCAGGGAGCACAACATCGTCAACCAGTGCTGTGATACGCACGGCTTTACCGAGTTTGATTTGTACTTTGGTAGCAACAAGGACATCGGAGGCGTCGTATTCGCCTTCGACCTCGACCTTGACGTTCATGCCAAGATCCGATGCATCACCACCTTCAAATTCCGTTTCACCGGGAATCGTCATGACGGTTACCTCACCAATGTCGAAGTCTTCGTCGGAGCCGAAGCGTGTGATGAACCCTTCGATCTCGCCGTGGTCACCTTCGTCGCCGGCCAGCCTCTCGCCCTTGAATTCCACTCGGGTCGCGCGTAGTTCACCGGCCGGTCCCAAAGTGGTGTCTCCCTTCACCTCGACCGGGTCCCCGGCCATAACGGACCTGCCGCCGGGAAAATTATCGAACGTCGCGCTGAGTGCGACAAAGTCGACAACGAGATCGGTGATCTTGAAGGTCGTTGCAGTGACCGGTTCGGACACAACGCCTGTGACCTCGAATTGGTCGCCCGGCGCCGGTATTTTTCGTTCAATGCGGGTCGCCGCGATCGCGCCACCGTTCATTACCAGTCCTGTTACTTCGACGATGTCGCCGTCCGCCAGCCCTGTGAGCGAAGGCGGGTTGATGTCATCGTCAAATGAGGTTTCGACATCGTCGACGATGACCGTTTGCCCCAATACGACGAAGGAATTAACGCCAATACTCTCGGCCGCGATCGGACCTTCGACGTTATCGTCAAACTCTACTGAACTCGCTACAGCATTCGTGTTGTCATCGTCAATCGTCCCCTTGACGAGAACGACGTCGCCGACGGAAAGATCATCCTGAGAGCCAAGATTGCCGTCGATCGTGAATGTGGCCGCCGAGGTGTCGTACTCAACGCCATTCACGATGACGCTGCCGATACCGGTTACGGTGCCAAAGGCGACAAATACTCCAGTTCCCGTAATGCCACCGATAGCGCCACTACCAGGGGTGGTACTGCCGCCGCCGCAAGCGGTCAAACAAGCAACAAGTATTACGATCAGCCAACTAGATTTGAGTGCGCGAGACATCATTTTCTGTTCCTCGTTTGAGTTTCGTCATGAATTAGATAAATACCAACACCCAGCCGAACTTCGCGGCTGCTGGTGCTCTTTGATGCGTCAACCTCGTGCCCCGACAGCCATGCATCCATTTCGTTCAGGAAATCCATGCCGTGATCTTCCACGAGCTTCATGAACGTCTTTGCCGATCTGACAGATACGTGGGCGTTGTCCGCAAGGCGCTCGAAGCGGACCGGCGTCTTACGAGCGCTGTTTAGGTTGTGGTCCAGAGTTTCCGCGTGATCGTGCAGAGCGACACTCATCTGGCGCACGATATCGGGATCAAGTGTTGTATAAACATAGTCGCGTTTCAGTGCTTTCATTTGTCCGCTCTCCATTTCTTCTATCAACCCGAGCTGAAGCATTTCCTTCTTGATCGCACCGTGTGGCAGGTCTCCAGCATAGCGTTTCAAGAGACTGGATAAACTCGCCGAAGGACCAGTTACCGGCAGATCTTTCGGTTGGCCGTTATCGTTCGTAAATTCCTCGTCAACGTGCCAGCCGGTCAGAATCTGGGAAATTCGATTGCCCTGACGCTGCATTGGGCTGTCATGTTCATCCAGAAGCCGATCTCGTACATGCGCAACTTCGCGCCGACTTAATCCGGTCATCATGGCAACCCTGGAATTATTGGTCGGCCTCCCCTGAATCCCGTAGTCCTGCCTGGCAACGTCTACGTACATATCCTTCGATACCTCGCTGAACTCGTCCCACGTGACTCCATGCCGCAAGAGAAACCGAACGATGGGCCTCATGAAATGGCGACAGCCCTTGAAAATCTGCTTTTTTCGCACTAGCTGTAATGCCAAAAACTCATGTATATGCGCGAGATTAGCACATATATATTACTTTGCAACAAATTGCTGCCCTGTCCCCTCGGATCATCACGTAATAGACAGGCAACTCGTCGGCATCTGTTAGTTTCGACAGGAAATAGTCGGACGAGAATGAAGTCCGCCCATCGAATGGACATAATTAGAATGGCTGGCGTGCCTTGTCCCGGCCGCTGAGGCTCAGAAGCGAATTAATCCTCCACCGTCAATCGGCCGGTTGGGCGATGCGACGGCCAGAAAGAGAATTAAACGCGGACATTTGTGGTCTCCTCGGCACAGTCGCAATGAGACATTCTTGTTCGTCGATTGCTACTTTTTTTTCAAGCTCCACTTCAATACCGAGGACATCGCGGCACATAGAAGATACCGTCAACGAAACTTTTTCGTGAATATCGCCAACATCAATTGTAAGTTTGATCCGAAGTGGCCGAGCTGCATCGTATCCGGCTTCGGCAAATAGCTCCCGCGCTTTTTCATTGGCGATGGCAATGTCCGACTTTTCTGCGACAGACCTTTGTGGAATGGGCCGCATAAACGATTAACAAATCGTTCTAGGTCGGTGCTTACTATCGTCAGCAACGCGAGAAAGGCTGTTCCTACCAGGCCGCTGTACGTGCTTTGGCGTTCAAATGGATCCGCATCCTGTATCGTTGCTGGCAGGCACAGACTCCGTACAATGTAGCTGTCTTTCTGAAGCCGCTGAAACGTAGAGGGTCTCCGCTGGTCAATCAGGTAGAGTCCCCAATCTAGATTTGACGGAATAGCTCAGGGCGTGAAGCAGACCCTCCCGAGGATTGGCCTAACCAAGGTAGGTCTCGCCTCAACAACTAACCCCGGCGCGGTTGTGTAGCTCGTACGCATATTCCCGGATTCTCCGCCTCAAGGATTGAGGATATACGGGCTTTCAGTGCTGTGTGAAACGATGAAGCAATGCTTCGACACAGATAACAGACCGCCAGGAGTACCGTCATAGAAACCGTTAACGCCTTGCTGGAGCGGCGTTACAGACCCATCACCTGTTAGCCGCGTGGCGGAGGGAACGGTGAAGCACCATAAGCGAGCGAAAAAGCGACCCGTCACATGTGCGCTGTAGCTACCGTTTCTGCGAAAGCCGGGAGTCGAAGATGAAATGGAGCGAGGATTACGCCACTGGCGTCCAGCGCATCGACGAGGACCACAAGATGATCTTCAAGATGGCTGAAGACTTCCGTGCTGCCCTCGACGAGGGGATGGGGGGTGCGGTTTACCCCGTGCTGCTCGACGGCCTCAGTCTCTACTGCCGTGGTCACTTTGGCTTCGAGGAACAGTGCATGGAGGCATACCGCTGCCCTGTGGCCCAGAAGAACAGGAAGGCTCACGCGAGGTTCCTTGAAACCCTATCTGGGTTTCAGCAGCGCTACGCGGTGAGCGGCTACGATCGCACGGACGCTCGGAGGCTCACAGACACCGTAGACCAGTGGCTGGCTGACCACATCTGCCGCATCGACATACATCTCAAGCGGTGCGTGAGCAAGTAGTGGGCTGTAGGGCGCAAGAACTCTTTCCAGACATTATTGAGCAATGAATGAGCTAAAAAGTCACGGCGTATGGCCTGCGAGTGACGCGAGGATAATTGCCACACTTTTTGCCACAGTGCGAACGTTATCCAACGTGACGTAATGTGATTAATCATTATCGAAAAACATCTTATGTGAATGCTTTAATTCGTGATATTCTGTAAGCCCTTGATTACAAACGGGTGTGGCATTGTATTCGGGAGGCAGGGGCCGGAGGTTCACAAAATGCGCCAGCATTTTGGACGCCGAAGGCGCCCTTTAGGGTGAGGATCGCCGTAAGGCGATCCGAATCAAATCCTCTCACCCCGACCAGTTTGATCCGGCAGCGGTCGGTCCATTTTTCTGTAGAACTCGTGGACTTCTTTGTCATCGCGGATTCCCTCACGAATCACAAACTGATTCAATTGCTTCCAGTCAATCTTATCGCGCTGATGTTCGGCGACGAGCTGTGCTTGCTCGAGTGACTGCGGTTCGTTCCAGGCGGCGGCTGCAATCAGGCGATCCATGACCGAATGAGTGGGTGTGATTATGCGAAGTTTGCCGACGCCAGTATCTATGAGTGCGCACTGCGATGGATCGACGTACGTGCCGCCGAAGCTTATCGGTGCCGGCGGGAATTCGACATACCAACGGGTCTTTGGGTGATCGAAGACCGACAATCGAGGCCGCCCCGTGTGCTCGAACCCCAGTGGCTCCAGTGCTGCTTTAAGCTCGTTGACCAGAGCGACCGTCACAAAATCCAGGTCTTCGGAGGTGTAGCGGTTATCTGAATAGATAGACACGGCCGCGCCGCCAGATAACGTTGCAATAATGCCTTGGCGCTCAAGTGCCGTAGAGACGATGGCCGCCAGTTCAGTAAGCGTCGTCTTTTCCGTGATCATCGCATTGACCTAGCGCTTTCCGTAACGTCTAGGGCGTCTTCTTTCTCGATAGTACTTTTCGATTGTTTCTCTAGGGATAATCTCGAGCATTGAGCGCAGAAAAGACCGCAACGCATCGGCTACCGGGCTCTGCCTGAAGTAATACATACGCGTCGGTCCTTCCGCGCGGCTTGTCAGTAACCCGATTTCTTCAAACTTCTTGAGCTGGTTTTGTGCCTGATTAAGAGAGATGTCGAATGTCCTGGCTATCTGAGACGCATATCCTTTGCCGTAATTTTCAAGGTACATCAGCGCCTGATACGCCGACTCGCTTCCGAACAGTCCAATTAGAGGTTGCTCAGATGTCTGCGGTTTGTTCATGTTCTCAATCCACCCAAATATTGGGTTATTATACTGACTATTTGGGTGGAATCACCCATTTTTTTGGTGACTCACGCTCGGCTGGGCTGCCACAATTCTGCCACAGTGCGAACGTTATCCAACGTTATCGAACGTTACCGTATGTGATTGTTTCGATTCGTGTTATTCTCGTAAGCTCTTGATAACTAACGAGTGTCGAATTGCCTTCGGGAGGCAGGGGCCGGAGGTTCAAATCCTCTCACCCCGACCAATCACTTCAAAAAATTCTTCTCTCTCACCGTAAGTGAGAGAGAATTTTTTGTTGTGATTGGGAGGATTATTTGGAAATTCCGCTCGGAATTCATAAAATCGCGTAGCGATTTTGGGCAGGCGAGCGCGGCGAGCCGGTTCCGCAGGAATTGATGCCGAAGGCATCAACCACATCTTCTCACCCCGACCAATTTTTTCCTCCAACGTTCCTAGAGTTAGCGTCAACTCACTAGAGCGCTGCCTGGGATCAGCAGGAAAGCCGAGGGCCGTCTAGTTCCTGGCCGAAACAAGGTGACGGCATTATAGACTGCCAACTTTGTCGCGTAGCTGAGAAATTCAAAAGTTAATTTGTCAGTACCGATGATAGGATTCCGATAGACAGAAAACGACCCGAATTTATCGGTCGCAGCGCGTTATCGACCCGGAGGCCCCGAATGGGTAAAATCGTCTGGATGGCGGAATGGTTTCCCTATCGACGAGCAAGTGATGGCTCGGCGACACGACGCGAGCTTCGTCCATCAGCCGTACGCGATGTCCTATTGACTTTAATCTTGGCAGTGTCGCCAAACGTGAACGCTGAAAACCCACCTGGCGTAGCTCAATCCGCTGCACTAATTGCAAGCCTGCAAGAAGCACTCACGGCCAAGGGCCCGAACTACAAAGCGCGCACCGAACACCTTCATCCCGACGGCTCGCCACTGTACACCAATCGTCTGATCCTCGAGGACTCGCCCTACTTGTTGCAGCACGCACACAATCCGGTGGATTGGTACGCATGGGGACCGCAAGCGTTCGCCAAGTCGCGCGAGGAGAATAGGCCCGTCTTTCTGTCCATCGGCTACTCCACCTGCCACTGGTGTCACGTCATGGAGCGCGAGAGTTTCGAAGACCCGGAGGTTGCGCAATTCTTAAACGAGCATTTCGTTTCTATCAAGGTCGATCGCGAGCGCCGTCCCGACATTGACACCATCTACATGACTGCGGTGCAACTAATGACTGGCGGCGGCGGCTGGCCGATGTCCAGTTTTCTCACGCCTTCAGGTCAGACCTTCTACGGCGGCACCTATTTTCCGCGGGCCCAGTTTCTGGATCTCCTACACCAGGTCGACGTAGCGTGGCGCGAAAATCGCCCGGGTCTCGAACAACAGGCAAGCCGGGTGGCCGCCGCGGTCGAAGCCGCCACCCGCAGCGCCGGCGTCGCGGGCGAGGTCAATAAACAATCCGTGCAGATCGCGGCAGCGAGCCTGCAGCAACGCCATGACCCACAACGCGGTGGCTTTGGGAGCGCCCCCAAATTTCCCAATGAACCGCATTATCTGTTTCTGATTGACCATGCCTTGCGTAGTAATGATGACGATATAGGCGATCTCATCCGATTCGATCTTCATGCAATGGCGCGCGGCGGTATTTACGATCAGGTGGGCGGTGGCTTTCACCGATATTCGACGGATGCTGACTGGCTCGTGCCCCACTTTGAGAAAATGTTATACAACCAGGCACAACTGTCTCGCGTGTACGCTCAGGCCTCGCGCTTCACCGGCGATGTTGGTTTGGCACGTATTGCCCGTCAGACTCTGAATTACGTGCTGCGCGACATGACGTCACCAGGCGGCGGATTTTATTCGGCCACCGATGCTGATAGTCCAGCCGGCGAAGGGCTATTTTTTATCTGGACGGAACAGCAACTTCGTGCGGCCTTGTCCCAGGCCGATGCAGAATTAGCCATTGACCTGTATGGCATAACTGAAGGTGGCAATTTTGAGAACGCGAATATCCTGAATCTTCCGCAGCCATTGGCCGAATACGCAATGCAGCGAGACATGGATCTATCGGCGCTACTTGCGCAAGTGGATAGCATTAGTACGGCGCTATACGCCGATCGCGCCAAGCGCGTGCATCCGGATCGGGATGAGAAAATCGTTACTGCCTGGAACGGCATGATGATTGTGGCACTGGCCGAGGCCGCTGCAATTCTGCAGGAATCTCGCTACCAGTCCGCCGCACTACGGGCCGCCAATTTCCTATGGATGAACAGCCATCGGGACAATGACGAACTGTGGCGTGTGCATCTGGATGGACGTTCTTCTGTGCTCGCGGTCCAGGAAGACTACGCATGGCTTGCCGACGGATTCATACATCTCTATGACACAACTCAAGATCGGCGCTGGCTGGAACGGGCAAAGATGTTGGTCGCCACCATGGACCGCTTGTTTTGGGACGAAGAAGCCGGTGGCTATTTCATGAATACCAATACCGATAGCATAGCGACCATGGCGCGGCCCAAAGACAGCAGTGACGGCGCAATACCCTCCGGCAATGCGGTGGCACTGCATGTGCTGGCGAAACTGGCGCAACGCACGGGCGACGAGAGCTACCGGAGTACGGCCAATGCGTTGCTGGCATCCTTTGCAGACTCTATCAATCGAAGCCCAGCCGCGTTCAGTTACCTGCTGCGCGCTATGCAATTACTGGCGAATGGCGCGGCCGGACCACAACAATATGCAGCACGCGGCGCAGTCAAGGTGAGTGCCCGGATGCAGGCAAACATGCTTGTGGTAGATCTTGCGATACGTCCGGGTTGGCACATCCAGGCACACGAGCCGCTGCAAAAAGAGCTGATTCCAACGGTACTCGCCCTCGATCATACGGACCCGGCGTGGCGTCCGGATGCAGTGTCCTACCCGACGCCTATTCTTAAGACGCTGGGATTTCTAAAAGAGCAGCTGGCCTTATACGAAGGCCAGGTGCGAATCACCATAGACTTGCAACAGACCGATCCGGCCGTGGTCGGGCCGCTGATCCCCGTCGCATTGCGCTTGCAAGCCTGCGATGACAAGGTATGTCTGCCACCGGAACGGCACGTCCTGCAGGTGCCAGTGGCAATGCCGCAGTAGTCTCGCGATCTCTCTGCTTCAGTCTGACCCTGTAGCGTCTGATCGCCGCTT
>Ga0255058_10000845_pt1 | contig 17488 bp, 14 predicted proteins | sample Cases_109_9_MG_FD_188637 | JGI IMG/M metagenome (GOLD analysis project Ga0255058, IMG submission 188637) | Seawater microbial communities from Amundsen Gulf, Northwest Territories, Canada - Cases_109_9 | ecosystem: Environmental > Aquatic > Marine > Gulf | place: Canada: Northwest Territories... | reverse complement strand
GAACAAAACGCTTATACCATGACCCGTACCGGTTGGATCAGGAGAACCCCGCAGAGAGATACGTAAGTCTGATTCATGGTCTGGACCTTGGTAATGTCCTTTATGGACTTTATCGGAGGAGTGTACACCACACCATCCCACCTCATAAGACAGGGGCCTACTAATGGGTGACCCCTTTACAAGAACATTTATACCTCTTTGTCTGAAAAATACAAAATATCTATGATTTAGTCGGTACGTCCAGTAATACCATATTGTCGATCAGGTTAGCCATATTGAAGACTCTCTTGATGCACGGGTATTCAACCGCCACGGTCGCTTTAATATTGGTATAGAAATCCGATGGAAGCACCACCACGGCCTTAATGTCATGTGCATTGATGACAGATGGCGCGAAGATTTCCTTACCCATGATGGTCGCGTGCTGCGTACTTTCACTGATATCAATCAGGTAAACATTTTCGTTGGCCAAAATATCGAGCTTTTTAATCACATCTACTGCGTAAGCTGCCATGCCCCATAAGGCCACTTTGGAGTATAGTGCCAGGATCGTTACAACATTCATTTCAATTATCTGCAAAATGTTTGAATCAAACGGGATGCGCAGTCTTTGGTGGCATTTTTTGCAATTAACCCGGTTGGTAGTGAATAGTTTTACATTTTGCCAATCATTCTTCACTCCACACAGCACGCACTCACCGGTCATGTCAACCCTTCCTGCGGTGGGATGTAAATGGTATATATGATAATTGAGCGGTTCTAACTCATCCAACTGCGCATCATGTATCTCCTGCAACAAGTTCCCGAATTCCTGATCTGTCATCTTTGATGCGTTAACCTGTGGGCAACCGTCTTGGAGAAATTTGACTTTGTCTTTTATTATTCCTCGGGTGCACGCCTCGTTATATATAAAGGTTCCAGGGTAGGCGACAATAGTAGCAAGTTTCAGTGAGTATTCTCTGTGAGCTTGCCACCATTTCAGACTATTTGTTGCTGTTTCCATGGTCTCTTCTATGTCTCCGAAGATTAGATTTCCTTGCATAATCAGGCCGAAATCGTACACCATCTTGAGTGCTCTTTCGGTTTGTTCAATGGTGATGCGTTTGCGCATACTCTTTAAGACACTGTTGTCAGCACTTTCAATCCCAAATCCCATCTGGATGCACCCGCTCTCTTTGAGCATGGGAAGCATCTGTGGTGTTATGTCATCCACCCGGAAGGCTGCAGACCATTTAAGATTATAAGGTTTGATTCTTGTACAAAATTCTTTTAGCCTTTCGAAGTTTTTTGAAAAGAGCTCATCAAACAGAAACAAGCATTCGACGGAATACTTTGCAACCAGGTAATCTAACTCCTCGAAAAAACTATTAAATGATCGCTTGCGATACCAAGTTCCAGTCGTGTGGAAGCAAAAAGTGCAACTGTAAGGACAGGATCTACTGGAGATCATGGAGACTGTATGTTTGTGGTGCATTCCATTAATGCTTGAACCAGAGGCAATGTATTTCTGGATTTCGAAGCCTTCATAGTCTGGCCATGGAAGATCATCAAGGTTGTCAATTTCTTTGCGTGGATTCGTCATGACATAACGGTCATCATGCTTAAATATCAAGCCGTCAACGCCATGCAGGTCAGATCCATTTTGCAGAGCATCGGCCAATTCGTAACTGGTGATATCACCTTCGCCAATAATTCCGATGTCGGCATGCTGCAAAGCTTCCATCGCTACCGCCGGTTCGGCGGAGATAATACCTCCCCCGACTACCGTTAGAGCTCCCGTTTGTTTGGCGGGAATAAGGATGTCAAGAATAAGGCGATATTGGACTGAAAGACCGCCTGTCATCACCACATCAATGTGGTTTTCTCTCACATGATTGAGTACTATTTCACCAACCTCTCCTTTCACAAAGTTTAGGTTGAGGGTGTGTACCGAGAACCCCTTTTTTTTAAGAGCGCTGGTGACGAAAGCGATGCCAAGCGGGAAAAGGGCTGTGTCATGCTCATCCTCGATCATGCGCGGAGCCACAAGCAGAAAGTTTTTAATCTGCATAGATAAGAAGTCCTTTATTGTTGTTTTTTATCAAGTTTCCTATGTAAATATATATTTACTTGCTCACGGTATTTGCCATTGATGAAATCTTATACTATATCTCATTTCACCCGCTTTAAATATCCATCATGTGAAGCTGTGAGGACCAGTTTAGCATCAACCATTTCATCTATTTCAAAATTCTGGTTTTCTTTTAAGAATTCCAATACAGCTGTTTTAGGGTTGTTTCCTTCCTCCCAGGGACGGTCTTTTGAAGTAATATCATCAGGGGCTGAATCTTCAATACCTGTGTCTCCAACAACACAATAGCTGCCAACACTGACTAATGGGGCGTATGTCTGCAACTCTGCCAGAACGTGACCGTGAGTATGATTACTATCCAGGCAAAGCATTATTCTCTTTTTATCCTTGGCAAGCTTTTTTACATTATTTATTATATTTTTATCAATACTTGATCCTGCAAACATTGTAATCATTTTACTCATAGGATGCGCTTGAATCGCCTCTTTATTATGAGCTCGTATGTCAATGTCAATACCAATAACATGGCCTTCGTCAATCTCACCGCAGGCTTCTAATAATGCCAGCATTGAAGCACTATGGATTATTGAACCTCCCCATGCAATTCCAGTCTCTATAATAAGATCTGGTTTAACTTTCCAGATTAATTCCTGCATTGCCATTAGATCTTCAGGGGACTGAATAACCGGAATCCCAAGCCAAAAAAAGTTATATCCATATCTTACATTGTTCACCTGTGACACAATCGCAGATTTAGCTTCCTGGAAAGGTATGTTACTTTTGTATGTCTTTATCTGTTCTATCGATTCAGAACGAAATTGTTCTAAAGGTGATTGATTCATCTCTATTCCTTAATTCTAAGGTTATTTTTCATTCATTAGTCGACTCCATGTCGACAAGTAATTATCATTTGGAAAGAAAGTTTTATAATGATGAACGGTTCCTCTTGTTTCAGATTGCCAAAGAGGAGATTCATTTAATTTTGAGATATTTTTCACCGCATCGTCTCTTTCATCTTCATTCGAAGCACTGGAATAATTTTTAAATGGTGCACCGTATTGACCAAGCGATTCCAAAAAAACATCCTTTGCTGAAATTTCGGTTCTTGGGAGATTAATATCCCACCTTTTAACCGCCTTCGGGAAAGCCATTATCCGTTCAAAGACTTCAGTCCATTCTCGCTCAATAGAACTCAATGTAAAGGTTTTATAGGCATACTCTTTTGCATTCTTTGATAAATTAGACCGCAATTGTGAGTCTACATATAATTTTTTTATACCTTCAATATATTCTTTCTGGTTTTTGGCGACAATTCCTGTAACTCCATCTTTAATCATATGACTTTCCATACGGTTGGATAATACTACAGGAACGACGCCTGCAGCCATACTTTCTGCTAACACCTGGTCACAAGAACCAAAATGATAAGGAGCTAATGGATATCCGAAAATATCAAATTCAGCTAAATATGGATTGATATTACTTACGAGTCCCGTAAACTTAATCTTATTACTAAGTCCTCGCTGAGTTGCTTCATGTTGAACTTCTTTTTCTTTTGAACCGCCACAAACTGTAAACTTTACATTGGGAATATCTATTCGGGAACATATATCCAGAAAGTCCGGGTGCATTTTGCAGTAATCAACTGTCCCAATGTATCCAATATTGAATCCAGCATGTTTTTTGGGCAAAACTGAGCAAATATGGTCAACTCCGCCAGTTGACCATACAACTCGCAATGATTCTTTTTGTTTCACAGAAAGACTTTGTATTTCCCTGGCCTCAAAACTTACTGGAGTAGCAAACACAAACATATCGGGATATTCAATAATCTTATTGGTAAATACATATGGAGCATTAAAACCCGAAATGTGGCTCCATATGATCAATCGACACGGAGGTAACTCTAAACGCACCATAAGATCATATAGCAATGGATGATTCCACCAATGAATCAATACCACATCTGCTTCTGCAATTGCATTAAGTAATTGCGGATTATCTGACATTTTATCAGATAATTTCAGATTTATACTTTCAGCTGTTTCAACCGCATTATAATTAGCATAATCAAGACATATAACATCATGTGTATAGCCGTTGTTATCTTTAACTTTAGAAAGGTAATTGAGTAAAACTCGCCCAACTCCTCCGCCGAGATGAGGTGTAATATGAAGGATATTAATATTATGCTTCCTATTCATGAAGATTAAAAACTATTGTGTCCACATTTCACTCACAATTTTAACGTGAACTTATTAAATAAATTTCTTTAACAACATTTCTGCTGAATCGTCAAGGATGTCTTCTTTATGGATGACATCATCCGGAGCACAGCATCGACGGCATGAGCGGTTCGTATGCCGTGCACACCTAAGCTGTTCGATTCTAAAATCTCTGAGTGTATCTGATTGCCACATCCTTGAAAGATTATCAGTTTCAATATTCCCTAAAGGAGAGGCTTTATATAATGCATCACAAGGAGAAACGGTACCATCAGGCCACACAGAGAGCATATAAAAAGGTTGGGGACAAACATCTCTTTTATCATGCATTTCTCCATACCGATCCATCGATAGATCTGATGCTGTTTCATCATATTCAACAAGGTCATATACCGGTTTTACCCTATCAATAAACATCCTATCTGAAATCATGGAAAAGATATTATAAAACTTTTCCTGCTCTCCTTTTTCAAGTGAAACATCCATTGTCTTTACAAAGATTTGGGTTTGTTCCCTAATTTCATATAGATACGATAAATTCTCAAGAAACTCACCAAAATCAATATCAATACCTGAAACTCTTTTATAGCTTTTGGAACTTATTCCCTGCAGAGAAATACGGATAACATCAATTCCTGTTGAAATGAGTTGTTTACTACGATTCTTTGTTAAAAGTGAGCCGTTTGTAATCATATCAACTCTACCAGCAATATCAGATTGCTTGATAATCTTAACCATTTCTATAAGATTTGGGTTTGCAAGCGGTTCTCCGTGTCCCATGAATGAGACAAGCTTAAATTTGTCAGGAAAAACTTCTGCTTGTTCAATGATTTTGTTTATAAGTGATATCGTCATATTTCCGGAAGATATATTATAGTCTTCCTTCAATTGTTGTAATCCTAAACTTTGAGCACAATAACTGCATTTAAAATTGCAGGTATTTGTTGGAAAAACATTTAACGTAAAGGGAGTTTTTATGGGGATGCTGTCAGCAAGCATAACCCGGTCGTCAACACCCGTGAAAGCCTTAATTTCAGACATGTCTATATTACACCTTGTAAAAGTTTGATCACTCGGTCAGTGTGATTATCAATGTTATCGGATTCCGGGGTAAACGCTTTATAACAATTACATTTCCCACATACAGGATGGTTATTTCGGTTTCCTTTTAATTGCAACAATCTTAGCGATCTGAGTTTTTCACCGTTCCATATATCTTTTAAGGATATATCATTAATATTTCCAAGGGAGAAGCTTAAGGGTAAACCTAATGGTGGACATGGGAATACGTTGCCATTCGCATCAGTTTGAAGGGTATAAAATATATATGGACAAACTTCCCGGGCAACTGAATCCTCACCATAAAAAGTCGCGGCATTCCCGACTTTGTCATTATAATGATCTGTCATAGATGGTTGGGCGTTAAGCAAATGTTCTATGAAGATATTGTCACAGATATTGCCGAATAAATGGGAAAACTTTTTTTTATCTGCCTCGTCATTTAAGAGAGAATCGATTATTTTAATATAAACTTTACAATTATTCCGATGTTCATAGAAATATTTAATATTTTCTAACAATTCGTCAAAATTAATTTCCATGCCGGTAACTGATTTATACTGTTGGCTTGACAAGCCTTGAATTGATATTCTAAGGTAAGTTAAGCTTGAGGATATTAAACGATCACTCATGCCATGTGTAAGCAGAGAAGCGTTAGTGAATATTTCGTATTTCTCTGCAATATCAAGCGAAACAAGTTTAGTGACCATCTCGGCAATATTTGGATTTACAAGTGGTTCTCCAAGCCCGGTAAGTAATACACGTTTAAATCTTCCGGGAAGCTCCGCAGCTTGATTTGCTAATGTCATGAAGGTTGCATCATCAAGAAGTTGTTGATTAAAACCAATTCTTTTTTTAATATTTACTCCAAGGCTCTGGGTGCAATAGTTGCATTTGAAATTACACAACTGGGAAGGTGTAATAAACAATGTAAAGGGCGTCGGTATTGGAATAATGTCTGCCAGTTCTTGACGATTGTTATCATATCCAGGCTTAATTTGTGCTTTCATTTTATTCTCTGTTAAATGGTGTATACACGCTACTTATATATTTCTAAAAGTCTTTCAACGTTGGAATCTAAATAGTCCCCTTCCTGTAAACCATACATAGGGACACTGCATCGTCTGCAAACTTCATTCTGGTCTTTGTTCTTAAGTTGATTGAGTAAAAATGTTTTCCTTCTATCGGAATTCCAAATATTAAAAAAACAGTCCTGTTGTGAGTTTCTATAGATTATCGGTATTTCCGTAGAACAACATGGCAATACACTTCCATCAGGGTTTAAGACAAGCATATAAAACGGCATGGAACAGATATTTGTTTTACCACTCTGCAATCCCATTTTTGTCTTTGATAAATCAGCCCCAAGATTATCATAATCAATATTATTAACAAATGGGATGATATATTCAATTGTCGCACTGTCTGATATAGCTTCAAATGTTTTCATAAACTGTTCTTTCTCATTATCATCAGTAAGAGCTGCATCAACAATTTTTACATATACTTCACAATTTTGTCTTGATTCATAAAAATAGGATATGTTTTGAACGAGTTGATCAAAGTCAATTGACTTGCTGGTAATGGTTTTGTATTTTTCTGAAGTGACACCCTGGATTGATATCCTTAGTCTATCAAGTCCGGCAGAAATAAGGTGATTTGAAAGTTCAGGTGTTAACAAGGTTCCATTTGTTACTATTTCAACTCTTTCTGAAATATCTTTTTGCTTCGCGTATTTAACCATTTTTGCAATGTCCTGATGAATCAATGGCTCACCATGCCCCGCAAATATAAGAGCCTTTAATTTCTGAGGAAACTCGAGAAGGTCATCAATGGCTTTCTGATAAACATCAAATGACATGCTTTGCCTGTTAAATGACATTTCTTCAAGCTCATCGCGCGTTAAGCTATGTAAACAATAATTACATTTCAAATTACAATAAAATGAAGGAAAAACGTGTAAAGATAATGGCGTTGCAAGCGGTAAATGATCATAGAGTTGTACGCGCTTTTCCATATATATTTTCTCATTAATTACATGTTGCATATAGTACTGTTTCCATTGTACAGGAGGAGTACGATCTTAAATAAAAGTGATAATCTATATTCCAACTGTCGAGTAGAGAGGGGATATCCCAAAGATGATTAATATTATGATATACACATATTGCTAAGTCTGGACGACTTTTATAAATGACATTTTTAGCTCCTTCAAGGGCATTTAATTCTGCACCCTCCACGTCCATTTTAATAAATGTCGGAGAAAAACCCATTATACTATCGTCAAGGGAGACACACTTTGCAAAACTATCTCCACTCGAAGATATTTGACCAGAACCAATCCCTTCACAAAATGTTAAGGTTTCCGCTTTATTGGATACTGCACATGGAAACAGTATAATTTGTCTGGTTCGTGATTTCAGCTTATCAGCAAAATTTGATAATTTAGCATAATTGATACTATCCGGTTCAAACGAAGCAATTGCCTCATTGTCATCATGAGTTCTTACTAATTCTTCTAACGTGTCGCCAACATAACCACCACAATCAACAAATCGTTTATACCCCTTATTCATCATGATATTCTGAGGAAAGTATTGATTCTCCCGGCTGTTTTCCATGTAAGAGTCGTAATCCCTGGTTATATGTGCGATAAGATTTGATTTGTATAATGCTAAGCTCTCTTTATCACTCCAAATATTTGCTATCCTATTAATCTTATCCTTATTATCCAAAAAGTAATCCGGTCCAATTATTTTATCATCGCAATCATCCGGGTAAACAAGTTGGGCACGAATACTTTGTGAATCAACAATATTACTGAAGCCACAATTTTCAATGAACTTTTTAATACTCTGAATTATGTATGTTTTTGTTGCAATAGATAACAACACAACCGCTTCTCTCTTTATGGTGTTATCAATATGCTGATCATCAGCACAGTAAACAGGGATGTCAAATAAGCGTTCATTCTCCCTTGCGGCTTTATCAAGAAAAGCTAAAGGTTTGATGCCGTACTTAGACATTAAATTATACATTTCTCTGCCAAAACCTCCGGCACCATATATGAATATAGTTCGCTCTTTAATAGTTTCAATGACGCTATCTATATCATTGAGCTGCTTCAGGTCTAATTGACCAATTAGTGATTCTATGAAATCTGTTTTGTTGTTTTGTATTAGCTGCGTCATATTTATAATTCTAATCCAATTATATGGTTATTTGTAATTAATCAGCCATTGTCTTTACTGTTTTATCTGGTGAGAAGTTGTCAGAAACTTTAAAAATATTCTTAATATCTTGAGATAACATGCATCGATCATTTGAGAATAAAGATCCAAAAAGATTATCAATAAATTCAATACTGTAATCTCGTTTAAGATTACTATTCTCCACGTTAATATTATCATTAAAGAAACATTCTATGCCTTTATGAAACTCATCAATATATTGATAATCTCGATGCCCATTGCAGTCTTCATAAACAGGAAGTCCTTCAGTTGAGAAACGAACAAACTGCTCTTCAGGAGATGTAAATATTGACTCGGCAGTCAAGTAGTATTGTATTAATGAATTACCATCAGCGGTATATGCAGAAAAACCCTTTTCATATAAAGAATATACGTCATTATGTGTCTCAATGTTTTCAAAAACAACTCTCGTCATAAAGTAAATGAAATTGGTATTGGCATTTGGGAATAGCTTTTCAAAGAAATGCTGAGTAAACCCGCTGCTCACAAAATTTATCACACCAATTTTATCGCTATCTTTGATATCTAATGTATTGAAATAATCGTGATAATATTTTCGTTCGTCACTTGCCACATTTAAAATATCCATAGTATATCCATCTAATATATGAGATATAATCTCATCAATATTTGTGTCATGTAAGAAGCAGCTTCCAAGTCTATCGTTTTTGCGCGTATTAATTCCAAAAGCTGCAAAAAGGAATTGATTAAACGTTATTTTTGTCACATATGGAGCCATCCTGCAAACATCTATTATATCCTTTTCTGTTCTGATTGATGAAACAGACAATGCTCTGCGTGAAGCAAGAAAATAAATCCCTCTTGTCCCGTTAAGGTCAGGATGAGCCTTGAAGTATTTTTCATAGAGTTTTTCAAGGATATAACCATCTCTTGATAAGAATAGAATTTTATTTAATTTAAGCTCTGAAGAAAGAGTTGCCAGCCATAACATAAACTTTAAAATAAGCGGACCAAGAAATGTATAGCCTGCTGTAAATGCATTATCAATTTCCAGTCTATTCGATGAGGAGAACACAAATGGATTGTTAAATAGTCTTGCAACTATTTTTCCCATTAAAAGTCTATCGTCAAGGTTTTTAATGCTGTTTCTGAAACCATTTAATGATGATATGTGAAATAATTCAACAGCAGAGGGGGTTTTGAACGTGTTTATTCCATGATTATTTGCCTGTGTTATATCTATGAAATCATTGTCTCCAATATGTAAAATGGTTTTGTCCCTGTATAACCCTTTACAGTAATCCCAAAGATCTCCATTATACTTGGACTTATTAATTTCACACGAAATGAAAAGTTTATCGTAATCATTATCAAATATATTACATGCAGAAAGCAATTTCCTGAAAAAGGTTTCAGGCAGATACATATCAGAGGTTAAGATCACAGTTTTCTGCAAGTTTTTAGCATAACGCATTGCATCAACCATAATACTTCTCGGAACAATGTTTTCTAATTCAGTGGCAAGTTCGACCTTTTTGAATAGTGTTATAATATCATGAGACAGACTGAAATGTTTCTGCATATTATGATAAATTGAGTCAAAGGAGTACGCACCATTACTTCCTTTGAAAGATATATTTTCAGACTCAATCCTCATTTCTGTAAAATTCAGATTAATGTCATACTCTTCAGATAATTTTCGTTCAATTTGTCGAAAAATATCATCAGAAGATAAGCTCTTGCGCATAATCAACGTATCAAAAATGTCAATAGAAATGATGTCATTATCGTTGATACTGTTTTTCAACCTTTCGTAAGTCGGAAAAGTGTAAGATGAATAGGCGGTATCTCCTTCAATATAGGCGACATTGCCTGGTCTGGAACCATTGAGATGAAAAATGTTTATGCCATGCTGTTCTTCAAGATGGGATATGCGTCTATATATCAGGTTTGAGCTTGCAAAATTCGAAACAATCACGATTGCCTTAGTAATACCTATTACCTCATCCGGAGCTAATATATCTTTGCCATAGATTTTTCTGGATGTAGTGCTTTTATCCATAAGGCCGACAATATTATAGCCGTTCATGTTTTCAAGGATCAGCCTGGTTTTATCGCCAATTCCATATAGAACAATAGGCTCCGGCTTTAACATTCCAAAATTGTTGTTGAAGGTTTTTACAATATTAACGTCTGCATTAGAAAGGTTATTCATATAGTTTCTTTAATCTTTCAGTATCATTGTCTAATATGTCTTCCGGGAAAGGTCTGCATTGAACTATTTTACAGGTTTCACAAACACCCCCATATGAGATATTGCCGTGTAGCATTTTTCTTTGACAATGTTGAAGGGTTTCACCTTCCCATATATCAACTATCGATTCAGTATTACAATCACCAACTCCACTCATAGTCTCATTCGAACAGGGAACGACTCTGCCATCCGGACAAATTGTAATTAAATGAAATGGCTGAGGGCATACTTGTATACTGGGCAGCTTCACCCCCAGAGCATTATGATCAATTGATTCGTCATCAATCCATACACTATAATCAATTCCATTAACATTAGGGACAACTGATTCGATCGCGTATGAGTCACAATAATCTCCAAATAATTGAATAAATTTCTTCTCGTCCTCTTTACTGTCTAATGCACAGTCCATTGTTTTTACATAAACAATGGACTTTCCCCCCAATTTGACATTTTCATCATAAAAGATTCGTACATTGTTTACTATTTCATCAAAGTCAATATCTGCGTTACACAAATCTTTATACTTTGCCGATGAAAGGCCATAGATTGATATTCTTATTCGAGAAAGACCAGCGTTTATAAGGTCGGTTGACATCTTTTGGGTTAACAGCACAGCGTTTGTAATAAGCTCGACTTTTTCTGCAATTTGCTTTTCTGAAGCGTATCTAATCATTTCTACGATGTTCTTATCCAACAAAGATTCGCCTGCACCGCAAAACCGTAAGAGTTTTATCTTTTGTTTGAACCCTTGCATTTCATCAATGACTTTCTTGAAAAGCTCAAGGCTCATTACCGCTTTTGTGGATAGTCTAGGCCTTTCCTCCTTTGATAACCCGAAATGGCAGAATTTACATGCGAGATTGCATGTATAAATATCGAATATTTGAACTATCAGGGGGGCTTCAAGAGGAATGGCGTCAGCTAATTTCATTCTTGCACCGGCAGGTGCAGCAACACCGGTGATATTCTTCTCATTCATCTGTTTTCTCCTTTGTAAAGCAAGCAATCTGGTATTTCATTATTTGGTTTGAGTTTCAAGTATTATCCTGTGTAGGCTCCCAACTGAAGACCCGCAGGCACTGTTGGAGCATCAAAAGGCATTGTGCAATAACGGCACGCATCTATGTATTCAACATTTTCAAAAGCTTCAAGAGCTCTAGCCAGACTTTTTTCATCTAGTTTATTAATCTCAATCGACTCTACCTCAAGTTTTTTTAATTTCCCTAATTCAACTCCCGCATATTGGTGTGGGCAACGGTATAAATTGCCGTTGAACAACCTATTACAACAGTGTAAAGGGCATGCCTCGAAAATCTTTTTAATACTTTTCTTGTTTTCATTATTCAAATCAAAAGATGAAAAGTCCTGCCATTCAAAATTTTGAGTAAAAATATACTGTATTTTTTGTTCTTTCAGTATTTGTCTTGTTTTATTTATGTTTTCAAGTAGCTTTCCCGTTGCTTGTTTTTCATAATTGGAAATTTGCAACATGAATCGAGGATTCTTCATGATTTGGCATAAGTCCTCACCTGGTACAACCGTTCCATTTGTAAAGGATTTGATATACCCAATATTCTTAATCTTTAGTAATTCTTTCAGCAATTCCGGATAGTCGGGATGTAAAAATGGTTCCCCTCCGATCAATTCTACAAATGTTAAGAATCGGCTTGACGACGCAACTCTCTGAATATCCGCGACAATGACGTCAATGGGGACAAATTTGTGGTCTTTAAGAAATGGGATTGCTTCGCAACAATGGATGCACTTAAGTGTGCAAACCTGTCCAACGATATATCCGAACCAATCAAATGATTTACTTCTCCAGTCATTTTCAAGAGCCTCTGATCCGGCAACTTTTTTTAAATATTTATCACAAATGGAACACCCATGCCGCTCAAATCCACAATTTTCACATTCAACAAGATCAAAATGAATTTGATTTGCCAGCTTACTCGAGCAAATAGAATGTCTTAAAGATCGATTGATCTCAAAGCCATTCAGAATTGTAAGTTTATCGTTGTGCTGTCTAATGATATTTGAAAGAAGATCAACCATGGAGTCCAAATTCGCTGTTACCAAAACAACCGAATTATCGGGCAAGTCTGTAGATTGTGACGGTTCCATTATTGGGATCGATGTTGTTTTTAAAACTTTCTCAGTGTCTCTATCAAGAAAAGCATCTATTGTGACACCATATTCTGATAAAGTTTTCTGCAAAAGCTGTCCAACATAACCAGCAGGATATATGACAACATATTTCTTTTTTAATTCTTGTACTAATTGATCGGTTAGAGGACTGTTTTCCTTCAAATCATGCGAACAGGAAGTTGTTTTCAACATTTCATTTTTAATTATTTTTTCAATCAATTGAAGCCCCTCATCGCGTTAATGTGTCGTCAGGTTTTATTAAGATAAGCATCTATTTTTACCCCAAAAAGACATTGGTTCATAATCTGGATATGGATAATATCCGAAATTCAGACTAATATTTGAATTTAATTCATTTATACGATCTTCTATCAGCTCTCTTACTGAGATAGGAGTTCCAGAGCAAATATTATATATTCTTCTCGAATTATTATTTAAAACATTATCTACAATCAATTCCGCTGCTTTTTCTGCGTGTACAAAGTCTCTAAGCTGATTTCCTCCAGACATGTTGAAAACGTTATCTCCACTCTTTATTGCTTTCTCAAGAGATGACAAAAGTGATTTGGGATTCTGCCCCTTGCCAAAGACATAAAACAACCTCATCCACTGCAACTTAAATTTGTGCTCAAATTGCAAAATATTCAATGCTTTATGTAGTGTATCTTTCGCTAACCCATAGGCTGTAACGGGCATTGTCAGAAGGTCTTCATATAAACCTCCTTCCTGTAGGCCATATTCAAAGCATGTACCTGTTATTGACACCTGCTTTAAACCATTTTTTATAATGTTTTTTATAAAGATATAGTGCTTTACAAGAATTTTTTCAAGATGTTCAAGGTTCTTATAGTCTGAGAGTTCATCCCAGGCAAGATGTATGAGAATATCTGGTTTATTTGTGTATGTATACCAATCATCTTTTCTTTCATATATGTCAAAATGCATTGTTTCGATATTATACTCTTGGTTTAGTAATGACAATTTAGATTGGTTTCTGCCTGCTGCTATTACATGAACATTTTTACGTGAACATAGTTCATGAATGATATAATTACCGATAAACCCCGTTGCTCCAGTTACTAGAACTTTATTCATTTTTAAATCTGGTTTGTTCAAATAAAGTATTGATTAATGTATCTTTATCCCTACGAAGTCACTTTCGATAAAAGGATGTGATTTGTCCTTATCTGAAATATTTGACAACTCCATTGGCCATGTGATATTTATTGATGGATCATTGTAACTGATACCTGATTCATGCTCAGGTTCATAGAATTCTGTACATATATATACTAACTCGCAGTTATCCTCTAATGTTTGATAACCATGTGCGAATCCATCTGGAATTACAAGGGTTTTGTGATTTTCAGCAGAAAGGGTTTCTCCGTACCATTTAAGAAAAGTTGGAGAATCCTGACGCAGATCCACACCAACATCGAATATACTGCCACGCAGACAACTCACAAACTTTGTCTCAGCATAAGGTGGGTGCTGAAAATGCATACCGCGTATTGTCCCTCGTTTTTCAGTTAAAGAGTGATTAATTTGCACGCATCCTCTGGCCGGGGCCATCTGCTTCAATTCTTCGACACAAAATAAACGTTCAAAGTATCCTCTACAGTCTCCAAGAATCTTTCTCTGGATAACTTTTAGTTCCTGAATCGGTGTGTCTAAAATATCAAATCGATTATTCATAAAATAAATAGTTGAAATCAGTGTAATTCGTGGACTATTTTTCTCTGCGCTTCGTCTAAGAGCTCTTTATATTTTTCAATATTTCTTTCCGTGTTAACTATCTCGTTTATATAATAGTTTTTGTACCATTTGACTGTATTTTCAATGGAAGTTTGACTGTCCCATACAGGTTGCCATCCGAGTAATTCTTTTGCTTTTGACGAGTCTACTTTAAGCAGTTGTGCTTCATGCGGCGCATTTGTGTTTTTTGCAAACGTATAATTGATCCTATCCCAGTGCTGTTTAAGCTGCTCCGCAACTTCTTTAACAGTTAAGCTCTCCGTGTTATCAGGGCCGAAATTCCAGGCTTGAGCAAACCATGTTACACCTTCAAGCAGTTTTTGTCCTAATTGTAGATATCCTGACAGAGGCTCCAGCACGTGTTGCCATGGACGTGTGAAATGTGGGTTTCTGATCTCAACAGAGGAATTGCTGCTCGCTCCTCGCATCATATCAGGAATAAGTCTGTCGACTGCCCAGTCTCCCCCTCCAATTACATTACCGGCACGACAGCTTGCAAGTAAAATATTGTGATCTTTTCCATATCGTTCATTATCGAAATAAGAGTTACGGTAGGATGAGGTTAAAAGTTCCGAACAACCTTTTGATGCGCTGTATGGATCGTGCCCTCCCATACGGTCACTTTCATGATAGCCTCGATCCCATTCACGGTTTTCGTAACATTTGTCGCTAGTGACATTAATAATGGCCCGGACTTCAGATGAAGCTCTGCATGCTTCAAAAACATTTAAGGTCCCCATCACATTTGTGGAAAATGTATTTACCGGCTCTTTGTATGATAAACGTAAAATGGCTTGAGCTGACAAATGAAATACTATTTCAGGTTTTGCATCAGATATAGCTTTTTTAAGTGCTTCCAGGTTCCGAATATCGCCAATTGTCGAGTGAATATCCAGATTCAGCAACTCGTAATGGCTGGGATCGCTTGGAGGTACTAATGAGTATCCATAAATCTCTGCTCCCAGGTGCTGCAACCAGCATGCAAGCCAGGAACCTTTGAAACCGGTGTGACCTGTTATTAAAACTTTTTTACCGTGCCAAAATGAATTCATATTCTTAACCACTAATCTTCACTAATAATGTTGGTTCGTAATTTATTCCCAGATTTTCCATGGTGCGGCACCGGAATTCCATAGTTCTTCCAGATACATTTTATCCCTAAGAGTATCCATCGGTCTCCAGAATCCATTATGTTTGTATGCACTAAGCTGATTCTTTATAGCAAGTGTTGAAAGAGGTTCATATTCCCAGCCCATATCGTCTCCCTGTATATAATCCAGAGCTTTAGGATCTAGAATGAAAAAACCTCCATTGACCCAGTTCCCATTACTTTCCGGTTTCTCTATAAATTTAGTTACAATATCGGAATTAATATCAAGCGTTCCATAACGCCCTGGAGGCTGTACGGCTGTTACACAGGCAAGGCTTCTCTTTTTTGTGGCGAAGCTAACTAATGAATTAATATTGATATCTCCAATCCCATCCCCATATGTGAATAGGAAAGGTTTATTGTCAAGGTATTTTGATATACGCTTCAACCTGCCACCAGTTGCTGTTTTTTCTCCAGTGTCAATTAAAGTTACTTTCCATGGTTCGGAATACTGTTGGTGAACTTGCATTTTATTCAATTTCATATCGAATGTGACATCCGACATATGAATAAAATAGTTTGCAAAGTATTCCTTTATCATATATCCCTTATAACCGCAGCAGATAAGAAATTCATTGATCCCGTAATGGGAAAGCACTTTCATAATATGCCATAAAATTGGCTTGTTACCTATTGTAACCAATGGTTTAGGTATTAACTGGGTCTCTTCCATCAGCCTTGTTCCATGTCCCCCTGCAAGTATTACTGCCTTCAAGTTATTTTCTCCTTTTGGGTAATTTGATAGAATCAAACAGTTGGATTTGGATAAATGATATAAAGTTTCGATCATGCTCCAGCCGTTTAATCCTACATTTTTCTGCTATTTCATCAGCATAAAATGCAGAGATAATCACAATATAGTAGAGGGCCCGTTTAGCCTGGAAAAACTTATCAGCATAAATACAGGATATCCTATCACCGTAAATCATAGAAATATCAAGGAGGTTAAAATGATCGGGATTGGTTGGCCGCTTGAGAGCATAACCTGAAGTGTTTGCCCCGAACGCTTTCAGCCAGAGAGCCCGCCACTAACCCTTGAAACCTGTAACACCGGTTACAATAATAGATTTATCGTTTATGGTGATATGGCTTTAAAACCAGAAGCTTTTTTAAGGCATATTTCATAGATATCTCTTAAATCTGTTCGTTCGGGATATATAAAAAGTGCTTCTCTTAAATTCTTTAGCAAATTATTTATATGAAAATAATCATTTGTACTCAAATTTCCAGAATCCCAGTTACGAGATCGCTTATTGTCCCATGTGTAATAAAAATATCCATTAGTAATCAATATAATGGCTCTCTCTATATCTAATTGCATTTTTGCCCCAAATCTAGTCTTAAAACATTTTATTACATCATTGATCAAAAAATTCATTACTTTGTCTTCAATATTTATACTCCTCAGGAGTTCAATATGGGCATATGTAAGTCTGCAATGAGGCAGTGTAATGCCCTCCATTAAACCTTTAGTATCCATAATATCCATATAATATTCATTAAGTGTGTTGTAATTCCTTCTCAATCTCCTTGTAAAAAGCACATCACTTATCCGAACGATCTTTCCTGTTAATGCAATTTCGGCTAAAACCAGATTATCTGCTCCAAGAT
>Ga0255058_10000844_pt1 | contig 17501 bp, 11 predicted proteins | sample Cases_109_9_MG_FD_188637 | JGI IMG/M metagenome (GOLD analysis project Ga0255058, IMG submission 188637) | Seawater microbial communities from Amundsen Gulf, Northwest Territories, Canada - Cases_109_9 | ecosystem: Environmental > Aquatic > Marine > Gulf | place: Canada: Northwest Territories... | reverse complement strand
CTGCGCTTCTTCAAGTCTCTCTAACTCCTAATCGATGACCGAACCCATGCGGGGGGAACGCATGAAGGGCTCGACCTTACGTTCAAGTCGATCAGCTAGGAACGGACCAGTAACCCGGCATCCACTTGCCTCATGTCGGGACTGGTTCTCTACGGCGGGGCGCAGCCTAAATGTATCCTTGAGTGAGGCCGGTGGAAATCCCCGGTGAGTCGGGTGAGTCACTTTCTGACACACATTGGATACAGGATTCTCGGGTATCGGCGAAGGAAAGATACCCGAAAATCTCCGCATTTCCGTAAGAACACGGGGATTTTCCTGTAATCAAGGCCCTATGGATGCGGATTCCTAATCCGAAGGTCGCGTGTTCGAGTCACGCCGGGGTCATTCTTCTAACTGCTTGTAATCTCTTCCGTTATGGGATTGTCCTTGAGGCGTGGGAAGCCTGTGTGAGGGCATGTGAGTCACTTCTAGGTACACATTCGATCCGACAGCACGGGTCCACTCGTGTAAGCGGCTGTGCGGTTTGAGGTTCTCGCAGCCGTTCTCTTCATCGCTCGGCGACTATGTCCATGTTTGGTACCGTGTTTGGTTCGACGCTGACCGCAATCGAGGCTGACCTCTCCTGGGAAGACGCAGGCTCGGAGGAGGTATGACCGGCGCTCTCCCGCGCTCAGCATGCGCGTCCCACCCTCCGATTGTCAGGAGGCCCCGCGCAGACCTCCTTTGCTATCGAGCTCCAAGTCGGTGGCTATACCTAGCTGGTGCATGTAGGCTACGGAAGTGAGCAGCGTTCACCGAAGGAGTCAACATGAGCACGGTCGTCGTTCTCGGCGCGGGGATGGTCACCAAACCGATGGTCGACTACTTCCTCGACCGCTGCGGTTACCGGGTCGTGATGGCCACGCGGACCGTCTCAAAGGCGGAACGCATTCTGGCAGGCCGCGCCGCCGGTGAGGCTCTCGCGTGGACGACCAACGAGGAGGACCGGCTCGACGAGCTGGCCGAAGGCGCGGACCTCGTCGTGAGCATGATCCCACCGACGATGCACATCCCGGTGGCCCGGGCGTGCCTGCGGCACCGCACACCGATGGTCACCACCTCGTTCATCAGCCCGGCCATGGCCGGGCTCGACGAAGAGGCGAAGGCGGCTGGCATACCGATCCTGAACGAGATCGGCGAGGATCCGGGTCTCGACCACATGGGAGTGATGCAGACCCTCGACGCGATCCGGGACGAGGGCGGTCGCGCCTTCAGCGTGACTTCATACGGAGCTGGCCTTCCCGCCTTCGAGCACAACCGAAACCCCTTCGGCTACAAGTTCTCATGGAGCCCGAAGGGGGTGATGCTGGCCGCGCAGACTCCCGCTGCGTACCTACAGGAAGGCCGCCGAGTAGAGATTCCGGGCGACCGTCTGTTCGAGCACCACTGGATCGTCGAGATCGAGGGAATCGGCGTATTCGAGACGTATCCGAACCGTGACTCCACCCGCTACTTGCCGTGGTACGACCTCGACGAGAGCGTCTCCCTCTATCGGGGCCTTCTTCGCTTCACCGGCTGGTGCAACACGATGCGGGCCCTCATCGCCCTGGGAGCGCTCGATGACTCAGAGGCGATCGAGTGGACGGGGCGAACCTACGCGGACTACACGGCCGGGCTCATCTCTCGGGCCAGGGGAGTAGAGTCGGCCCGGGAGGGCGAGGAGGGCGTATCCACGGCTCGGGTCCGGGAGGAGACGGCCGAGTTCCTCGGTGTGGAGGAGATCGCCGATGTGATACAGCGCTTCGAGTGGCTCGGCCTGTTCTCCGGAGAGCCCGTCGCTCTCGAGCGTGGGGCGCGCGTGGACGTACTCGTAGCCCTCATGTTGCGGCGCATGTCCTACGCACCCGGTGAGCGGGACATGATCATCGTGCACGACGAGATCAGCGCCGAGTTCCCTGGTGCCGGCGCTGAGAACCGCCCGGCGCGCCGCGAGACACGGTCGTCCAGCATGGTGGTGGAGGGAGTTCCCCACGGTGACTCGGCGATGTCCCGTGCCGTCTCGCTGCCGGCGGCGATCGCCGCGCGACTCATCCTCGAGGGAAAGATCGAGACCACGGGCGTCCTGATGCCCACTGTGCGCGAGATCTACAAGCCGGTGCTGGCGGAGCTGGAGGGATTCGGTTTCGAGTTCAGTCACCGGCAGACGGATATATGAGGAATGTCGCCGTCTGGTCCTGTTCAGCGTTCCGCTAGTCTACGATCGAGCGTCTCAGTAGCGGGAGGAAGCGTCACTCTCGGTGCAAGCAAGCATGAGAAGCCTGAGACCGCCTCTCTCTCGCGCTCAGCCTACGCACCCCCACCCTCCACCGGGACCAACCTTCCGTCGTGCCAGAGACGCAGCGAGAGACCCGTCATAGGCCCGGTCCAAGGTAGGAGCTGGGATGTGTTCGGTCGGTGGTGCAAGAGTTCCTTCCAGCGCCCGGTTCACACCGGGCGCTTCGCTTTGATCGCACGTTGGCGGGCGGGACGGTACGTTGATTGGAGTCGGCGAGTGCGGATCAGCCCGGACTCCGACGATGACCACCCAGAGGAGCAGAATGATGGGTACCAGAGGAGTCGTGAAGTTCTTTAACCCTGGGAGAGGCTTCGGCTTCATCACGCCTGAGGGCGGTGGGAAGGAGGTCTTCTTCCACCATTCTGCCATCCAGGGCGAGGGCGTCAGCCTTAACGAGGGGGACCTCGTGGAGTTCGATGTGGTTGAGGAAGAGAGGGGCCCAAAGGCGGCTAATGTGGTTCGCCTCCCGGAGCAGGACGAGAGCGAGGGGGAGCGGGACGAGGAGGACGACGAGGCTGATGACGAGGCTGATGACTCGTCGCCGTTTCAGTCAGGTTCATACTGAGCAGACGGTCTAACGGCTTCAGGCCCGCAATGTCAAGTTCGCTGCGTCTATGCCCAGCGCCCGGTTCACGCCGGGCCAATCATGCCAAAAGGGGCGGCTCAATAGGCTGCCCCTTCTCGCATTCGCGGGCTGCTCGCACGGCGGCGGGCGGGATTCTTGACCTTCGCTTGACTCGCCTCCGGCACCTTCGGCTCGAAGCCAACAACGGAGAGCCGGAGGAATCTGATGTTTCGTCATATGCTGCTCGTTCTTACAACGCTGCTACTTCTCACCGCCTGCGGGCCCTCCATGGCCGTGTCGTTCTTGGGAGAGTACGCAGGCCTCCCGCGCGGCTCAGACCCGAGCTTGCGTTTCGAGCCCGAGCAGGGCACCTCGGATCGCCAGCCGCACGGTGCAGTGTTCACCGGCGTAGCCGCACATAACAGGGGTAAGCCGCTTCCAGGGACACCGGAGGACGTGTGGGTGTACACGGCTGCCGGGTTTAGCTATGTGGCGATCTTCTGGGTTCAAGTTTCTGATTATCCTGATTATTTCTAGTCCGTCGGCAGGCCCCAACCGTGTTGGGCGCTTCGCTTTACTAGCATCACGGCGGCGGGCGGGTTCGCGCGGTGACAAAGGCGGTGACAGCGCCCACCAGCGCTCGTTTCGAGCCTGATAAGCGTGAGGTCGGTGGTTCAAATCCACCCGGGCCCATCGAGGACACTCCTCTCTTCGCGAGTTGCGCGGTGGCGGTAGCCTTCTGGGCTCCCAGCATCCAGACGCCACCGATACTCGCTCCGAGGACGGTGTCCTTTGTGCGGATGGGCTACCGCACGTCGACTAGGCGTGCGGCCAAGCCGAGGAGGCCGGGCGTCACGGCAAGAAGGCTACCTCTAGCTCCGCCAGGCTAAGCAATGCTTCTTGGGACAGGCCCTGTCCGCCCAGCACTCGCGCCGCTTCATCGTAGGCGCGAAAGAAGGCAACGGGATTCGCTACCCCGGCCAGGAGTCGCTCGCGGCCCAGAGCTTCGATGATCGTCCTTGTCATGTAATAGCCCGTGGGGTGGCCACTCATCGGCACGAGTTCGGCCACGCGCGTTCCGATATCGGCCCTGTGTTCCGCCTCGGTCGCGGCCCCGAAAGCCGCTAGCAAAGAGTCAAGTCCACGAATCGTCGCGGGCGCCTCCGTCAGTGCCTCAGCGTATCTCTCGCCGTACGATTGAAAGGTCGCCGGAACCGGCACGGACCCTTCGATCCACGGGCGTTTGTCTATCTGATCGGCGATGCCCTCTCCCTGTATTTGGTACAGCGTCCACAGGACATCCACTTCATGTGGCGCCACCACCTCCCAATCAACGGTCGCTCGATCGTTTCGGTACCAGTGGTGGGATTCGTGTGCGAGGAAGGGAAGGAGGTCCAGCTCCCTGGCCGCCAACAGGTCGACCACGATGGGGTCGTATCCTCGCGCGTCGAGATCGAACACTACGAGGGCGAGCGGAGCCGGCGCCTCAGGCGGTGGGTCGGGGAGCCATTGGGCGGCAAGGCGGGATGGCTCCGCGGTTTGGTCGGTGCCCGTCAGTTCTTCGACGAAGATCTCCAGCTCAATTCGGCGTTCTTCGACCTGCCTGTAGTGCCTGAGGCGGCGGCTATCTCCTCCGTCCTCGATGGCCCTGGTAAGCGAATCGCTCAGCGACGGCATGTACGAGAGTCGGAAGTTCTCTTGGAAGAAGGCGACCTCGAACTCGCTCCGAGTCAGTGCGCGGTAGCCCGGTGTGTCGAAGAGAGCCTTCCACAGCCCAGAGCTCGGCTCGGCGTCTTGGGACAGCGAGTCCACGATCTGCCAGAACGGCCCAATTGCGCTCACGTCGATCGTGGACCCGTCTGAGACAGCCGACGAGTCCCCGCCAGTCGATGCCTGGGAGTCCCGCTCTGTGGATGGGCTCTCTGCGCACCCCCACGCGGCGCACCAGAGAACCGTGCCGAGGAGGGCTCTGACAACCAGCCGATCTGTGTTGTGTCGATCAGCCTGGGAACCGCTCATTCCTGCCTCCCGTGTGTTTGCCAGCCGGTACACAAACCTGTGAAGAGAACTCCGATACCACGAGAGAGGCTCTCGGGCCGATCGACTCTCTGAATACCTTAGCAGCCGCTGGGCCGCACGCCGAGTAGGCGTGCTCCTGAGAGCCTGCACCGGGCCGGTCCCTTCCCACGGTCTCGCTCTTCCGCAATGTTGGCCGCATGACCTCCTCCGGCTACCAGCGCTTCTTCGCCGAGCTGAAGCGCCGCCGCGTGTTCCGCGTGATGGCGGTATATGGCATCGTGGGGTTCGTACTGCTCCAGATCGTGGATCTTGCAGTTCCCGCGCTGCTGCTTCCCGAGTGGACCTACCGGTTGGTGGCGCTAATCCTTCTGCTCGGCTTCCCGGTCGCGGTCGTGCTCGCGTGGGCGTTCGAGATGACGCCCGAGGGTGTACAGCGCACCGCCGAGGCCGCACCCGGCGAGTTGACAGAGATCCTCGCGGCCCCGGCCTCGAAACGCTGGCCGGCGGGAGTGCTCGCGCTCGTCGGCGTGACTGCGTTGCTCGCGGGGGCCTGGTACGTGGGGAGGCAGTCGGCTCCGGCGTCGGGTGCTGATCCGGTGGCTGGCCCCGAGCGCGCCTCGATCGCGGTGCTGCCATTCGCGGACATGTCACCTGACAAGGATCAGGAGTACTTCTCCGACGGCATCTCCGAGGAGCTGCTGAACCTGCTGGCGAAGATCCCGGAGCTACGGGTGGCCTCACGGATCTCGGCATTTTCCTTCAAGGACCAGAATATGGAGATCCCGGAGATCGCCCGACGCCTGAACGTTGCCCATATCCTCGAAGGCTCGGTCCGAAAGGCCGGCAACGAGGTGCGCGTCACGGCGCAGCTGATCGAGGCGCGCTCGGACACGCATATATGGTCGGAGTCTTGGAACCGCACGCTGGACGACATCTTCGCGATCCAGGACGAGATCGCCGCCGATGTGGTGGCGCAGCTGAAGGTCACGCTGCTGGGCGAGGAGCCCACGGTCGAGCAGACCTATCCAGAAGCCTATGCGCTATTCCTGCAGGCGCGGTACCTGGGCCGGCTGGGCACGGCCGAAGGTCATGAGCAATCCGTCGCGCTGTACCAGCAGGCGCTGGCCATTGACCCGGAGTATGCCACGGCGTGGGCGGAGCTGGCCAACATTTATGCCTACCAGGCGGGTGCCTCCCTGTTGCCCTTTGACGAAGGCTACCGGCTGGCCCGCGAGGCAGCCAATCGGGCGCTGGCGATCGACCCGGAGAATGCCGTGGCCTACTCCCGGCTCGCCCTGATCGCGATGTACTACGACGGCGACCTTGCGGCCGCGGCCCGGCATCTTGAGCGGGCACTGGAACTGGACCCGACCAATCCCGACATCATCGCCGACGCCGCCTTCATGGCCCGGAATCTCGGCCGCCTCGATGAGGCCATCTCGCTCCAAGAATACGTGGTTGCCCGTGACCCGGTGGGCCCCAACCGCCATTCCAGGTTGGGCCTATTCTACAGCTGGGCTGGGCGACTGGACGAGGCCATCGCCTCTCTCCGCACCGCGCTGAGCTTGAGTCCGGGGCGTCTCGGCTTGCAGTACTTCATCGGCGTGGCGCTGCTCTTGAAGGGTGAACCAGAGGCGGCGCTAGCGACGATACAGCAGGAGTCATCCGAGCCGTGGCGCATGATCGGTTTGCCTATGGCCTACCACGCGCTGGGCCAGGCGGCCGAGTCCGATGCCGCTCTGGCGGAGTTGATCGAAAAGCACGAGCAAGGCTGGGCCTTCAACATCGCGTATGTGATGGCGTTCCGCGGGGAGACGGACTCTGCCTTCGAGTGGCTGGACAAGGCGGTCGAATACAAGGACCCGGGCCTGGCGGAGATCCCGGTGGAGAACCTGTTCGCCAACATCCACGATGACCCGCGTTGGCTGCCGTTCCTGGAGAGCATCGGCAAGTCGCCCGAGCAGCTGGCCGCCAACGAGTTCGAGGTGCGGCTGCCGCAGTAGACGGTACGTGGCCGCTTCGCTTTGATGGCCCGTTGATCAGTGCCCGTACCCTCCCGGTATGGACGACCAAGAGGCCAGGATCAGGGAGCTTTTCCGTGAGATCCGCGAGGCAGAGCAGAGGTTGGAGGGGTTGAGGGCGGAGCTTCGGAGGCGGATGAAGAGCTTCTTGATAGACTAGAAACCACCAGCGCCCGGTAGTCTCGCCAAGGCTCGAATGCGTGCGGCGGCACGCCGGGCGCTTCGCTTTGCTCGCACGGCGGAGAGGAGGCGCCTGCATCGTGGCATAATCCACGCATTCTCTCCTGCATCTTGACTGATCCAGACATGCGGAATCGTTCTAGGTATTGACCTCAATCCATTCATACGCTGCCACTTACGATTTGCAGGTGAGGGACAAGAGGATCCCGGCACCGGAGGTGCACGAGATGCCATCCACATGGGTTCGCACCGGTAGAACCACGGATGGAGGGAGAGATCCCATGCGTAAGCAAGCGATTATCACAGCAGTCGCCGCAATGCTTCTTGTCGGGCCAGCGACAGCAAGTGCTCAGGTTCACTTCGGGGGGCAGCTCAGCTTCGGCAGTGACCAGGACCTGGGCCTCGGAGCCCGTTTACTGGCCAACGTCACGTCGCTTGAGCGCTGGGACTTCATCGGGACCTTCGACTGGTTCTTCCCAGGCGATCCCGTGGGTCAGGATCGGACCTACTGGGAGGTCAACGGGAACCTGGCTTACAATTTCGAGATCCAGAGCGCTCCGTCCATCTCTCCGTACGTCGGAGGTGGCCTCAACATCGCTCACTTGTCAAAGGAGTTCGAGGACGGAAGGGATTCCTCCGACACCGACCTCGGGATCAACCTTCTGGCGGGGACTCAGTTCGGTACCAAGGCAGTCACGCCGTTCGTGGAGCTGCGTGTTGAGCTTGCCGGCGGCGAGCAGTTCGTGATCACTGGCGGACTGCTGTTCTAGAGCGTCGCGGGCGCGGTTGGAGGAAGGGCGTGGGCTGCGACTGACGGTAGCCGCCCTGTGTGGCTCGGCACTCCCCAAAGCCAGCGCCCGGTTCACGCCGGGCCACTAACCACGCCAAAGGGGGCGGCTCTCACGGGCTGCCCCTTCCTGCATCAGCGCATCATATCTTGCTGCGGGCTGCTCGCACGGCGGCGGGCACGTACACTCGGGCGCGATTCGCACTCCCCGGACTCTGACTGAGCAAGTCGCAACCGCGACAAGAGCGAAATCGAGACGTCTGAAACCGGCGCTCTCACGCGCTCGACCTGCTCACCCCCACCCTCCACCGGGACCAACCTTCCGTCGTTGCCAGAGACGAAGCGAGAGACCCGTCATAGGCCCGGTCCAGGCTGGGAGTTGAGGTGTGTTCGATCGGTGGCGTGCGGAAGTTACTTCCAGTGCCCTGTATCACGCCGGGCGCTTCGCTCTGCTCGCACGGCGACGGGCGGGTGGAATGGTGTGTCCGCGTCATACTTGACAAAAATATGAACAAATCCTAAAGTGAAGTATCCGAGGCTTGTGTCATGCCCACAGTAAATAACCTCCCGAGTGCGCTTCCAGGCGTCGCAGACGTCCCAGCCCATATTGCATTTCTTCACGTCCCGTTCCATCCCAAAGGAGGCTTCATGTCCCGCATCAACCTGCTCCTCGCAGTCCTCTTTCTCGCCACCTTTACCACAGGCTGTAGTGATCAACCACTTTCCCCGACCCCAAGCGATGCGTCTGGTGTCGCAGTCGGTGAAATGTCGGCGTCGCAGGTAATCTGGCCCGAAGCTATCTCAATTCCCACCGGATTCGAAGCGGAGGGCATCGAACTGGGCAAGGGGCACGAATTTTTTGTGGGAGGCTTTTCCTTTTCCAGCGTTTTCGGCCCGCCGTTTTTCGGAGTTGATTTCGAGATGTCCGAGTTCGCCGGCGCCATCTACAAGGGGAACCTGCGCACTGGAGAAGGCGCTATTCTAGTCGAGCCGACAGGCAAACCGCTCAGCGGCTTGTCCTATGACCCCCGCACCGATTATCTCTACGCTGCGACAGGCTTCGTCGACTTAGTCACCGGAAGTTTTACTGATCAAGGCGTCATCGTCTATGACGCCAGCAGCGGCGACGTCATCACGGAGATTACGTTCGGCAATGGCATTGTCATAAACGATTGTCTGGTCACCAGGACGGCCGTGTATTGCACGGACTCGTTCAATCCTGACTTGTACAAGGTAGTCCTTGAAAAGGGCGGACGCCTTCCCTCGACCCCTGTGTTCGAAGTGATCCCCATGCCTGGCTTCGAGATGAACACCGATGGCCTCGGTTTCAACGCCAACGGTCTCGTCGGAAATTTTGACGGCAGACAACTCGTGATCGTGAATATTTCCACCGGAGTGCTGTACCTGGTGGACACGGAAAGCGGTGAGGCATCTCCCCTCGAGATCGAAGGCGCTGAGCAACTGTTTGTGGACGGCGACGGGCTCTACTTGGACGGCCGAACCCTCTACATTCTTCAAAACTTCCAAGACAAGATCGCTGTGGTCCAACTCTCGGGAGACCTCAGCGGAGGCGAGTTCATCAGGAATATTCGGGGCGAGGGTGACAATCAGTTGAACACCGCCACGACCATCATCGGTTTCCGCGACAGCCTCTATGCCATCAATACGGACTTCTTTGAACGCATCCTCAGCGGCAATCCAGCCGGAGTCCAATCGGAAGTTGTGAGACTGAGGAAGTAGAAGGCTACCGGGTTCATACAGAGATTCCGGGCCTCGGCGTGGCTGGTTGAGGCCCGGAGGGGAGCGGGCCAGTCGCGGGGGAGAACCAGGCTCAGGGGTTATGCTCATAGGTGAGAAATTGGGGCTGCTCCCGCGAAGGCTGGCATCCGAGTAGCTCGGAGAATCCATTCCAGGATGGGACCCCTCAGAACCGGGGATTGCCCGGTTCCATTCGTGATTCCTGCGGCCCAGTCTTCGACTCAACCGGCACGACCCAGACCGACCAGCTGCTCTGTAAGCAGTAGTGCACGGATGGCGACGGCCGCTAGTAGACTGGCCTCCCGGGGTACGCTTCCCCGCACATAACCCAGGTTGTCACGGGTCTGTCACGGATCCGAGTCGATCGTCTGGGGCGCGTCAGATTCAATGCCGGCCGCACCGCCGGCCAGAAGGTGTACGACAATCGCCTCCTGGGTCCGCGTATCCACCTTGTGTTGATGAGTCACACTGCCGAGAGTCCGGTTTACGAACTCCTGGGCGGCCAACAGAGCGTTCCGTTCTAGCTGCGGGATCGTCCTCGGGTCTAGTCCGTCCATGTCCTCTGGTCGCCAGGTCCCACGACGTACTTCATCGATGGTCCGAATAGCATCGGTGTAGAACTCGACGAAGGAAGGGGCCAGTGCCTTGATCTGCCCATCACGAGTTTGACGCAGCTCCTTGATTCGAGACAGGACCTCGTCTCGCCGCAACAGACGACATGCTTGAGAGCGGTGCGTACCGGGTTTCGATCGAGGCTTCAGTACTGCATAGGCTGCACCCGCGTTTCCCGGCGTTACGGGTGGACAAACTTCAAGCCCAAGGGCTTCCGTCCCATAGGTGAAGATCCAACAGAAGCGTTCATGGAGCTCGTTGCCCAACGGCAGGCTTTCGAGTCCATTCTTGGCCATTACTAGCTCTCCTGGAGTTGCCCCTTCTCCGTGGACAGTTTCTGGTTTGAGACTCAAGCCGCAGAATCGTGTCTCCTTTCGTAGTTGAGCGGGGACAGGTGACCGAGGGCCGAGTGCCTGCGGTGCGGGTTGTACCAGGCCTCGATGAAGTCGAACACGGCCATCTTCGCCTCGGCCTGGTTGCGGAACCGCTTCCTCTCGAGCAGCTCGCATTCGAGCGTGGCGAAGAAGCTCTCACACATCGCGTTGTCGTAGGCATCACCGACCGAGCCCATGGACGGCCTGACGCCCGCTTGCTTGCACCTCAGCCCGAACGCGATCGAGGTGCCCTGGTCCGAGTGGTGGATGACCGAGTCTGGATTCCGTTGCCACAGGGCCATGTTCAAGGCCTGGAGCACGAGCGTGGTCCTCAGGTGCGATTCCATCGACCAGCCCACAACTCTGCGGCTGTTGGCATCCACGACCACGGCCAGGTACAGGAATCCGCTCCAGGTCGGCACGTAGGTGATGTCAGCTACCCACAGCTGATCGGGCCGATCCGCCGCGAAGTCCCGGTCCACCAGGTCCGGAGCCGGGCGCGCGGTTGGGAGCGGGTCAAGACGGGAAACATCATCTCTGATGGGGGCGGGGGCGGCGTCCAGCAGCCGGCGTGGCTTCTCTTGCTCGGCCAGCGCGATGAGGCGCTCGACATGCTCACCGACGTGTTCTCGCGACCCGTTCTGGGCGTCGAGAATCTGTGGCTTCCAGTGTACGATCCGATTCGCGACGATCCACGGTTTCAGGCGGTGGTCGAGGGGCTGAACCTGCCGGACTGACCGCTGAACTCACCGCTCCGACCTGGCCGCCCGGGTAGCGCCGAGATTCCATGCCGCGGGTAATCGTTCGTATGCTTGTACATGACGCCTCCCGGCCCGGCCGCACTCACTAACGCCCTCGAGGGCTCGTACCGCATCGATCGCGAGATCGGCCGTGGCGGCATGGCCACCGTCGTTTGCGCCAATCGGATACTCAATCCGAAGGTCGGAGCCCCATCACTCGCTCATGACATGGCCATAACTGGTTGGTTTTCTTGACCTTCTGCCGATCATGCTGTGCATGGAACTGACGCGAATTCGCCAAGTGAGTCACTTCTGGGGTCACTTTGGGGCGTGATTTCGCCCCGAGCGGGAGCGCGACCCAAAGGAATTGCGACGAAGGGATGAGAGGTTCTTCCTCGCTCAGCTCGCTGCGGAGCAACTCTCCGTCTTTCGCTGCGCCTCCTTCATCTTGCTCTTTGCTCACGTCAGCGATCTACTCAGCTGCCCGAGTCCTCAGGGGCCGAACGTCCAGCACTACCTGTTCCATCGTCTCAAGGTCGGCCCGCTGGTAGAGGTCCTGGAGCGCCTGAGTCTGCTTCCAACCGCCGACTGCGGCGATGTCCACGGCCGGCAAGTGCTTGCGCTTCGTGGCCCACCGGCGCCGGAGGGAATGCCAGCCGAAGCCGCGCGGATGATCGAGTCCTGCGAGCCCCTCAGCCTTGAGCAGCCAGTTCCGCGCTGCGTCGGCACGTCGGCGGAGGCAGGCTTCTGGGCCCTCAGGGAAGTACCTGAACCGGGCGCGAAGCGGACCAGGCCAAGCAGAATCAGTACGTGGCGCATCGGGGAATGCTGCATGATCAGACGCCCTCCAGAATGAATGGCTACGCTAGGCCGGAAGGTGCCCGTGGGCAAGGAGCCGAACCCGTATTTTAAACGCGGCCTTGGATGAAGCCGAAGCGCTGATCTACATTGGGTTCTTGGCGGAGGGAGGATAAGCACCCTTGTTTGACACTGGAGAACCGTGACCGACCCGTTCGACGACCTCAGGTCAGCCCTGGAAGATCGCTACGCGATCGAGCGCGAGATCGGCCGTGGAGGCATGGCCACGGTGTTCCTGGCGGAAGATGTCAGGCACTCGCGGAAGGTCGCGGTCAAGGTGCTGAAATCCGAGCTCGCCGAATCCGTCGGTGCCGACCGCTTCCTGCAGGAAATCCGCACTACGGCGAACCTGCGCCACCCTCACATCGTCCCCCTGTACGATTCGGGCCAGGCCGCGGGATTCCTGTACTACGTGATGCCATTCGTGGAGGGGGAGTCGCTGGAGCAGCGACTGGAGCGGGAGAGGCAGCTGAGCGTCGAGGAAACCCTCAAGATCGCCAGCCAGGTGGCCGACGCGCTCTCGTATGCCCACGAGCGGGGGCTGCTGCACCGGGACATCAAGCCGGGCAACGTGATGCTCGAGCGCGGTCACGCCGTGGTGACCGACTTCGGAGTGGCGCGCGCGGTGTTCGCGGCTGGGGGCGACCGGCTCACGAGCTCAGGCCTCGCCGTCGGCACGCCGGCGTACATGAGTCCCGAACAGGCGTCGGGGGATGACAGGCTGGACGCGCGCTCGGACCTGTACAGCCTGGCCTGCGTGGTATACGAGATGCTGGCGGGCCAGCCCCCGTTCACGGGAATGACGGCGTCGGTGGTGATGGCCCGTCACAGCCTGGATCCCGTCCCTCCGCTCGCCACGGTGCGGCCGGGACTCTCGGGGCACGTCGCGCGGACCGTCGAGAGGGCGCTCGCCAAGACTCCGGCGGACCGGTTCCCGTCTACGGCCGAATGGGCCCGGGCACTCGCGACCGGCCCGGCTCCCGAGTCCACAAGGCCATTCCCGGGCGCCGATGTGGCATTGTCCGCTGCCCCGCCGACGCGGCCCACGGAACTCGGCATCGCGGTCCTTCCGTTCGAGTACGCGAGCGCGGACGAGGCGCTGGCTTCACTCTCCAGCGGTCTGAGTGAGGACATCGCGACCGGCCTGGCCCGTTTTTCTTACCTGTCCGTCAACGACTCCGGTATGGGGGATTCACCGGCCAGCCTCGGGACGGATCCGCGCGAGACGGTCCGCCGACTTGGAGTGCGGTACCTGCTGACGGGGTCGCTGCGTCGCTCGGGCGACCTCCTCCGCCTGAACGTGCGCGTGGTGGACGCGATCGCGGGTCAGCGCGTATGGGCCAAGCAGTACGACAGGGATCTCGCCGTGGCGAGCGTGTTCGACGTGCAGGACGACTTGACGGACCGGATCGTGGCCACGGTCGCCGACTCGTACGGAGTGCTGGTTCGCTCGATGGCCACGGTGCTCGAAGGGGTGCCGGGCGAGCGGTTCGATCCGGCGGACTGGGTGGTGCAGCTGTACGGATACCGGCAGCGGATCACTCCGCACGAGGCCGCCGAGGTCCGGGCCGGCCTCGAGGAGGCGGTTCGCAGCCATCCGCACAGTTCAGATCTGTGGGCTTGCCTGGCCCAGATCTACCTCGACGAGCAGGTCTTCGGGTTCAATCCAGGTCCCGATACGCTCGACCGGGCACTGACCGCGGCGCGCCGGTCGGTCGACATCGACCGCTCCAGCCAACTCGGCTTCCAGATGCTGGCGCAGGCCCACTTCTTCCGCCGCGACCTGGCGGCGTTCGCTCCGGCGTCGGAGCGGGCCATGGAGCTCAACCCGAGGGACAGCAATACGCTGGCGATTCTCGGTCTGCTGATCGTTCACACCGGCGAATTCGATCGCGGCGCGGAAATCATCCGCCACGCGATGGAGATCAACCCGCATCATGCGGGCTGGTATCACTACGGACCGCTGTGGAAGCACTTCCATGACGGCGACTACGAGAAGGCCCTGTCCGAGGCAAACCAGGTGAACATGCCGGAGCTGTTCTGGCAGTACCTGGCAGTGGCTTCGATATGCGGACATCTGGGACGCGCCCGGGAAGCGAAAGTGGCGGTCCGCGAGCTGCTTCGCGTCGATCCGGACTTCACGACGCACGGAAGGCAGAACATAGAGAATTGGCACTTCGCGAGTGGTCTGCTGGAGCCATTGCTCGAGGGTCTCCGGAAGGCAGGATTGGAGGTGGACGGTCCGCCGCCCGCCGATTCGGTCGCCCCGGATCGACACAGTGGCCCGGCCGCGGCCGATGATGCTCCGGCAGTGAAGAGCGCGCCCGACTCCCGTTCCGGGCGGTCGGACATGGCGATCGCGGTGCTGCCGATGCGTGGGGCCAACGATCCGGAACTCGCGTCGATGGCGGAGGCCCTGACCGAGGATGTCACCGCCGGACTCACGCGTTTCACGTATCTCGATGTGGTGAGCGGGGGCGACCAGAGCGCGCACGACACCGATCCGAGGCTGGTGGCCAGCGACCTCGGAGCCCGCTACGTGCTCACCGGCCGGATCCGACGGGCAGGGCAGACCGTGCGCGTCGGAGTCAAGTTGATCGACGCCGTCTCCGGCTCCCATTTGTGGGCCGAGTCGTACGATGCCAGCCTCGAGGCCTCGAGTCTGTTCGACGTCCAGGACGATCTCGTGGACCGCATCGTGGCCACCGTGGCCGACCAGCAGGGCGTGCTGATTCGCGAGATCATCGCTTCGGTGCGCGACAAGCCGCTGGAAAGACTGAGTGCGCGGGACGCTGTGTTCCTCACTTTCGATTACATGCAGGTCATCACGCCTGACGTGCATTTCAGGGTTCGCGAGGCCCTGGAGCGGGTAGTCGAGGCCGAACCGGGTTCGGCCGATGCCTGGGCTTGCCTGTCCATCATGTACTGCGAGGAATACAAGCACGACTACAACGTGCGTCCCGATCCGCTCGGCCGAGCGCTCGCCGCAGGCCGACGAGCTGCGGACATCGACAAGACGTGCCAGCACGCGTACTACGCGCTGGCCCAGGCCCACTTCTTCCGACGTGACTTTGGCCGCTTCCGGAGCGCCGCCGAGCGGGCCGTGCAGATCAACCCGCGGGACGGGAACACGGTGGCCTTCATGGGGATCCTGATGGGCTATGCCGGCGATACCGCCGCGGGAGTCGAGCTCACCCGACAGGCCTTCGAACTGAATCCGCACCACCCGGGATGGTACCGGTTCGGGATCTTCTACGATCACTACGTCCGGGAGGAGTACGAGGAGGCGCTGGCCGTTCTCCAGGCGATCAACATGCCGGGTTACTGGCCGACCCACGTGGCGATCGCCGCCGTGGCGGGCCACCTGGGGCAGTTGGATGTGGCCAGGGATGCCGTGCGGGAGCTTCTGGTGGTGTACCCGGCGTTTGCGGAGCGGGGCCGGACCGAGCAGGGGAAGTGGATTCCCGACGAAGCCGTTCTGGACCGCTATTTTCTCGGGTTGCGGGCGGCAGGTTTGGAGGTCGCGGATTCGGGACTCGGCACTGTCGACGCCGGCCCTGAAGCCTCGAAGACCGGTGCGGCACCGATCGATGCTGAAACCGTACCGTCCATAGCCGTCGTCCCCTTCGCGGACATGAGCCCGTCGGGCGACCAGGAGTACTTCTGCGATGGGGTGTGCGAGGAGATCCTCAACGCCCTGGCCAGGGTGAAGGGTCTCCGTGTGTCGTCGCGGATTTCGTCTTTCAGCTTCAAGGGCTCCAACTCCGACACGCGCACCGTCGGAGAGAAGCTGGGGGTGACGAACCTGCTCGAGGGAAGCGTCCGAAAGGCGGGCGACCGCCTCCGGATCACGGCTCAGTTGATCGCCGTTGATACCGATGATCACCTGTGGTCCGAGACGTACGACCGCAACCTGGATGACGTGTTTGCAATCCAGGAAGATATCGCGCACAGCATCGTCCAGGCTCTTCAGGTCGCTCTCAGTCCGGGCGAGAGCGAGGTCCTGGGAGCGGCCCCCACGGCGCACGCCCAGGCCTACGACTTCTACCTGCGCGGCCGGGAGTACTTCTACCGGAGCAGCCGACGCGACCACGAGTTCGCACGCCAGATGTTCCAGCGCGCGATCGACATCGACCCGTCCTTCACCCGCGCCTATGCCGGCCTGGCCGACACGATCTGCTTCGTGGCCAAGCACTTCGAACACACGGATGTTCTCCTGGCCGAGGCGGATGCGGCCAGCCAGAGAGCGCTCGACCTGGATCCCGGTTCGGCGGAAGCCCACACCTCCCGAGGCGTGGCGCACTGGCTGCACAAGCGCTACGAGGAAGCGGACCGCGAGTTCGACACCGCGATCGCTCTGGACCCGGACCTGTTCGAGGCCTACTGGATGTACGGTCTGTCGTGCTTCAACCGGGGCAAGTACCAGGAGGCGGCGGGGCTACTGGAAAAGGCCGAAGAGGTTCGTCCCGAGGACTTTCAGGCGCCTCTCGTGGCGGCGCCCCTGTATCAGGTTCTGGGCCGCGAAGCCGATGCGCGGGAGGCGAGTCTCAGGGGCATCGAGTTGGCGAGGCGCCACCTCGAGCTCAACCCGGACGACGCGCGTGCCTGGTACCTCGGAGCGGGAGGCCTGGTCAAGATCGGGCAGGTCGAGGAAGGTCTCGAATGGGCGGACCGGGCCGCGAAAATGGATCCCGAGAATCCGCTGGTCTTCTACAACCTGGCCGAGATCTATTCATCGGCCGGCCGGCTCGAGACGGCCGTAGACCACCTCGAGAGGTCCGTGGCGCTGGGCTACCCGCACAAGGAAGGGATCCGCAACGATCCCGACTTCGCAGCTCTCCAGGGCCACTCCCGCTACGAGGCCGTTGTCGAGAGTCTCTAGCGGTTCTCTAGTCCTCTGCCGTAAAGACGAACACGTAGGCCTGGAGCGGCTCTAGCGTCGAGACGGGTGAGAAGTCCAGGATCTGCCCGGTGTCTCCGATCTCCAGCCTGGCGGCGGTCTCCTCACCCAGCAGTGCCTCCAGCCGGTACCGTCCCTGCGGCAGGAGGTCCACAGCCGACGAGAGCGTGACCCCCGCCAGCGGGTCGCTGACCTGACCCCCTGAAACGAGACCGATCCTGGAGTTAGTATGGGGATCGATCTAGACAGAAGAACAGGGGGCTGGAGATGGGACAGAAGCGGTACACACCGGAGCAGATTATCGGCAAGCTACGGCATGCGGAGGTCCGGGCTGCCGAAGGCAAGCGGGTGGCGGAGATCGTGCGGGAACTGG
>Ga0255058_10000843_pt1 | contig 17527 bp, 31 predicted proteins | sample Cases_109_9_MG_FD_188637 | JGI IMG/M metagenome (GOLD analysis project Ga0255058, IMG submission 188637) | Seawater microbial communities from Amundsen Gulf, Northwest Territories, Canada - Cases_109_9 | ecosystem: Environmental > Aquatic > Marine > Gulf | place: Canada: Northwest Territories... | reverse complement strand
CTTAAGCGGGCCAGTTGGTCAAATATACTGGGATAAGGAGAAAGATATGAAAGAGCTACTTGAAGAGATTTTAGAAATAACGGAATCGACACCAGAGCTAGGCGAGAAATTTACAAAGGATGAAGCGAAAGCGGTGGATGAGGCATTAACAAAAGTACAAAGGTTATGCATTCGCGCGCTAAACAATGAACCTTAACACACCCTAATAAGACAATGGAGAAGATGATGACCGAAGAAATGAAATTACTAACAGCGTTAATTGACGTATTAGGATTTGATGTTATTACAGACCTTGACTATCAAGAGCGAAAGGAAACCTTAAACTCTGCTATGCGGTACAATGACGGTAGAGTAGATCACAACAGGAGCCTAGCAAGTAAAGGGCCGTTCTCTGAGCTAGAGATTGACAAAGACGGAATGTACACCTCGGTACTGAAGCAGCCTGAGATAAGCTATAGAGTTGTGCCGAAGATAAACGTGGAACAAACCCCACAAACATCGCAGGGCTGATCAGATAAAAGGCAAAACTACTGCCTCAAGCCCCCTTGTCGGATGAATGGAGCCTTAATTATACACCTTTCACACACATTAGTAATAAGCTATAATACCGATTACAACTTTATTCGGGTAGCTTATGACTAAAAACGCAGTAGCTAAATCCTGGCAGTGGGCCTCTGGTGCTACAGGTACTGGCGGGACTTACAACAGTAACGAGTTAGGAGCACCAGCTGCCCCAGACCTCCCTGTCATTACTGGAAGAAGCACGACTACCCTCACTGTTGAGTTTGTAGCAGACCCAATTGCAGTCAGTTCAGAATACAGATACAGATTCGCAAACGATGCTCCACAAAGCTTTGGTGCATGGTCAGCAGCTACGGCAGCGACATCAGTTGAGCTAGCCGACTTAACAGGACTGACATTAAATTCTTTTTATGAGGTCCAAGCAAGATCAACAAACGCAGTAGGTACGAGTGACTGGTCCAATACAGCACGAGCAAGAACTCACTTTAGTGTTTCTAAGGCATGGGACGTAGAAGGCGTACCTTATCCTACTGATGCAAATGCAACCCTTACTACTAATGCAGGATTTGCGGCGTGGGCAATAGACCCCTACTTAACAGAGGCACCAGCAGCACCAGCGCCTTGGCCTTCTGCTGAATCAGCGGGCTCATACTTTATTGATAATACTGATCCAGCAGCAACAGATACAGCAAATACTTATGGATACCCAGATAAACCACGATTAACTATTCCTGCAACAACGAGTTTAGCAGCAGGAACTTACATAGAAATAGGTCCGGGTGGAACATACGACAATCCAACAGAAAGAAATTTCGCAGGGTCAATCGGTACGTCAGGAAGTCCAATATGGTTCAGAGGGTCCAGCCCTAAGAATCCACCTAAGTTCACAGGTGATCCACTATTATTTGAGAATACGAGTTGGATTTTTGTCGAGAACTTTAAATGGGATGGGGGGAACTTAATTAATACTGTTATGCAAACAGCGTTCAATGGATCGGGGGATACAGATCACTTAGTGCTTAGGGCGCTTGAGTGTACTAACCTTGACTTTATTGCTGGGGGTGCTGGAGTTTTAAGTATCAGCTCTGACAACAGGGGGGCAAGACAAACTACTGATATTATTGTCTATGATTGCAATATTCACAATAATGATGCCAATGTGGATTGGACAGCGGTTGACGCGGATCACCATGGGATAGCGGTATCAACAAGGACTGACGGATTAGCCCAAACAAATCTAACTTCGCTGATATGGAACATGGATAACAGACTTGAGGTTATAAGCGGAAATGGAATACAGATTATCTCAATACCTAGCTCTACACCGACAGATGAACGAGACATAATTAATTACGTGTGGTCAGCAGGAAACAGAACAGGCCAAAGTAGACAGGCAGGATTGTGGTCTAAGAGAGCAAGCCACATACTATTTATTGAGAATGAAGTATCGGATTCTAAGCCAATTTACTTTGCAGGTAACGGACAATCAGCAGGTTGTCAGTACGGACCTGATAATCTTTGGTATATCCGCAATAGGATGGATGATGCTGCTTATGGGATAATGCAAACAGACACAAGCACCCCAGACCCAGAGCCTACACAAGATGGCAGGTTTTACATATTAGAAAATATTCTATCTGGCTTGTACAACAGTTTAAATCAGACAGACTCTTTCAGGGACGGTACAGCAGTCTCGTTTACTTTCCATGGAAATATGGAGCGTTACTCCTTTAACAATACAATTTATGATTGTGTCAATGGATTCACTGGTAATGGTGACGGTAAGCGATATGAACAAAACAATATAATATCTCTTCGTGATGGGTCTTCTGGCTTTGCTTCTGACTCAGGTGAGTTTGAGCAGTTATACGGTTCAGCTACCTCTAATTCAGGTGGAGACTTACAGCTTTACTTTAGACAAGATGGTGGTAAGTTATGGGATTGGGCTACAACAGATTACACAACTTTAGCTACTTTCCAGACAGCTACAAGCGGAGCATTTGTTAATGGTATCGAGGGAGACCCCTTGTTCGAGGATATAGCAAATGGTGATGTTAGATTAAAAGCTGGTTCACCTGGGCTGGTTACTCCTGACTTAATAGCAGCAGACAGCACTGCACCTTATACAATCTTTAATACTTTGTACGGAATAACCTTGACAGCTCCTATCAATCTTGGCGCGAAGGAGCAAGTCTAATGGCATTCCCGGTAGTCAACAGCACAGCGCAAAGTATACAGTCTACTTTCGGTACATCACACCCGGTTGATCTTCCCGCTACTGTAGTCGCAGACGAGCTTTTATTAATATTTACTTCTGTTGGAACAGAGATATCGATTACTCCCCCTGCGGGTTGGACGCTAAAATTCGAACAGAGTTTTGGCGGCGGTTCAATTGGGGTTTTAGTAAAGATAGCAGATGGTACGGAAGACGGAACGACAGTAACCTACACAACCTCAGCAAGCGCAAGGTCAGCAAGCGTAGCCTTTGCCATTAGTGACTGGAACGGAAGTCTGGCTAACAGCATTGATGTGTCAACGCCTGCAGCAGAAAGCGCAGTATTCCCGGACTCTCCTTCTCTGACAACGGCATGGGGTTCTGATGACAATTTATTCTTCAGTGGATTTGCTGTTAGTCGTGATGCTAGAAGCGTAAGTGTATGGCCAACAGGGTACACAGCTAATAGAAATGAAGGTGATTCTACTGGTGGTGGTGGTGGAGCTACTTATGGTATTGCAAGTGATGATTTAGCAACAGCAACTGAAGACCCTTCTGGATTTACTTTAGCAGAAGGTACAGCTAATTCTCTTTCAGTTACAATAGCTATACAACCTGTAAGTGTAAATCCATCAATTACAACCATAGTTCCAGATCCTGCTACAACAGGTGCTGAATTAACATCTACAGGAATTAACTTTGAAGCGTTACAGGGCACTGGTGGTGTTGATCAAGAGCAAGGTGCAGTCGTTGAAGCTAACACGATTAACTCGTGGTCAGCTACAGAAGTAACCTCTGATTCTATAATAATCGAATCTTCTCAACTAAAGTATGGTACTCAGACTCAGCGAGTTACTAATGACACTGGAAATGAAGGGACTAAGACCTTTGTAGCTAATCCAGCAACAGGTAATGACTTCGTTGACCTTACCTCAGTGGCAGAGGCAGGCGATAGAATAACAGCTCTTCCAGATTTGGCAGCTAACGACCAGATACGCTATGCTGATGAACTAAGCGGGGGTGGTGGATTCTCAGTAGTAGTAAATGCTGATGCTACATTCTCAGTAGATGGTGCTACTCCTGATGGAACTTACACCTTCGAAGTAAGAGCATGGGACGACTCAGATCAAACCTGGGGGACAGCAGCTAATCAAACTGTTATTATTGGCGCAGTCAGTGTAGGTGGTAACAACAGACTTAAAATTGGAATTTCAATAGGTATATAATCATGGCATGGAAATCAGAGACAGCAAAGACACAAATATTATTAACTAAAAGCGATACAGCAGATTTGGCTAGTATACCCAGGGCGATATGGGTAGTAACCGCTGGTGATGTTAAATGGGATGATGCGGCTGCCAATAATCGACAGCATACGCACACTTATACTTTAGAGGCTGGCATTTACCCCATTGGCATGAAAAGACTGTATTCTACCGGCACAACGGCAGTCGTATTAGGGCTGTACGAATAGGAGTAACTTATGCCACACAAAGGACCAAAGCGAGGCGAGAGAGCCAAAACGAACAAGGCTAATAAGGCTAAGCGTAAGAAGGTGAAGAAATGATCACTCGTAGAGGAATACTAAAGGCATTCGGTATAGGATCGGTAGCTGCTCTTACAGGAGCATCAATAGCTTTAGAGAGTCCACTTAGGACATTAATACCCAGTAAAGGCATAACAACCTCTAGTGGACCTAACGTAGTCACAGTACACTCTATTCTTGACTTGCCTCTACCAATTAACGGGGTTATCACTCTAGAAAGCGGAACAACCTATAACATGATGGAACCCATTAACTTAGGTAATCTCAGCTTAGAGGCACGTAATCTCACCCTTAACGGACATCACAAAGGTGACATGTTTACTACCGACTATACGCCGGAAGTCGATATTAAAAACACAGACGCGCTCACCAAAGACTATTTAGCGTCCAGCATAAGGGCCATTAACAATGCCTAACAACTTCCTAGACGAAGATAAGGCAAGGCTTGAGAAAGATGAAGCGTTTGATTTCAAGTGGCCGAAGCATGTTGAAGACGAAATCACAAAAGGCTGGGAGGCCACGGTAAAGAAAATGGAAGAAGATTATCAGGAATACATTTCAGAGGTTAAACACTAATCGCAGCTACTAACGCAGCCTAAAGGCCCGCTAATGCGGGTTTTGTTATATATGGTACAATGTCAGTCCAATGACAGAGAAAAGACTGAATTATGGCAAAACACGAATTCACATCAGAAAACCAGCCAGACCCAGAAAAAAAGAAGCGGGGCAAAGCTAAGAAGACCCTAATGCTTGATGCTATCCGCGCACAAGTAGAGGGAGGAGAAGAAGAATTCCTAAAACGTGTCGTAGAATATTCAATAGGCCATAACGGACACCCTGCAATCGAAGCAACAGAAGAAGCTGATGCTGTAGACGAAATACTACCCTCACCACCTCATCCTAAATTATTAGCCTTAGTGTTAAACCGCATAGAACCGCCTCTAAAGGCCACTATGCCGCTAATAGACTTTGAGTTCGATATAAGCGCAGAACCCCACCAGCAAGCAGCACAGGTCATTGACGCTGTTTCTAAAGGCGATATCTCCCCAGACATTGGGCATATGTTCGTATCATCCATTAAATCAATGATAGAAATACATGAATTTACTGAGCTTAAATCAAGAATTGAAAAGATTGAAGAAATACTTAGCGCCAATCAATAGATTAAGAGTTGGATAGGGGGCACCCGAAAGCAGAGTTATCAACTGTTTCCAGCTCAATTACTGATACCTTGATATAGGAATTGATCATGATTAAAGATGTAGAGAAAATATTCACATATAACCCAGAGACTGGGGAGGTCCGTTGGTTGATAAGCCCGTGTAATAGTGTAAAGAAGGGGGCTGTTGCGGCTCAATTGAAACCAGAGGGATATCTCAGAATAACACTGGACTCAAAGCAGTATTATGCGCACAGGGTTGCGTGGATGCTGTATTATGGCGTAGAGCCAAAAGGAACAATTGATCACATTAACGGCATAGGAACAGACAATCGAATATGTAATTTACGTGCGGTATCTCAAAAAGTGAACATGAGAAACCAAAAACTAAGATCAACAAATACAAGCGGCGTCAACGGAGTTTCGTGGTCAGTGAAAAGGGGTAAGTGGGAGGCAAGGATATGCGTTGACGGAAAGACAGTGCACCTTGGCAGGTTTATACAATTGGGAGCCGCCACAACAGCAAGAGCGAAAGCTGACTTGCTATATGGATTCCACGAGAATCACGGGCGCATATGCTAAACCTCAAACGAAGGGTAGAAGCAATAGAGCCTATGGTTATGGCTCAGTCCGGAATGGCAAAATCATCTATCTACGGTGTTGTTGACAAGATTAATGAGGATGGCACCCTTAACTTTTGCAGAAGATGGAAGGGACAGATTGGTAATATGGTCCCTACCGATGAAGAGCCGACAATTTATATCATCGAGAAGCTAGAGCCCGCAATCCTTAAACACAAAAAATACAAACTGCTTTTCGGAGGAAGAGCTGGAACCAAAAGTATCGCAGGAATGGATGCAATGGTTGGTGATGTTAACGCGGTAGGGTCAAAGGTTTTTGTTCTTCGAGAGCACATGAAGTCTCTAAAGAACTCTATTTATGCAGGCATGAAGTCTCGGATAGGTAGGCTTAATATGCTGGGGTTCATTCCCGTTCCTTCTCAGTGGGAAATAAAGCATGCAAACTCTGGGCTGATATCATTCGGCGGCATGATTAACATTCGAGACATTAAGAGCGCGTTTGAATATAAATATATTTTCCTTGAAGAGGCGGCCAGGACAAGCCAAGAGACTTTAGATATTTTAGGCCCAACCCTTCGAGGCGTTGATCTGGCGGAGTTGTGGGCAATTTGGAACCCAGAAAGCTCAAACGACCCAATGAGCACTGAATTTATAACGCCCTACCAAGCAGAGATAGACAGGGATGGTTATTATGAGGACGAATACCACTTAATTATTAAGGTCGGGTTTGAGGATAATATATGGTTTATGTCCGACTCATCTTTAAGGCAAGAGTATGAAAAAGACACCCAGAAGGTTCAGGATGGCCGAATGAGCAAATCAAGGTATAACCACATATGGCATGGTCACTTCAACGACGATATTGAAAACTCAGCGATAGAACCCGACTGGTTTGATGCCTGTATTGATGCTCACTTAAAATTAGGCTTTGAGCCAAAGGGGGCCATTGTTGCGGGGCATGACCCATCAGATGTAGGCAATGACGCTAAAGGCTATACGTTAAGACACGGCGTTGTATTTACAGAGGCCGAAGAGCTGGACGGTGAGAACGCCAATAGAGCCTTTGATATTGCCTGCAAGAAGGCTAAACAATCTGGAGCCGATATATTTGGATTTGATGCTGATGGAATGGGGGCATTGCTTAGAGACCAAGCGGCTACGAACTTTGCAGGAACAAAGGTTGAGTCTTACATGTACAAGGGCAGTGAAGGCGTGCACGATCCAGAAATGATCTTTGAAGAAAGTAGTAATTACAACATGAAAGGTGAGCTTAAGAACAAAGATGTGTTTAAAAACAAAAAGGCTCAAAACATTGTCTCTTTCGCGGAAAGGTGCAGAAGGACTTATGAAGCTGTTGTATTGAAAAAATACCATGACCCTGACACGCTAATAAGCTTTGCTAGTGAAGAGGGCGCTGCTGATGACGATGAAATCAAAGGAATATCCGTTCAAACAATGAGTAAGCTTCGGTCTGAGTGTTGCAGAATCCCCTTGAAACCATCAGATAAGATCACCTTTTACACTAAAGACGAGATGAGAAGAGGGATTATGATGTCAGACGGGAGTCGAGTTAAAATACCCTCTCCCAACCTATTTGACGCTGCTTCGCTTTCTTTCGACAAAGCAAGTATAATCATCAAGGTTAAAAAGATACGACTTCAATCTAGTGGATGGACGTAATGGCAAAATATACAGACTATAACACGGTCCTTGACTTGTTAGGGAAGGCTCAAGATGCCGACAGGGACATGCGAGTTCTATCGGGAGAGCAAAGAGACTTTCTCCATTTAACAGATGGTCAGTGGGAGCCCTCCGTATGGAGGAGTAGAGATAATCGACCTCGATACACTATCGACAAAACAACTCCTCTTATTGAAGAAACGACTGGAAGGATAAAGAAATCTGACTTTGGGATAAAAGTAGAGCCTGTTGATAATCTCGCATCCCCAGAAACAGCGGAAGTTCTAGGTGGGTTGATGCGCAATAGCTCCAACCTTTCCGGCGCAGACCACATTTACAATCAGGCTGTTACCTCTGTCGTTGAAGCAGGGCTAGACGGATGGGAAGTAGTCCACGATTACGTTAATGGGAGAGCGGTTAACCAAGACTTACTATTTATAGAAATCGAGGACTTTTTAGACCGGGTATGGTTCGACCACGCAAACCTCAGCAGAACCCCTGAAAACGCGCGACATGCATTCAAGCTAACGACTTATGCCAAGGATGATTATGAGGCTAGATGGCCTGAAGGTTCTGGCAAGTCGGTATCAGACGACAGTTCGTCCTTTTCAGTTCATTCTGATAGAGATGAGGTGACGGTAGGTCAGATATATTACCTTGTAGAATCCGATATTGTATTAGTTGAAATGAGCGATGGTAAGACCTACGAAGACAACAAAGACTTCAAAAAGATAGCTGATGAGCTTAAAGACGAAGGGATTACCGAGGTTTCACGTCGAGATAGTAAAGTTAAATTACAGTGGATACGACAGTTTGACGGTGGTGATTTCCTAAAAGAAGCAGAAGAAACTGTATTTGAGCTGATTTCTCTATGCCCAGAGTATGGGAAGTATGCCGTTATTAACAGTGTTGCAACCTATCGCGGCATGACCCTTAAACAGATGGACGCTCAGAGGCTGTATAACTACGCCAGATCAAGACAAATTGAAGAGGGTGCACTTTCCCCTAGAGATAAGTTCCTTGCCACTACAGAGCAAATAGAAGGCTATGAGACAGAGTGGGAAACAGCTAATACGAACTCTGACGCAACACTGCCCTATAATCATGTAAACGGACAACCCCCTCCCTTTAAAATCGGAGCCTCCCAGATAAATCCAGGTCTATCTGCATTAGCTGCTGATATGACTCAGGACATGCGTGAAGTAGCCAACAAGTTTAGCGTAGCAACGTCAGACAACATGAATGCTAGAGCTGGTGTTGTAATCGATGAGCTGAAAGAATCCAGCGATACCGGCGATATAGATTGGACTGAAGGTCATGAGGTAGCGCTTTGCTACGGCTACAAAGTATGGCTGACTGGTGTAAGAAAAGTGTACGGCGGCACAAGAGTATCAAGAGTACAGAAAGAGAACGGTGATTTTAGTATGGAAAAGCTAAACACCACTCGATTCGACGAAGAAACACAGACTAACGTATCTATCAACGATCTTAGTGTAGGTCTTTACGATGTCACTTGCTCGGCAGGGAAGTCTTACAAGACCCGACAAGGCGAAACTATCAGCGGTATTTTAGAAATAGGCGCAGTTGATCCTAACGTGATTATGGAAGGTGAAGATATTCTAGTCGCAGCTTCAGACGGCCCTGGAATGAAAGATATTGCCGAACGAATCCGAATGAGAAAGATGAAAGAAGGCTCTATTCCTCCCTCTCAGTTCACGGAAGAAGAAACACAACAAGCCATCCAAGCTCAACAGGAAGCACAAAGCCAGCCTCCACAACCTGATCCACTAATGATTGCAGCGCAGGCTGAAATGCAGAAAGCCCAAGCCGAACAGTTAAACGCTCAAAACAAACAGGTTGAAATACAGGGCAATCAACAGATATCAATGGCTAATTTACAGCTAGAAAACAAGAAGATTGATCTTGAAACGCAGAAGTTTATTAGAGCAGGTGACGACAAATTTAATACCGATGCGGCCAAGATTGATCAAGGGCAACAAAGCTTGGATCAGAAGAGCCAGCAAATGATCATAAAAGCCCAGCAGGACCAAGAGCGGATTGACTTAGACGCAAGAGGGCAAGAATTCAATGAAATGAAAACTATCATTGATGGTCAACAGGAAGAAAGAAAACTGGATCAGGCTGCTAGAAAGCAAGAGTTTGATGAGATGAAAACAATCATCGATGGACAGCAACAACAGCTTAACGATGCGGTTAACAACCTCAACACTCTACGCTCTGCAATAGGGGCTGACACAATTATAGGTCCAACCAATACCGAGGCTTACAGAAACCAAGCAGAGACCGTCACGGACCTACAGGAAGGCACAGAGGGTGCTGATGTCGATATTGTGGTAGTTGATAAAGAGACTGGAGCGGATAATGAGTCTACCTAGGATACTTGATTTCAATAGCGCAAAAAGAATTAAGCAGGCGGCTTTAGATAACCCTGATCTTAGCAAGGAATTCATCAAAGAAGCGCTGTTAACAAAAAATGAGCCGATCAAGCCATACACTAGAGATGATGAGAGGAACCAAAAATGACTAAAGCAGTAAGAATCGAGAACGCAGATAACAGCGATCATATTGTAATCGTTCAGACATGGGCTAAGGGCTTTGATAATGAGCCGGACAACATGATCAAAGAGGAAGAGCTTTCATACCCCACTCAAATGTGTGAAGGCATGATTTGGAAAGAACAATATCTCGTCATTAAAGAAAAAGACGATGGGTAAGGTAGTCGGATTTACAGGCGTAACTACATTAAACAGCAATCCTGAAAGCGTGCTAGAGAATGCAAAAGGGAAGCTTGATGGCGTAGTTATTCTCGGATATGACAAAGATGGCGAGGAATGGTTTGCATCTTCCTATGCTGACGGTGGTGATACTTTGTGGCTAATGGAAAGACTTAAGCTAAAATTACTAACGGTTTACTCTGACAATGACTGACGCTTACCACATAACCCCAGTAGACGACCTAAAAGAGCACATAGACACCTCTGAATGCTGGTGTAAGCCAACTAAAGACGAAGAGGAAGATTTATACATTCATCATTCTATGGACCAGAGAGAGCTTTATGAGTCCGGTGATGTTAAGATGCATTAATTATAAGGAGTAGTCATGCCAAACCCAAACAATGTAGAGCCTATAACTAAAGAGCGTCGAGAGATGTGGAACAGGCTAGCAAAGAATGCGTTAAAGCCTAATCTTCCATATGAATCAAGTGAAAGCGAAACATCACTTTTGCGAAAAGAAATAGCGGAATTGAAATCATTAATGACTCCATCGATTATATTAACTGGACAGCGAGCGATTGATGAATACTGGACATTAACAAAGGTTAAATAGTTTTCCCAGAGGGCCACTCCACCCTCAATTGCGCGTCCTTCCTTGCGCGCACCTTTGCCTCCTACTTTACGGTAGTGAGGCTTTTTTATGCAAATCAATCCTTGCTTATCGGCGCATGATGTGCCATAGTATTACTTCAATAAAGCGGGTGTAGCTCAATGGCTAGAGTATTAGTTTTCCAAACTACCGATAAGAGTTCGATTCTCTGTACCCGCTCCAATAAAAGGAGGAATTAGAAATGAGTAGAACCGTTAAGGTTTACCAAACTTGGGATGAAGAAGCTGGTACCGCCGATGGTGTCTGGCATCCAACAAGAAAGCAAGCTATCGTTTCATTGTGTGATGAGGATTCGGGGCACGATTCTTTTTTTGAATTGGAAGTTGAGCTTACAAAAGACGGCATAACAAAAATGCTTAACAATATAACGTAAATCTGTACAGCAACGGAGTATTAGAAATGGGACAAAAAATATACATTGCCTCTCGCTTTTCCCGTCGTCATGAGTGTCATGCGTTGGGTAAAAAACTGGAGCGTTATGGCTTTGAAGTTGTAAGCCGATGGACTCTTCCAAACAGCGACCATATTGTACCGGTTGGAATGTCTCAGCAGGCAGCAGACGCCGAACGTGAGAGGTTTGCTATGGAAGATATAGAAGACGTAGAAGATTGTGATTGCATTGTGTCGCTCATGGAGCCAGAAGCTAGAAATAATACACGAGGGGGTAGACATGTTGAGTTTGGATATGCCGCAGCACTAAACAAAGAGCTGGTAGTCATTGGTTGCAGAGAGACAGTTTTTCACCATTTACCTACAGTTTCACACTTCAATGATGTAACTGAATACCTTAACCACTTAGAAATCCATTATAAATCCGCTTAACACACGAACTTGTACCTTGACGGGAGTTAGAGATGACCGAAATTAAAGACTGTCCATTTTGCGGGTCGAAGCCAGTGTTTCCCGAGTCTAAGGAGGTGTTTGGAACATGCTACGAACCAGGATGTGAAGATTGTGGGATTGCAACTATATCGATTCAGATCATCGATTGCTTTGAATACCCGCGCGACCACGTTCACGAATCTTGGGATAACGAAAAGATTCAATACGGCATTGAGTATATTGAAGTGGCTAGAAAATTAGCTATTGAAGACTGGAATAAACGCGCTAAATCGTCTTAATGTACTTTGCCGAAAGTTAACAATTGGAGAAAATTATGAGCATGAAAATTATATTTGCTTGGTACGATTTTTGGGTAGGTTTATTTTGGGATAAAGATAAGAGGATATTATATATTTTTCCCGTTCCGTGTTTTGGTGTGGCTATTGTATTCCGCCCTAAAAAAGAGAGCAGCAGTAATTCAATATTTAAAACAACCAAGCTTGATAGCTACTCCGAGATATGCCGTAAATGGCACGAGAAGACCCCAGAGCAGCGCAAGCACGAGAGGCTGGTCCGGGATATAGCAGATGCTGTTAGAGATAAATCAAATGATTATTAGCGCGTCAATAGAGTGCAAGTGGTGTGGCACTAAAGTAGATATTTCGGAGAAAGCTACTACCCGATCATTCAATATAGCACTTAATAAATTAAAACGGATTCATGACTGGAATTGTGAATCAAAAGGAAAGGCAAAAGAGAGAATCGACGAAACAAAAGCTATCGCTAACGATGCGATTAAAAAAATGATGTCTAGCTAAATAGATAACTTGTACTGTAAAAGAGAATTAAAGGATAAGCATGGACCCGACAAAAACTAAAATAATGGCATCACTAACTAACCATTACGGCAATAGATGGAAGACTGCTTTATCCAGGGATTTAGATGTAGATCGAGCAACAATAAAGCGTATATTCAACCAAAGAGAAAAGGTGCCAGTAGTTTATCAGTTGGCAATCAAACAGATAACGGGAGAGTGAGATGAAGATTCCATTAGAGCGATACAAAATGCCGGCGTGGGGCAGCGAGAAAATTACCGCCTGCTCTTCGGCAGAACCCTTTTTAATGAACAGTAGAGCCATACTTATACATCGACCAAAAAATGTAGCTATTTTTGACAATGCCAACCGGCCTTCGCATGTGGCTATAACAAATCTATGCGGAGCTACTTTTACCGGAGATAGAAAGTTTACATTCCTTGCTGAGCCACCAGAAGGCAGAATTGTTTGTGCTGCATGCGAAGGAAGGGCTGTAATGATGGGGCTACCTACGTCTTCAGAGATAGCTGGAAGGCATGTTTGTATAGGAAAATTAAAAGCCGTTAAAGTGTGCTGCACGGATTAAACAAGGAGAAGAAAATGAAGAAAGAGCTATCTATTAAGCTTGCTGAAAATGGGTTTATTGCTTACGAGGATCAACCTGGATGCAACACTAAAAGGTGGGCCTTTGAATCCGCTGAAACATTAGCAGATTTTATTCGCGACTGGGGTCATGGAAACACCAAAACAGAGACAACAGCAAAGAGGGAAGAAAAATGATTATAGCTGTAGATTTCGATGGAACTATTGTTGAGCATAAATACCCACTAATTGGAGCGCCGGTGCCGAATGCTATAACGGTCTTAAGGGCATTCAATCAGCTGAACGACAAAGTTATCCTGTGGACCATGAGAAGCGGTAAAGAGCTTGATGATGCCGTAGATTATCTTGATAGCAAAGGAATAAAGCTCTGGGGAGTTAATGAAAATCCTGATCAAAAGTCATGGACTGACTCGCCAAAACAATACGCACAAATATATATCGATGATGCTGCGCTAGGATGCCCTCTTATTAAGAAGGAAGGAGAGCGGCCATTTGTTGATTGGGTTAAAATAGGCAAAGCAGTATACGGGGAAGGCTTTACTATCCTTGATCCTGACGATCATGGAAGACAATCATGAATAACGTAATATACGCCAACTTCGCCCAGGAAGAAGACAGCGGCTACACAATGGATGATCTCGACAACGGACAAAAAAGAGTTACCGGAGTTTATGTTGGTGATATAGCTGCAATCAAAGACGGCAATGAAGTTTATCTAGGCGAGAAGGTAGAGCAAGGAATAAGCTATCCAGTAGTAACAGACATAGATAAGATGAATCAATTTTGCATAATGTGGCTGTGTATATTCCAGCCTGAAGTTATTGTTGAGGATGAGTGATGAATAAAATAGAGAGAATTGCTAGAGAACTATGTGCTATAAGGGGCATTGATCCTGATGAATCGGTATCATACGGCGTTGACTCTGACGGGTCTGGATTTACCCCTGACATCCTTTTATATTCACTAGCATGGACTCGATTAACTAGAGAGATAGAGTCGCACCTACAGTTGGTTGAAGCTATAAACAAGGGTGACTTATGACTAATATAACCGAGATAATACCGGATAATATGCCGGAGTGGATGCAAACAGCAATGGATAGCGGGCAGCTCTTTAACGAGACTGTTAAGTATGTTGAACGAATGCACAAAGTAACCGCGGCCTGCGAGGATTACATGGAGTTTATGCGCGGGGATGATTATCACGAAGGCAGGGCAGGTAACTACGAGAACGCCATATTTGAAGTTGCTATGAATTCGGTTTACGGCAAGGAGATATGGGATGAAATCAGCGAGATCATGGATTAACTACGGGAGAAGGTAATGGAGCAATGCGAATGTCACAAGTGTATTGAAGATAACAGCCTAACCACAGAGCACCCCGTATTAGGGACGTTGCGGCTAAACGTTACTAAGATGATTCTATGCCCTGATTGCGGTAACAAGCGATGCCCTAAAGCTAGTGATCACCGATTAGAATGTACTGATAGCAACGACGAGGGGCAGGAAGGAAGTGTTTATGGATAAGCCAGATTTCTTATTAGAGCCCGACATATGGAAAGGAGTATCGAGTGGAACAATAACCCACTCTTACACTATGCCAGAGAGCGGAGAAGATATAATCAAAGCTATTCAATGGATGATGACCGTATATGACGATGTGTATTGTGATTACGGACAGGAATACGAGATCGGCTACTGCAACCTAGAGGGGGCGGTGAGATAATAAGGTATGCGACAAAGGATTCACTACGACAAACACCGAAGAGTAAAGAGGCGTTACTCAACCTCAATTGATGGCCGCAAGTGGACTTTTGGGCAGATACTTATTGCAAGGAAGAAAGCGGCAGAATTCATTGACTTATTTAAGGGAGAGCAACATGAACTACGAAAATAATATCCATGCATACGTGACAAGAACGCTTACACCGGCAATTGTATTATGACCAAAATAATCAGCCAGCATTCCTGTCATTAAACCGACAACCACTACATGTGTTCTTAGTTCATACATAGTTAACTCTTGATAATTGGAGGCTGAAACTGGAATCGAACCAGTGAACAACGATTTTGCAGATCGCGACCTTACCGCTCGGTCATTCAGCCTTAATTGTTATGGATTCCAGTGTGGGCAAAGCTCAGCAGTTAAATCCCAGCACTCAGCCATAAGCAATCCTATATTGACCAGCTCCTCTCTTTCGCAGGCATGAAGCATACAATCTTCATTAGTCTGCCAGTTAGAGCAACCGTCCCACTTAACGCTACCACTTAAAATTATATCGTCGCCCTGCGTGTTCTCACGGCTATCAAACACCTCGTAGTCAACATGGTAATCAGAAGGCGTTGCCAATACATAGAAGCCATCGACGCTTAATTCTTTTATGACTTTTTCTCTCATAACTTACTCCCATTATTAAATTTCATTCGCCAGAGCATAAAGCTTATCTCTAATCTCTGCCCTTACTTGCTGCCTATTCATATGGTCTTCAGGCGTTGAAACGTTACCCTCAACAGAGGCAACACCTCTTATCATTCGAATAGCATTGAGTATGTACTCGGCATCGTCTTCTCTGGTATCTTTTTCAAGCGAAACGGTTAAGCCTTTGTATCGATCTGTCATAACACTCTCCAATATTATTTATAGTTAATCAGTATTTGGAGTGGTGCTAACCGTTGCTATATAGCCTGTTATAGCTTCCAGCGCTTCTCCCTTTCGGGAACTAGGTGGCCACCCCTAGCTCATACACGACTGGACGACGACCTATTTAATAGACCCCCTTCTTTTCCGGCTAACACCACCACAAATACTAACTATTTCAAGTCCTTAGTAACAAGCATATTCAAGTACTCAGACACTGTTACTCCTAGCTCTTCACAGCGTTTAATTATTTTCTCTTTCGTAGACGGCCTAACCTTCGATGTAACAAGGACAGTCCGTAATTCTCTATTTATCTTCGCCATTTGTGTTGACCTATGTAATATTATGGTATAACCTTTGTGTTGAGTATAACTGTGAAATTATAAATAATCAAACCGGAGTAAGGGAAATGTCAAAATTTATAGAGTTTAAATCAGCACTACGACAACAAATGGACACAATGATAGAGGGAGAGATGTTTCGCGTCGATGTAGAGAAGGATGATCTTTGGGATACTTACCTAAGCAGCTTTCCTGAAGGCACCAATCCAATTTATAAAGAGCGTACAGAACATGACTGCCAGTGTTGCAAGCAATTTATTCGAGCGGCGGGCGGTATTGTATCTATTGTGGACAACGAATTAGTTTCAATATGGGACATTGACACAGGTGGTCACTTCCAGGTTGTAGCCGATGCTATGTCTAAACTGATTAAGTCTAAAGATATCCGTGATGTTTTATTGCATCCTGAAGCTCATTTAGGCACAGACCATAATCACCAAATGACCGAGGCCGGAAAGGTTATTGAGTGGAATCATTTCCATTACTTGCTGCCTCAGAAGTTTGTTAAGAATGGTGTTGATATTGGCACAGCCTTGTCTAATGTTAGAGGCAGCAAGGACGTATTCAAACGGGCTCTTGATGAAATAAATGTAGAGTCAGCAGAAACAGTACTTGAGCTTATTGAGCAGAATTCCATTTATCGTGGTGAAGAACACTTGCCTGCGGTTAAGTTATTCCTGAAACATAAACGGGAGTACATTGGCGTAGATGAATCTCGTCAGGATAATTATTGCTGGGTAACTACCTCAGTTATTGGCGGTGCTGCTCGTGTACGTAACTCAGCTATAGGAACGCTATTAGTTGATATTTCGGAAGGTATGGACTTAGACGCAGCGGTTAAAAGCTTTGAGACAAAGGTAGCTCCAGAGAATTACAAGCGGCCTACAGCGTTAATTACTAAGTCAATGATCGATAACGCACAGAAGAAGGTTGCAGAGATTGGCATCGAGGACTCATTCCCGCGCCGCTATGCGGTCACTGACGACATTACTATAAATAACGTCTTGTACGCTGATCGTTCGGTTAAAAAGGCTATGAGCGTGTTTGATGAGCTGTCAGAGTCTATCCCTGACAAGGTGAGCAGTCTCGATAAGGTTGAGGAGGTCGATATTGATACATTTGTTGAGACAATCTTACCTAAAGCCGACTCTATTGAGATGATGCTTTGTAACAGTCATTGCAATAATTTGGTAAGCCTT